>SMVB01208750.1_pt1 | contig 21691 bp, 17 predicted proteins | sample 2456461 | NCBI WGS metagenome assembly SMVB01 (sample SAMN11095934, study PRJNA526329) | marine sediment metagenome | biome: Marine sediment; feature: Surficial sediment; material: Deep marine sediment; isolation source: Hadal surficial sediment | place: Pacific Ocean | collected 2014-05 | depth...
CATAAACCTACGTTTTAGGTACAAAACAACAATAGCAACCTGTCATGACATAGTTTGTAGTTCACGCTTTAGCGTGCTCATGGCAGCCTAAAGGCTGTACTACGAACATACCTCATCAGAATTCATGAATAATGCAGGCTAGTATATGTTACGGTTTTTCGTGTAACTTAGCTATAATATTTCGTATACTATTTTATAATTTTATATTGCGGCTCAAATTGTTCGACTTTCATATTTTTACCAAATTTGCTGTGGTAATTTTGCTTGTATCGTGCACTGATCGCGAACGATCGAATCCGCTTGACCCTAAAAACCTGGTAACCTTGGGACGTCCAACCGGACTTAATGTTATTTCAATTCAAGATACTGTATTTCTAAACTGGGATATACTCAAATTAAATGATTTGGCTGGTTATCAAATATACCGCCGTACCGGAGTTGACACTGGGTTTGTATCTCATGCCTTTGTGTCAGCCCCGTCAAATACCTTCAGGGAGTTCGGTTTAGCATTTGATGTTGAGTATGAGTATCAAATTTCTGCAGGCGGCGATACTTTTGAAAGTTTGCGTTCAGAGGTTGTTAAAATCATTCCCGGCCCAACTTTTACCTGGGTCACTGAAAAGCGGAGTCAGCAAGTCATAAAATTGACCCATGATTCGAGGCATCTCATACTTAGAACAGAGAGGTTTTCGACGATTATTGACATAGAACCAAATCCAATAACAGGGGAATTATGGGTGTTGGATATCTTTGCCGGGATAGAGTCTAATCTAAAAAAGATTACGCCTAATGGAAAGATTGATGATCATTTTATTCCTTTTGATCGCCCGACTGATGTTTCCCTCGATTACAATTCCAATACAATCTGGGTTGCTGATCCACCACAAAGTACTGTCACAAAACTTGATTCAATAGGAAACATCCTTTTTACGGTCCACACTTTTGCAACACCGATTTTAGTCACAACAGATCAAAGAAATGGCAACTGCTGGGTCGCTGACAGCCAAACAAATACAGCCTCCCGAATCCTTTCAGATGGTAGCGAAGTTATGAAGTCGGGTGTACAGTTCGACTCGATCGTATCTATGGAAGTCAATTCTGTGAATGGCAGCGTTTGGTTGGTTGGCGCAACAAAGGTCGTGAAAATCGACGAAAATGGAGACTTCTTATTGGAGATTAATTCACCTCTGACCTCACCCGAGAAGCTTGCAATTAATGAAAACTCAGGCGATGTCTGGATAATAAATGAAAGCCCAGCGAATTTATACAAGTTTTCCTCGTCTGGAGAAATGCTTCTTGATGTTGCCGGACCTTTTACTCCAGCTGATATATCCGTAAACAAGTTCAACAATAATCTCTTAGTCTCGGATGTCTTTGGGCACACCGTTTATAGGCTTTCATCAGATGGGGAGATCATAAGTTTCTTTAAGGACCTAACATTTCCAGATCTAATAGGCGTGCAAAACCAGGGCAGAACCAACTAAGTTAGTCGGATTTAATTTCGGTTAGCTATTGATAATTTCAAAAGATGTAGTATATTATAGCTAAGAAAGTTTATACTTGGAGTTTTCGTTTTGTCCTTGCTCATGAAGAAACTGTATAAATTTACTTAGTATAGATTCTTGGGGTTATCGCTATTGTATTTTCTAAGGAGGAGTCAATGGAAGGGTTTGAGGTTTCAAAAAGTGAAAACGGTGACGTTTCTATCCTTTATATTAAAGGGTACTTGGATGCTCATACGGCGCCTGATTTAGAAAGCGAGTTCCAAAAGTTAGCCGACGCTAAGAAATATAACATCCTTGTCAATTTCCAGGATCTGAGTTATATCAGCAGCGCCGGCCTCGGTGTTTTTATGGGATTCATTGAAGACATCAGAAAAAATGGCGGTGATATTAAGCTAACCGATATGAAGCCCAAAATCTTCAGAGTTTTCGACCTTTTGGGTTTCCCGACATTGTATGATATTTTGGATGAAGAAGCGAAGGCATTGGAGAAATTTGGAGAATCCTAGAATGGAAATGATGGTAGAATCCCGAATCGGCTAAACATGGGCTTAAATAAAGAAGGTATATATCTTGCCTAAAATTCTGAAAGAGTATCAATTAAAGATACCAAGTCAATCCGATAACCTTTCGATTATTCGGGATGTCGTTTCAAAAGTTGCCAGACGGATAGGGTTTAATACTGATGAAGCAAGTAAGATCGAGCTCGCGGTAGATGAGGCCTGCACGAACGTAATTAAGCACGCCTATGCCAACAACTCAAACCAAATGATTGAAGTTTCAATCAAGGTCGATCGAAAGAAATTGATTATTATCGTTGCCGATAAAGGCAAGGGCTTCAATCCGGATGAAATAAAGCTACCCGATTTAAATGAATCAATAAAAGAAGGACGTAAGGGGGGGCTTGGTTTATGTTTGATAAAAACTTTGATGGATAAGGTTGAGTTTGAAATAAAACCTGGCTTGAAAAATAAGGTCAAAATGATCAAGTATTTTAGCTGACCCGCCAGTTGTCCATTCTCTATTTATCAACTCAAATCGGTCCCGTGGAAAAAGTAACGAAAGAGGAAAAAAGATTCACTTATTTAGACGAGAAGCTTTACGAACTTCAGGCTTTATTTGATCTAAGCAAAGCCCTGAATTCCTCCCTTAATTTAAAGAAAATCCTCGACACGATTCTTCTCACTCCGATGGGCAAGCTCTTAATTACAAAAGGGGTGATTTTGATTTCGAAAGGCAGTAATGCCTTTGCGATTGAGTCACTTAAAGGCATTCCTAAGTCGCTCTCCGGAAATCGTATTCAGGTAGACAATTATCCCTCGAGTCCAACTTACTTAAGTGAATTTCCGGCTTCTCCATGGCAAGCCCTTCTTCTGAAGAATGGCATTGAATTGATAATTCCAATTCTCCATGATCAAAAAAAACTCGGCTTGATCGGGTTTGGAAAAAAACTTATCGGTGATGCTTTGTCGGACTCTGAATTGGAGTATCTGCATTCTCTTTCGAATATCGCGGCAACAGCAATCCAAAACGGGATAATATTCGAAGAACTTAACGATGTTAATCGGCAATTAGACAAACGTGTTCAAGAGCTCAATACACTCTTCGAAATAGGAAAAGAGTTAAATTCAACATTTGAAATTGACAAAGTGCTAAATCTCCTGGCTTACTCCATCATGGGTGAGTTAATGGTTAAGCGATGTTTGATATTTTTGGTTGAAAATGACAAAGTAGTGCTTGCTTTAAACAAAGGCTTTCAGGGTGAGGACGAACTGAAAACAATTAATGATCCTAAATTTCATAGTAAATTGCTAGCTGCGGAAAAATCAGTATTAATTGAAGAGGAAGATGAATCTAAGTTTGGCCTGCTTTTAAAAGACTTGGGAATTGCGGCTTTTTTCCCGATGCGTATCCAAAACGAAACGAAAGGTGTGGTTGTACTCGGGGAAAAAATCACCAATCTTAAATTCAACAAAGATGAGCTGAATTTCTTGACAACTCTGGGCAATCTCTCCATGATTTCAGTTGAAAATGCCCGCCTGTTTGAGGAAACCTTAGAAAAACAAAGACTGGAGAAGGAGCTTCAGGTAGCCAGAGAAATTCAAAGACAGCTCCTTCCTGATGCCTGCCCCAAGATCGAAAATTTTGAAATAGCAGCAATCAATATTTCATCCCTTGAGGTTGGCGGAGATTATTATGACTGCATTAAATTAAACGACAACAAATATGTTATTACCATTGCTGATGTTTCAGGGAAAGGGGCTCCGGCGGCCTTATTAATGGCCAACCTGCAGGCTAGTTTGCACGCGCTGGTAAATACTGATCTGGATATCATTGAAATAACATATCGAATTAATAATTTAATTTATCGCAATACGGGCTTCGATAAATTCATTACATTCTTTTTTGGCGTGCTTGATGTCAAGGAGAAAAAATTCACCACAGTAAATGCGGGACACAACCCACCCTATCTGTTCCACAAAGATCGCTCGTTTCAACTTTTTGAGACCGGGGGACTCATTCTGGGCATGATGCCTAATATAAAATACGAGTCAGAGACCATTTCGCTTAAATCGGGTGATTGCGTGGTCATGTTCACAGATGGGGTTTCAGAAGCGATGAACGGCAATGAAGAAGAATTTGAAGACAAACGCATTCAGGAATGCGTCCTAAAAAACTTTGAATGCTCTGCTGAAGATATCATACAAAGCCTGATTGATTCGGTGAAGGATTTTTCAAAAGGAGCGCCCCAGTCTGATGATATTACAATTTTAACCATGAAAGTTCATTAGTTTGGTTATGGCTATCCTGGGGCTCCTTCCTCCTGCTTTCTTGATTTTGATCATAATTAGTTTCCTTTCTTAAGGGTTTCTTTCTTATAAATAACATTTTCTATGGCTTCAATAATAGTAGTTGACGACGAAAAATCCATTACATATCTGCTTTCTGAGGTTTTAAAAAAAGACGGCCACGAAGTTAAAACCTTTTCCGACGGCAAGCAGATTGAGGATGAACTCAAGAAACAGGAGTACGCATTAGTTATATCTGATCTTCATATGAAGCAGGTCGGGGGACTGGAAGTTTTGAAGACAGTTAAACGTTACTCTGAAAATACAGAGGTGTTAATCCTCACCGGTCATGGCACGATCTCGAGCGCTGTGGAAGCGATGAAATTGTCGGCGTTTGAATATCTCACCAAACCAATCGACATGGAAGAATTTCGCTTGAAGGTGCAAAAGGCGCTAGAGAGACGTGACTTAAGACTGCAGGTGGAGAAGCAGCAGAAAGAACTGGCCGAACACCAGGAAATGATCAAAAAAGATTTAGCGCTCGCTGAACAAGTACAGAGGAGCCTCGTGCCGCAATCCATCGTTTTGCCTGCGGTAGATGTTAAAGTAAGATACATGCCAATGATTGGAGTAGGCGGGGATTTTGCTGATATTTATTACGACGGTGCAGAAAATATCTACCTGACTTTGGTTGATGTCACCGGACATGGCATTACTGCTGCATTGTTAGTAAATCGGGTTTGCAGTGAGATAAGAAAGCATGTCCGTGAGCAGCGACAACCATCGACAATTCTCCACCGAGTCAATAATTTTATTTTTGAAGCTTTTGAAGGAATGGCGACATTTTTGACCATGTTTTCCGGGGTCATTAATTTAAGAAAAGGTTCGTTTACTTATGCCGGTAGCGCTCACCCGGCTATCATTTTGTGGAAAAGCAGGGAAAATAAGTTTATCCAGCTTGAATCCCAAAATGTGATCATCGGGTATGAAAAAAAGGCCGAAAATAAATTTATTCAAGATATTGTAATGACTGGGCCCAAGGACAGGGTCATTATGTACACAGACGGTATCATTGAAGCGGAAGATGCCAAAGGGAAACAACTCGGAATAAATGGCTTTATTGATTTTTTTAAATCGAGCATCTACCTCTCTGTTGATGAAATCTTAGACACGATTATAGATGGCGTTTATGAATTTTCTCCCAATCCAATTAAAGATGATGTCTACTTGATATTAGCAGGCATGAAATAAAATAGGTGACAGGGGTGCCCACATTTTAATAACTAAGATTCTAAAAATAGAATTCAGGGATCCAAATAAATTCAAATTTATCGATGGCGTATACGAAGTCAAATCTGACAAGCCAATTTCTTTATTTGGAGAGTCCGGTTGCTTTGATCGCACAGAAGTGTGGAATTTTCTATGGAATACTTGCAAAATACCGAGGGAGAAAGCACTCACAATTCGTTTAAGGAATAATTGAGCACTAATGGATAACGGTTACCCACAGCACGATGAATTTTATTCGCGACAATATTCTCGAAGACGATTGAGAATATTTGATAAGCTCAGTAGCGACAATCCCAGATTGAATCTGTATCTTTTTCTGGCTACTTGCGTGACCACATTTTTAACCGGATGGCTTGGAAATGGCAACTGGCAGGCAGGTTTATGGTATGGTGGTGCAATTATCTCCATTTTACTGGCTCATGAAATGGGGCATTACATTATGTGTAAGAAATACGGAATACGGGCCACGCTGCCCTTTTTTATTCCGTTCCCTCCGCTTATTAATCCTTTTGGAACCCTCGGTGCAGTCATCAAAATGGAGTCCAGAATTCCAAGCCGTAAGGCACTCTTTGATGTGGCCGTAGCAGGACCTCTGGCCGGTCTTTTTCTGACCATGCCAGCTATTTATTTTGGGATCCAACTCTCCGAAATTATCGAATCTCATCCTGCCGCTACGAGTGAAATGATATATTTGGGCGAATCGTTCTTATTTGCAAAACTTTCTAATTTAGCCATAGGTGTTTTGCCGGAAAATCAGGATGTAGTCCTTCATCCTTTAGCCTACGCCGGGTGGGCGGGGTTATTTATAACTGCTCTTAATTTACTCCCAATCGGCCAGCTTGATGGCGGTCATATCGTTTATGCCCTTATCGGGAAGGGGCATAAGTTTGTTGCAACCGCGGCACTTCTTGCATTTGGCGGGATCGCAATCTTTATATTTCATGGCTGGATTCTGCTACTTATTATGCTGATTTGGCTTGGATACAAGCATCCGCCAACTTTGGATGAAACTCCCGTTGACACGAAACGAATAATAATTGGCCTTTTGACTATTCTTCTTTTCCTAGTATCTTTCACTCCTGAACCTTTTAAAGTCGCTGCGTTTTGATTCGTTAACGGTCCATATTTTAAAAATTAATATATTCTTGACATGAAGTTTGGTTTTGAAAAGGCGGCTTGTTATATTAGCAGCCTTATCTTTTAATTCCAAGTTCATGAATCCAAGCCGGAGATGTATCTGACATGGCATTTGATTTTCCAAAGTCGATTGATTTAGCGCAGCTGCCTACCCCGATTGAAAAACTTGAAAGACTTTCGAAGATCTTTGAAGGTCCGCAAATTTATATCAAACGCGATGACCTAACAGGTGTCGGAATGACCGGCAATAAAGTTCGAAAACTCGAATTTTTATTAGCAGAAGCCCTACAAAATAAATGCGACTATGTAATAACCTGTGGGGGCTCCCAGTCGAATCATGCCAGGGCTACTGCCGTTGCTGCCGCAAAGGTAGGCCTCAAATCCCTGCTTGTCCTCAGAAGCAGCATGAGTGCACCCCTCGAGGGAAATTTGTTCATCGGTAGGTTGGTTGGGGCTGAATTTGAGTATATCACTCCGGAAGAATACATGCGAGTTGACGATGTCATGCTGGGGCTTGCTGAAAAATTAAAAGCAAAAGGACATAAACCTTATATTATTCCCGAGGGAGGATCTAACGCAGTTGGGTCGCTGGGATATCTCAAGGCAACAGAGGAACTGGCGCATCAGATCAAATCTCTGAAATTGAGAATTGACCATATCGTTGTAGCGGTCGGCTCTGGAGGAACCTATGCTGGACTGTTGCTCGGAAAATTTCTTTATGATTTGCCGGCTCAAATTCACGGAATCAACATTTGTGATGATGAATCCTATTTTGTCAGGAAAATATCCAGTTTATTAAAGGACATGCAAAAGCGTTATGAACTGGCTGTTAAAATCGAACAAAAGGACATCAGCATCATCGATGGCTATGTAGGCAAGGGATACGGGCTGAGTAGTCAGAAAGAAATTGATACAATCAAAAAAGTGGCGAGGGCCGAAGGAGTTATTTTAGATCCGGTTTATACCGGTAAGGCCATGTTGGGGTTGTCGGACCAGATTCGTCAGGGCAGGTTTAAGGCAAATGAAAATATTTTATTTATTCATACTGGAGGAATTTTCGGACTCTTTCCAAAGAAAACATTGTTCTTCTAAGAAGGCACCCATTGATAGCATCCATAAACAACTAAACCAGCAGCCTGCCACCATCCACCACAACAACCTCCCCAGTTATAAAGTCGCTTCCTTTTAAAAGGAAAATTACCGCATTGACGATATCGTCAGGTGTACCGAGTTTTTTGAGAAGGGTCGAATCTTTAATTTCATTCTTATACTCTTCAGTTGCATCGTCCGACATTAAGATTGTACCTGAGGCAATTGCATTTACTTGAATATTAGGCGCCAGAGCTTTGGCCATGCCTTTGGTAACCGCAATCAAACCGGCCTTTGAAGCGCTGTATGGAATAAACTCAGGCCAGGGTGAAATGCCGGCCACATCCGCTATGTTGATGATTTGACCATGCTTTTGCTGCTTCATTAGACTGGAGACATACTGCGCACAGAAATAAGGAGCCTTTAAATTAATATCAATTAGGTTATCCCAGTCTGATTCTGAGGTCTCGCCCACCGGCGTTTTGAAATAAAGCGCGGCGTTATTGATCAGGACATCAATTTGTTCAAAGTGTTCGTGACATTTTTTTACGACATTCTTAATTTGGGCCACGTCGGCAAAGTCCCCCTGAATTGCAAAAGCCTTTGCGCCAAGCGCTTCAATCTCTTCCAGGGTTTGATTTGCGAGCTCTTGAGATCGATTAAAATGCAGGGCAATTTTCATCCCTTCATGAGCCAAGCCGAGCGCGATTGATTTTCCAACCCGGTGTGCTGCACCCGTTATGAGAGCAACTTTATTTTCCAAATTCATCTTTTCTCTTTAATTTAGACAAAAAAAGCGTGACGAGTCACGCTTTAGAGAACTGTTAAAATCTTTAGTTTCTTTAGGTTAGTCCATCAGTTTTCAAATCTTTACCCAACGCATATTCTACTTCAAGCACGTTATTCCTGAGCCGGTTTTGTAGATCTTTCCGGTCATCGATTACAATATTCGTGACAACTCTCTCAGCAAAGTTTCTAATTTCATCATGGCATTTCTTCACGATAACCATAATCTCATCCCAGTCACCCTCAATAATCGTTCCCATCGAAGTGAGTTGATAATCTAATTCGCTTCTTTCGACAATGGCTACGGCTTTAGCTATCATTTCTTTTAATTCTTCTCCGGTGCCAACTGGAGTAATTGTAACTTGTGCCAGCATTTGATCACTCTTGAGTTACTAAATAAATATCATTTGGAAAGCCATGCTAATATATCAAAAATACGGAAATTGTCAAGCCCAAAAGTAAAAATTGGCTTAATTAAAGTATTGACATTAACCATCTAATTTGTATATTTTTAACTTTAATTAATAAAGCTGTTACCGCCCGCAACCTTTGAGAGTCAGATTTTGCATTCCATTTTCAGTAGTAAATATCGAAATCCTTCCCGGACGCCCGTTCTGAGCTTTTTATTTGTAGCTCCGATTTGGTGCATTTATGAATTTGTTGCATTCAGATTGAACGATGGCTGGAATGGCAACCTTAGAACGGGATTGGATTTTTTAATAAGACACGGCTTGGAATCCGTCAATCTGCCGGTTTGGATTCTTGTTGGACTGCTCGCTTCGTGTTTAATTTTTTATGTTCTTAAAAAAAAAGATGGATCCGGAAAAATGCAGAACCTGTGTTGTTTTGCTATATGTTCCTGGAAAGCCTGATTTATGGAGCGCTATTGGGACTGGTGGTGGGCACCCTTACAGAGGTTTCGTTGGGCGCCCGGGAAATCCTTTTTAGCCAATCAAAAATAAATTCATTGGTTTTAAGTTTAGGCGCTGGGATTTACGAGGAATTCGTTTTTCGCTTTCTTCTCATTACCGGTATTTTTTGGATACTAAAAAAAACGCTTAGAAATAAATTTGTAATATATACCATCGCCTTTTTTCTGAGTTCATTATTCTTCTCGCTCTTTCACTATTTGGAGCTTTTCAATGAGCCGTTTCAAGTAAATTCTTTTTTGTTCAGATTTACCGCCGGTTCTGTCTTCGCCATTATTTTCATTTTTCGGGGGTACGGAATTGCGGCTTATTCGCATTCCCTTTATAATATTCTGCTTATGTTCAGATGACTTCAGGAGAAATTGCTGCGAAAAGGAACCGGAGATTGATAAAAAAAAGGAATTTAATTGCCGCAATAGCCTCTTCGGCAGCTTTTATAATTATTTCTACCCTCGTCTGGTTGGTTTTTTCGCCAATTGTGAGTGGGAAGAGCGGCGACTTCTTTCCTCTAAAAATTAGCCGAGGCGCGTCATTTTACTCGATCACGAAGTTACTGCTAAAAAATGAAATCATTCATAATTCGTTTAAGTTTAAAAGTACCGCTTGGCTGCTAAATTTGAGAAGCAAGCTAAAAGCGGGGAAATATGAAATTCAAGGAGGGCTTTCAAGTTACGCTTTATTAAAGCAGGTGACCGGAGGCAAGGTTACTGTTGAAAGCGTTCGGATTCTTGAAGGGATACAGGCCAAACAAATCGCCGGAATTCTGAAAGATCAAACCGAGATTGATTCCACTCGATTCATGCAATTGGTGAATGATCCTGATTTTATTAAGAATCTTGGGGTTAAAGCAAAAACTCTCGAGGGTTTTCTTTTCCCCGACACTTACAACTTTTACTGGGGCATGAAATCAGAAGACATTATTTCAATTATGGTGAATGAGTTCAAAACCAATTTCAACGATTCACTCCGAAATAGAGCGGCAGAACAAGGTCGTTCCGTGGTCGAAACCCTAACGCTTGCTTCAATAATTGAGGGTGAAACTGTTCTTGATTCTGAACGTTCGACTGTGTCTGCAGTTTACCATAACCGTTTAAAGCGAGGCATGCGTCTTCAGGCTGATCCAACCATTCAATACATCATTGAAGATGGCCCAAGACGTCTTTTGATTCGAGACCTGAAAATTGACTCGCCATATAATACTTACAGATACAAAGGCCTGCCACCGGGCCCGATCAATAACCCGGGGTTGGCTTCAATCAGAGCTAGCTTGTACCCAAAAAATGTTGGTTACCTTTATTTCGTAGCCAACGGTGACGGATCGCACACGTTCAGCAGAACACTTAAAGAACATTTACGCGCTAAAGCTAAATTTGACAAATATAGAGTTAAGATAAAGAGGTTAAAAGCAATTGAGCGAGAAATCCAAAAAAAAACAAGGCGCTAAGAAGAATCACTTGCTTGACGCGCTTAACCCGGCGCAAAGAGAGGCGGTGCAGTGCACTTCAGGGCCGGTGCTGATTCTTGCTGGAGCCGGCAGCGGAAAAACTCGCGTTTTGACCTATCGCGTTGCTTATTTAATTCAAGAAATCGGCGTGAAACCGTGGGAAATTTTGACGGTGACTTTTACCAACAAAGCGGCGCTCGAGATGAAAGATAGAATCGTCAAGCTTTTGAAAGGGATGGGAAATGAAGCATGGACCGGGACTTTCCACTCGATTTGTGCTCGTATTCTCCGCATCGAGGGACACCACCTTGGTTATGAAAGGAATTTTCTAATCTTCGATCGAGATGATCAGCTCAGGTTTATTAAAAATGTTATGACGGAGCTGAATATTTCACACAAGCATTATAACCCTGATACTATTCAAGCGCGAATTAACGGCGCGAAAAATCTTTTCATTGGGCCGGACGAGTTCAATGCCACCGCAAAAGAACCTATCGAAGAAACGTCAGCGCTGGTTTATTTCCACTATCAAAATCTGATGAAAAAAAATAACGCCATGGATTTCGATGATCTGCTGGTAAACCCAATTTACCTTTTCGAACAGTTTCCGGATGTCTTGGAAAAGTATCAAGAGAAGTTCAAATATCTCTTAGTAGATGAATATCAAGATACGAATCGAACCCAGTACTTGCTGCTAAAAATGCTGGCGGCAAAGCACAGGAATTTGTGTGTGGTCGGGGATGACGACCAGTCGATTTACAGATGGCGAGGGGCAGATATTCAAAATATTCTCTCTGTTGAGAAAGATTATGCCGATTGTAGTGTTTTTCACCTCGAACAAAATTACCGGTCGACACAATATATTTTGGATGTGGCTAATTGCGTGGTTGAAAAAAATTCAAGCAGAAGGAAAAAGAAGTTGTGGACGGATAAAGGGGCTGGTGAGAAAGTAGCAGTGCTGGATATCGATGATGATATTTCGGAGTCAGTTACTATCGTAAAATTAATTAAAGAGGAGCTTCAGCAGAAGGCTCGTAATTTTTGTGATTTCAGCATTTTATACCGGACAAACTCACAGTCGCGTGTCTTAGAAGACGCGCTCCGAACCTCGGGGATTCCATATGTAATTGTTGGAGGGGTAAAGTTTTACGCGCGGAAGGAAATCAAAGACGTGCTGGCTTATTTACGTTTAATTTGCAACTCCAGGGACTCAATCAGTTTCAAGAGAGTTGTGAACTTTCCCCTACGCGGAATAGGGGAGAGTTCTATAGGGAAACTTGAACAATTCGCTCGTGATGCTGATATTTCGATGTTAGAAGCTTCAGGTAAAGTAGGGAAATTAGAAACAATCTCGCAGCGTATTCGAAATAATATTGCTGAGTTTCATGCATTGATTAACAAATACGCTTCACTTAAAGACGAATTGTCTGCGGGGGAAATTGCAACAAGTATTGTGGACGAAATTGGTATTCTCAAGTCTTTTAAGGAAATCGGCACCGAGGAGGCAACCATACGCTCTGAAAATGTCAGGGAATTACTGTCTGCAATCGCAAACTTTCAAAAATTACACAATAACGCTACTTTAGACGATTTTTTACAAGAAGTTTCTTTAGTTACAGATATTGATACATGGGACAATAAATCCAATGCGGTTACATTGATGACCCTTCATAGCGCAAAGGGTTTGGAATTTCCGGTGGTTTTCATCGCCGGCCTTGAGGAGGGCTTGTTTCCTTTGTCCAGAAGCTTCGAAAACACGGACGATTTGGAAGAAGAACGCAGGTTGTTTTATGTGGGGGCCACACGCGCCATGGAAAAATTGTACTTGACCTGGTCTGCGCAAAGAATGCGCTTTGGTGAGACTTCAAGAAATATGCCCTCACGATTTATCACTGAAATAGATCCGGAGTTCACCGATCGGAAAGATTTGCGGAAATATTACGACTTCAAAAGGCGGCCTTCTTATAGAGAAGGCCACACACCGAAAGCTGATACCATGCCCGCTTATGAGGACTTTTCCCAGGAAAATAGCGCTGTTTATGTTGGCGCTGAAGTCAAACATTCGATGTTTGGCCTTGGAAAGATCTTAAATAAAGAGGGCCAAGGCGAAAACATGAAATTAACAGTGAATTTTTATGAGGTCGGCAAAAAAAAGCTGATGGCAAAATATGCTAACCTGGAAGTGTTAGGGTAAAGGTATGTTCAAGAAGTTTTTTTCTACAATATTGTTTTTATTGGTTTTTATAGGGTTCTGTTTACCGGGTGTTACGGCGCAAGAAACTCAGGCCGACAAGGAATTCTTCTTCGCGCAGCAGCTGTACGAGGACAAACTATACAACCTTGCAGCTGGACAATTCAAAGAATTCTCCAGAAAGTTTTCAAGCAATGAAAAGGCTGACGACGCTTTGTATTTGTCGGGACAAGCCTATTTTGCCAATTCAGATTATCAAAGCGCCTTCGATTCTTATAAAGAGTTGGAGATCAATTACCCACAGTCAAATTTTCTTCCCGATGCAAGGTTTCGATTAGCCCAATGCCAGGCAGGAATGCACAATTTCGCTAATGCTGCAGCGCTGTTCAAACGTGTGCCCGCCTTTCACAAAGAAAGTGATAAAGCAGCCACCGCTTTCTTCGAGTCCGCAAAAGCCTCTTTAAAAATAGATGACGCCAGCTCAGCCCTGGCGGTTCTTTTTGAGCTCGTCTCCGCTTATCCGGATTCCCCGGAAAGAGTAGACGCCCATTTAAAAATCGTGGAAATTTATTTCGACCGGGGCGATTATACCGAGGCACTGTCTCAAATCGAAAGTGTTTTTCGGGTATTAGGCCCGGATTTAAAAGACCCGCGAAGTTATTTGCTTCGCGCACAAGTTTTTGAAAAACTCGGCCAGTTAGACGAAGCGCTCGAAATTTACACAAAAATTGTCGGAGAATTTCATAACAGTAATGAAGCCGAAAGAGTCTTGTATCACTTGGGAGTTTTATTTCAAAATCAAGGGGACCTTAATAAAGCGTTGACCTATTTCGATGAATACCTAACACGGTTCAAAGACTCTCAATTAGCGCCGGAAGTTTATTTAAGAAAAGGTGACCTTTACCTTGCAAAGGAACAATTTGAACAAGCTACGGAAAACTACCATAGGGCGGAACAATCTGCATTTGCAGAACTTCAAAATGAAATCGACTATAAAATAGCGGTGGTTCACGACCTGCAGGGTAAATACCAACTGGCCGAGACCCGATTGCGACGGGTTATTGAAAACGCAAATAATTCAAAGAGTGGGAGTGAGTCCGCCCATTTCCCTGAAGACAGCTATCTTAAACTCATCGAAGTATTGATGAAAAGCGGGCAGAAGCAAAAGGCATTGAAAACAATAGCGGGATACAAGAAGCAATTTCCCGAAAGTTCAAAACAAAAGAAAATCCAGATTATGGAGGCGGAGCTCTTTGAAAAAGGGTTTAAAGATTACACCAGAGCGCTTCGGGCCTATCAGAATTATATAGATCGATTTCCTCGCAGCCGGCGGATTGACGAGGCCCAGGCGGGCATTGCACGTTGTTATGAAAAGCTGCGTGACTACCGATTAGCGCTAAAAGAGTATCAAAATTATCTGGAGCGCTATCCCGCGGGTGATGATTTCAAGTGGGTCAAAAATAGAGCTCGTTTAATTTCAGAAACAATTAATATCGAGAACGGACTCCATCAAATTTCCGGCTTGCTGGGCAAATTTATCGCGACAAAAGATTCGGGGAATTGGGATTTTGAATTGGGCAAGTTTTATTTTCAAATAAAAGACTTCCCGAATGCAGTTCAGACCTTCAAAAAAATATTGTCCGAATCCGGTAATGGCCCTGACAGGGGAGAGATTGTTTACTATTTAGGGCTGTGTTATTCTAAAATGGCAGATAAGTCAGTACTGAACAATGAGATCCAAAAATCGACTGCATATTTGGATAGCGCAGCAGTGTGGTTACGTCAGATACCTGAAAACTTCTCCGATTTTAAAAAAGTGGAAAATGTGGAGTTCATGTTAGCTCAAATGGAGCTGGACACTCTTTTCTCGGTGGGGAAAAAACAAACAAGACTTCTGGAATTATATGCACGCTGGCAGGAAAAATTTCCTGAGGGCAAGTATTCGGATCTTCTGTTAATTCAACTTGCCGATTTCTATTTCGAAAAAACCACTGAAAACGATTCAGTCTCCACGAGTGCGGCATTGAACTATTATAGGCAGATTGTGGGGGATTATCCTGAAAGCATTTATTTTGAAAAAGCAAACTTCCACACGGCTGCCGCTTTAAATTATCTTGGTCAGGATTCCGCCGCATTTGCAGATTTGAACGTTTTTTTTGAGGCTTACCCGAAAAGTGAATTTATTCCGGCAGCGCTTTTGCTGAGATCTAAATTACACAACAAATTCGGCAATATGGAGACTTCGATTCAAGACTTGCAAAGAATTGAGTTAGAATATTTTTATTCTCCACTTGCCCTGCAGGCGCAATTGGAATTGGCAAACACTCGTTTTGAAAATGGGGATTATCAGTCGGCGCTCGATATTTACAAAGAACTTCAGAACAACTTGCCTGAATTTTCTGGAAAAAACGGAGTTGCGTTTGACCTGTCAATCGGTTTGCGGGAGGCACGTGCCTACGAAAATCTTGGAGAAGATTCTAAGGCGTTGGAAAGATACGTTCTATTTGTCCAGCACAACCCAGAACACAAAAAGCTTGACGAAGCGCTTTTAGGAGTTGCCCGGATCGCCCTAAGACAGGAAAATCTTGCATTTGCGAAGGAGTATTATCAGGGTATTTTGAAACACTCGTCGCAGGTTCGATATAAATTTGAGGCTCAACTTGCGCTGGCAGATATGCTGTTCAAGGAAGGATTAAATGCCCAGGCCAGGTCGCACTATATTTCAGCAGGTCAATTTGCAAGGGATATAGAGCAGGAAAAATATCCGGTGAGCCAGGCGATCAAGTGCTTGATTAAGCAGCAAAAATTTGCCGATGCGGATTTGGCCATTAAGTCATTCAAAAAAAAGTATAAAGAAACAAAGCAAGAGGAGGCGCAATTTCTACTAGAGCGGGCAAATATTTATCTCGCAACTAAAAACTTTGAATTGGCAGAGAAAGCATTTAAAAAACTAAAAAAAGACAACAAGAATACGGAATTTGCAGCCCGGGGAGAATTTGGGCTCGGAGCAGTTTACTTAATTTCTAAACACGCCGAGGATGCGTTGAAAATCCTGACGGCGATTCCAGCGAAATACCCGGACAGTGAGGTTGCTGTTTTGACTTATTTTAATTTGGGCGACTTTTATTATAAATCGCAGCAAATTCCCAATGCGATTTCAGCGTTCAAGCAGATTTTGAAACACCCGAAATCAGGCGACACGTATCCAAAGGCCCTGCTTTATCTAATCCAGTGCTACAATGATTCGCGGTTATGGGATCAGGAAATTATTGCCACACGCGAATACCTGGACAAATATCCTTTCTCAAAAAAAAGTTTTAGAAAAAAAATCGATCTGGCGCAGGCTTTATTGAACCTGAAAGAATATAGCCGCGCCATTGATCATTTTCTGAAGTTACGGCCTTTTGCGGGGCAGCAGACGGAGGCTGAAATTCAGTTTTATATAGGACAGTGCTATCGGGAAAAAGGTGATTTTGAGCGCGCCAGCGCTGAGTATCTCAAGGTAAAATACCTCACCAAACCTTCTAAGTTACCCTGGCACGTGACTGCATTGTTTGAGGCCGGCAGGTGTTTGTTAAAACTTAAAGAAACAGAGGCCGCCAAAACTGTTTTCATGCGAATCGTAAAAGAGCATGGTTCAGAGAGTAACTTTGGCCGGTTTGCACAAAAACAACTGGACGATCTAAAGAATAGTAATTTCTCCGTTACCTCGAAAAACGGTTCCACAAATTAACCTGCATTTTTCATAAGTTGTTGCCACAAAGATAATAAGCTACAAAGAAATAAATACTTAAGAAAAAATGCAGGAAAAACTCAGTTTCTAAATTCTCTTGCCGCTCGCAAGTCAAATTAAACATACGCACCTGTTTTTAAGAGCTTCCTGTCCTGGAGTCTTTGTGGCATTTGAATTATTTAAGTTAATATTATTCCAAGTTCTATTCCCCTTTGAAACTACCGAGAATATTCTTAGTCAAATATTTGTTACATTTTTTGGAATAAAAAAACAAATACTAAGTATCTAACTTTAGGAATTCCAACTTGGGTTCAAAAGCCGTGCAAAAGATGGATTCAAAAAACGAAAAAGATGTTCTGAAATATGTTCGGAGATCTCTTTCAGGCGACGCAAAAGCGTTTGAATGGATCATTCGGAAATATCAGAAACGAATTTATTTCACCGCTTTGCAAGTAGTCATGAATCACGACGATGCGGACGATATGCTGCAAGATACGTTTATCAAGGCGTACACAAAGCTGGATACTTACAACGAGAGTTTCCCGTTTTACCCATGGTTGTATCGAATTGCCATCAACACTTGTCTCAATCATCAGAAAAAAAAGGCACGGCTACGCGCCCTGTCGCTGGATGACCTGGACGGAAATGGCCATCAGGTTGATTTGGCGGAATCACCCACTCAGATGTTTGATATGGAAGGCAGCGAGTTGGTCGAGAAACTAAAGGGGGCACTAAAAAAAATCCCGTATGAACAGCGGACGGTATTTATATTGCGGGTAAACGATGGACTGAGTTATCAGGAGATAAGTGAGACCATGGATATTTCCATGGGCACAGTGATGTCACGGCTGTCACGGGCGCGTGACAAGCTGCGCATTTTACTGGAGGACTATGTTAAAACAAACGATATCGAGGTGTAAAGGATGAATTGCTCCGAAACTAAACCCAAGCTGGGATTTTATTTGGACCAAACGCTGCCCGACAACGAAATGCAGCGGCTTAGAAGTCATCTTGGCGCCTGCAAATCTTGCACGACCGAATTTAAAAATTTGGAAAAAATAGAATGCGTTATCCAAGCCGGGATTTATTTTGAACCACCGCATGAATATTGGCGCGATGTTCCACAGACAATAATCAAAAAAATTGGAATCAGGGCCGAGACTTCGGCTTTAGAACAATTTATTGAATCTACTCACGCGTTCTTTGCCGCTAAAAGTTTTCGGTGGGGATTTGCCGGGGCTTTTGCCGTTGCAATACTGGCCTTCTTCTTCAATAAAACCTTTATCCCGGACCAAAAGTCTGCGACCCTGACACAGGCGGAACTCATGAGTCAATCTGGTTCGACGCCGTCGCTTGTTGACTTGAATAAAGACCAGAAGACCGCTTCTTTTGACTCTGAGAAAAGTCAGGTAGGAAATGAGGAAACGAATTTAATTGCAAAAGGAGCTGTTTCCGAACTGGTGACAAAGCTGCAGGATTCAAATGCCGGCAGCCGGGAAATCGCTATAACTTTTTTAAGTGAAGATTTACTCGCTCTCAATCGTGTGAAAGGCAAACCCCTGAAAACGGAAAGTAGAGAAATTCTTGGCGTTAACCGGGCGCTATTCCCCATTCCAAATACTGAATTCATTCTGCCGCCGCGGACCGACGATGTACAAGACGCCAATAGTCGTTTGCAACGGACTTTTGCTTTGGACAAACAAGACGCCCGATCCTCGCGAGCGGATGCAATCTCCGATCTGCCGGATGAAATCAAACGCATTCGCAGCGGCTTTCTGGAAACCTTGTGGATTGTGCAGGAAAGTCAAACACTGGCTGAGAAAAGGAATATCTGGCTTTCATACATGAATCGGGAAACCGACATTACGTACCGATCTTTAGCCGTCTATAATCTGGCGCTGGTGTTGGCAAGAATTGCCGAAGAAAATAAATATCCTGACGACGCTGCTGAGGCGCGCAGTTTCTTTCTTGAATATGAAGAAGCCCTGCGTTTTCAAATGGGCGATGAGCGATTTGATGACAAGCTAAATCTTTTCGATGTGATACTAGCTAATTGACGGGTGAACCAAACCCGTTTTTGCGAGGCGTTCCTTCGACTTTGCTCGGGACATGCTTTTGCCGAAGCAATCTTAAGTGCTCTAAACAGGTGCTTGCTTCGCTGAGAAACGCTAGCAACATAACTTCCTTTTTCCCCTCCTCTTAGCCGTGAAAAGGCCGCGATTAACTGTGGCTTTTTCATTTTTCAATGCGTTCTATAGAATCAATCATGCACGCGCCTGTAGCAGGACTCGCCAGAGTTGTCGGCCTTCGGGCTACATATACCTCTTCTAAATTGGGTTGCTTTTATGCGATTTTTTGGCTAAAGTATTGCCCATGGATATTGCCCTCAAAATAACCGACGAAGTCGAAGCCTTGATTGATTTGGCTCTGAAAGAAGACCTTGGAGAGAATGGGGATGTTACCAGCAACTTCATTCGAAATTCCGACAAAAAAGGCCAGGCCAGTATTATTGCAAAACAAGCCGGTATTATCGCGGGCCTGCCAATCGCTGAGCGGGTCTTCCAAAAAGTCAATCCGGCGCTTGCGGTCCAAAACAGGGTGGAGGAGGGCACAAAAGTTGAGCCTTCTGAAGAGGTCGTTCGGATCTCAGGACCACTTGGCGATATTCTGACCGCTGAGAGAACCGCCTTAAATTTTCTGCAGAGGCTTTCCGGGATCGCAACTTTAACCGCAGAATTTGTCAAAAAAGTAAAAGGGAGCAAAGCGAAAATATTAGACACACGAAAAACCACCCCCGGATTTAGGATACTGGAAAAGTATGCAGTGCGAACAGGGGGTGGACAGAACCACAGGTTTGGGCTATACGATATGGTTTTAATTAAAGAAAACCATATTAGCACAGCTGGCGGCATTATAAATGCCGTGCAACAAATCCGTGAACAAATGGCAGCCGGAAACCTCGACTTACAAATAGAAATAGAGGTCCGCAGTTTGACTGAAGTTGAACAGGCTCTGAATTTGAAAGTAGACCGGCTGATGTTAGATAACATGAGCCTGGACGAAATCCGCGAAGCGGTTGAGCTGGTAAATGATAAAGTTGAACTGGAAGTTTCAGGTGGGGTTAATTGTGGAACAGTGAGAGCGATCGCCGAAACGGGAGTTGATTATATTTCAGTGGGCGCTTTAACCCATTCGGCGCCGGCTTTGGACTTATCGCTTTTGGTTAAGAACACTTGAATGTAAACATCGAAGCCGTTTTAACGGTGATTGATAGTAGTGATAACGCGAGCTTCACTGGTTTACGGGATTCAAGGCACTGAAGCCACGTTATACTCAAAGGCTTCTCGTTTTACATGATGAATATCCTGCAAATCGACATGATAAGCCCACTCTGTTTTGACAGTCTTGAAAACAGACTGAGCTACAGCATTATCCCAACAATCGCCTTTTGTGACTCATACTCTGGATGCAACCGTGTTTCTTAAGTGTTTTTCTGAATTCATCACACGCGTATTGAACGCCCTGGTCAAGAGTGGACAATCCAGGCCTTTACCTGGTTTTCGACCGCCAGAGCGCCGTCTCGAAGGCCTCAAGAACGATCGCACTTCGTCAAACGTTAACAATTCGGTACCATCCGGTGGCTTCTGAAAATATCCCCTGACCGTGCAAAGCACATCCTTTTCGTCGACATCTTCAGTCCACTATGTTTACGCAGCAGCCAAGAAAAACGATTGGAACCAACCATCAAACACGTGGGCTTACCCGCCGTTTCCCCGATAGGCGCAGAATTACTTTAAATCGATGCTAAGGAACACTAATATTACAGCGCCGCGTAAACACGAACTTCTTTTTCCAATCGATTTTTGAGTCGCCCCTTTTGAACTTCAAGGGCGAATCTTGCCTGCAAATTAACCCAAAACCTTTCGGAAAGCCCAAAGTATTTTGAAAGTCTCAGGGCCGTATCCGGGGTAATGGCACGTTTGCACTGAACTATTTCATTAATTCTTCTTGCGGGAACATTGATATCTTTTGCCAATCTGTACTGGCTGATGCCCAAGGCCTCAAGAATTCTTCGAGTAAAATCTCTCCAGGGTGAATAGGAGTTAATTTTTCATTAGCCATATATTTACCTCAATGATAATCAACGATTTCGACATTAAAGGCGTCACCGTCCCGCCAATCGAAACAAATGCGCCATTGATTATTGATTCGAATGCTATCCTGCCGCTTCTATCTCCCGAAAGCTTCTCAAGGCGATTGCCAGGAGGATCCGTAACTCTTCTAAGACTTCGGCTGCATCCAAACTTTCGAGTTTTCGACGAGCAGATTGTTAAATGTTGCCTGCTAACTTTCGTGGCCGCTTTAGGTTGAATAGTTTTTCAGTTTCTTTATCGGCAAAGCCTTTAATCATAGATTAATCATAACGCATACCAATAATATTGTCAAGCGTTATGATTGTCAGACAAAGTTTTTTCAGTTTCACACAACTGCAAACCCAAGGCCATAAGTTCATCCGTGTATTTCACTGCGAGAGACTTTTGAAATAATTCATCTCTTCTGCAAAATCAAGAAAAATCGCATGAAGCGAGAAAAAGTTTGTCCACCCTAAAATGACCTTAAATCCTGCTTGAATTTCAATTGCAAATTTGTTATTATGTGCTATGCTTAAGAAACTCGATCACATCGGAATTGCGGTAGATAATCTGGATATCTCAATTAAAAAATATGAACAAATAACCGGTAAAAAACCGGGCGAGAAAGAAGTGGTGGCGGCGCATAAAGTCGCCACGGCTTTTTTCCC
>SMVB01397510.1_pt1 | contig 21687 bp, 24 predicted proteins | sample 2456461 | NCBI WGS metagenome assembly SMVB01 (sample SAMN11095934, study PRJNA526329) | marine sediment metagenome | biome: Marine sediment; feature: Surficial sediment; material: Deep marine sediment; isolation source: Hadal surficial sediment | place: Pacific Ocean | collected 2014-05 | depth...
ACCCGTAGTCGGACATCGACAGGTGTGACCGAGCACGAAGCCGAAGCGTGGATCTCGATCCCCTCCATCCAGATGACGGTTGATGTCTGCGATGACACTTCGCTGGATGAAGAACTCGTACGGCGCTTTGCCGGTGGGATGGGTGTCCAATGCCGACCCTGACGAAGCGCGAGGGGCCCACAGAACGGCGCGCCCGGTCGGCAGCTTTCGGCGAAGGTGTCTGGGTCCCCTGTTTCCGGATCGACCATCCCGGCCCCATCCGGCATCGCTCAGAGAAACTCCGTCGGAGGCCAACGTCTCAGCGCAGTGCAATGAGGTCGAGAATCGGAATGCCCATGAGGGCAGAGCGTCCCGTCCGTACCCTGGCCACGATGTCGATGATCTGCAGGGCCCTGACTTTCTGGACGGCAGGAGCCAGTTCGGGCGGCACCGCAACGTACAGAATGCCGCGGGAGCCGTCCGGAGGGCGGGCGAGAATATACAGCTCGCCTTCGTAGAAGTCCGTGCGCAGAGCTTCCGCCTGCTTAAGCGCCACGAACTGCACGGTCCACTCGACACGCCGGCCGCGGAACTGCTGCGGGTTCGATTTCAGGGCATCGATGCTCAGCGCTTCTCCCGCCATGGAGTCAGGCGGAAGTGTGGACGGTTCCCATACCCATCCTTCTACTCGAACTCGCGTCCAGCCGGCCTGGCGTGCGAGGACCGTCAGGTCCGTCCCCCGCCTCAGAACGGCCGTCGTATCGCCATCGGGAGACCATAGCATGACAACTGTATCGGATCCGACGACCAATCGGTCGCTCAACGGCGTCGGACTCGGACGTTGAGTTTCCACCGGGGCTTCGCCCACCGGATCCACGGTCTGCACGACCTGTCCTTCGATGGGGATCGTCGATTCCGACCAGATCCACGCTTCGCGACCTACGCGCGTCCACAGGCCGCGAGTCTCCAGGCTGTCGAGCAGCATGCCACGCATCAGAATGGCCAGCCGGCGAGCACTGCCTTCGGGCTCCTCCCGGAGGTTTTCTCCCCCGGGCTTGCTTACGATGAGATCGAATCCGTCCCGGTCCGTAGTCTCGACGGACTCGCTCCAGATCCAGCCCTCAACCGATCCGCGAATCCACCGACCCCGGTTCTCGGTTACCTGAACGGAAGCACCCAGCAGCAACGTCGCGAGCCGGTTGCCGCTTGATGCGCGGGGTTCCTTGCGGAAGTTCTCCTCCGGCACGATGACCTGAACGGTCTGGGCTCGAACCGAAACGGCGGAGGCGAAGAAACACACCGCGAATATGGATACGAATCTGAATCCCGCAGACGTCATGCGATCTGGTATAGGCGGGGTGGCCTGTCTACATTGGCTCGACCGCGCAAGCCGAAAACTACGGCAGCGCGGCGGTCCCGCGGCCTGACAGCGGGACCAGCTTTTCGTCGCGTCGAGTATAGACGGCGCGTGGAACGAGTGTCAATGAACGCGAACTACGGGATTCGACGTTGAAATCAAGCCCTCCATCGGTGAGGCTCGTCCTCGCCGTTCTTTTTCTCGCAAGCCTTTCGCTACCAGCCAGTTCTGTCGCGCAGGAGCATATCGACACTGCCTACGAGTGGATCAACCACGGCCGTCGGCTGAACGTGTTCGGCGGACACATGTCAACGGGCAGGGGCATTCTCGAAATCGGCCCCGGATCCTCATCGATATTCGGACTGCGGTTCCGGACGCGAGTGAGCAGTCCGCTGTCGCTGGAAATCGGATTCGGACTGGGTAATCCGGATCGGTTCGTGATCGATCCTCGACTCGATGACGGCCCCGCTGCGGTCGACACGGTGGATGCCAGCTGGCTCCTGATCGAGGCCGGGTTCCAAATCGCTCTGACGGGATCCAGAACTCTGCATGAACTCCAACCGTATGTGATGCTGACCGCCGGGATCCTCAAGGGCCGGGGTGAGGTCGTGTCGGATTCCATGCAGGCCGTCGAAGACGTCCCGTTCCGATACAACATCGGCACTGCATCGGTATTCACGGCCGGATTCGGCATCGAGTGGATTCCGACGGACAAGATCGGGCTCGGCGTGGAACTCCGCGACCATCTGTGGAGGATCAAGACCCCGGACGGATTCTTTAACCTGCTCGTGCTGCAGAACATCGCAGAACTGGATCTTGATGCCCCAAAGGAGTCGGAGTGGACGCACAACATCGAGTTATCCGTTTCGCTCTCCTACTACTTTTGAGGAAGTAACATCGAAGCCCCGCTTGCGCCCGAAGTCGAGGTCGAATTCCGGTGCGGAGGAAGTTCGGTTACGCGATGGTTATGCACCCCGGAGCACCTCGACGACCTGGCGGCTGGTTGGCTTGTAGGTGAGGGGCGCATCGGGGCCGGGGATCGGCTCGAAGCCATCCTCATCGATGCGGACGGAACCACGGTCCGAATCGAACATTCAGGATTGCGGTCAGCGGATGAAGTCACCCCCATCAAGGCTGAACCCGTGAGGGCTGAAACCGAATTCGTCGACAGGTTCGCCGACCCGACCAGATTGCGCCCCCTGTGGTCCCAGATGTTCGCCGGAGGGCACCTCCGAGAGCAGACTGGCGGAGTCCACACGGGAGCGCTCGTCGTCGACGGGCAGGTACGAACGGTTCGCGAAGATGTCAGCCGGCACTGCGTCATCGACAAGTTGGTGGGCGCCGCACGGCATGAGGGCCTCCGCCTGGAGGACTGCCAGATCCTGCTCACAGGCCGGGTTTCCAGTGCGATCGCAACGAAACTCGCGCGAGCCGGTGTGCCCGTGGTGGCCACGATGTCCGTTCCGACCACGCTGGCAGCATCCATCGCAGATCGGGCTGGCATCACGATCATCGGAAGAGCCCGCGGACCGAACCCGCACATCTATCGTCCCGGAGTCTGAATTGGTCGCCCCCCAACGAATACTCGGCGTACTCCTGGCCGGGGGCAGAAATCGACGCTACGGCTCCAATAAGGCCTTGGAGACGATCGGTGGCATCTCATTGATCGATCGAGGACTCAGGGTACTCGACGAGGTGTGTACGGACGTCGTCATCGTGGCGAACGAGCCCGACCCCTACCTTCGTACGGGCCGGCACATCCGTCCGGACTCCCGGCCCGGCACCGGAGTTCTGGGCGGCATACTCACGGCCCTGCACTGGGCGACCGAGACCGGACACGACGGAGCCCTGATACTCGCGTGCGACATGCCGTTCGTCGCACCACGGTTGCTGGCCGAGCTTGTTCTGCGAGCCAGGCGTGACGGCATTTCGATCGCCGAGAGTGGGGGACCACGTGGAATGGAGCCTCTGTGCGCCGTCTACGGGGTCGGATGCGTACCGAGCATCGAACAGGCGCTGGACCGGGGAGAACGTGCCGTAGTATCATTTTTTGCCGACGTGCAGGTGTGTCGGCTGGATCAGACCCGGGTAGAAGAATTCGGCAGACCGGAAAGGATGTTTTTCAATATGAACCGTCCCGAGGAGCGAAAACTGGCGGAAGAACTCGCCCGCTCGTCGAGCGACCGTTCCGGGAGTCCAGAATGAACGGGTCCGTCCGAGCTGCGACACCCCGAGCAACGGCGAGACGTCCGGGTCGGGCGCGCTGTCTGGGTCTGGCCCTCCTGCCTGTTCTGGCATCCCCGACGCTTCTGATGGGACAATCCGTGGAGCGGACAAAACTCGAGGCCGCCCTGGAATGGAGAGTTTCCTCGGAGATTACGTCGCCGGAGATGCTGGCCCGACGCATTGATCGGATTCTCGAAGATCCCGCTCTCGCGCGTGCACACGTCGGCCTCACCGTACAGGTCGCCGAGACAGGCGAGATCCTTTATGAGCGAAATGGCGAAAAGCGGTTCACTCCGGCCAGCAACGCCAAGCTGGTCACGGGCGCTGTCGGCCTGACCGTGCTTGGACCCGACTACCGCTGGAAGACACGCCTGGTCGCGGACGGTCCGATCGAACACGGAACCCTCGAAGGCAACCTGTGGATCGTCGGCGGAGGTGATCCGGCCCTGGAGCGTGATGAACTTCGCGCCTGGATCAAACATCTGCAGAAAGCGGGCATCCGGCGAATCCGGGGCGATGTGATCGGAGATGACCGGGTGTTCACACAGCCCATATGGGGCGAGGGCTGGATGTGGGACGACCTGTATGCGGGTTGGTCGGCGGGAGTCAGCGGCCTCCAGCTCTCTCCAAACACCGTCAGCGCCGCCCTCGTACCCGGTGCACACCTGGGAGACGACACGGAACTCGTTCTGCGGTCTGAGGGCCCGGCACTACCCATTCGCAACCGCGTGCTGACCGGAGCGCCCGGTTCCGAGATCCGACTCCAGTTCGTACCGCCGGCCGAAGGTGGCGACGTCGAACTCCGGGGCTGGGTGCCGCTCGGCCCGGACTCCGTTCGACTCTATCTCGCCGCACCGCACCCGACGCTCTATCTGCTCGATTGGATGCGCCGCCTGCTTGCCCATGCAGACATCAAGGTCGAGGGCAGCTTCCGCCGTGCCATGGATGATGAATGTGCCGAAGAAGAGTTCTGGAGCCACTCGTCGCTCTCCAATCCATTTTCGCGATTGCTCAGCGACATGTTGAAACCGAGCGACAACCAGATGGCCGAGACGATTCTTCGCACGATCGGCTTCGAAAAAGGAAACGCCGGCTCGCCCGCAGAAGGGATCGACGTCGTGGAGTCTACACTGGCGGACTGGGGGATCGAATCCGGCGCGATCAACCTGGTAGACGGCTCGGGCCTGTCTCGATACAACGAGGTCACGCCGAACGGGATTGCTCGCATGTTGCGCGCCGTCTGGCGCCACCCGGATTTCAAGACCTTCTATTACGGGCTGCCCGTGGCCGGAGTCGACGGCACGATGAGCCGACGGCTCCTTGCAACACCTGCATTCGACAACGTGCATGCCAAGACGGGTTCCATGACGAGCGTTCGGGCGCTGTCGGGATACCTGGTCGACGGAAGCGGAGAAACGCTGCTGTTCAGCTTGCTGCTGAATGGCTATGACTCCTCAGGGTCCGTTGCGGTCGCCCTCGAGGACTTGCTCGTCGAGCAGATTTCGCTGTACCGGCGCCCCATCGAACCGGGATGGCCGGAGCTGCGCGCGGTTCCATGACCCAGTCCTCTCCGGACTGGCTGGAGGGAGAACAGGCGCTGGCCCGGGTGCTTGAGCTCTGCCCGGACATGCCTGAACAAGCCCTGCATCTCGTAGACGACGCCGGAAGCCTCGACCACACCCGGGCGGTAGCGGCTGATGTGCTCGCGCTCGTGGACCACCCGCCGTGGGACAACAGCGCGATGGACGGATTCGCCGTGCATTCCGCAGACGTCTGCGACGCAAGCGAGGCATCCCCTGTGGTTCTTCCGATCGCGCAAGACATTCCCGCCGGATCGTTCCCGTCGGGACCCCTGGAGCGAGGCACGGCCGCGAGGGTGATGACGGGCGCCCCCGTGCCCGCCGGCAGTACGGGTGTGATCCGCGTCGAACACACCGATGGAGGCTGCAGCGAGTCGGTAAGCATTTACCAGGTGAGTGACGCGGAGCGAAACATCCGCAGCCGCGGTGAAGATCTGACTCAGGGCGATGTCATGGTGACTGCCGGGGCGGCCGTCACGCCGGCCGTGGTTGGCTGCCTCGCCATGCAGGGAATCGATCGGGTGACCGTACGGCGTCGCCCCCGGATCGCGGTGCTGGCCAATGGTGATGAACTCGCAGATTTCGATGGAATCGAAGACGTCCGGGCCGGTCGAAAGATCATGAATTCCAACAGTCATGCGCTGGCGGCGCAACTGCGGGCAGCCGGCGCAGAGCCAGTGGATCTCGGCATCGCTGCAGACACCGCTGCTGCTGTTCGCGAAGCGCTCGGGCGCGCGATCGACTGTGATGGCGTGATTTCCACCGCCGGCGTGAGCGTGGGCGATCACGACCAGGTGAAGCGGGCGCTCGACGAGTTGGGGTTCCGACGCGCATTCTGGCGAGTACGCATTCGCCCCGGAAGCCCCATGACGTTTGGAATGCTGGGAGAACAGCCGTTCTGGGGCCTGCCCGGCAATCCGGTCAGCGCCATGGTCACGTTCGAACTGTTCATTCGGCCGGCGATCCGGAAGATGGCAGGCCACGCCCACCTTCTCCGATCGCGGATCCAGGCACGAGTCGCCGACGACATCCGCTCACCGGATGACCTCACTCACTACTACCGCGTGCGGTTGTCCCGAGGCAATGACGGAGCGATCGAAGCGACGCTCACAGGGCCCCAGGGTTCCGGGATTCTTACGTCGATGGTGCAGGCGCAGGGACTCGCCGTCGTGCCGGTTGGGGTCACGACCATAGCGGCGGGCGAATACGTAGAGGTCATCCTGCTGGACGACAGCTTGTAATGAGGGGCAGCGCCAGCTCGGAGATTCTGCTGTTCGTCGGCACGCGTCGTGGACTGTTCAGGTACCAGTCAGATGCGGACCGAAAGTCGTGGCGTTGTGACGGCCTCCACATCGCCGGACACGAAATCTATCACGCAATGGTTCATCCACGGACTGGCGTGGGCTATGCGGCGGCCAGACACCCCGTGTGGGGAACGCACATTTACCGTTCCGATGACTTCGGCGCAGCCTGGAAGCCGTGCGACGGGAGGCCGGTGTTTCCGGCCGATCTGGAGCGTGAAGTCAAAGCGGTATGGTACGTTGCCCAGGGCGTCTCGCCCGATGGAGGCGAGCGCGTATATGCCGGAGTCCAGCCAGCGGGCCTGTTTCATAGCGACGACACCGGGACGACCTGGTCGTGGAATGAGCAGCTCGAGGCACATCCGACGCATGCAAGCTGGCAGCCGGCCAAGGGAGGCCTGGCCCTGCATTCGATCCAGACAGATTCACGATCGCCGGACAACCTGTTTGTCGCTCTCTCGGCCGGCGGATGTTACCGGTCGACCGATGGCGGACGAAGCTGGGATGCCATCAACCGTGGAGTCCGCGCGGATTTCCTACCGGACCCGCGGCCGGAAGCAGGTCAATGCGTGCACAGTCTGCGGCTCCATCCCTCGGATCCCACCCGACTCTACCAGCAAAACCACTGTGGGACATACCGGTCGGACGATGCGGGTGAATCATGGATCGAGATTACAGCCGGGCTGCCGAGCGACTTCGGCTATGTGCTGGGACTCGATCCCGCCGACCCCGATCGCTGCTGGGTCATCCCGGAGGAGAGCAGCCACCTCCGCAGCGTGTGTGACCGCCGATTGAGAGTGTTCGAGACGCGGGACGGTGGAACGAGTTGGATCGCGCGCGTGGGGGGCCTGCCACAGGAACAGGCCTGGGTTACGGTGATGCGGGAGGCGCTGGCAACGGACGGCGCCGATCCCTGCGGTGTCTACTTCGGCACGGCTACCGGTCACCTGTTCGCGAGTCGGGACGGCCAGGAGTGGACGGTTCTGGCCCGGCACCTCCCCAAGATCCTGTCCGTAGAAGTCTGCCGACCCGGCTGAGGCGCTGGTCGCCACCCGCCCGGCTGACGCCTCAGTCGTCGCCCGGTGTCCACTCGATCGCCACTGCCCCGCTCGCATAGCCGCCGCCCACAGCCGTCAATACGATCGTTGACCGATCGGCGAGCGTTCCGAACTCGCCCTGCACAAGCCGGTCAAGCGTGATCGGAACCGTGGAGGCCGAAACATTGCCGATATTCTCGATGGCATGAATGACACGGCCTTTCTTCAACTTCAGCGCTCGCTCCAGGGCGATCGTGATCCGCTCGTTCGCCTGATGCGGAACCACGAAATCCACGTCGTCCCAGGTGATGTCGGCGGACTCCAGCGCGCTGGTTCCTGCATCGCGCATCGTTCGGACGGCGTAGCGGAGAACATTGGCCCCACCTGCCATGCTGAGCTTGTGCCCGGACTCGCTCTTGGGCTCAGGCCCCAGCCCGAGGAGGTTCAGGTGATCGGGGGAGTATTCGGCCCCAAGGAAGGGTGCGGCCAGCACCCGTCCCGGTCCCGGCCGCGATGTGAGAACGACCGCCCCGGCTCCGTCGCCGAACAGGACTGCTGTCTTCGGGTCGCTGAATTCGGTGATCAAGCTCAGCGCGTCACCCGACACGACCAGCACCGTATCTGCCTGGCCCGTGGTAACGTGCATGTATCCGACGCTCATCGCATGGATGAATCCGGCACAGGCCGCATTCAGAACAAATCCAGGCAGCGTGGGAGCTCCGATCCGGTCGGCGACTGTCGCCGCCGTATTCGGAACGATTTCGTGGGCCGTCAGGTTTGCCACCACCAGAAAATCCAGCGCATCGGACTCGATCCTGGCGTGTTGGAGCGCCCGACGGGACGCTTCGGCGCACATGTCCTCCGAAGTGATGCTGTCGTCTTCAGGGACGATGCGTCGCTGAACGATGCCCGTAAGCTGCCGGGCCCACCGATCAAATACTTCAGCATCGGAAAGGGTGTCGGCGGCGTCCGGGTCGCCTTTGCGCAGCGAACTCCTCGCGCGCTCGGAGTCAAAACTCCGGCGAATTTCCGGATGGTCGAATAAAGCGAAGTTGTCGACCTGGTGACCTGGCACGTAATGGCCGGTACCGCTGATGTACACAGGTCGCAAGAATCCGCTCAAGCTCATGTCCTGTCAGTAGTTGGAAGTACGCCGGACTGCTGCCGACGGGAACCCACGCCATCGAATATACGCCCGAGCACGGCCGGGCTCAATTCAATCCGGGTTGCGCCTGCCTCGGCTTGGTTGGTTGCGTGGCTGAGCGCGTGGCTGGTCCCGCGGTTGGGCGCGTGGTTGGGCGCGTGGCTGGGCGCGCGGACGGTCCCGATTCGGTGCGTTCCTCACGCTCGCGCGCCCCGCAGCGTTGACCTCTCGAAGCGCATCCGCAGGCGACTCTCCCTGGCGCACCCGGCGGCGCACTGCCGCAGACATTGCGAGCAGGCGTTCACCGTTCAAGCCACGGTCGAGGGCGGATTGCACAGCTCGGACGGCACGATCCGTGGGTACACCGGAAGCATGAAGTTCACTGATGACCCGCAAACCCACTACGGCGCGACGTGGATCCTTGTTTGCCGACGTGAAGTCACGGATCCGGTTCGGTGGCACTCCGTGTTCCGTCGCCTGTGCCGCCGCCTCCAGAACTTCCGGACGGGCACGCGGCCCGAGCAGACTTCGCGCGGCCACCAGCCGGCGCGCATAACCCTCAATGGCAAGCTCCAACCGGGCGCCCCGTACGCCCTTCGATACGCCCTCCGTCACTTTCCGACGGATGAGCTGTGGCGGAACACCGTTCTGTTGCGCGCGAGCGGCGATCCGCGTGAGCCGATCGATGGTCTCTTCAGACAGCCGGCCCCGTAGTTGCTCGGCATCGATCGCCGGCCGGTCTCGATCCTGGGCGTGCGCCGGCGTGCTCGTCCCGATCAGGAGAGCCGCCCCGACGATCATTGCCCGCCAACCGAACCCGTTCATCTGTCTATCCGGATCCTACGTTTCGTTGACCGGTGTTACGGCCAGCACGGAATTCCGCTGGCCGAATCCGTCATCAATATAGCTTATCGCGTTCGGGTCAGGACGCCATTCCGAACCGTCGATCACGAACATGTATTCATGCACGCCCGGCTCCAGGGCCACACGACCAGTCCAGAGTCCGTCGCCATCGGGGTCATTGAGCTGAATCGACGGATTCCACTCGTTGAAGGTCCCGGCCAGCGCCACGGTGCGTGCATCCGGGGCAGAGATGACGAACTGCACGTACACCCGGTCATCCATGGATCCCGCCCCTGGCTGCGTCACGGCAAGTTGAGTCACGGACCAGGCCACGAGTACGAGTGCCGCCGCCGCCGCGATTGGAGAAACACGCATGGGACGTGGCCTGAGTAACCAGCTCATCCCTGCCGCGGCACGTGACCCGAATCCCCGCGATGCATTCGCGCGGATCGCATCCATCACCCGGGACGTCGCTCCAAGTGGCGCTCCCGCGACCCCACCTGTGCGGGCATCCGTGAGCAGCTCAGACCAGGCAGCGGCCTGGTCCCTCAGCGTCTCCGGCAGCGCCTCGAGCTCGATGTCTCCATCAAGCCAGGCCTGCAGGCGTGGATCCATGTTCATCGTGATTCCTCCAACAAAGTAATCTGCAGTTCCTCTCGAGCCCGGTGGACCCGCATCTTGAGCGCGGAAACCTGCACCCCGAGCTGATCCGCCATTTCTTCGTACGACCATCCTTCCATGTGCTTCAGCAGGAACGCCTCGCGCTGGTCTGGGGCCAAGCTGGCCAAAGCACTTGCCAGTCGTCGGCGTTGATCCAGGCGAGTCGCCGTGTCTCCATCATGGCTCTCAAGCTCGGCCACCGATTCGAGCGGCACGATTCCGCGACGCTTCGCCTTGACGGCATCCTTGCAAGCGTTTGCGCCGATCCGAAATACCCAGGCGCCGAACCGTTCCGGATCACGACACTTTCGGAGGTTGCGAAATGCCTTGATCCACGCTGACTGAACCACATCCTCGGCATCATCGACCAGTCCCAGCATGCGCTCCGCGTGCCGGTACAACAGGTCGTTATACCGGTCGACGAGAGCGGCAAACGCGGCATCTGATCCGGCGATCGCCCTGGCGACCAGCACCGCATCCGATTCCCGTTCTGCGCCCATATCAGACGGCGAACCGAGATCCCGACGATCCATGCTCCTCCCGCGACGTGTTTCATATCCGACCATAAGACGACGGTGACTGCCAAACGGTCACACCCCTACCAAGACATCCGCAAGTGCTTGACGGACACATCGGCCATGAGCGAATGTGGCTCCATGCGCACAATCTACGATCTTCCGACTCCCGCCCTGCTGCTGGACCTCGATGTTCTCGAGGGCAACCTGCAGCGAATGCAGGCACGGACAGCGGATTTGTCCGTCGCTCTCCGCCCGCATCTCAAGACCCACAAGTGCGTGGAAATCGGACTGGCGCAGCGTGCCCTCGGCTGCTCGGGAGTGACCGTTTCGACGCTGAATGAGGCTCGCATGTTTGCCGAACACGGTTTCGAGGACATTACTTGGGCTTTCCCGCTGGCCCCGGACCGGGCTTCCGACGCAGGCGAACTGGGACGTCGCGTACAGCTGGGCATCGTCGTGGACAACGAGGTGTCCGTAGACGCTCTCGTTGCCGCTGACGCCGCGGTAAGGGTCTGGATCAAGACGGACTGTGGGTACGGGCGCGTGGGGCTCGATCCGGAATCCGCCGCATTCGTATCGCTGGCGGCCAGGTTGGAGCAGGCCGACAGACTCGAATTCGCGGGAATCCTGTCTCACTCCGGAAATGCTTACCACGCGCGATCACCTTTCGACGTGCGGCAGATCGGCGAACTGGAACGCAGCCGAATGGCCGGCGCGGCGCAGCGGCTCGCCGACAGCGGTATCCGAGTGCGCGCCGTAAGCACCGGTTCGACGCCTGCGATGGCTTACGTGGACCACCTGGAGGGTGTGACCGAAGTCCGGCCGGGAAACTACGCCCTGTACGACTATACCCAGGTGGCCCTGGGCTCCTGCTCTCCCGAGAATTGCGCGGCAACCGTCTTGACTTCCGTGGTGTCGTCCAGCCAGCACCGGAAGCACTGTGTGATCGACGCCGGTGCCCTGGCACTCTCGTTGGATCCGGGACCGAAGCACGTCTCGAGACCGTCCTACGGCCGCCTGTACGAAGAGTATTCGCGCGGCGTTCTGCGGCATAATGCAAGGATCGTCTCCTTGAGTCAGGAACATGGCATCGTGGACCGGATGCTGGCAGTTGGCGAACGAGTGCGGATTCTTCCCAACCATTCATGCCTGACGGTTGCCTGCTTTGATGCGTTCCATATCGTTCAGGGAGAAGAAGTTCTCGACACATGGAAGATCTGGCGCGATCGCTGAATTCGTGGCACGCGAGGTGCAATACGCCTGGTAGGATATCGAGCGCAGCAATGTACCTCGGGCCAGTCGGGAGGACCGCTAGCAGTGAAGCTCAGTCAGGACAGCAGGCAATACAGCATCCCGTTCATCGGTACCGTGGGCGTCGCTACGCTTGTCATGACGGCGCTGGCGTGGTTCATCCAAAACCGGTCGCTGGCGGCATCAGCCGCCGTGCTCGGGCTGTATACACTTCACCTGATCAGTGTCCGCTTCATCATCGAAGGCCAGACTGAAGACCGGGTTCGCATGGAATCGCAGTGGTCCCTGTTGAAATTAATGGTCGATCCGAATGCTGTCGTTTCGAGCGCCCCCATCCGGAGGTCTGCATCCAGCGGAGACCTCGCAGTCCCCGCAACCGCCGTTAGCGGCAACGGAACCCCGTCTCGGAATATCCCGACCGCCCGCCATTTCGCCCTCGGAACGGTGGCACTGATCCGAGATCTGCTGACCCCGGCGGAGGTGGCCCAGATTCTGGTCGAGCAGCGAAATCAGCCGGACGAGCGCTTTGCCGCGATCGCCATGGACCTCGGCATGCTCAGTGAACAGCAGCGTGAGGAATTGCTGCTTGCTCAGCAGGAGGGACTGTTCACGGATGAGGAGATGCGCGATGCCCGGGAGCGGCTGCGTGACTTCAGACAAACGACCGCGCAGGCCCTGTCCTCCCACCAGTAAACGTGCCTGACGAACTCACCCCCCGGCCGACCAGCGGCCGATGGTCGAAAGGCGTTTTGAGCCAAGACGGTAGGGGACGAGAGTTGCTGCGACGCACAGGAAGATCGTCAGACCAGCCCCCAGCAACAATTCCGCCCCCGTCGCGGGTCGGGGCTCCCGGCCCGGAAGTCCGCTGAGCAGGAACCCCCTCAACGCCCACACCTGGGCCCCGGTTACGAGTCCCAGGGTGGCAAGTGCTCCGAGCATGAACAACAATCCCCCAAGCGATGTAGGGATCTGGGCCGCGTTTTCCGATTCGAATTGCGGATACTGGATACCCCAGGCCAGTGCCTGCGCCGTGAAGGCAGACCCGAACCCGACGATGGCCAGCAGGTTCAGTGCAAACAGTCCTCGGGGCACTCCCAGCAGAAGCCCGGTCGCAATGCTGAGCACGAGCGCCAATCCTGTCAGCAGCACGACTCCGATCCGGAATTTCGTGGCCAGCAACGTTCCCGTGTCCAGGGGCGCTGAACGGAGCATCCACAAGGTGCGACCCTCAAGACTGAGCATGGGAAATACGAATCGGGCAGCGATTGCAGCCAGAATGAACCCGGTTAGCACCAGGTTCAGAAATACCACGAGCGTAACCAGGAATTGCGTGATCATGGTGCCCGACTGCAGCGGCAAGACCCGCATATTGTATACGTAGACCACGACGAGAGCGGCGAGGATGATCAGCTGCGACCATTGGGTCGGGTCGCGAAAGAACACCCGAATGTCTTTGAGAATCAACTCTCGACGCTGGATGCCCAGAGGGCTGAGCGCGCGTTCAAGCCACAGCCAACCGGCATGCCGACTCAGCTTGTTCTCGCCGCCCTCCTGTGCTTTCGTGAAGCATCGCGGGTACAGCCGATGGTGGAGCGCCGCGCCGATGACGAACGTGGCACCAGCCGTACTCCACAGCAGAACCAGGTGGAATGGATCGAGCGAGCCCATCAGGCTGCCCATCAGGGCATCCGCTCCCCAACCCGACGGCAGCCAGGGAGTCGCGGGCCCTCTCAATACCGCCAGAAAATCGATCAGATTACGAAACGACTCCGGGTTGACGAGTCGCTCGGGGCGTAGCGTACGCAGAATCAGCACCAGGAGCGCAGCGACCACCAGGCCGGTCAAGGCAAGCACTTCGCGCGACCGGCGAGCCGGAATCACCCTGACGATCAACAACGTCACGGCACTGCCGATCGTCGCGGGGATGAGCAGGAAAGGAATCATGGCGGCGATGACCACGACCAGAAACGCGGGTCCACCGCCATACACGCGACCGTATGCCGCGAATACCGGCAGGAGTATCAGCAGAACCATCCATGATGAACTCACGGTCGTCTCGATGAGGCGGGCCGCGTAGACGCTCAACCAGTCCACGGGCGCCGTGCGAAGCGCGTTCAGGTCGCGCGCCAGGAAGAAACTGGACAGCGACGCGATGACATTCGACAGCAGGAGGATACCGAGGAACAGCAATAGGCCCAGTCCCAGGAGCCGGCTGGCGAGAAGCGGGCCGATTTCCTCTACGCCACGGAGCATGCTCAGCAGGCGAACGACCACCAGGTAAATGAATGGCCAGGCCGCTGCCCCGATTCCGGCCAGGACGAGCAGTCTGCCCACACGCCCTTTGCCGGTACGCCGCCGGCGCACAGCCAGCAGTTTGGGTCCCAGCATGACCCGCAACTCGGCAACGACCCCGATGCTCACGCCCCGAGAACTCGATCGATTTCGGCCTCCGACACCCCGTGAGTAATCTTCAGGAACACTTCCTCCAGGCCAGCATCTTCTGCCGCTGCAGCGCGCCTGAGGTCCGCCATCGTACCGCCCGCGACGACCCGGCCATGATCGATTACGGCCAGGCGATCGCACAGGGTTTCGGCCAACTCCAGCGTGTGTGTGGACAACAGGACCGTCCCACCGCCGTCTGCATAGGAGCGCAGCAGATCTTTGAGTAGGCGAGCAGACCGTGGATCCAGACCGACCATCGGCTCGTCGATCACCAGTACATCCGGTTGGTGGATGAGCGCCGAGGAGATGATCAGCTTCTGCCGCATCCCGTGGCTGTAGGATTCAACAAGTTGATCCCGCCATGGCAGCAGATCCCACAGTCCCAGCAATTCATCGATCCGGCGTTCCACGTCCGGGCCCGACTGGCTGAACAGGCCGGCCGCAAAGCGCAGCAGTTCGGCGCCGGTGAGCTTTTCGTACACGAACGGGCGGTCAGGCACGAAGCCCATCACGCGACGGGCGGCGAGCGGTTCCTTCACGATGTCGTTCCCGGCGATTCGTACGCATCCGCTGTCGGGTTCGAGGATCCCGGCAATCATCCGGAGCGTCGTGGTCTTCCCGGCACCGTTGGGACCCAGCAAGCCGAAGATTTCACCGGCTCGGATCTGGAGGTCGATCTCATCCACCGCCGTAAAGTCGCCGTACCGCTTCGTGAGCTTCGACAGGACAATCACGGCCGGGTCTCCTCGTGACCGCGGAAGAACGCGAGCTCGAAAGCTGTCCGGTAGAGGCGCATGGCTCCGGGGATGTCGGCCTCGAGGATGCGGCCGTCTTCATCCACCCACGTCCGGGAGCCGTTGCCATCGGTCAAGACGATCTGCCAGGCGGTCACCGTGTCCGTGCCGGCAACGATCCACTCGCCCGAATCTGGATCCGTATCGGCGCTGTCTGCGAACACCCGCGTGGCCTCCTCGACCACTCGCAGATCCATGTCACGCACGGTGCCGGCCAGCGGATCGAGCAGACTCACCCGGCGGGTTTCTCCATCGGGTGCGCCACCCCCGGCCACAAATCGCAGCGGCCAGCTGGCTGCCGTCTGGAGCGCGTCGGCTGGTAACCTGCGGATTTCTGATTCCGTAGAACTGTCCCACTCAAGCGAATCTCCGAACACGGTGACCCGAACCCGGACGGTATCTGATCCACGCACGACGGACCGGGACAGACTGTCGAGTTCGATACGCGAGCTGAGCCACGTTTCGCCCCGCGTCTCTACGTGTCCGGCCTCCCCGAGACCAGGAATCCAGATGCTGTATCGCTCCCTGATCAGAAAGCCCGCTCGATCGGGGAGCGTATCCACTTCGATGCTCGCCCAGCCCACTGGCTGCCGTTGGCGATCCACATGGTAGTAAGCGACGCCCGGCGGCAGGGTCGCCGCCCCGAGTGCAAGGCGTTCGGCTTCGGGGCGAAACAGCTCCCGGCGAGCATTCCATGTGATCACGCCGACCCAGACCAGTAGAATCGTCCAGGCAATCGCTGCTCTCATTCCGCCGTTTCCCTGCTCCGAGCTCGGCGAAGTTCCGCGGGAGAGTCCACATCGACCGGAGCAGGACCGTCTACGGCGACTTCCACCCCCGTGAAACCCTCCTGGCACAGCGTTTCCCAGATCGGTACGTCGCCAGCCAGTTGCCCGGCACGGCTTCGCGCCGGGGAACCCAGCAGGACCGGGTGTCCGGGCCGATCCGTGTACCGGATTCGCGCCATGTCGGCTGAACCCTCATCCCATGCTGCGGTAAGGGCTCGAATATCGGCCGCCTTGATGCCCGGCTCGTCTCCGAGCAACACCACTACTGGACCCGACGGCATGGCACCCAGCCCGGCAGCCAGAGACTCGGCTCTTCCATCTTCGGCTCGGCCGACCGGCACAGAGGTGAACGAAACCGTCAGGTCCGATGGCGGGACCTCGTTCGACACGGCTACGAATAGCGGCTCCAGGTTCGCTTCCACCGCACACCGCATGACGGCTCCGAGCACCGTCGTGTCCGACCATTCACGCACGAGCTTCGATCGACCTGGCATGCGTCGCGACGCGCCGGCCGCAAGGATGAGCCCCGGGAGTCGCCGGCCCGTCACACGCCGCGTCGCCAACCCATCACGCGCCGCGCCAGACGCCGATGATTTCCGCCAAGATTGCTACGGCGATTTCTGCGGGCCGGTCGGCACCGATGTCCAGACCGATGGGTGCCCGAATCCGTGCCACCGCAGACTCTGAGACGCCCGCTTCCCGCAGTGATGCAGTGCGCGATTCCCGCGTGCGACGACCACCCAACAGCCCCACGTAACCGCACCCCGCGTCCAGCGCCCGGGACAGGGCCTGTACGTCGAGCCGGTCGTCATGCGCGACGACGGCCACGGCACACGAAGAATCGGGCCCGATGTGATCGAACGCCTCGTCGGGCCAATCCCGAAGCAGCTCGATGTCCAGCGACTCGAGGCTTTCTCCATACGCCAGGCGGGGCTCCACCACGTGTACGGGGATGTCCATGGCATGCGCGAGTCGAGCCAGCGCCACGCCGACCGGTGTTCCGCCGACCACGATCAGGCGCCGCGGGGGAAGAAAAGTTTCGACCAGAAGGGTCGGTGATTCAGGGGACTTCAGGACCCGGGCTCCGCCGGTCGGCAGCAGCGAGAGTCCGGTTTCCAGTGCCCCGGACGGAATCGGTCCTGTCACGTCCGCCGCCAGTATCTCGCCCGACGCATCGGCTAGCCAGTGTTCACTGGTGGAGCCACTGATCACGCTGATCAGGATGACCGGAAGTCTGGCGTCCAGCCGCTCGTACAGAGTCGGCCACACTGGACTCTGAGCCGACCATGCCTCCAGAAACAACTCGATGCGGCCCCCGCAGGAGAGCCCCACACCGCTCGCTGTTTCGTCGGATACGCCGTAGGAAACGACCTCACTGGGGCCTCCGGTCAGGATGGCGTCAAGACGCAGCGCCAGGTCTGCTTCGACACAACCGGCCGAGACATTGCCACCGATGGCACCCGATTCCGATCGGGCAAATCTCGCTCCGGGCCGCCTTGGAGCGGACGACCAGCACTCGGTGAGCACGGCTACCGCAGCCCGCTCGTTGCCGTCGCGCCACGCCTCCAGGCAAGAACGGATTTCTTCAATGCTCATGTACCCGGCACCATGGTCAAGCCGACGAGCTGCGTGCGGCCCGGATCTCCTCGGTGAGCCGAGGAAGCACCTCGAAAATGTCACCGATCAACCCGTAGTTGGCGATGTTGAAGATCGGCGCCTCGGCATCACGGTTCACGGCGACGATCACGTTGGCAGTTCGCATACCGGCGATGTGCTGAATCGCACCGCTGATCCCGATCGCAAAATACAGCCCGGGAGAAACCACCTTCCCGGTCTGTCCGACCTGCTCGCCGTGGTTTCGCCAGCCCGCATCCACTACGGCTCGGCTCGCCCCGAGAGTCGCCCCGGGTCCCAGCGCATCGACCAGGTCCTCAAGGAGCTTCCAGTGTTCCGGCCCCTGCATGCCGCGACCACCCGTTACCACCGTGCTGGCCTCGGCTACGTCCAGTTGCTGTCGCTCGGCCCGCTCGAATCCGACCACGCGGGTTCGCGCCGTGCCCGGATCCAGGGCCAGCGTCTCCACGACGCCACGGCCGGGCGTGTTCCGCACCGGAAATACATTGGGCCGCAAGCTGACCAGTGCCGGGCTCTGGAGCATGCGGAGCCTCATGTACGCCTTGCCCGCATATACCGGTCGGCGGACAACGAGCGCACCGTCTTCCACTGCCAGTTCCGTCACGTCGGTAGCGAGCGGTCGGTCGAGCCGAGCGGCGCACCGGGCCGACAGGTCCTTTCCCTGCACCGTCGCCGGAAACAGCACCGCTGCACAGGATCCGCCTGCACATGCCTCTACCACGGCACGCACGGCAGCATCCGGACTGTACAGGCCGAATGCTTCATGTTCCGCCACGAGAACGCGATCGGCACCTGCCGCCGCAAGATCACCGGCGGTAGCCGCCGTGCCGACCGGGCCAAGCGCGAGTACATCAACGTCAGCCCCCCCCAGCGCATCAGCCACGCTACGCGCCGCGGACACCACCTCCCGCGACACCGACCGGATTTCACCATCGCGGGTTTCGGCGAATACCAGCACGGTCGCCATCAGATCACCTTCGCTTCGTCACGCAGCAGGCGGACGAGTTCTGTCACGGCATCCGGCCCCTTTCCCACGATCTGGGGTTCGGGCCGTGCAGGCGGTGACGAAATCTCAAGCAATTCGAGGCCAGAATCGGCCAGTTCGACGTCGATCTCTTCCAGCGGCTTTTTCTTCGCCATCATGATGCCCTTGACACTCGGATGCCGTGGCTTGTTGAGTCCCTTCTCGGCAGAGACTACGGCGGGGAGATCGAACTCGATCACTTCGTGACCACCCTCTACTTCACGTCGCGCGGTTCCTTGCCGGCCGTCGAATTCAAGGCTCGTCACGACCGTGGCACAGGGAAGCTCCAGCAATTCCGCGACCATCGCGGGCACCTGCCTGTTGTCGTTATCGATGGCCTGCTTGCCGAACAACACGAGATCGAAGTCGCGTCCGCGGATCGCATCGGCAAGAGCCCTTGCGACCACGAGTCCGTCCATCGACGGCTCGGCACGCAGCAAGACCGCGTCATCCGCACCGATCGCGAGCGCCGAGCGCAACGTATCGCGCGCCGCATCCGGGCCCAGCGTCAGCGCCGTGACGCGTCCCTCGCCTGCCTGCTCTTTCAACAGAAGTGCCTGCTCGAGCGCATATTCGTCGAACGGATTCATGACGAATTTTATGCCGGACGTGTCGATGGACCGTCCGTCTGATTCTATTTCGATGCGCGCCCCCGAATCGGGAACGCGCTTCATGCATACGATGGAATTCACAGCACCCTCTTCATTCGGGTGATCTCTTCTTCCGTTATCAGATACAGCCGAAATGTCACCAGGTCGATCAACTCATCGGTAATCGTCGTCTCTCGTCGTGTCTGGGCCCTGTCTTCAGGACCTTCCTCTCTGCGCGCACGCAGTTCGACGAGACGCGCTGCAATCCAACACAGAAAATCGTGAGCGACGTCACGATGTTCTCGTGACCGATCGGGCTCCCCGTTGGCATTCCGTGGAAGCAAGGCGTCCACAAGCGTAAGCAGCGCCGGAAACACCATTTCAGTGAGCTCACCGCTGTCGGTCAGTTCCTCTTCGGTGATCTGCTCCCAGCTCATTTCATTCCAGTACAGCTCACATGCTTCCTCAAACAGATGCGTGCGGGCGTCCGGCGGTGTCGGCCGCAGGACGACATCTCCCGGACCCAACTCTCGGCCAACCAGGTTCCGCAGCGCACGGATGCGCTCCTCCACCAGTGTGCGGGCGGCCAGATCCAGTTCGTCGCTCAACGGTCCTCCGGTTTCATTGATGAAAGAAAAGCGGAAAGATGCGACCGGGCTCGGACGTGAGCAAGAAGTCCCGACGTCCGTCGATTCGGGCTGACCCATTCGACGACGTCCCGTATGTTGCTTTGTCGGAAGCGCCGTTCGGCCAGAGCGGAGGCAGCGCGGCGCAACGCCGAGGAAGGGACACGTGTTACAAACGATGCAGGCGGGAGTCATTGCGCCACAGCAAATCCGAGTCATCGAGCCCTCATGCCCGTAGAGCGTGACGAGCCAGGACTCGTAGGCCTGGTCCAGCAAGGCGACGTGGAGGCGTTCGGCGAACTCGTCAAACGATACACGGATCGGGCGTATGGTGTGGCGCTGTCGATCGTCGGTACGCCGCAAGACGCGGAGGACGCCGTGCAGACGGCTTTCATCCGGGCAATGGGGAGAATCGATCAGCTACGACCCGGGAGTTCGTTCGGACCATGGTTCTACAGCGTGCTGAGGTCGACCGCACTCAACTTGCGGCGCCGGGAGAGCCTTCGGACCCACGAGGCAATTCCGCATGTGACGGCGGGTGGCAGGAGACCGGATGACGACCTGGATCACGCACTGACGCGCGAGCAGGTTCTCGCGGCTCTGGAGACGCTGCCAGAACAGCAGCGTACTGCGGTCGTGTTGTACGATCTGGAGGGTTTCAGCCACAGAGAAGTGGCTGAGAGCCTGGGAGTAGCGGTTGGCACTTCCCGAGCGCACGTCCACCATGGTCGGAAGGCATTACGGGACTTGCTGGGACCGATAGTAGAACTGACAGCGAGAGAGGAAGACTGATGCACGATCGGCCACGGTGGCTCGACATTCTACTTCCGGATGAGGTGACGGCCGCACGGCTCCGCCGTGCCATCCTCGATGTGGCTGAGCCTCTGCTCGCCGGGCGGCGCGACAATTGGTGGGATGTAGCGTCGGATTGGGCCACCTTGCTGACGCCCGTTGCCGCGGCACTGACCCTCATCTTTGCCGGCCTGGCGGTGCGCCAGGGGATCCCGTCCGATGATCCCGCCGGCTCGCTTCTAGTTTCTGCGGATGTGGTAGAATCCCTGCGTTCGCAAACAGCCCCGGCCGGATTCAGTCAGAATTTGACGGACGACGCCAGTATCGTGTTTGCCGCACTCAGTGAAGCGAATACGCTACACCTCAAGATTGAACAGGCAGTCGACACCACCGACGTGGAACGCTGAAGTGTCTACTTCCGGAGCCAGAGTTTCCTTGCTGCTTGCCATCACGTTTCTCGCCGGAATGGCTGCGGGTGTCGCTGCAGATCGGCATCTGGCGTGGCCGTCAACCACCGAGGCGACGACAGATGCGGCCGAGGGCCAGGCCCGTGGCAGGAGCGGCACCACGATTGAGCGCTTCGCCGACGAACTGGGGCTCACGGACTCCCAGCGTGCCGAGATCGCTCCTGTGGTGGAAGACACGAGGCAGGAAATGTCAGATCTGTTCAAGCCGATCCGGCCAGCCTATGCCATGTTGGTGGACTCGGCTCGAGCGAAAATCGAGGCGATCCTGACACCGGAGCAGGTTGTGGAGTACCGACGGCTACTCGAGCGTGAGTACGGGTCGGGCGATGAACAGCTCGGGGATCGCACCGCGGATTGACCCGAGGTCGGGCGGAATGGATCGTAACGCCTGCAGTCTAAGGCAGGGCGGCTCCGATGAGCTGGAAGGCAGCGGAAATCAACCAGGGGCCCGGTAACGGGTCTTTCTAGACCGATAAGAGGTACGAGCATGCGGCTCAGGACCGGAATGGTAGTGGCGCTGTTGTGGAGTGCGGGCCCGGTAATGGGGCAGGAGACAGCGCGCGAGGTGGGACTGGTGCAGGCACTGGAGATGGCGCGTCAGCATTCTCCGTCGTTGGCACAGTCGGCCTCGGC
>SMVB01122431.1_pt1 | contig 21682 bp, 23 predicted proteins | sample 2456461 | NCBI WGS metagenome assembly SMVB01 (sample SAMN11095934, study PRJNA526329) | marine sediment metagenome | biome: Marine sediment; feature: Surficial sediment; material: Deep marine sediment; isolation source: Hadal surficial sediment | place: Pacific Ocean | collected 2014-05 | depth...
AGAAATATTTAAAATCATAATCGCCTCAGTCCCCTTTAAAAATGGGTGCAACTCAATCTTGCACATTGTTAAACCCCTTTCATAGTACCAAATTTCATGGTTGAAAATATATTAAAAAGCCTCTTGGCGGACCCTGCGATTAGCGAGGAACAAGCTCGTAAGATCATCAATTCCCAAGATCATTTTGAAGTCGCCCGCCTTTTGCACCTCTTTACGGTGGAAGAGAAAGTCAATTTTTTTCAATACCTTACAGACGAAATCAAGCGCCAGGAATTGCTCTATGAGACGGATGTAGAAAGCCGAAAAGAAATTGTTGAAGCTCTTGGTTATGAGTACATGGCGCCCTTGTTGGAGGAGATGCCAAAAGATGAAGCGGCCGATATCCTTAAAGAGCACGAACCAGAAATCCGGGAAAAAATCCTGGGACGAATGGTGCCGGACGATGCCAAAACCCTGAAAGAGCTGATTCGTTACGAAGAAGAAACTGCCGGCGGAATGATGGCCCCGAATTTCAACAAGGTTCTGGGTGATGAACTTGCTGGGGATATTTTAATGAGGGTGATTAAAGAAACTCCAGGCGACAACGGGACCGACTTTTTTGTCGTGGATTCAGCCAATCACCTGACCGGATATTTTAACCTTCGAGATCTGCTGAACGTCCAACCCAACGCCCAGGCATCCAATATCATTCACGAAGAAACTCATAAGGTGTTGTTGGATGACACCTGTGAGAAAATTGCCAACCTGATGGATCATGAACATCTCACCACTATTCCCGTGGTGGATGAAAACAACACCCTGCATGGGATTGTCACCTTCGACGATGTTTTTCGCACCTTAAAGAAAAGTGCCAGCCATGAAATTTACACCATGGTGGGAACAGATCGTTTGGACCCCTTCGCCCAAAAAACGATGCGAAAAATCAGTGCCCGCGCGCCCTGGCTGGCCACCACCTTTGTCGGTGGAATCCTTAGCGCGTTTATACTGCGATACTATCATTTGACACTGGAAGAATTCACCGCCGTGCTACTCTTCATCCCATTTGTATTGGGTCTGGCAGGGAACGTCGGTATCCAGGGAGCGACTGTAATCGTGCGCGGTCTGGCCACGGGAGATATTCAAACCGATAATTTGAGGGCCGTGATTCGAAGTGAAATCAAGGTGGGAATTGCCAATGGTTTGATTTTCGGATTGGCCTGTGGTCTGCCGCTCACCCTGATAGCAAATTCGTTATTGGAAACCACCCCTTTGTTGGGCTTGACCGTTGGCCTGGGGATTTTCCTGGCTGTTTCCATGGCATGCATCTTCGGTTCTTTGACGCCCTGGTTATTTATGAGAATGAATATTGACCCAGCCATCAGCGCCGGCCCCGTGGTCACCGTGGTCAACGATGTTCTTGGCCTTTTGATTTACCTGTCCACCACAGCCCTTCTTTTTTCAACATTCGAATAAAAATATACCATTCCTCTCCTCCCCCAAAAATCCTTAAAAACCAGCTTGCTAAAAACAATATTATTTAATAAAGTAGGGTGCAGATTGCGTCTTGCAGTTTTTTTCAGCTTTTCCTCGTTTTAAAGTCAGTGGTCATTCACGTTCACCTTGGGTTTATGGAATCGGAAGCCACCCGCATGCATCTCTCCTGCCATCCCCGACAGGTTTCAATACCGATTTATCTTATATTTTTTTTATTACAAAATTCTTTTGCCGGCGCAGAGACCTCAAACGAAGCAGGCCTGCGGCCATTTGATGACAAACAGCATTTGGCGGCGACTTCTAAATACCATTCAAAATCTTTGGGCAGTGATAATATTTTCAAGGAACTGCAGGCCAACCTTCATTTTTCGTCCGGCCCGGTTCGGTCATCACATCCCATGGGTTCCAGCCAAAAATATCCTGAACCGTCCAAAGCGAAAACTGCCACCGGCCATATTATTACTGGGATTTACCTGCACCAGCAAAAGAAGTATCTGGATGCGGAGCGCCAATATCATGCCGCCTTGGAGCAATATCCCAATTACGCTTTTGCCCACTTTAATCTGGGACTGCTTTATGGGGATATGAAGAAATGGGCTGAAGCGGAAGATTCCTATAAAAAAGCCCTTCGGGTGGACCCCAACTATTTCCGGGCGCACAACGATTTAGGTATTCTCTATGCTAGGCAACAAAAATACAAAAGTGCCAGGAAAGAATTTAGGGAGGTAATAAAACTAGATTCGCAAGGAACGGTAGCCCGCCTGAATTTGGGACACCTCTATTATTATTTGGAAAGAAATTACAAAAAGGCAAAACGGCATTACAAAATTGCCTTGAAGCTCAATCCGGAATTGAGCTTGGCGAAAGCGAATATAAAAAAAATAGATGAGAATTTTAAAAGAGCAATAAATGCCGAAGGGTTATTTGAGGCGGATCAATCAGTAGAATTTATTTTTAAACGGGATTTTGACCTATCAAAACACTACAAAGACATCAACCCGCAGGATTTAACCACCCCGTTGTCAGATAAAAAACCAAGGGATCCCACGATGCAGGCTCCCCTGTTTTAAACCTTACTTTTTTTTACCTTCCCTCATGGGTTCCACGTCTTCGTATTCCTCAACTTCGATAATAGGCGTATCCACTTCCACATACTCGCCCTCATTCACATAAATTTCCGTGACTTTTCCATAAAATTCAGAAAGCAGGGTATAGTAGCCTTCAGCCACAATTTCGGCTACAGGGGTACCTATTTTAACGGTATCTCCAATTGCGACTAAAAAATCATCGACCTTGCCCGAGTTCATTGTGGGATACATGGGTGCCATAGTGATATAAACCATATCAATATCCTTCTAGAAAAATATCAAAACTGTCAATCATCATATAAAAGAATGTTTAATTTGAGATAATAAAACATACAAGTAATCTTAAACTGTGAAAGGGAAGGCATGAAATTAAAAGAAGGTGACAGCCTGTTTGACCCAATGTCGCGCAACAATGGAGAAGTCACAAAAATCATTAACCATCCCAATGGAAAACTGGTGACCATTCGGTGGAGGGTGGATGACCACCTTCCCCACGACACCGAACATTTTTATTCAAAAATTGTAAAAAGCATTAAAAAAGGTGAAATAGAACACACCCCATCTTCTGAAAATTGACACTGTTTTTTGGTAAACAAAAAAGGCCTTCCGATCAATGCTTATACATTTTATGACTGGGACGGCCAGCCAGAATGCTTTCCTTGCCCCAATCCACCACACCCTTGAACCGGTCGGAATTGATAAAAATATTGTAAGCTTCCTCAGAATTCCATTCCGATGTTATAAGATAATTCTGAGCGTCATTCACATCCCGGTAAAGACCTGAGTTGGTGTGCCCTTCCATTTCATTCATCACTTTCAGAACATTGTTGAAAGCATTTTCAAAAACCTCCTCTTTTCCCGGTAGGATTTTGTAGTTCATGCCAATGGTTACCATATTATCACTTCCTCTCATTTGAGTTGAATCAATCGTTTATGTACAAGCCACGCGTTCCAATGAGCTGTTTGGGCCGCCAGCGTGAAAAGCGACTTCTTTAAAATAAGATTTTTCCTCGAGAAATCTTACATTTCCTTTTCGGTCCCAATGCAGTCTGGAATCTTATGCGGATACGGAATAAGTATTGGAACAATTAGCCGTGGCCGTGCCATAGGTAGTCAGGATTGAGTTTTTAATTTTTTCAATGCCACTTTCGCGGCGGATTGCTCAGCCTCTTTTTTGGTTCCTCCCGTGCCCTGCCCCAGTATTTCTTCCTGTATTAAGGCTCCCACCTGAAACTGTTTGGAATGATCCGGCCCGGTTTCTTTAATGACCCGGTAAGTGGGAACGCAACTCAAATGGGACTGGGTGTATTCCTGCAATTCGCTTTTAAAATCTATGGAATTGGAAGTTTCAGCGCATTGATTGATTTTACTTTTCAGCTGGGGGAGAAAAATACGGAAAGCAGTTGCCATATCGCTGTCAAAATAAACGGCCCCCGCAACAGCTTCGTAAGCATCCGCTAAAAGAGAGTTTTTCTCTCTGCCTCCGGAAAGTTCCTCGCCCTTCCCCAATAATAAATACTGCCCCAAATCGACGGCACGAGCCAAATCTGCCAAACCGGCCTCGTGGACCACTGCGGCTCGGATTTTTGAAAGGGGCCCTTCCGCCAAATCAGGAAAATTGCGGACCAGATAGTCGCTGACAATTACATCAATAACGGAGTCACCCATAAACTCAAACCGCTCATTGTTCTTGATCGGTTCGGCCATTTCATTGACATAGGATTTATGCGTGAGGGCTTTCCTGAGAAGTTGCTGGTTGTTGAAACTGTAACCAATAAGTTTTTGGAAAGACCTCAGATCATCCTTTCTTTCCTCGGAGGACATGATGAATTTATTTCACGAATTCTTTAAAGATGATCACGCCATTGGTGCCCCCAAACCCGAAAGAATTGGAAAGTACGCAATGGATTTTTTTATCGCGTGCTTCATTGGGGACATAATCCAAATCACAATTAGGGTCAGAAGTTTGATAGTTGATGGTTGGCGGCAACACACCGTGAGTCATGCTCAAGATGCTGTAAATGGCTTCAATGCCCCCGGCGGCGCCCAACAAATGGCCGGTCATGGACTTCGTGGAACTGATTGGAATTTTGTAGGCATGCTCGCCGAATACCGTTTTGATCGCATTGGTCTCAGTGGCGTCTGCGGCGGTCGACGTGCCGTGCGCATTGATGTAGTCGATATCCTCTTTATTTATTTTGGCATCGTTGAGTGCCAATTCCAAGCACCTCGCGGCCCCTTCGCCACCCTCCGAAGGCGCCGTGATGTGAAAGCCATCGCTGTTAAGCGCGTAACCGGCAACCTCGGCATAAATTCTTGCTCCGCGTTTCTTGGCGCTTCCCAATTCTTCCAGAATGAGTAATCCACACCCCTCACCCATCACAAAGCCGTCCCGGTCTTTGTCGAAAGGGCGGCTCGCGCCTTCAGGGTCATCGTTACGCGTTGAAAGGGCCTTGGCGGCATGAAATCCTCCAATAGCAAGGGGCGTGATCACCGATTCCGTGCCGCCGGCAATCATGGTATCGGCCATGCCATTTTTAATCATGTTAAACGCGTCCCCAATGGAATGGGTCCCTGTGGCGCAGGCCGTCACCACGCAGGAATTGGGGCCCTTGGCCCCCAACAAAATTGAAACCTGACCGGAAGCCAGGTTGGGAATGAGCATGGGAATGAAAAAAGGCGAGATTTTGCGAACGCCTTTTTCAAGATATATTTTGTGGTATTTTTCAATGGCGGGAAGTCCCCCGAGGCCGACCCCTACCAGGACCCCGACACGGGTGGCATTTTCTTCGGTGATTTCAAAACCGGCGTCATCCAATGCCATTTTGCTACACGCCACGGCATAATGGATGAACGTATCCATTTTTTTGATTTCTTTATGGTCGATATAGTCTTCAGGGTTGAAACCAACGACCTCACCGGCAATGGTTACAGGAAAACCATTGTCTGTGGAAAATCGGGTGATCCGTCCCACACCTGATTGGCCCGCACAGACAGCCGACCAATTGGGCTGGAGGCCAATACCCAAAGGGGAGATGATTCCCATGCCTGTCACAACGACACGTTTTGTCATTTATTTCTCTTAGCTTTGTGTATGAAAGCAGGAAAAACCTAGTTGGTGTGATTATTGATATAGTCTACCGCGTTTTGAACTGTGATGATTTTCTCGGCATCATCATCTGGGATTTCGATTTCAAAGGCCTCCTCCAAAGCCATGACCAGTTCCACCGTGTCCAAAGAGTCTGCCCCAAGATCATCTATGAATGCCGCGGTACCATTCACCTGCTTCTCATCTACACCTAATTGATCCACAATGATTTCTTTAACTTTATCTTCTATTGACATAGTTTTAAAACTCCTTAAAGGTGTTACATCAACATCCCGCCATTAACATTGATCACCTGACCGGTGATATAACGCGCTTGGTCAGAGACTAAAAAGGACGTGCAATCGGCTATATCCCTGGCTTGCCCCAGACGGGCCAGGGGGATTTGCTCAATAAGTTTTTTCCGAATATCTTCACTCAAACTACGAGTCATATCTGTATCGATGAACCCCGGCGCAATCGCATTCACCCGTATTCCGCGTGACGCCACTTCGCGCGCCGCAGTTTTGGTGAGCCCGATCATACCGGCTTTGGAAGCTGAGTAATTGGCCTGCCCGAAATTCCCCATGAGGCCCACAATAGAAGCAATGTTGACGATCACACCATCTTTTTGCTTCATCATTTGTTTTGCCGCCTGCTGGCTACACAGGAAACAGCCCTTCAGGTTGATAGAAAGAACCAAATCCCAGTCGGCCTCTTTCATTCGGATCATCAATCCGTCCCGAGTAACCCCGGCATTATTGACCAGAATGTCCACCAGTTTAAATTCTTTCGAAATAGAATCAAAAACTTTTTTCACTTCTTCAGCATTGACCACATTCAGCTGAATGGCAGAAGCCGAGCCTCCCTGGTTTTTGATTGAATCGGCAGACTTTTTCGCGCCTTCGAGGTTGACATCGCCGAGAACCACGTGAGCCCCTTGGCGAGCGAGCCCCTCGGCGATCGTCAGCCCAATCCCCTGGGCGCCTCCGGTCACCAATGCGACTTTACCCTCAAGCGCCATAATTTTCCTTTAAGGCCGTCAAGGTTTTTGCCAGTGATTCCGGATCGCTCACTTGCAGGCAGGCCACACTTTTATCAAATCGTCTCATCAATCCAGACAATACTTTGCCAGACCCGATTTCAATGACAACCTGAATGCCACTGTCCACAATCTGTTTCATGGTCTGCGCCCAAAGAACCGGGGAGCACACCTGTCGAACCAAGGCTTCCCGAGCAGCGTCTCCCTTATTGATGGGTTTGGCGTCTGTGTTGGTCACCACCGGCACGACAAAATCCTTAAATTTGGTTATTGCCAACTCTTTCTGAAGTTTAATTTCTGCAGGTTTCATGAGGGCACAATGAAAAGGCGCGCTGACGGGCAACAGGATAGCTTTCTTAGCGCCCGCTTTTAAGGTGTTTGCTGAAACTTGCTCAACCAATTCCTTGTGACCGGCAATGACTATTTGTTCGGGACTGTTCAGATTGGCCGGTTGGACAATCTTGCCATTGGTAGATAATTGATCGCAGATTTCCTGAATGGTCTCCACCGGCAAACCAATGATAGCGGCCATGGCTCCCACACCTACGGGAACCGCTTCCTGCATAAAACGACCACGCTGACGAACCAAGTGGACGGCATCCTTAAACTGGAGGGATCCTGCGGCAACGAGTGCTGAATATTCCCCCAAACTATGACCCGCCACCAGCACCGAATCTATACCATTTTCCCTCAATGCATTCAAGGCTATAATACTATGGATCAATAGAGCAGGTTGGGTGTTTGCAGTGAGCTTCAAAGCTTCCTCGGGACCATTGAAACATAAGTCCGCTATGTCATCCCCTAATATTTCCCCCGCTTCATCAAAAAGCGCCCGGCACCCGGAGTTTGAATCATAAAATTCTTTGCCCATGCCTACAAACTGGGAGCCCTGTCCCGGAAATAAAAAAGCTATTTTCACCATCGTATCAACGCCGCTCCCCAAGTCAAACCTGCTCCCAGCACGGTCAACAGAATCAGAGCGCCCGGTTCCAATTTACCCGCCTGGCAAGCTTCGTGGAGCGCTATTGGAATGGACGCCGCGCTGGTATTGCCGTACTTGTCAATATTGACCACAAATTTTTTAAAATCGACACCCAACCGTTCCGAAACGGCTTCCATAATCCGCTTGTTGGCTTGATGCGGCACCACCCAATCCACATCCTCCCGTTTCAGGCCATTGAACCGCAAAGCTTCGAGGGAGACCTCTGACATTCGCTTGACGGCCACCTTGAAAGTAGCTTGGCCCGCCATTTTAAGAAAAAACAATTTATTGTCGATGCCCTCGTGGGTGATGCCGGTCCTGCCGACACCGCCGGGCACAATCAACATATCGGATTGCTCGCCATCCGAATGGATGTGGGTGGATAAGATTCCGATGGGTTGCTGGCTCTCGACCCGGCTCAGCACAACCGCCCCGGCACCATCGCCGAACAAAATGCAGGAGGAGCGGTCCGTCCAATCCATCAATCTGGAATTGACTTCACTGCCAATCACCAGGATGTTTTCATACCGCCCGCTTTTCAAATACTGTTCCGCAATAGACAGACCAAACACAAAACCTGAGCAGACTGCCGAGATATCGTACGCCACGGCACGTGACGCCCGCAATTCTTTCTGCACAAAACAGGCGGTGGCAGGATAAATGACATCCGGGGTTGAAGTGCAGACAATAATCATATCCAAATCCTCTGCACCCATGCCGGCAGAAGCCAAAGCCACCAGAGACGCTTCAACCGCCAGGGTAGAGGTGGATTCATCTTTACGCGCAATCCGCCTTTCGCTGATACCGGTGCGAGTTCTAATCCACTCATCAGACGTTTGCAGGGTTTTTTCCAGTTCCTGATTGGTTAAAATTTTTTCTGGCAGATAGGCGCCGGTACCAACAACCTTTGCCTGGTAGGGAGAATTATTGTTCATGGATAATTTTGATGGGAGTTGAACTTTTTCCTGGGTTATTTTGACGGTGGTTCTGCTTCCGGCTCCAGAGGCTCTTCCTCTTTTTTTTGCGGGGTCAAAAGAGCTGGATCCTCGTCCCCTGCAACAATTTCTTTGATGTGTTGCCAAAATCCACCTTTGACATCCAGATTTGCTTCAATATCCTCACTGATGTGTTCATTGATTTTCTTTTCAATCAATTCATAAGCTCTGTAAATAGCATTTTTAATGGCTTTGCTGTTGGAGCCCCCGTGAGCAATGATACAGACGCCATTGATACCCAGTAACGGCGCCCCCCCTTGTTCCGAATAATCCACGGACTTCTTGAATTCGGTCAATTTTTGCTTCAGCAACAAATATCCAATTTTCGTGGATATTCCAGAATTGAATACTTTTTTTAAGTTCTCTCCGATCATATCGGCAAGGCTCTCACTGATTTTCAGCGCCACATTCCCGGTGAATCCATCGCAAACAATCACATCCGCGTGGCCCTGATAAATCTCTTTACCCTCGATATTGCCGGTAAAGTTAATATGGCTTTTTTTGAGGAGTTTAAAAGCTTCTTTGGTGGTTTCATTGCCTTTCATCTCTTCCGCGCCAATACTCAGCAAGCCGACTTCAGGATTTTCCTTGCCGAGAATATATTTTGCAAAAACGTGACCCATGATTCCAAACTGAAATAACTGGTTGGTTTTGCAATCCACATTGGCGCCGGCATCAAGCAGGATGGAAGACCCTTTGAGGGTTGGCAGTTGAACGGCGATGGCGGGCCGATCCACGCCTTTTAAAGGTCTTAAAATAATGGTGGAGTAAGCTAAAACGGCTCCGGTGTTGCCGGCACTGACAAAAGCCGCTCCTTGGCCGCTTTTTACCAGCTCCAGCCCCACTTTCATTGAAGATTTTCTTTTAGCCCTCAGGACTTTACTGGGGCTGTCTTCCATAGTGACGACTTCGTCGGCGTGCTCGATCTCAATCGAAAGATTTTTCCAATCCTTCTGTTTCTCCAATTCCTCCTGCACACGATCAGCAATTCCAACTAAAATGACCGAAAGGCCAAATTCACGGACAGCGAGGGCGGCTCCTTCCACAATCGCACCTGGAGAATGATCTCCCCCCATGGCATCAACAACTATCTTCATCTTCAACCTACCGTCTTTCAGGTGAAAAAATTTGGAATACCAGAATCTGCCTTGGATGCGTTGATGCGGAATAAAACGGCTGGAATCCCCATCAGAATTATTATTGAACTGGGCGCACGGCGAAAATACGCTTTCAAATGGGTTGCCTCATTCCTGCATTTGAGTGCCACAATCAAACGGTTTCGACAACAACCACTTCTTTGTCTTTGTAGTATCCGCAGTGGGGACAAATGTGATGAGGGCGCTTGCTCTCATGACATTGAGGGCATTCTCCGAAAGCAGGAACACTCAGGTGATCATGCGATCGCCTCATCCCTCTTTTCGATTTAGAAGTTTTCTTTTTAGGTACAGCCATGTTCTCTCCTTAATTGTACTTGTTATAAATTATCTTTTAAGTTTTTTAAAATAGCTAATCTTGGATCGATATCGGCCTCTTCCTTGCAGTCACAGGTTTCTGCATTTAAATTTTTTCCGCAATGAGAACAAATTCCCTTGCAGTCACTTTGGCACAACGTGACAATTGGCAGACTCAGTATGATTTGGTCATAAACAGATGGCGTCAGGTTAATTTTATTATCTGAATAATATTCAACCTCCAAATCAGAATTCGAAAGCTCCATATCCGCTTCCGTTTCATTGAGGGAGTCTTTTTGAGGAATAAAACAGACCGAAATATCACTATCAACAGAAAACTGAACCGTTTTCAAACAACGCGAGCAGGACAGGTTCATCCCCGTCTTTATTTTTCCAGCCAGAAAAATTTCCTGTCCCAGTTTGGTCAAGACCCCTTTAATGTGAACTCCGCTGTTCAGCGAGCATTCAGACTCATCCATCTCAAAACATTCGGGCTCCTCAACAAAATCCAATCTTAAACCCGCGTCCTCCGGTATATCATCTAACTGAATGATTAAACTCATGGATCGGCTCAAACCACAGTCTGGTTTTCATAAGCTAAGGGACAGATAATTCAGGCGGGTAAAAGATTAAAAATGTTAGCTGTAATACCTTATCCAGTCAAGAGAAATCTCTCTCGCAGGGGCCTCAGGTCAAGCTCGCGGGTGACACCGGTTAAAAACCTCACGCATCCGGTTTTGCAGGATGTGAGTATAGATTTGCGTGGTCGAAATATCCGAATGTCCCAACATCTCCTGAACCGATCTTAAATCCGCCCCGCGCTCTAACAGATGTGTGGCAAAGGCATGGCGCAAAGTGTGGGGGGATACCGGCAGGGTGATGCCGGATTGGCGAACATATTGCTTGAGGATTTTCCAGAAAGCCTGCCGGGTCATTTTCTGGCCGCGCCGTGTAAGGAAAAGCTCAGCGGTGGATGACTTTATCAGCAATTTCGGCCGCACCTGCTCCATATAGCCCTTTAAATACATCAAAGCCACCTCACCTAACGGAATGACGCGCTCTTTCCCACCTTTCCCGAAGCATCTCAAATAGCCCACTTCCAGGTTCACGTCATTGATTTTGAGCGATATCAGCTCGGACACGCGTACCCCCGTCGCGTACAGGACTTCCAGCATGACCTTATTGCGCTTTCCATGGAGGGTATTGGTTGCCGGTGTTTCCAAGAGGATTTCTACTTCTTTGGGCGTCAAAATGTCTGGAATCTTTCTCCAAAACTTAGGAGATTCCGTGCTTTCTGCTGGGTTTTGCTGTATATAGTTCTCACTTATCAGGAATCGAAAAAAAGATTTTAACGATGATAAGTATCGTGCGATGGATTTGGCGGACAAACCGCTTATTTGCAGGGTTAATAAAAACTCCCGAACGTCCCTGGCGGTGGTTTTTAAAATGGTCTGCGTGGATTGCCCATCTAAAAAGCGATTCAAATCCCGCTGGTAACTTGCCACTGTGTTGGGGGAATGTCTTTTTTCAAAAGATAAAAAATTTGCAAATTCTGTGATGAAAGAATGCATTGTTCCCAGCCGCTCCTGAAAATTATTCACCATTGACAAAATAAATGAAAAATCCTTAAAAATCAATTAATTAAAGGAAGTTTTTCCTGTTTTTCCGAAGCCCCTTGGGGGCGCAACAGCCTTGGCATTAAAATTGATGAAAATTCGTAAATTAGGTAGAATCACTGCACTGTAAGGGACGAAAACTCAGCGCTCACTGCAACGCATTAAAAGGTTGATCATTTTATGGAACGCACCACCTTGGTCCAACACATTCGTCATCAGGAAAAATTGTCAAAGGGCGCTACCGGAGAGTTCACCAGCCTGATGAATGAAATCCTGGTCGCCGCCAAATTTGTTTCTTCTCAAGTCAATAATGCCGGATTGGGAGAAAATGTATTGGGGTTGACGGGGAAAATTAACGTTCAAGGTGAAGAAGTCCAAAAATTGGATGATTATGCCAACGAAATATTTATAAAAATTGTTGGCGAGTCAGGAAGTATTTGCGCCATCACCTCTGAAGAAAACGATGAACCGGTAATCATTCCGGCTCAACACGCTGGAAATTATATTTTTATGATGGACCCGTTGGATGGTTCCTCCAATATCGATGTCAATGTCAGTATTGGGACCATCTTTTCCATTTATCGCAAACAAAGCCCTGGAACAAAAGTCACGGATGAAGATCTCCTGCAAAAGGGCCGGAATCAGGTCGCGGCTGGATATATTGTATATGGTTCCAGCACTATGTTCGTTTATAGCTCCGGCAATGGCGTTCATGGATTCACTCTCGATCCCGGTTTGGGAGAGTTTTTTCTTTCCCATCCCAACCTGACCATTCCCGAAACAGGCGATACTTACAGTATCAATGAGGGCAATTGGGAAATCTGGGATGAGCCGCAAAAAAAGCTAATCCGTTACATTAAGGAAAAGGATAAAACCACAAACAGGCCCTATAAATTACGGTACATCGGTTCACTGGTGGCGGATTTTCACCGAACCTTAATAAAGGGCGGTTTCTTTATGTACCCGAGAGATCAAAAAAGCCCCAATGGCAAATTGCGATACGCATATGAGGCTTCCCCACTGGCATTTATCATCGAAAATGCTGGCGGCAAAGCGTCAACGGGAGACACGCCGATTCTAGACATCACGCCTTCAGATATTCACCAGAGGGTTCCCTTGTATATTGGAAGTCCCAGGGATGTGGAAATGGCAGAGCGCATTCTGAAGGGCTCCTAGTTTTAACGGGCAGGCCGCTGGCCCCTTCGGCCGCTTGTAATCCTTTAAAATATACTATTTATGAGAGTTAAAAGCATTAAGGGCGTTAAAGATATACTTCCCGGAGAAATCGAAAAATGGCAATGGGTGGAATCCCTGGCCCATCATATTTTTGCCCAATACGGGTTCAAGGAAATTCGAATCCCAATTTTTGAGTACACCAAGCTATTCAAAAGAAGTATTGGGGAAACCACCGATATCGTGGAAAAAGAGATGTATACCTTCCAGGACCGCAGTGGCGATGAAATTACGCTCCGGCCCGAGGGGACAGCCTCGGTGGTGCGTTCCTACATCGAACACAAAATGTACAGCTCGGGCTCCCTGGTCAAACTGTACTACATGGGGCCCATGTTCCGCTACGAACGCCCACAGGCGGGTCGTTTTCGTCAGTTTTATCAAATTGGTGTCGAAGCTATGGGTTCCGCCAATCCGGCGGTGGACGCCGAGGTGATGTCCATGCTGATCGAGTTTTTTACCGCCATTGGGTTGCAGGATTTGGAACTCCAGATCAATAGCCTGGGATGCTCAGATTGCCGCCCCAATTACCGGGAAGTTTTAAAGCGATCCATCAAGAATCACCTGGCCGAGTTGTGCGCCAATTGCAATCAGCGTTATCAACGAAATCCTTTGCGGGTACTGGATTGTAAGGTGGAACGCGACCGTGAAATTGCCCGGGACCTGCCTAGAATCAAAGACCACCTGTGTCAAACCTGCCGGGATGATTTTTCCACCGTGCAGGCTTTGTTGGATTCCATCGGCACCCCCTACAGTTTGAACGATTTTTTAGTGCGGGGGTTGGATTATTACACCCGCACATCATTTGAAGTGGTGGCCCGCCAGGGATTGGGTTCGCAAAATGCCATTTGCGGAGGCGGCCGTTATGATTCACTGGTGGAGGATTTTGAAGGCCCCCCGACGCCCTGTTTTGGGTTCGCCATTGGTTTGGAGCGCTTGATCTCGTTGATTCCGGAAGATAAAATAAAAAACCTGGGGACTCGTCCCGATATTTATGTGCTGAGCTTGGGTGAGGAGGCATGCCAGGAAAGCTTTAAGTTGGCGCACCTTCTCCGGAAAAACGGTTGGGTGGTTGAGCGGGAGCTGGCAGGAGGAACCATGAAAAGCCAAATGCGAAAAGCCAACAAGCTGGCTTCCCGTTTCGTCTTGATCCTGGGGGAAAACGAAATCAAAAGTGGTCGCTACATTTTAAAAAATATGGATGGCGGCGAGCAGGTTGAAATACCAAGAGATTCTCTGGTTGCAGAAATCCGCGCTCATTTGCAATAACAGATTCGGCGGTTTTTTTTATTTAAAGCCATTGTTACATTGACTCATAAAATGCTTAATGCTAGGTTTATCTAGAGGTGCTTTATGTCCGACAATGAACAAGAAGTTCTTGAAAAATATATATCCAAGCATAATTTAAAAATCACCAAACAGAGACGCGCGGTCTTGGAATCGTTTCTGGCGATTGATGAACATATCAGTGCGGAGGATCTGTATAAAATCGTTTCGGCGAAAGAACCTAAAATAGGTTTGGCCACCGTTTACCGTACCCTGGCGCTGTTAACCCAAAGCGGGCTGGCCGAGGAACTGGATTTCGGGGAAGGACAAAAAAGGTACGAACACAAGTACGAGCACAGCCATCATGATCACATGATATGCACCAAATGCGGCAGAATCCTGGAATTCCAAAACCCCCTGATTGAAAAACTTCAGGAAGAGGTTGCCCACGAACACCAGTTCAAAATGACCTCGCACAAACTCGACCTGTTCGGTCTTTGCAGTGATTGCCATTGAGACCCCCCCCTATTTTGCAGGATGGATTCAGCCCGCTAATTTAGTCAACGTTGTGAGAGAAATGATCGGCAATCAACTGCCGGAGGTTGAACTTTTTTTGGCGGGGCTTGCGGCTGTTAATTCCGTTGGGATGGATTGAACGCATCGGAACCCAATAAAATTGAAAATCTCATTCACGGCGTTGCCAAAAGTGGTGACCTTTGAAAAAACGCGGTTTTTGGGATGCAACCAGGTCCTGTTGGTGATGCGCAAGCCACCGGCGGAAGTGTCGAACCCGCCGCCCCGGATTACCTTGTATTCCCCCTGCGCTGGGCCCACCGGATTGGTGACCTTGAGCGGCTGGAATAACGGCGCGTACCACGCGTTGGTCCACTCCCAAACATTGCCAAAAATATCATACAGCCCGTACGCATTGGGTATTTTCTGGGCTACCGGATGGGTCGTGCCGGCTGAATTGTCCTCATACCAGGCATAGTCTCCATCCATCAGGTTTCCCCAGAAATAACGTGTGGAGGCTCCGCCCTTGCCAGCATATTCGAATTCGGCTTCGGTCGGCAACCGGCAGGTCCCGCCAGATTTTTCGATGAATTTCAGAATGTCATAATAGTTGATCTGCTCAACCGGGAGTTCTGCGCCCACGAATCTTGATGGATTGTAACCCATCACCTGCTCCCATCGGGCTTGCGTCACTTCAGTTTTGTCCATGTAAAAATCGTCCAGGCACACGGAGTGTTCGTATTTTTCATCTGCCTGGGCGTTATCGTTGCCCATGGTGAAGCATTTCCCCTTGATAAAGGTCATGCCCGCCGGCGCCGAATCGGCTTTTTTCTGGTCTTCGGGAGAGAGCGCGGGGATGGCCATTTCCTGATCGGACAGGATTTCAACTGCGTCTTGTCCCTCGATATCAGCAATCGAAGGCGCGTCAGAAGAAGATTCCTCGGTTTCGGTCAAGCCGCATCCCTGAGCCAGAAACAGTAATAAAATCAAACTTGCTGTCAGTAAATACTTCATAACATTCATTGAAAATCATATTAGTGAGGCGGAAATAATACTCTAAAACCCCGATTTCCCGCAAAAAACTTTTTAAAATCCCCCGGAAACATTAAAAATGCATGATTTATGCCCTTCCCCACTTAAAATTTACCGGTGAAATGCCGATAGTTATAGATAGAGAAACCTATATAAAAAGTTCATCTGAATTACTTATGCCCACTCCATTTTATCAAAAAAAATTCTATCTGGTTCTGATCTCACTGACGGCCACCATGGCTTTCAATTTCTCAGGTTGTACCTGGTTCAAAAACTCCATGGAAACAACCCGGGAAAGCCTCCAGCAAACTTTTTTCAAAAGTCCTCGGGTCGAAATCATTCCCTGGGAAATCAGCACCCCGGCATCAAAACGCGACTTGGATTTTGCGGCCAGGCGGTTTCACTCCGGACAGTATCAGGTAGCGGAGTATTATTTGAAAAAAAGTTTACTGGTGTCCCCTGACAATATCACGGCATTGAAACTTTTGCCCTGGGCGCAGTTTTATCAAAAGAAATATAGGGAAGCCTTGATTGGTTTTGAAAATGCCCGCAGTCGTTCTCCCCAAGATCCACAACCTTTAGTGGGTATGGGTTGGGCCTACATAAGCATGCGATCCTTTGAATCGGCGTTGGAGAAATTCCAAAAAGCACAAACCCTGGCCCCCAATTCTTTTCAGGTTAAAAAAGGTTTGGGGTTTTCTCATCTATTTTTGCATCAAGGAGACCGGGCTCAAGAAATTTTTTCTGAAATTTATCTGAATCATGAATGGGTCCGGTTGATGAGTCAGTGGGAGCAATGGAAAGAAAATTTTCCGGAGAAGCTGATCGAAGTGGCGCCCTCCAGCGCCGAAGTTCCTTCTTTGTTCACCTTGGATATTGAGTCCCCAAGATATCCAAGCATGCTTTACGCCATGGGTATTGAAGAAAATCATGAAGGGCTGAATCGAGGCTGGCGACTCTTTCGGAAAGAACTCTATCAGCGCGCGCTTGATGCCTTCGAATCTCTGCCGCAGGAGTTTGCCGAATCTCTGGACGCTAAAAATGGACAGGCCTGGTCGTTGCTCAACACCGGAAAAATTTTTCAAGCATGGACCCTGTTCAAGGAAATCCAAACAGAGGCGCCAGGTTTTATCGGTGGCGTTGTGGGAATTCGACAAGTCCAGGGTCGCCTGAAGAAAAAAGCCGCCTTCGCAAAATACTATTTCGACTTGCACAAACTACGCATCTCGGAGGATAAATTCACTGACCTCGTGCGCGGTTACCCCGCTTGGGCCTACCCCGTGAGCATGCTGGGCTGGATTCAACTGGAACGAGGAAATGAATCAAAAGCGGCGGAGTTTTTTTTCGCGGCGATGGCTCTGGATTCAAATGAACCGGCCGCGCTGGATGGCATGAAACGACTCAAGAAGTCCTTGCTGGGAAACTTGTTCAAGGGCGAGGCGGCGTTGCAATCACAGGATTATAAAACCGCTTCCTATTATTTCTGGGAATATATCGAGGCCAACCACCAGCCATCCGAAAAGGTGACCTCCGGTCTGGCCAAAGCGTATTACGGCTTGGGACTGAGCCAGCTGGAAAAACACCAATATGAATCCGCTCTGGAAAACTTTAATAAAGTTCTAACGCACCCGGCATTCCAATTCGAAGGCGCCAAAGGGTCGGGGCTGGCGCATTACTATTTGAACCAATTTGATAATGCGGCAAAGAATCTAATCACTGCGGATGCCCTGCGCCCCGGATTGAAAGAGCTGGCACTCCCCCTAAACTGGAGCATTTTAATGAGCTGGAATCGGACAGCGGCTCTGGAATTTTTTCAGAAAAGGGTAGAGAACTATCCGCTACAAGCCTCCGCCTTCATGGGGCTGGGTTGGATCCATTATAAAAATGGCCAGCCCGATCTCGGAGTCGAGTACCTGTTGACCAGTATTTCACTTGATCCCGAGATGGTATTCACTGAAGATTTTAAAAACATGTTGGAGCGGGAGCGGTTCGGTTGGCAGATTCACAATCACCTGGGTTGGGTTCATTATCAGCGGCAGAACTACCAGGAATCCCTGAATAGGTTCACCGCGGCTCTGGAGAAAAATCAACGCTCCTCAGAAGCCCTGAAAGGTTTGGGATACACGCATTATAAAATCGGCAACCTGACCGAGGCCAAAACATTTCTCATGCAATGCATCGCCAGGAATCCGGACACTAGGCCATTCAAAGAAAGGGTTCCAGGTATCGAACCGGATGCTGAGATTGAATTGCTCACCAATGCCCACACCCTGTTGGCACAAATTTATTTGGATGAAAAAAATTATGAAAAAGCCTTAGGTCTTTATTCTAAAGAATCGATCAGGCATCCGGATTGGCCGGTGGTGCAAGCTGGATTGGGCTGGAGCCTGCTCAATTTAAACCGTCTGGACGAATCACAGGAAGCTTTCCAACGAGCTGTGCGGCAACAACCCTTGAACCCGAATTCTCATAAAGGCCTGCGGGAAGCAAAATTCTTAATTGCTCTTAAAAACATGTGATTCGCGCTAATTACTTATCTCCTAATAAGTGAATAAGTTGTGAGTTTTTTGTGGAAAAACCATCCATGAATCCGCCTAAAGCAATAAAAATCAAAATATTGATTGACATGGGTCAGGCTTTACTCTAATCTTCATAAATTCCAGATTATATTAAAAAACGCTCAATACATTTGGGGAGGGAGGGGTAACCTTTCTTTTTTCGCCGAGTTGCGAGGAATCATGGAGTTGATTTTTTCAACTCCATGATCCCAATATTTTTTCCGTTATCGCTTCGTCTCCGCTAGCGATCCGCTTGCATCTTTTTATACGTCTCTTTGAGTTCCTCCACCACGGAAGGATCGGCCAGAGTGGTGACATCTCCCAACTGATCGGCTTCGTCGGCAGATATTTTTCTCAAAATGCGGCGCATGATTTTTCCCGACCGGGTTTTCGGCAGGCCCGGCGCCCAGTGAATCACATCCGGCGCCGCTATCGGCCCTATTTCTTTTTTGACAAAGTTGATCAGCTCCTTTTTCAATTCATCGGTGTATTCCTGCCCGGCCATCAATGTGGTGAAAGCATATATCCCCTGCCCCTTGATCTCGTGAGGAAACCCAACCACCGCCGCCTCCGCCACTTTATTGTGAAGGACCAGGGCCGATTCGACTTCAGCCGTCCCAATGCGATGACCTGCAACATTGATCACATCATCGACGCGCCCGGTGAGCCAGTAATACCCGTCTTCATCTCTGCGGCATCCATCCCCGGTAAAATAGTAACCGGGATACAATTTGAAATACGTTTCTTCAAACCGGTCATGGTCCCCGTAGATCGTGCGCATTTGTCCAGGCCACGGTTCAGAGAGAGCCAGCACGCCTGAGACGCCATTGCCCTCCAAAATTTTTCCCGTTTCGGCTTCGATCACCACTGGCTTGATACCAAAAAACGGAAAGGTCGCGGAACCCGGTTTGGTGGGAGTGCAACCCGGCAAAGGAGTGATCAAAATACCTCCCGTTTCGGTTTGCCACCAGGTATCCACAATGGGGCATTTGCCGCGTCCGATGTTTTTGTGATACCACCGCCAGGCTTCGGGATTGATCGGTTCTCCCACTGAACCCAACACTCTCAAGGAGGAAAGATCGTATTGCGCGGGGATGTCATCACCGTGGGACATCAAGGCCCGGATGGCAGTGGGCGCGGTGTAGAATTGGGTGACTTGGTGCTTGTCCACCACCTCCCAGAACCGCCCGGCAGACGGATAGGTGGGAATTCCCTCGAACATGAGCGTGGTCGCGCCATTGGCTAATGGACCGTAAACGATGTAGGAGTGGCCGGTGACCCAACCGATGTCGGCGGTACACCACCAGATATCACCCTCATGGTAATCAAAAATATATTTATGGGTGAGCGCGGTAAAAATCATGTAACCGGCAACCGTGTGCTGAACGCCTTTGGGTTTTCCCGTAGATCCCGATGTATACAAAATGAACAGAGGATCTTCGGCATCCATTACCTCAGGCTCACATTCGACTTCGGCCGCCGCCATTTCTTTGTGCCACCAATGATCCCGACCTTCTTTCATGCGGGTATCCAGCGGGTCTCCGACTCGCTGAACGACAATGCAGGTCGCGACGTCCACGCCGCCTTTTTGGGCCAGGTCGATGGCATCATCAACATTGCTTTTCAAAGGAACGGATTTCTTACCACGGAAAGCGCCATCGGCGGTAACGACCACACGGCAGGTTGAATCGACAATGCGGTCCGCCAGGGAAGTCGGCGAAAATCCGCCAAACACGATGGAATGAACGGCTCCTATCCGGGCGCAGGCCAGCATGGCGACAGCCAGCTCCGGGATCATGGGCATGTAAATGGAAACCCGGTCGCCTTTTTTGACGCCATATTTTTTCAGAACATTGCTAAATTTACAAACCTCACTCAGCAGTTCGCTGTAGGTGAGTGTTTTGTTCTCTCCGGGTTCATTGCCCTCCCAGAGGATGGCCACCTGATCGCCCCGTGTTTCAATATGCCGGTCCAGACAGTTGACGGTGATATTGGTCTTGCCGCCTATAAACCATTCCAGAAAAATTTTGCCTTTTTTCACGTTGTAATTGAACTTGCGGACGGTATCCCATTTTTTGAACCAAACAAACTTCTCCGCTTCCTCCGCCCAGAATCCTTCAGGGTCCGCGATGGACCTCTTATACATTTCATGGTATTGATCCATATTCTGAATCCACGCATTCTCAGAAATACGAGAAGGCGGATTATGGATTTCATCAGACATGCAGACAGCTCCTCTTCAGTGTATTGTGTTAATCATTTTCAACGATGGTACGAACCGCACGCGCGGCTTCGGTCAAAGTCCACAATCCGTCCGGATTGGTGTATTCACCATCCCGGAGATTCAAAACCCAGGTGCGGAACCGGCCATCGATCATTTTGGCAATCACGCTAAACCCACATCCCTTGGTAAAAAGATCACTGATGTGGATGAGTTTTCCAAACTTGTCGGAGTTTGAAAAACTTTCATCATACAAACCGCTCATTTCATCCCGGGTCGGCAAACGCCAATCCGAGTAGCCCACATATTCATTTTCATTCAAGACTCTCACCCAATCGACACTGTCCTGATAATTGACCCATTTTTTCAATTCGATCATGGAGTCGGTCTTGGTCCACATCAAATTTTTTTTTGTGTCGGTTATTGTACTATCGCCATTATCAATAAATCGTTTGCTATCAGCCATGGACACATTTCTCGCGGATGAGGTGAAAAAAGTTGCATTTAAGCGAAAAAGAATACCATTATAAAAAAATCAATTCAAAAGTTCTTCTCAAATGCGGGGAAGTACTGGCATCGCATCAGGTATAAAACCCGAAATGCCCAGGGCATCAACGATAATATTTGGAATCGAGTAGAAAATGACCCCACCACAAGAGGAACTGCCGCCTCTGAAAGTGCTTCTGACCCATCTGGAATGGAATTTAAAACGGATGGAGGAATTTCAGAAGGAGCAGAAAACCGATTACTTCAGGGATGCCGCCCTGCAACGCTACGGGTTCGCCTTCGACAGTGCCCTGAAATGCATCCGCGCCGGCGCCCACCTCCAGAATCTGCAATGTGAAACCGCTGAGGAATGTTTTGGGTTGGCAGAACGTCAAAACTGGCTGGGACCGGATGTTGACTGGCAGGAAATGGTGACGGCCCATGCGAAAATGAATCCCGCTTCCCTGCCCGAGCATGCCGATACCATTTATGAAAAACTAATTACTTTTCAAAGCCAACTCAAAAACCTGTATCACAATTTGGCTCAACTGGCCTGATCACAGCATCCCTTTAAGAGCTTCAAACGCCAGCCGGCGATGGGAAATGGCGTTTTTTTCTTGGGAACTCATTTCAGCGTAGGTCCG
>SMVB01343055.1_pt1 | contig 21681 bp, 19 predicted proteins | sample 2456461 | NCBI WGS metagenome assembly SMVB01 (sample SAMN11095934, study PRJNA526329) | marine sediment metagenome | biome: Marine sediment; feature: Surficial sediment; material: Deep marine sediment; isolation source: Hadal surficial sediment | place: Pacific Ocean | collected 2014-05 | depth...
AGGTGGTTTCCGATTTCATCGCGAGCTGGGACGATCCGGACAAAGCCGTCACCTATCTGTCGGCCAACGCTTCGGTGCGAATGGTCGAGGATGAACCGGCCGTGGTCGGTCATGTCGCCGTCGCCGCCGCTTTCAAGGGCTTCATGACGCCCGGGATGACACTGACGGTCGAGACTCTCAGCACGACGGCACAGGGTCCGGTGGTGCTCAACAAGAGGATCGACACGCTGAAGACACTCGACAAGCCGGATCAGGTCTTTCCCGTCGTCGGCGTGTTCGTCGTCAAGGACGGCAAGATCACGGAGTGGGTCGACTATCTCGATAAGTGACGAAAGGAGGAACGACCGCGGGATCAGTCGCGCATCAAGCGATCCATCTCGCAATGCATGTGATGGAGGCCCATCTCCTGGCGTGTATTGAGTACCAGGCCTTCGAATGCTTGCGATTTCATGCCCCGATGTGCGGCCTCCAGGTTCGAAACGTCCTGATAGGGCACGAGGCCCCAGGCGTCCCGGTCTCCCGGCTCCAGGTCCTGGCACTCGCATGCCGACCATTCTTCGGACTCCCCGTACGTGCGGGTCGACCAGATCTCGAAGACGCAGCGATCGGGATCGTCGCCAATCGGACGCGAGCGATAGAAGAGTGCGCTCCCCTGTCCCGGCAGGACCATGAAATTCGGAAAGGCGAAATGAACTCCCAGGATATGTTCCGCAGAGGCCATCGAGAGCTCGGGCAAGAAGGCGCCCGAGCCCCTCGCATACTCGGCCTGGAGGCGACCGAATTCCGCCCCCACCGAAGACCCTTCGGGCACGTCGCGAGCGACCAGCTGCGCCGCGAGGTGGCGATCACGCTCGACGTAGACCCCCCGCAACTCGTCGACGAGGAAGGCGATCGAATTCGCGAAATGCTCGCGCTCGTCGAGACCCAGACGTCGGGCCGAACGCTCCAGCATACCCGGTGAATAGGTGTAGTAGGAGTGGCCATTTGCGACCTGATAGTAGGTCGCGTCCGAATTGTCCGTGGAAACCGAACGGGTTTCGGGATGGATCGCGAGCGCGTGATATCCCTCGTTGAAAGCATCGAGAACCGTCTTCCAATTTGCATTCAGCTCGACTCGCTTGTGGAAGATCGGATGCGTCCGTTCGAGCTCGAAAGGCGCCAGGATCTTGTCGAGCGGCGCCAGGTACTCCGCGAGTGGAGCGGCATCGGAATCCATGTGGACCCAGACGAATCCTCCCCATGTGTCCAGGCAGCACTCCACCAGATGCAAGCGTGCATCGTCCACATGTTGGATGTCGAATTCTTCGCGATCCATCACGAAGTGGCTTCGACCATCGAGCTTCCAACACCAACCGTGGCTGGGGCAGGTAATCGTCCGCCCCTCGAATCGCCCGGAGCCGGCTGCCAGACGTCGACCCCGATGGCGACAACTGTTGAAGAAGGCCTTGAGCTCCTCCTCTCCGCTCCGCACGATGAGGATCGATTCATGACCGACCTCGTACTCGACGAAAGACCCCACCTCGACGAGCTCATCCTCGCGACAAGCCACTTGCCAGACTCGGGGCCAGAGTCGCTCCGCCTCGAGTTGCGCAAATTCTCGCGAGAGGTATCGCTGCTTCGGAATGAAGGCGGGTGACAGCTCCCAATCGGCATTCCACGGCGTCGAGGTCGCCATTGCATTCAGCTCCTTGGCCAGCGGGTCACTCGCTCTTGCCGTCGGCAGAGGCCGATGCCTCCCAGGATTGCCGTTCGACCACGATCAGTTCCCGATAGCGTCCGAGGGTCTGCCAGGTGCCTTCGAAGCCCTTGGGCATCACGACATGATCCCCCGCCTCATACCGAAACGCCCTGCCCTCGAGATCCGTGATGATCAGCTCGCCTTCGAGGATGTAGATGAACTCATCGTAGGGTGCAACGATCTTCAATATCGAGGGCACCGCCTCGTAGACCTCCACGATGATGTCGCCACGAAACAGGACCTCGCCCCAATGCTTCGACTCACCCTCGATCAGCGCTTCGACAGGCCAGGGTGGAATCGACTCGAGACCCTTCCCGGCGAGCTTCTCGGGGTCGAGCTTCATGGGAACCTTCTCGCTCGCCTTCACCTCGCTCTCCTCAGCCGAGGTCAGGGCGGCCACACCGAATGCGAGCCCAAGTACCAATCCAAGTGCCACGCTGAGTATCTGCCAATTTGATCTCATTTTCCGTTCTCCTCGTTTGGAAAAAACGTAGCCGATCAACGCTCCGCGGAAGCCATGCAGAATTCACTCGAAATCGAATGCACTGTGCGCCACAGACGAGATTTGGGCCGTCGGGCGAATGACGAGAATCAACAGCTAACGCGCCGGCGTCTCCGCCACGCCTTCCGGTACGGCTTCACCACCCATCACCAGCACGCGCTCCGCGAATCGCCACAACCCGTCCGAGGCATCCTTCACCAATCGATCGTGGTAGCGGCCAATCGTCGCGATCGCGAAGCCCTGCTCGAGCCCGGAGAAGGCGCTGAGATCGGTCCAGCACAACGCGTTTTCAGGGCCCTTTAGATCGATGACGGGTTGGAGCACCACGTGCTTGCCCGGCGTGTCGGGTTGCAAGCCGCAGATCTCGCGCTGAATCTCCTCCCGGCCCTGATGGCATTGCCCCCAGACAAGAAACCGCGCATCGAGGGTGAACAGATTGGCCCAGTCATCGAAACGCTTCGAATCGAGCAACTGACCGTAGAGGGCAATCAACCGGCGGATCGCTTCGTAGTCCGCCGGGTCAAACGACTGATTCATGGCCGAGGTCGTCCTTGTTGTGGATTCCGTCGAAGGGTCGATTTGCGATCACGGCGACCGGGATCGTCGCGAAAATGCATCCGCCAAACCGCCGACGCGGTCGAAATCAATGATGCCTTCCGGCGCCAATCGCGCAATGCTCTCTCGGACAAAAGCACGATTCGCAGATCCAGACTTTGATTCAGCTCGAAGTCTCAAGAGAGAGGGAGCCGAAATTGAACGACCACAAGAATCGCTTCGAGGGACGCCGCGCACTCATCACAGGCGGCGGCTCGGGGATCGGAAGAGCCACCGCGATCCGACTGGCCGCGGAGGGCGCGGACGTTTTCCTGGTCGACGTCAACGAAGCCGGCAGCCGGGAAACCGTCGAACGAATTCGTTCCGAGGGCGGCACCGCCGATCAGGGTCTCTGCGATGTGCGAAGCTCGAGCGATTGCCAGAAAGCCGTTCAAGCTGCTCTCTCTTCACTCGGTGGCCTCGACGTACTCTGCAATATCGCTGGCGTCTTGCACTACAGCCTCTCCAGCGATTGCAGCGATGAGGACTGGGACCGGGTGATCGGCGTCAACCTGACCGGGACATTCTTCATGTGTCGCGCCGCCCTGCCCCATCTTCGACAGACACAGAGTGCGATCGTCAATCTCGCCTCGGCCGCGGGGCAGCAGGCCGTACCTTATGCGGCCGCCTACTGCGCATCCAAGGGCGGAGTCGTCATGCTGACCAAGTCGCTCGCGATCGAGCACGCGAAGACGGGTCCGCGCGTCAATTGCATCTGCCCAGGCGGCGTCGCGACACCCTTGATCGCCAATTTCGAGCTACCCGAGGGCGCGGATGCGAGTCTCTTTTCGCATATTTCATCGCGCATGCCGACCATCGCCCAACCCGAGGACATCGCGGCGATGGTCGCCTATCTCGCCTCGGATGAAGCTCGATTCGTCACCGCAGCGGCGCTCACGATCGACGGGGGCCAGACCGCGTAGTCCGAGCGTCCTCGTCAGCGTCTGCGGACGACCTCGGCCGAGTAGAAGCCAAAATTCGGTGTGGCGATCTCCTGACCCATGAGGGCCTTCCCGTAGATGCGCCCCCAGACATCCCAGTCGGTGCCGACATGTGTCACGCCCGCCCCGACATCCCGATAGGCGCGCTGGACCGGATCGTCGTTTCGAATGCCGTGCGCACCACCGCGATAGAGAAGGCTCTCGACCGCCTCGAGCAGGAGCCGAGCACAGAAGGCCTGATTGCGACGCCAGATGCTGCGTTGGAGCACCGTCGGCGCCTTGCCGCTGCCGTAGGCTTCCGCCGTCTCAGCAACATCGCGCAGCAGCAGGGTCTCGGCGGCATCGATCCGGGCCGCAACGTCGGCGATGCGAAGCTGGACCGACTGCGTATCGGAGAGCTTTTCCTGCAAGAGATTCGTGCGCGTCTCGAACCGCTCGACCGTCGCGTCGAGCGCGGCGTAGGCCGAGCCGATCAACGCCGGCGCAATCGTCCAGCCCATCCAATCCCAGACGGGGACGCGATACCAGGTGCTGTCGTGCACGCCGTGCCCCTGTACCCGGATGCCGTTCTCCGGTGTCCGATTCGCATCGGCCCAGAGGAGCGTGCGGCTCTCCGCCACGAACTGCTCGCGTACCCGGATGTCGTTGCTGGCCGTGCCTCGAAGTCCCATCGCATGCCAGGTATCGACGATCTCGTACTCGCCCGCCGCGCGATCGAGCAGGAAGAGACGCATCTCCGGCGCAGGGCCGGCGTCCTCGCGCTCGACGGGTGCGAGGATCAGATCGAGGTCGCAGTTGAAGGAGCCGCTCGCGAACTCCCAATCTCCGTCGAGGAGATAGCCCCCCTCGACCGGTCGCGCGCTGCCCCGCTTGGGCGACCAGCCGGTCGAAGCGATCCGCGCATCGAGGACCGGGTCGCCCGTCGCCCAGATTTCCCGTTGCGTCTGTTCCGGAAAGAGCGCCAGGATCAGCTGGTGCATCGCGTTGTTCTGGTACACCCAGGCCGTGTTCGCACAACCTCGACCGAGCTCACGCGCGACCTTGACATAGGTCGAGAAATCGAGCTCGTAGCCGCCGAAGGCGCGGGGCTGGAGGATACGGAAGAGACCCGCCTCCTTGAGCTCCCGAATCGACTCCTCGGGGATGCGGCGAGTCTCTTCGCAAGCGGTAACCCGCTTGCGAAGGTTCGGCACCAGTGCGCGCGCACGCGCGATCATCTCCGCTTCGGTAATCTCTTCGCCGGCCCGGGATGCACTCACTACGATGACGACTCCACGGTCAGAGCTCCGCGAGATCCGGATCGACACCCGGCACGACTGGAACGAAAGGAGCGACGAAGAGCGTGCGGCCGAGGCCACCCGCTTCCAGAAGCGAGCCGACTCTTGCGAAGCGCTCGTCCCAGACTTCACGGGGATCGCATTCGACGAAGAAGGCGACCAGGACGCGATCCCCCACACCGGCGACCTCGGGCGCCGCCTTGGGCCACCAGCTCGCCTTGGGAAGCGGCGTGAAGCAGAGCGCCTGCGCCGTGGGCGACTCCGCCAGGAATTCCGGGAGCACCTTCTCCACCAGGGCATCGCGCAGATCTTCGAGCGAGTGATCGGCCCTACGCGTTAGCCACGCGAGCACGAGCCCCGGGTAGCGGTGATCGAGGGCGAGCTCGGCCGGCACGCCGTCCGCATCCCGGAAGACCGCGCCGATCAGGTCGTGGCCACCGACGGTCAGCACATCGCGCTCTTCAAAGTTTCGCCCCTGCTCGCCGAGGATCTTCATCTGCTCCGCGACCCAGAGCTGCTGATCGTCGAGCCGACCCTTCTGGATCCAGATCCCGGCGAGGAAGGTGCCCTTGTCGGCCGGTTTCGCGATCGGATTCTCGCGCGGGTATCGCAGGGCCTTGTGGACACGCTTCGCGACCCAACGCTGTGTCCCCATGGTCCAGGGAGCACAGGTCGCCGCTGCGATCAGGTGGTCGCGCTCGTAGTAGCGATTCCAGGCGAGCTCATAGCCGGCATGGGGCTCGGCCAGATTGAAGATCGCGTGCCCGAGCTCGACCCGCTCGTCGGAGAGAGGCTTCGACATGCAGTGAGTATGGCAGCCCCGGGGTGGAGCGCGCCGTTCATTCGTGGCAATCGCATTCGTGCATCTGACCGTTGCCGATGGGCCCCTCCCGCTCCTAGGATGCTGCTCATGGGGCTGCATTTCTGCATCATCGGCGCGGGCGGGCTCGGCTCCCTGATCGGCGGCTGGCTGGCCGAATCGGGCGTACGGGTCACCCTCGTGGGGCGGTCGGACCACGTCGAGGCGATTCGCGCGCGCGGGCTCGTCGTATCGGGCATCCGTGGCCAGCGCACGATCAAGAACTCACTCGAGGCCGTTTCGCATCCCGAAGAGGTACGAGAGCCCATCGATCTCGCCATCCTGTGTGTCAAGGCGGGGGCTACGGCTGACGCCCTCGGAGAGGCCGATTGTCTGAGAGAGCAGACCCGGCTCGCCCTCTCACTCCAGAACTCCGTCTGCAAGGAGGACGAGCTCACGAAATGGATCGGACGCGAGCGGGTGATCGGCGCCGCCACCACCGAAGCCGGCACCCTCGAAGGCGCCGGCCGCGTCCGCCACATCGCGACGGCCCCGACCGCGTTCTATTTTGGGGAGCTCGAAGGCTCGTTCGGGAAGTCCGAAGGCTCGGGAAGTGAGCGGGTCGCGACGGTCGTCGACGCGTTCTGCAAGGCCGGCTTCCAATCGAAACAGACCGCGAATATCCAGCACGTCGAGTGGGAGAAGATCCTCCAGACCTCCATCCTGGCGGCCTGGTCCGTGTCGACCATGGGAATGATGTCGGGTGGCTCGGTCGCCGAAGCGATGGTCGTGCGAGAAGCCGCAGAGCATTATGTCGCCATCGCAAAAGAGCTGATCGCCGTCTACCGCGGGCTCGGCTTCGAACCCCAGGATTTCTTCCATCCCTACGCGCGCTTCCGAGAGCTCTCGCGCTGGAGCTTCGAGGAAGCCGTGGTCGGCATACAGGCTCAGGGCCAGCAGATGCTCGACATCGGTGCCATCGGTCGTCCGTCACTCCACGTCGACCTGCTGCATGGCAAGCCGACCGAGGTCGAGTTCAACCTCGGAGCCATTCTCGAGCGGGCCGACCGCCTCGACCTCGCGGTGCCCACCGCACGTGCCGGGTACCGGATCATCCGCACCCTCGAACAGATGCTCACCTGAGCATCGGGAGTACGCCATGGCGAGTCGAATGCTGGATCGTGGAGAGCTCGACGACGACACACATCCCGACCTGAAGCCGCCGAGCTTCACGGACCCCGCCGAGGAGCGCGCCCACCGCAAGGCGCGGCTCGCGGGCGCGTGCCGCATCTTCGGTCGATTCGGCTACGACCATTGGGTGGCAGGACATATCACCGTGCGCGACCCGGAACGGAGCGACCACTTCTGGGCCAATCCGCTCGGCGTCTCCTGGAATCGCATCCGCAGCTCGGACCTCCTGCTCGTGGATTTTGACGGAAACGTCGTCGAGGGCGAGCGTCCGCTGAATGCGGCGGCCTTCGCGATCCACGCGGAACTGCATGCGAGCCGCGACGACATCGTGGCCGCCGCCCACGCGCATACGCCCTACGGGCGCGCCTGGGCCGCGACGGGTCGTCCGCTCGAACCCGTGAGTCAGGATCATTGCGCGTTCTACGACGACCACGCGGTATTCGACGACTATACGGGTGCGGTCTACGAGCGGAGCGAATCCCGTCGGTTCTCGCAGGCGCTCGGCTCCCGGAAGGCCTTGATCCTGCAGAACCATGGCCTGCTCACGGTCGGCCAATCCGTCGACGAGGCGGCCTTCTGGCTCCACCTGCTCGAACGTTGCGCGCAGACCATGTTGCTGCTCGGTGGGCTCGTGCCCGTCGAGGGTGGGCCCGCCTATCAAGTGCTCTCGCCCGAAGTGGCCGCCCATACACGTCTGCAGGTCGGTGAGCCGTTACACGGCTGGCGAGGTTTTCAGCCTCTTTGGGATGAGATCGTCGCGACCGAGCCCGACTTCCTGGAATGAGCAGGCGGCGAAGGGAGGGGCCGGGATGGCGAAAGGAGCCGATGCGATGGGAGAGATAGAACGCGCCGAGACGATCCGTGAGGGCGCGGCCTTGCCGGTCATCGAGCGGACGACGGGCTTCGGTCATTGGAACCGCTACGCCGCCGTCAACGACGAGTTCATCGACGTACACATGGACCGATCCGCCGCCATCGCGGCCGGCCAGCCGGACGTCTTCGGGATGGGCAATCTGCGCATCGGCTACGTCCACAACGCGCTCCACGACTGGCTGGCCGGCACGGGCGACATCGTGGAGTTCGCCTGTCAGTTCCGCCAGTTGAATCTTCTCGGCGACTGCCTACGAAGTGAGTGTGTCGTGACCGGTCGGGAGGACCGAGACGGTCAATCACTCGTCAATCTCGATCTGAATGTGTTGAACCAGAAGGACGAGAGTACGATGCCGGGCACGGCCCAGATCCTGCTCTTTCCCGATGGCAAGGCGATCAGCCTGCCCGACCCGCCACCGACGCAGGTCCCGGACGAGCGAGCCCCCGGCGTCCATCTCGATCGGGAAACCCTCGATTGGCTGGGCCGACCGCTCTCCCCCGATGTGGCCTTCGAGGTCTGCACCAACGACATCCGGCGATGGGCCACCGCCACCTACTATCCGAGCGATTCGCCCCCCGAGTTCGCAGACGAGCAGGTTGCGGCGCAGGGGCCGTGGGGTGGGCTCGTAGCACCGCGCGACTTCAATCCCTTTGCCTGGTCGAAGGTCACCCCACCCGACACCTACCCCTGGATGCGCGGAATGGGCACCGAGCCCGGACGCCGCGGTCTGAACGGCGGGCAGCAAAACCGCTATTTCGCACCGATTCGAGTGGGGGACGTCATCACCTCGGTCGTCACGCTCGTGGACGCCTATGAGAAGGAGGGCCGCCTGGGTCCCATGATGTTCCTGATCGACGAGGCCCGCTGGACGAACCAGCGCGGCGAGCTGGTGCGCCTCGGACAGCGTACGACGATCTACTACTGAGATGGTCGAAGCCTCCCCGCTCGTCAGTCCACTGTTCAAGCCACTTCGCCTCGGCCCGCTCGAGGTCGCAGGTCGGATCTTCAAGACCGCGACGGCCGAGACGCGCGCAAGCGAGGACGGCGACGTCACCGACGAGCTGGTCGAGTGGTACGAGTGGCTCGCTCGCGGCGGCGTGCCGCTGATCATCACGGGCAACCTCTACGTCGCACCGGAGGGAAAGAGCACCTACCGGATGTGCGCGGCTGACACGGATGACCGCATCCCGGGACTCAGCCGTCTCTCCGAAACCTGTCATCGCCACGGAGCCAAGCTGGTGGCCCAGCTCAGTCATTGCGGGCGCCAGGTGATCGTCGGCCATACGGGCTTCGACGAGGCCGTGTCGGCCTCCACGGTGCGCGACCCGGTGATGGGCGCCAAGCCGCGCGCCCTGCGTCTCGACGAGCTCCCCGGCGTCGTCGACGCCTTCGCCTCCGCCGCCGTGCGTTGCCAGACGGCGGGCTTCGACGGCGTCCAGATCCACGCCGCCCACGGCTACCTGCTCAACCAGTTCCTCACGCCCCACACCAATCGACGCAAGGACGCCTATGGCGGGAGCTCCGAGAATCGCCTGCGCCTCGTTCGCGAGGTCGTGCGCGAGACGCGACGTCGCGTGGGACCGGATTTCGCGCTGCTGCTCAAGTTGAACGGCGACGATCTGCTTCCGCTCCGCAAGGGCCTCCACGTGGACGAGAACATCGAGATCGCCCGCGCCCTCGTGGCGGAGGGCATCGACGCGATCGAGATCAGCGTCGGCCATTACGAGTCGGGCTTCCCGATGACCGCCGGGCGTTTCGACGGGTTCTATCGCGAGCTCGTGACCCGCGGTGCGGGGCAGCTGATGAGCGCGACCAGGCGTTTCATGCTCGACCGCTTCGACCCTGTCTTCGCCGCGATCTCGAATCGGATGTGGCCCGCCAAAGAAGGCTTCAACCTCGAATACGCGCGTCGGTTCAAGCAGGCGCTGGACATCCCCGTCATCTGCGTCGGTGGCTTCAAGACGCGTGAAGCGATGGAGAGGGCGCTTGCCGACGAGTCCGCCGACGCGATTTCGTGCGGGCGCGCCTTCATCGCCGACCCCTACCTCGTCGAGCACCTGAGAACGGGCGAGCCGGGGCCGCAATGTGACGACTGCAACCTCTGCCTGGCCCGCGCCGGGACCGGGCCCGTCGATTGCTGGAATCCGATCGTTCGCGCTCAAAAGGAGAAGCTTCTCTCCGAGAAGAGAGCGACCTGAGCACACCCATCCGCTGATCGTGCGCGCGCGTGCGGGCTGCCCGAAAGGCGAAGTGGGAGAGGGAAAGGAGACAAGAGATGAACAATCGACCGATGGCCAAAGTGGAGGAGATCCGGCGGCGGATCGACCATCCGATCGTCGACGCCGATTCCCACCAGCTCGAAACCGTTCCGGTCCTGCTCGACTACATCCGCGAGGTCGGCGGGAACGATATGCCGGATCGTTTTCTCGGCTTCCTGAAGCACCAGCGGCGTACCTTCGAGATGAGCCCTGACGAGAGGCTCGACACGCGGACCTCGATGCCGGTCTGGTGGCCGATCCCGACCGAGAACACCCTCGACCGGGCGACGACCCAGCTGCCTCGTCTGATGTACGAGCGGCTCGACGAATTAGGGCTGGACTTCAGCGTCGTCTACCCGGGTATCGGACTCCAGATCATCACCCTGCCCGGCATGGCCGACGAGGAATTGCGGCGAGCCAGCGCGAGGGCCTTCAATACCTGTTATGCCGATCTCTTCGGCGAGTATTCGGATCGTCTGACACCGGCCGCCGTGATTCCGATGCACACGCCCGAGGAAGCGATCGAAGAGCTCGAGTTCGTCGTGAACGAGCTCGGGCTGAAGGTCATCGTGATCGCCGGGGACGTCCTCCGACCGGTTCCCCGCTTCGCACGCGAACATCCAGAACTCGGGAGTGAGCTGCTCTACCAGGACTGCTTCGGCATCGATTCGCCCCACGACTACGATCCGTTCTGGGCGAAATGCGTCGAGCTCGGGGTCGCACCGACTTCGCATTCGGGACCGATCGGCTGGGGTTCACGCCGGAGTCCCTCACGCCATCAATTCAATCAACTCGGCGGCTTTGCCGAAGGCGGCGAAGCCTTGTTGAAGGCGCTCTGGATGGGCGGGGTGACGCGGCGCTTTCCGACGCTCAATTTCGGATTCCTCGAGGGCGGAGTCGCCTGGGCTTGCAGTATCTATACGCGGATGATCGACCACTGGTCCAAGCGCAACGCCGACGCGATCGGACATCTCGATCCGTCGCGACTCGATCAGGTGGTCTTCTCCGAGCTCATCGACGAATACGCCCACGAGAAGATCAAGGCCTATCGCGACCCACTGGTCGAGAACTCGCTCTGGATGCCGAGCCCCGAACTGCTCGACGACTGGCGTGATTGCGAAGTGACGACCGCCGAGGAGCTCGCCGAGCTATTCGTCCCGCGCTTCTACTTCGGCTGCGAGGGAGATGATCGGATGAACTCGTTGGCCTTCGACACGAAGCTCAACCCCCATGGCGCACGGCTCAACGCGATGCTGGGCTCTGACATCGGACATTTCGACGTCGTCGACATGCGCGAGGTCGTGGCCGAGGCTTGGGAGCTGGTCGATGACGGATTGATCGACGAGAATGATTTTTCTGACTTCGCCTTCCGCAATACGGTGCGCATGCACGGCGGGATGAATCCCGACTTCTTCAAGGGAACCGTCGTGGAGGATGCGGCCTCGCGCGTGCTGGAGGACGGGGCGTGATAGAACTCTCGTGCTCCCTGCCGCCGGGGCGAGCGAACTCTTCTACTCGCCGGCCGGTCCCGACATCCCGCGCGAGCTGCGCGCGATGGCCCGGGCCGTCGGTGTTTCCCGCTAGCCCGAGGTGTCGAGCCCGTGTTAGTCATGATGCCCGACCCGCGCGCGACTACGGCCACCGCGCCCGATCGCATCCGCCATGAAGTCGAGGAAGACACGTACGCGACCGGTCGTGGTCAGGTCCTCGTGCGTCAGCAGCCATAGGCTCGTCTCGAGCGTGGGCTCCGGTGGACGCAGCTGTCGGAGCTCGGGGTCGCCATCCGCGATACAGCAGAGCAGATGGGCGACGCCGACGCCCTCGCGGACCGCTGCCTGGAGTGCGACGCCCGTATTCACTCGGCAGACCACGCGCGCGCCGGGGACGTTCTCGCGCATCCAACGGGCTGCAGGAATGTGTCGCATGCTCTCGTCCCAGGCGATCCAGGTATGCGCAGCGAGATCTTCGAAGTCGGGCGCCGAGTCGCAGTAGCTTCGCCCTGCGTAGAGCGCCGACGGGAGTCGCGCGAGGCGACGTCCAATCAAGACCTCGGGCGGTTGATTCGTCACGAGCATCGCCACCTCGGCCTCGCGCATAGCGAGCTCCGCGGGCTCCGGCGTGCTCAGGAGATCGATCTCGATCTCCGGGTATTTCCGGGTGAAGTCCGCGAGCTCGGGCATGAATCGCAGGACCAGGGCGTCGGTGGTCGCAAAACGCAGGGGCCCCGAGAGACGCGCGTCGCGCCCGATCACACCGCGCGCGACCTGTTCGAACTCGGCCTCCATCTTTTTGGCGGATTCGAGCAGGTCGGCGCCGGCCTCGGTCAGCTTGTAGCCCGCGGCCATTCGCTCGAAGAGGCGTGCACCGAGGAATTCCTCGAGCACGTTCAACCGACGCGACGTGGTGGAATAGCTGACGTTCAGGCTGCGCGCCGCCTCCGTGATGGTGCCCGCCTCCGCGATCGCCAGGAAGAAACGGAAATCGTCCCAATGCATTCCGCCGATTATCACATAGGACCCGGAAGAATTCACTCGCGTAGTATAGTAGGCGAAGCTCGATGGGAATCCGTGACGGAAGAGTCTCGACCGCCACCACCGGCGCTCTCAGGTGGAGGATTCGAAGCGTTCGCGCAGCTCGAACTTCAGGACCTTGCCGCTCGCATTGCGGGGGAATTCGTCCACCCACTCGAGCTGCTCGGGGATCTTGTGGACGGCGAGGCCCTCCTCGCGACAGAATGCGGTGATCTCTTTGAGCGTCGGCCTGCTCGCGCCCGTCGCGACGGCCACCACACAGCAGCGTTCCCCGCGCTCCCGATCCGGGAGCCCGATCACGGCCGCTTCGGCGATCCCCGGGTGGCCGTAGAGGACGTCTTCGATCTCTTTCGCGGAGATGTTCTCGCCCTTGCGGATGATGACGTCCTTGAGCCGACCCGTGATCGTGAGGTAGTCGTCGGCATCGAGGCTGCCGAGATCACCCGTGCGAAAGAAGCCCTCGGCATCGAACGCCTCGGCGTCGAGCGAGTCGTCGAGGTAGCCCAGGCAGACCTGGGGTCCCTTGACGCGAATCTCACCGGCGACGCCGGCCGGGAGCGGATCGCCGTGTTCGTCCGCGATCTTCACCTCCGCCGTCCGGCAGATGCGTCCCTCGCTGCCTGCGAGCTGGTCGTCGCTGTCCTCGGTCGTGCTGACACTCAGGAAGGGCACCTCGGTCGACCCGTAGCAGGAGACGACGCCCAGTCCCCCCATCTCGTCGCGGACCTCGCCATGCAGCTGCGGTGGCTTCGGTGCGGCCCCCGCCATCGCCGCCTTCAATCCTGGAAAGAGCGGGCGATCGGGCCGGCGTCGCTGCAGGTCGAGATAGCGCAGCACCAGCGGCGTCCCACCGGCGGCGATCGTGCAGCCGAGCCGGCCCATCAGCTCGGGCGACCCGTCGTCGAATGCCTCGATGAAGATCGCGCTCGAACCGCTCATCAGGAATACCTTCAGCATGGCGATACCGCTGATATGCGTGAAGGGATAGGGGATCGCCCAGCGGTCCTCCGGCCCGACGCGCAGCGAGCTGCAGACCCCCACGGCGCCCGCGCTAATCGAAGCATCACTGTGAAGCGCGCCCTTCGCAGCCGAGGTCGTGCCCGACGTGTAGAGAATGAAACGCACGTCGTCGGGGTCCCGCCCATCGGGCGACGAGCCGGGCGGCGCGTCGGGAAGCGTCGCGGGATCGGCTTCGGGCAGCCTGCGATCGCAGACGAGCACGTCGCCATCCGAGTCGGCCATCACGGCTTCGGCCATCACCGGATAGTCGAAGCCTCGCCAACGAGACGGCACCACGAGCAGCCGCGGACGCACCTGGCCGATGATGTGGCGCATCTCCCGTTCGCGATAGATCGGCAGGATCGGATTCTGGACCGCACCGAGCCGCGCGAGCGCCCCGACGAGAATGGCCGACTCGATCCAGGTGGGGAGCTGCCAGGAGACCCGGTCGCCCGACGACACCCCGATCTGGGCAAGACCCGCGGCGACGCGCAGGGCTCGATCGCGAAACTCATCGAAGCGGATCGCGTTCTCGCGTTCGTCGATCAGGAAGGTCCGGTCGGGCGTCTCGTCGCTGCGCGCCTCGATCAGGCTCCAGAGGTCGGGCTCGTCGATCAAGGCCATTGATCCGAGGAAATCAGCGCATGACCTCGATCGAGCACGACGACACCGTCCTGGTTCAGGACCCGGTAGATGACGGCGCGCGTTCCGGCCGGCCCCGTCCCGGCCCCCTCGTCGACGACCCAGATCTGGGTTTTCAAGGCATCGCCATTGAAGGCCGGCTTCGCGAAGCGGCCACTGATCGTGCGCAGCGAGTCGGGCTCGGAGCCACCCACGCTGTGCAGCACCGCGCGCCCGGCCATGCCCAGCGTGTTCAGGCCCATCAGGATCGGAGCTCTCATGCCCCCGCGACGCGCCACCTCGGGATCGACGTGGATCGGATGCGGATCGTGTCCGCCGTGGCGATAGAGGAGACTCTGGATCTCGAGGGTCGGATAGACGACCTCGTGGTCAGGCGGCCGATCGGGGGCCATGGCGTTAGGCTGCTTTGGCGAGGGCGGTCCTCCGAACCCCCCCTCCCCTCGCACGAAGAGTGACGTGATCGCCGAAAAGAGCGGCTTGCCCGACTCCCGATGGTCGGCGCGCACGTCGAGCTCGACCAGCGCGCCGGAACCCTTGTCGTAGATGCCCGCCACTCGCGTCCGGACCATCACGTCCCCGCGCGGCTCGACGCGGTCGAAGAGCTCGAGACGCTGCTCCCCGTGCACGATCTGATGCACTTCGTAGTCGCCCGTATGAAAACCCGGGTGGCTCCAGGAAGCGGACTCGTCGGCCATGACGCCTGCCAGGACGAAGGTGGGGAAAACGCGTTGCGGGTGGCCGATCGCCTCCTCGGCGACGAAGGGGAGTTCGTCGAAGCCCGAGCCCAGGGAGAGCGCGTAGAGGCTGCAGTCGTTCGGTTCCCAGGTGATCCGCTTGGGCAGGGATTCGTAGCCCACGCGGTCGAGGTCCATCGTCATGAGCGCCCTCCGCCCGCCTCGATGTCATCCATCGTCGGCCCCCGATGCCCCCAGAGCTCGTTCGGGCCGACCTCGCGCACGACCCAGGTCTGCTCGTCGACCAACAAGCCACCGTAGCCAAGCTCGACGCCACAGCCCGACGGACTCACCACGTAGAACGACACCACCGGATCGTTCGCATGCTGTCCGAGCGTCATCACGATCGGGGTATCCGATTGCTGCACCCGGTCCCAGGCTCGGCCGACGTCGGCGAGCGCGAGCGTTTCGAACATGACGTGGTTGAAGCCGGGCTCCGGCAGGACGTCGGTCACGGCGATCAAGTGATGTCGCTCGCGCGCTCGCAGGAAGATCGTCCGCTTGCCATCGCCCATGTCCATCCGGTCCGTGGTCTTCAAGTCAAGGACGCGCGTGTAGTAGTCCTCCGCCTCGTGCGCGTCGGCGACCACGAAAAGGACGTGACCGATGCCATTCTTCGAGACGAAGCCGGATACGCCCGCCGGCGAGACGAAGGGCCGGTCGAGGTCGGTGGGGGCACCATAGAAGAGTTCATGAGCGTGACCGTAGGGGTCGACGAAGCGCACGAGATCGCTGACGCCCCGCGCAGACGGGTCGACCCCGGCTTCGAGCTTTACCCCTTGGCTCGCCAGCTGATCCGTCGCCGCCTCGAGCGCGTCCCGATCGGGAAGCTCCCAGCCGACATAACCCAGGCCGGGCTCGTCGGATCGGTGGATCGCGACCCGCCAGCTGCGCTGGTCCAGACGGTAGTAGAGGACCTCGTCGCCTCCCGCCCGAGGCGCGGACGACGCGGGCATGAAGCCGAGCAGATCCTCGGCGAAGAGTCGCCAGGAGTCGAGGTCCGTGGCGCGCAGTCCGACGTATCCGAGTCCGCGAATCTCCATCGACTCAGTCGCCCCCCATGACCGGGTTCTCGAGTACGCCACAGCCCTCGAGTTCGATGCGCACGACGTCTCCGGCCTTCAGGAACGTCCCCGTCGGAAAACCGACCCCGGCTGGCGTGCCCGTGAGGATCACGTCCCCGGGCTGCAGCGTGACGTGCAGCGAGAGGTAGACCAGGAGTTCCACGAAGTCGTGGACCAGCTGGCTCGAATTCGAATCCTGCTTCAGCTCGCCGTTCACCCAGAGCTGGATCGCCATCGACTTCGGATCGGGGATGGCCGAGAGCGGCGTGATCCAGGGGCCCAGCGGCGTCGAACCGTCGAAGCATTTCTGCGCCAGCCAGTCCCAGACGAAGATCGAACCCTCACGCTTGAGAAAGTCCCGCGCCGAGAGATCGTTTGCGATCGTGAAGCCGGCCAGGCATTCGATCGCATTCTCGGGCGTCAGGTTTCGCGCCTTGCGGCCCACGACCATTGCGATCTCGGCCTCCCAATCGACCTCATTCGAGAAGTGGGGGAGGCGGATCGGTGCGCCGGGCCCGATCACCGTGCTGTGCGAAGCCTTGATGTTGAGCCAGGGGTCCTCGGGCTTTTCGGTCGAGGGTAGATTGCCGTCGGCATCGCGATTCACCTCGGCCATCTCGAGGACGTGGTCCCAGTAGTTGGCGCCCGTGTAGTAGACCGTCGGCGGATAAAGGAGCGGCGCGAGCAGCTCGAGCGTGTCGAGTGGCTTGCCGCCGCTCGGCGGAGACGCGGCGGCGCGTTCGAGCGTCGGTCGGTGATCATCCCAGCGACCGAGAATGTCGAGCACGCCGTAGCCCGGCTCGCCCACGCCGAGCAGCTCGCTCGCGTCCTGGACCCGGTCGCCGATCAGGATGCCCGCGGTCGGACCGGACTCGCCCTGGTAGCTCAACAGCCGATAGTCGTTCATCTCGATTGCTCCGTTGCTGCGTAGGATACGTCTCCGCTCGACGCGGAGCACGAGCATTTCTGGCATCCGCAGGTTCACGCATGAAGATCCCGTGCCCGGATCGTGCAGCGTCGGACTCAATCCCCGTAGCGTGCCAGAACTCGGCCGACCCTCAACGAAACCCTCCTGCATGTAGTCGTTCAGCATCCCGCCCAACCGTTGAACTCGGTCGACAGTCCATTCCCGCCGAAGTGAGGCCCGAATCCTCGGATTTCTCCGAGGCAGCGTACTCGGAAGCTCCGCTTCCTCCCCTCATCGCGATGGGGGGCAGGAAGTATCCTGACCAGCGAGGTCGACCGACTCCAATGGTCGATCCGCTGCCCCATGGACGAATAGCGAGAACAGACAGCCCCGCGACCGTATTCGCCCGCTATCGAAGCGTGCCGGGTCGCGAGTCGCCCTCGACCTACTCCGACAGCATCGAAGTCGTCTCAGCGGCCGCGGCGGGGAGCATCGTGGGTGAGGTCAAGCTCGAAGAAATGAACGACTTTGCGGGCATCAGCGTCACCGTTTCCAACGATCCATCGTTGGCGCCGATTGTCACGGGCAGCCTGGGAGAGATCGAGATGTCTCTGATTCCCCCAGGCACATACACGATTGCGCTCTCCTTCCCGGGCTACAACGATGTCGTCATCACCAACGTCGTCGTCGTCGCGGGCACGAAGAGCGATCTCGGCACGATCGTGATGATCCTGACGACGGCGGTCCCGCTGCTGGCGCCGGGCATCTGGCCGCTCTTGGCGGTCGCGCTCGCCGTATCGGCTGGCCGTGCGTTACGGACCCGATAACGGGCCATCGCGATCAGCCCCATCAGGCCGGCCACGCACTGCATCGCCTGGCTGGGTTCGGGCAAAGCCAGGGGGACGATGTTGACCACGACGAACTTGCTGTCCGTCAGCACCCCGCTCGCATCGCGGCAAAACGTGCCGACTTCGTCCCCCGATCCTGCGGCGGCGCAGGTGGTCGTGTCCGTCCCGACCGCTGACGCCAATACGATGTACTCAGCGACACCGTGTTCCTCGTATTTCTCCCAACGGGTCGAATAGCTGCCCGGTGAGAGACCTCGATCGATCTCGATCGGCTGGTGGGCGGGGTTATAGGATTTCGCGGGCAGCGGTGCGTAGGGAACAATATTCGACTCCAGATCGGCGTAGGAGTACGCGAATCCGTCGGAATCGCCATCGGCCCTGAACCAGATCAGAGAGAAGGAATTATCCGTCGGCGTTCCATCGGGCGAAACGCAGAGTACGTCCACGTCATCGCCATTCCAGAAGAGAAGTTTGCAGCGCTCGGGTCCCGTGCCGTAGGCAGACACGATGGGGGCCCCGTCGTCTGCTCCGAATGCACTGATACCCGTGAAGGTCGCCCGATACTGCCCCACGTTCAGCCGCGTGATTTCGATGGCACCCCCCGACGGGTTGTGGCTGTAGAAGGCCGACGGCGTACTCGACGCAGACGACGGGCTGCCGGCGTAGAGATATCCGAGTTGTTCGTTGTCGTCGTAGGGCTGGAAGAGGACCACGTGGAAACTAGTGTCGGCCAGATTGCCCGCCGGCCCGAAGCAGCGCACGGTGACGATGTCGAGAAACCAGCTTTCGATGTTGCAGTAGTTGCCGGCGGTGGCAAGGCTTTCCACGGCCGTGACCTGGGCGTTGCCCCCGTCCGATCCGATTCCGCTCATCCCCACGAACTCCACGGTATAGACTCCGGTGCTCAGTCGGGTGTGGATGACATCGGATTCGCCGAATGCATCGGCATGGCGGTTCCAGTACAAATTGGGCGTAACTCCGCCGCCGGTACTGGGCACGTAGGAGGCCGCGAACCACTCGGTCAAGAGCCGGCGGATGGCCTTCCGATAGGCCACCGTGTAACGGCTGTCCACCGGATCACCAGCCGTGTCGAAACAGCGCACATTGACCTCGTCGCCGACCCAACTCGCAACCTTGCAGCGATGATCGACGCCTGCGTAGGCCGTCACCTGGACAGTCCCCTCGTTGATCCCCCGACTACCCATTCCCGCAAAGGTCATCGTGTAGACGCCGGTCGAGGAGCGAGTGGCGGTGATGGCGCCGCCCGCAGAGTTGTGGCTGTAGGTCGGATTCGGGATGTAGGAAGCCGAGGTCTCGTCGTCGGCCCAGGCGAAGGCCACCGCCTCCAGATCCGGGTCGGCTCGCTGGAAGATCAACCAGAACGGTGTATCCGTCTGCGCACCAGCGGGATCGAAGCATCTCACGTTGACGCTGTCGCTTGCCCAATTGAGGACGGTACAGCGATGACCTTCGGTCTCACCCTCGTTCAACTCGGCGGTGACCTGGACGTTGCCACCCCCGGTCCCCACGCCGCTGAAGTTGGGAAAGCTGACGTGATAGTTTCCGGTGCCGGTGCGGGTCACGAGGGCCGGGTTGCTGAGGTCCTGTCCGGCGTTGTACCAGGGCGGGTTGTAGCTCGGGTTCGTATGTTGCCATGCGAAGACCGCTGCGAAGGAGCTCGCGTGAAAGGGGCCTCCGACGAGCGAGGCGGTGTATCGGGTGTCCTTGGGATTCCCCGCCGCATCGAAACAGGCCACGCGAAAGAAGTCGACCTTATCGATCATGCAGTGATCGCTCGTTATGCCGTAGGCCGTGACATTCCGAGGGATGTCGTTGCCGAGCAAGAAGGGAAAGTTGCCGCTCCCCCACAGGATGTCATAGCGCCCAACATCAAGGCGACGGACATACGTGGTCGACCCCATGCCGTGGTGAGCGAAATTCGGGTCGGGCTCATACCATCTTGCCAACGTCTGATTGGCCCAGAGATAGTGGTACCCCTCATCGATGGCCGTCGCCGTGGAAGCCAGGAAGGAAACCAGAAAGAAGACCAGGCCAAGGCTGAGCAGGGCCGCCCAATTCGAAGAGGGGTCGACAGGCTGATCGGACATTTGCGGGGCCCCGATGTCCAGGCGACTACGAAGGTGCGCCGCCTCGTATCCCGATCAATAACACGGGTTTCGCCAAGCTAAAATGACGAAAGAACGATCGGGACACGAGAGAGCGCCTCGTTGGCCCTCAGCCTGCCCGATCCCCGCGGACTGGGGTCCGCCCCAGAGGGGCGATGACACGGGACTAGCAGCCCGGCTGCTCAAGGTCGATCGACTCGGGCAGCGGGCCCGGCGCAGGCGAGGATGCGGTCGAGCGCTTCGAGCTTCGCGTCGCCGGTGCCGAGGTTGAAATCGGGAACGATCAGCTCGTCGATGCCCGCGTCCGCATAGGCCTTCACCTGTTCGTGGATGCGCTCGGAGCTACCCGTGAGCAGCGGCGAGAACGGGGCATTCTCTCGCATCTGGCGTTCTGACTCTTCGTCATCGACCAGACCGATCAGCGCCATTGTCGAGCGGTGGATCGACCGTGGATCGCGACCGAGGTCGGCGCAGTGTCTGTCGAGCACAGCCATTTTGTGGATCATCGTGTCGAGGTCGGCACGAGTATTCCACTCCTGCGCATAACGCGCCGCGATCCGCAGCGTGACTTTCTCACCGCCTCCACCGATCATGAGAGGCAAGGGCGCTTGCACGGGCTTGGGCGAGAGCGGTGCGTCTTCGAGTTGGTAGAAGCGTCCATCGAAGCTCGTTCTCTCGTTACTGAAGAGTCCCTGAATCACCTGACAGGCCTCGTCGAGGCGAGCGAGGCGTTCGGCGAGAGTGTAGAAGGGAATCCCGAAGGCCCTATGCTCGTTTTCCTGCCAGCTCGCTCCGAGACCCAGCACGAAGCGCCCGCCGCTGATGTGATCGACGCTCGCCGCCATCTTCGCGAGGATCGCCGGATGTCGGTAGGTATTGCCGACCACGAGGGTCCCGAGGCGAACGCGTGGCACCACCGCAGCGATCGCAGAGAGGGTCGTCCAGGCTTCCTGGAAGGGAGCGCCATCGTGCTCGCCGTCCGCCATGAAGTGATCCGCGAACCAGACGCCGTCCCAACCGCTCGCCTCCGCGTGCCGCGCGACCGCGAGAACGTCTTGATAGGGTTGGAGTGATCCCGGCCAGACGGAAAGCAGCATCGAATCCCTCTCCTCCTTCTCGAGTCGGCGTCCGCCGACAAGTTATTCGGTGCGGATCTGGCCCGGCTCAGCGTGGAAGCGCGATTCCTCGTCCCGCCGCCCGTGCCCGATCGAGAACACGGGAGGCGACGACGAGATCCTCGACGAGGTCTACCAACTCAGCCGGTTCGGGAGCCGCTGCCTCGACATCGGCCCGAGAGCGGTAGAGCAGTCCTTCCGATTCGTCTCCATCCCGGAGGTCGGCATCCAAAATTGCAGCGCGGCTCCTCGTTCTCGGGCTCAGCCCGAATTGTAACGAAGGGGATCTGTGCCAGATCGATGGAGGTCAACAGAGAGCGGTTCGACGTCGCGGAGTCCGCGAAGTCGCGTGGTGGCCGGCCGTTCGTCGAAAAGTGAGCAGGGATGAGTAGAGAGCGCACCGCCCTGGCCGCACATAGCGCAGGCTAGGGGTACCCCCCCCAAAAAAAAAGAAGTCTTTGACACTTCGAGCGGCTGGGTGCATGATCGCCTGGGGGGATACCGGAGGCATCACCATGCGCCATTGGACTCTGCTCTCGATCGG
>SMVB01284024.1_pt1 | contig 21679 bp, 23 predicted proteins | sample 2456461 | NCBI WGS metagenome assembly SMVB01 (sample SAMN11095934, study PRJNA526329) | marine sediment metagenome | biome: Marine sediment; feature: Surficial sediment; material: Deep marine sediment; isolation source: Hadal surficial sediment | place: Pacific Ocean | collected 2014-05 | depth...
GGTAAAGTCCATCTTAACCACATCTGCACTAAAACAAAAAACACTCCTTTTGAAGTAAACCAGAAGAATTGTTCAATAGGAATTAGCCAGCTAATTTCAAGGAGGTCTCCTAAGTAACCAAAAGGTGATTGGTAGCCGCCAAAAAAGAGCGCCGAAACTATTGCAGAAACAGCGAACATATTTGCATATTCTGCAAGAAAAAACATTGCGAATTTCATCCCTGAATATTCCGTGTGGTAACCGGCAACTATTTCAGATTCTGCTTCAGGAATATCGAACGGCGTTCTGTTCACTTCTGCAAGCGTACTTAAAAAGATGATCAAAAATGAAATTACCATTAATGGGATGAATAATATTTTAGTAATACCGAATTCCGGACCGCCTAATATCAGCCAATTCCAAAAATATCCTGTCTGCCATTCACTCATTGTATAAAGATTCATTGTGCCCGTAATCATTATAACAGTAACAACTATAAGTAAGGTTGGAATTTCGAAACTGATGATTTGGGCTGCTGCTCTCATAGCACCAAGCAATGAATATTTATTATTTGAAGCCCATCCGCCCATTAAGATGCCAGCAACAACAAGACCTGTAACGGCAACGATGTAAATTATGCCAAGATCAATATTCGAACCCATAAATGCACTTGAGAAAGGTATTGCTGCAAATGCTGCATAGCTTCCCACAAAAACAAGCAGGGGTGAAAGATCAAAAAACTTTTTATCAATATCGGCAGCAACTATATCTTCTTTTTGTGCAAGTTTAAGTATGTCAGCAATAGTTTGCAGAAGACCGTGATAGCCAACTCTCATAGGTCCTAATCTATCCTGCATATGGGCTGCTACTTTTCTTTCTAAAAGCACAGCAACTAATGCAAAGGGAAGAATGAAAAGATATAGAGGCAGCAAACTCTGAACGCCTGCAGCAATCATTTCACTTCCTGTTAAACTATATAACCAATCGTAAATCATCTGTCTATCTCCCCGAGTACTATATCAATACTGCCTAAGATTGCAACAACGTCTGCTATCATATGTCCTTTGCACAATTCTCCGAATACCCCCATATTAACAAACGAAGGTGCTCTTACTTTTACACGCGTCGGATTTACCGAACCATCACTAATAATAAAATATCCGAGTTCACCTCGCGGGTTCTCAACTCTTGAATAAATTTGTCCTGCAGGTGGTTTAACTCTTTTCGGAATTGCAGAGGATACATCTCCATCCGGAATTTGATCAATTGCCTGCTCAACAATTTTAAGACTCTCTTCCATTTCGAGTATTCGCATATAGTATCTGTTCCAGCAATCGCCAATGGTTCCATTTTCACCTTTACCTACCGGAATTTCAAAATCAAATCGGTCATAAATTGAATATGGATCGTTTATTCTCAAATCCCATTTGACACCACTTGCACGAAGATTAGGTCCTGTTATTCCATAATTGATAGCAGTTTCAGCGGGAAGAATACCAACGTTTGCTGTTCTGTCGATAAATATCTGGTTAAAGGTTAAAAGATCGTCTAACTCTTTTAAGTTTGGTCTGAATTCCTTAATAAATTCTTTGGCTAAACGAATAAAATCAGGATGGAGATCGTGCGAAACCCCGCCAATCCATATATAATTATATAATAATCGTGCACCGCATGTTATTTCAAAAAGGTTTAATATTTTCTCGCGGTCTCTAAAGCAGAAGAGAAACGGGGTGAACGCTCCAATATCTGCACCGTAAGTACCGATTGCTACAAGGTGGGAAGCAATCCTTTGCAGCTCAGCCATAATCACTCTAATGTACTCAACCCTTTCAGGAACTTCAATTCCCATTAATCTTTCCATAGCTACAACATAGCCAAATTCGTTACACATCGAAGCAAGGTAATCCATTCTGTCGGTATAAGGGATTATCTGAGGGTAAGTCATAACTTCACAATGTTTTTCAAAACAGCGGTGAAGGTAACCGATATGTGGAATTACGTTTTTAATTATTTCGCCCTCAATAACAAGTTCCAATCGCAGCACCCCATGTGTAGATGGATGCTGCGGACCCATATTCAATACCATTTCTTCTGTTTTGAAAGCCATCGTTTTAAATCCTAAAATTCAAATTGCAATTTCCAAATAAATACCAAATTTCAACTTTCAAATCATAAATAAGTTTTTGCCATTTATTGGTTATTAAGAATAGAATATTATTTGTTATTTGTGTATTGACCATTGTTATTTATTAATGAGTCCACTAAAAAAACTAATGAAAACCATTAAAACGATTCAAGTTTTTATTTTGGTCTCATTAACCCACGACTTAATCCGCCAACGGCGGAGAGGGTTAATAACAACTTAATATTTTTATTAACCGCTTTTCCTAAGGGATGCCTTCGGCAAACGGTTTATAATTATGCCGCTTACTTATAAATTTGCCTTTTTTAAGTGGACTCATTAATCGTACGGTACTTTCATTCCCTTATAGAATTCAGGGTTCTGATAATCCTTTCTTAACGGGTAACCGCCTTCCCAATCATACGGCATTAAAATTCGTATTAAGTTATGATGATTTAAGAATTTTATACCGAACATATCAAAAGCTTCACGTTCATGCCAATCAGCTGCTCTCCATATTTCCTCCACAGAAGCCACTTCAGGATTATCTCTATCAGTTGAAACTTTTAGTGTGACTTTATGCTTAAGATCAATTGATTCTAAATGATAGAAAACACTCAAAGTTCCGCCTTGTATTATTTCGTTATCGTTTTCATCTTTAATCTTCTCTCCGTTTGCATCATCAACACCGGAAAGGTTCATCAATGACTTAAAATTTAGTCTCTCTTCATCTCTCAAATACAAACATACTTTATCTATTTCAAGAGGAGCAACAGTAATAAAAGTCTCAGTCGGTTTATCAGAAATTAACTCAATTATAACTTCACCGAATTTTGCTTTTAATAATTCAAATATTTCTTCAGGATTATTCATCTGTTTTTATTTGTTCGTTTTTGTCCCGACGCGTCGGGAAACTCATCCCGCTCAAGCGAGACTGGTTTCATGCACTTTTATTAACTAAAGTTTCGTTTCTGATTTTTTCCTGGAGTTTAAGCAATCCTTCCAATAAAGCTTCCGGACGCGGAGGACAACCGGGTACGTAAACATCAACGGGAATAACCCTGTCTACACCTTTTAATACATGATAGCCATGTTCCCAATATGGTCCGCCGCAGTTAGCGCAGCTTCCCATCGAAATCACATATTTGGGGTCGGGCATTTGTTCGTACAATCTTTTTATTCTTATTGCCATTTTTAAGGTAACAGTACCGGAAATAATAATTACATCCGATTGGCGTGGCGAAGGTCTGGGGATAACTCCGAATCTGTCAAAGTCATAGTGCGATGCAGATGTTGCCATCATCTCAATAGCACAACAAGCTAAGCCAAAGCCCATTTGCCATAGGGAAGATAATCTTGCCCAGTTTAAAAGGTCTTCCACTTTGGTAATGATGATATTATCATCTGTAAACTGCTTATCTAGTAAACCCATAATAAACTACTCTACTAAACTTAATTCTTTTTCTTGTTCCTTTTCCGGTGGTTCGGTTTTTGTTAATACAAGCGGGCTGATCTTAGGACGAGCCCATTCGAGATCACCTTTTCTCCATTCGTACGCCATTCCTAAACCAAGTAATATCAGGAAGATAGCACCAACCAGAAAACCCAACATTCCGCTGTCCTGATACACCAAAGCCCACGGAATCAACATTACTACTTCAACATCAAATATTAAAAAGATAAGTGCGACTACATAAAACCGGATATTGAATTTTACCCAAGGTGAGCCCTCTGGATTTTCGCCGCATTCGTATGTGGTTAGTTTTTCCTTGGTGGGTCGATCCGGTCTGATCAGCTTTGCAGCAAACACGGCAACGAGTACGAACATTACTGCCGTTAGAATAAATGCGAATACCTTACCGAATTCTGTTAACATGAACTAATTATTTTTTAAAAATAGTATGTTAAAATTACTACTACTCAAAAGTAATGTCAAGAAAAGATAGTAATTGATATGTATCAGATTAAAGTTCAGAACTAAAAAAAGACACTTGATCATATTAAAGTGCCTGAATAGGAATTGGTTAATTTTCCTTTGGGAGTAAAATGATCCAAATTCATTAGAAAAAAAATAAAGTAAGTTATCTTATTTTAAAAGTATCATTTTCTTTGTTTGAACAAAATTGCCAGCGCGTAATTGATAGAAGTAGATGCCTGATGCTGGATACCGGATGCTTGTTGCCGGATTTAATTCTACTTCATAACTGCCGGCAGGTTTTTCTTCGTTAACGAGTGTTGCAATTTCATTTCCTAAAACATCATTAAACTTTCAAGCTAACAAATTTTCTACTGCTAACTGCATACTGGATTCTGGTGCTTGGGTTAAATGGGTTTGGGTAGTTTTGTGATAAAGTAAAACTGCTTAACTTAGAATCTGTTGTATGTCCCGTTGATAATGGTTCGCCAAACTCTACACCTGATATAATTCCACCAACAAGAAACTTAAATGTGTTACTTGTTCCCGGTGGTTCTCCTGGAAAGTAAAAGTATGTTGGACCGAATAAATCTGACAGGTTCACATATTTAAGTATGAGACCATCCAATCTAAATTTCATTACACGCGATGAAAAAGTAAATAATTCTGTGGTATCTATTTCTTCAACACTAATATACGCTGTTGGGCCAAATCGTACTTCCCAAAAGTTACCGATTTGGGCTTTTAAATGATAAAGAGTATCCTCGTTAGGTGTATCCTCATCATAATAAAAGATAAAATCTTCATCGGCTCTAACAAATTTACCTCCCGTTAAATCATACTCGCTCAAAACATAGTAGGTTTTACCATTTGAAAACATTGAATCATAAATAACTTCGATGGAATAATTGGTGATAGTTTTAAAATTATTATCATTCGAAGACCAAACTTCATAATCCCATCTATTACCAATTTCAAGCGGGTAATAATCCTGAGCTGTCATATTTGTAGTGATGAACATAAAAATTATGCTGCAAAGAAGAGGCAGGCAAGAGTAGCTATTCAATTTCATTTTCTATTCCCAATAAATTAATGAAATTCGTATGATAATTAAACAATTTTCGCAATAAATTCAACTTATATTTTGCGAATTCTATATCTGAAGATTGCCGATTAACAATTAAAAGTAACTTAAGCCGCGATTTATTTTCCTATAAAAAACTTCCTGCAAATACTTTGTTGGGTAACAAAATATGCAAAACTAACCCCCGTTCAAATTGATTATCATTTGTACAAAACATATATTTATATATAAATAATTTGTTTTCTAATTACTCACTTTTCAAATAGTTATCTTCATTTTGGAATCGCTAACTTTAACCATAAAAAATTGGATCTTATAAAACAATATATCGTTCAAAGTTTAACTGCAGCATCGAATAATTTAAGGTTAACAACTCATCAACTGGAAACAATTGGGCTTCTAAGAGAGTCACTTATAAGTTCAGATGATTTGAAAAGCACTATAAATAAGATGAAAAAGATTACCGAATTATCTACTCTTGCAATCAGACTAAATGATATTTACAGATATCTTTCAACAAATAAAATTGATTTCTTCAAACTGTCGGATCAATTTAGAAATCATAGCCAGCATCTTATAACTGATTTAAATTGCTTATTAAAAATTGATAATTCTGCATCGATAAAATTAGCAATTAACAAATTGAATGGAATAGAAAAAACTGTGGAACCGAGAGAAATAAAAGTTCAACTCTCCGTAAAGGCAAATTCTAATCTATTTATCCGAGGTAATGATTCGGAACGCGGGGAAAACGGAACAACTGCGGTAGATAGTAATGATTTCTTTAAGAATTATGAAGAAGTAATTCTAACGCTTATTAAGCCGGTGGATACTATGCTAAATAGACTTGAAAAAAATGAAGTAAGTTTCGATGACCTTTCTCGGATGGCCGAACTTATGAAGATGAATGGTGATTATTCTGATACAAATGGGTTTGAAATAATTGGCAGTATGCACAGGATTATGTTTAGCGCAATGATGATGATCAATTCAGGTGAATTAAAACCAACTAAAGATGTTATTGAATCCATGCGAGCATGTTTAATTGTTATTGTGGCAGTTGTTCGCGGAAAGGATTATGATGTTACGAATTATTTAAATAAGGCTGAAGATTTCGAAAGGGAAATTAACGTACTAAGTAATTAGGAAATAGTAAGAATGAATATATATGCCGTAATAATGGCTGGTGGAGTAGGTTCTCGTTTTTGGCCCCGAAGTAAAGAAAAAACACCGAAGCAACTCTTAAAAATAATTGGCGAACAGACAATGATTCAGGAAACTGTAGCCAGGTTGAACGGGATTGTTAAAAATGAGAACATTTATATTATCACAAATAAAATTCAAATGGCGGGGGTGCTTACACAACTTCCCAAGCTGCCGATACAAAATATTATCGAGGAGCCATTCGGGAGAAACACTGCTGCCTGTATTGGGTTAGCATCGGTACTTATCCGAAAAAAAGATCCGGATGCCGTAACCATTATTCTTCCTGCAGATCATATAATTCAAGGTGCAGAAGAATTCCAAAAAACTTTATTGCAAGCTGTTAAGTTTGCCGAAGAATCTGATAGTATAGTTACAATTGGTATCCCGCCTTCCAAACCTGAAACAGGTTACGGTTACATCCAAATAGATGAAAACGAAGTTTCGGATAAAATTTATAAAGTACTTACATTTGCTGAGAAGCCGAATTATGCAACTGCAGTAAGGTTTGTTGAAAGCGGTGATTTTTTCTGGAACAGCGGAATGTTTATACAGAGAACTGATGTGATACTTGATGAGATGAAAGAACTTATGCCGGAACTGTATGAAGGACTAATGAAGATTAAAAATGCAATTGGGAAGGATGATTACACCGAAATACTGAAGACTGTTTACGGACACCTGAAAAATATTTCCATTGATTATGGTATAATGGAAAATTCACAAAAGGTGCATCTTATTAAAGGTACATTTATGTGGAGTGATGTAGGAAGCTGGGAAGCAGTATACGAAATTAGTGAAAAGGATAAAGATGGTAATATAAAAGTAGGGCATGTTTACACGGAGATGTCGAATAATTCCTACGTCTATTCACCCAATAAATTTGCTGCTATAATTGGGGTTGACAATTTAATTGTTATAAATGACGGCGATGCGCTTTTAATTTGTCGTAGAGATAAATCTCAGGACGTAAAAAAAATTGTAGATTATCTTAGGATTAATAAAATAGATGATCAATTATAGAACACAATATCTAAGATGAAAGAGCTTATAACAGAGGAAGATATTGTTAAGGCGCTTAAAAAAAATAGTAAGGTAATTGTTGCTGGCAGGGGTTCGATAATTACACCTCTTGCCATGGATATGATACGCAAGGAAAATCTAACGATTATTGAAAAACAAATTCACGATTATTCATCATCCTCATCATCTGTTAATTTTCCATTCAAAAAAATAGCGATCGGTTCTGATCATACAGGATTTAAAACAAAAAATTTACTTATAAAACTATTAACTGAGAAGAATTATCAAATATTAGATATGGGTACTTTCAATGAAAAATCCTGCGACTTTCCGGATTATGCAGAAGCAGTAGCAGAAAAAGTTCAACAGAAAAACACTGATTGCGGAATCATTTTAGATGCAACAGGGATTCCATCGGCAATAACTGCAAATAAGATTGAAGGTATTAGAGCTGCAACTTGCTATAACGAGTTTTCAGCAAAAAGTTCACGCAGCCATAACGATGCAAACGTTTTAGTTCTGGGGGCTAAAGCTTTAGGCGATGAAACTATAAAATCGATTGTTGAAGTATGGTTGAATACTTCATTTGAAGGTGGAAGACATCAGAGACGATTGGATAAAATAACCGCCATAGAAAAAAAGTATAAAAGCTGATTTTGTAAAATGAATGATCACGTTTATTTTTGATATAAAGAATTTAATTAATTGTGTTCAGTGGTAGATAACTATATTACAGGTAAGTTTAATATCCTTCCGAAATCCTATTATTATTATTTAAATACTCTTTCATTTTTACAGGAAGAAGTTTGTTCATAATTAATTCGCCACTTGTAGAGAAATCAGAATTACAAAGTAATATCTTTCTTTTCAAAATCCATTGTCCTGAAATTGCAAAAGTTATAAAACCGGGACAATTCTTAAATATACGTTTAACACAAGCTTTTTCTCCATTATTGCGCAGACCGTTTAGTGTTAGCGATGTTGAGGGTGAATATATATATATATTGTTCAGCATTTTTGGTGAAGGGACACGGATTCTTGCTGATAAAAATAATGGTGAAACAATTGATATTTTAGGTCCGCTTGGAATGGGATTTAATCTGGATGATGATTATGATACGGCGGTTATTGTTGCCGGAGGATTAGGCGCAGCACCTTTTCCTTTTGTTACGCGTAAACAGCAGAAAAATAAAGAGATAATAAGTTGTGTCGGTGGAAGAACAGCCAATGATGTTATAACTTACGGAATGGAAAACGTTTACACAGCAAGTGATGATGGTTCAATTGGTTTTAAAGGGAATGTTGTGGAATTATTAAAATCGAAAAATGTAGAATTAATAAATAAAAAAATAAAAATATTTGGTTGCGGTCCTACTCCAATGTTAAAAGCTTTAGCAAAGTATTGCATTAATAATGATGTTAATTGTGAAGTTTCTACAGAATGTGTAATGGCTTGTGGTTTTGGAATCTGCCAGGGTTGCCCGATTGAATCAACACAATTTAAAGATAGATATAAATTGGTATGTAAAGATGGACCTGTATTTAATGTTAAGGATATTTTATTATGAATAACATTGATCTCTCTGTAAATATAGGTTCTCTTAAACTTCGCAACCCTGTTTTGCTTGCATCCGGTACGGTTGGTTATGGTGATGAAATATCTGAGTTTACAGATTTAAATACAATTGGTGGTATTGTTACAAAATCACTCAGTCTAAAACCGCGTAAAGGAAATCCTCCACAAAGAATTGTGGAAACACATGCCGGTATGCTTAATGCAATTGGATTGGCGAATGTTGGAGTTGAGGAGTTTGTAAAATTGAAGATACCCTTTCTTAATACATTTGATGTACCGTTAATATGTAACATTGCTGCCAGCACAATTGAGGAATATGTAGAGTGTACAAAAATCTTAACAGCAGAAAATACAATAGACGCATTCGAGATAAATGTTTCCTGTCCAAATGTAAAAGAAGGCGGGCTGGAATTTGGAAATGATGTAAAAGCGGTTGGAAGAATTACTGAAAAAGTGAGGGCAGTTACTGACAAACCACTGATATTAAAATTATCACCCAACGTTTCATATATAGCACATTTTGCAGAAGTTGTTAAAAAAGAAGGAGGCGATGCAGTTTCTGCAATTAATACTTTAGTTGGAACCGCATTTGATATTTATAGTTTTAAACCAAAAATATCTAACATAAATGGAGGACTATCTGGTCCTGCAATTAAACCCATTGCACTTTCAAAAGTTTTGGAGATATCCAGAAAAGTTGATATTCCTATTATCGGCATCGGAGGAATAATGAACTGGAATGATGTTATAGAATTCATGATAGTCGGTGCATCTGCAATCCAGATAGGTACTCTAAATTTTATTGATCCTTCAGCTCCGGGTAAAATTGTTAAAGAGTTGGAAGACTATTGTGTGCAAGTTGGAATTAAGAATCTATCAGAGATAATTGCTTCATATTTAATTGAATAATTATGGATATTAATTCCGCACTAAAAAAACTTTTTGCACTCCATTCATTGGGAATTAAGCTAGGATTAGAGAGCATTAAGAGTTTTTTATCCTTTTTGGGCAACCCGCAATTAAAGTTGAAGACAATTCACATTGCCGGTTCAAACGGGAAGGGCAGTACTGCAGCTTTTATTAGCAGTATTTTGATAGAGGATGGTTACAAGGTTGGTTTATATACATCGCCGCATTTCATTCGCTATAACGAAAGAATATTGATCAATGAGAAGCAGATAGATGACAATGTTGTTGCAGAATTTATTTCGCACTACTGGGAATATATAATAAAAAACCAGTTAACTTTTTTTGAGGTAACAACCGCTCTTGCATTCCAATATTTTAATGATATGGAAGTTGATTATGCGGTTATTGAAACAGGGTTGGGCGGCAGACTTGATGCCACTAATGTAATTAATCCAATAGGTGTAGTCATTACGTCAATCAGTCTGGAGCACACAAATATTTTAGGTAACAATATATCGTCCATAGCATTTGAAAAAGCATCAATCATCAAACAGAAAAAAAAAGTATTTACAGCGAAATTAGCGCCTGAGGCAAAAACCGTTGTTGCAAGTAAAAGTAAAGAGGAAAATTGCCAACTGTTCCGGTTGGAAGAATACATAAATGAGAAGGATGATGTTTTAGAACTCTATGAAGAAAATATCCACTTGAATGAATTGAATGTTCCGCTGAAGGGTTTGTATCAGAGGTACAACGCTGCGTTGGCTGTGTTAGTAGTTACTAAACTAAAAATTTGCGAAAAAAAATCACCCCTGGTAAATGGAATTATTAATGTAGTAAAGAATACAGGAATACAGGGCAGATATGAATATTTTCAAAAGAATCCTGCTTTAATATTAGATTCAGCTCATAACATTGCCGGCATTACAGAATTTATATCAGAATTTAACAGGGAGTCTAAAAACTACAAAAAGAAAATTGTTCTTTTTGGTGTTATGAAAGATAAAGCTGTAGACCAAATGCTAAGTGAATTAAACAAGTCATTTGATGAAATTCATCTTATCCAAATTGATAATGAACGGGCAGCCAAAATTGAAGATTTAAAAGAAATTTGTAAAAAACAAAAAATCACTATATATGCAGAAACAAATCCGGTGAAATATATTGAACATTTTTTAACAGGAGACAAAGAAAATTGCCTGGTTGTGATAGGAAGTATGTATCTAATTGGAAAGGTGAAAATTTGTATGCAATAATGATTTTACTTGACATTGTTTTAAATAAGACTTATGTTTCGGTGTGCCTCTTGTTCCTTTCAACAACATAACAAAAAGTGAAATATAAGTTCCCCGAGAATCATATCCGGTTTAATAAATTGATATTAAAAACTAATTAATAGAATCTAAAAATCTTCATTGCAATAATTAATAGGGTATAAACATGTTAATGGACATTTCTGCACTCAAATCAAAAAAGATTGTTGATTTGAATGAGATTGCCAAAGGACTAAATATAAATGGCTTTTCTGATCTACGTAAACAGGATCTAATATTTAAAATTCTTGAAACACAGACTTCCAAGGATGGAATAGCTTTTTCAAAAGGTGTTTTGGAAGTTCTGCCTGATGGCTACGGATTCCTGCGATCTGTGGATTATAATTATCTCCCGTCTCCCGACGATATATATGTGTCACCTTCTCAGATCAAAAAATTTAATTTGAGAACCGGTGATTTTATAAGTGGTCAGGTTAGACCTCCTAAAGATGGCGAAAGATTTTATGCTTTACTCAGAGTTGAGGATGTTAGTGGAATTGAGCCAGATAAAGTACGAGGCAGAACATTATTTGATAATCTTACACCTGTTTATCCTACTAAGAAAATAAATCTGGAATCAGCCCCCGGTGAGTATTCAATGAGAGTAATGGATTTGCTTGCCCCAATTGGGATGGGACAGAGAGGACTGATTGTATCACCACCAAAGTCAGGAAAGACTATTTTACTTCAGAAAATTGCAAACTCAATCACAAGAAATAACCCGGAAATAAAACTTATTGTTCTATTAATTGATGAAAGACCTGAAGAAGTAACTGATATGGAACGTTCGGTCCAGGGTGATGTCATCAGTTCCACTTTTGATGAACCGGCAGAACGCCATGTTCAGGTTGCAGATATGGTAATCGAAAAGGCTAAAAGATTAGTTGAATCCAAGGAGGATGTAGTAATTCTTTTGGATAGTATAACCAGGTTAGCACGTGCACATAACATTGTTGTTCCGCATAGCGGAAGGATCTTATCCGGTGGTGTCGATTCAAATGCACTTCAAAAACCTAAAAGATTTTTTGGTGCCGCACGGAACACGGAAGACGGCGGTAGCTTAACAATAATTGCAACCGCATTAGTAGAAACAGGCAGTAGAATGGATGATGTGATTTTTGAAGAGTTTAAAGGAACTGGTAATATGGAACTTGTTCTTGATCGCGACTTAAGTGATAGAAGAATATTTCCTGCAATTAATGTAAATCGTACTGGTACAAGAAAGGAAGAGTTACTCTTAAAAGAGGATGATTTAGCAAAAATATACATATTAAGAAAGATCCTAAGTGGATTAAATTCAGTTGAGGCAATGGAATTTCTATTGGATAAAATGCGGGGAACAAGAAATAATCAGGAATTTCTCAACAACATGAATAACTGACACATCAGTACCTAAAAAATAGGGCCTTTCAAATAACATTGAATGTTAAACCAAACAATGGGATATTAAGTAAAAAAAAGTTTATGGTGAAAAAATTATTCCTAATAATTTTGTTGGCAAGCGCCGCTATTTACGGTCAACAGCATAAAAAGCATCCGGAAGGATTCCGAACATTCCGTCAATTAATACCAACCATTCAGGTTGTTCCAATATCCGATTCAATTATTTCTGTATCGTATCTCTATCGTATTCCATACAGACTTTTGGTTTTTGAAAAAGATGGTAACAAATTCAAATCTTCAGCGAGGATAATGGTAGAAGTACGTAAGGGGAATGAAATGATTAAAAGGGATTTCGCAGATAAAAAAATAAGCGTAGCAGATTTTGATATAACACAAAGTAAAGCTGCATCAATAGAAGGTGTCATTTATTTTAATCTTGAAGCAAACGATTACAAGATTAGCGGGATAGTAAGTGATTTACAATCGGAAAAAGAATTTATACTTTCACCGGTTGATATAAAAGGATTGGAATACGTAGGAGCTAAAATTTTCAATCCTACTATAATCAGTTTTGCAGAAAGTGATTGTAGTAATAAAAATCTACCTCTCGTTATAAACTATGGAGGCAGCATCCCTTTTAGTCCCCAAGATTATCAAATTATAATTCCTATAGCTGATACAACAATTAAGAGTATCGATATCGAATTGGTAAATAATGACGAACAACCAACATCTCAAACAGTAACTGAATCTTATATTACCGGGATATCCACAATTGAATGCAATGGAAAACTGTATATTGGAAGAGATGATAAAGTTCGAAAAACAAAAAATTTTATTCTCCGCAATTTTAGCCATACTCTTAATGAAGGTAAGATGGTCATCACGATTAGTTCAGGTGATAATTTAGCAAAACGGGATTTCCCAATCAGAGTTGAATGGATCAATAAACCAATATCATTAAGAAATCCTGAATTTGCAATTGAAATGTTGCAGTATATTGAGGAAAATGAAATTGTTTCGGAGTTGCTTGATTCGGATAGCGAGGAATATCAAAAATTATTGCACGAATATTGGAAAGAATTTGATCCTACTCCGAAAACCGAGTACAATGAACTTATGGAAGAATTCTATTTCCGGATAGATTATGCAGCATCGGAATTCAGAGGGCTTTCTAAGAAAACCGGTTTATCTACAGATAGAGGAAAAATACATATTAAATTTGGAGATCCTTACAATATTGAAAGATCATCCACACAACTCGGTTATATAATGGAAACCTGGAATTATAATAATCCAAAACAAACATTTATTTTTATTGATAAACAGGGTACAGGTAATTTCGTTCTCGTTAATGGATAATGAATAAATTTGTTTTAACCTGTGGCGATATCAATGGTATCGGGCCGGAAATTGCAATTAAAACTTTAAATAAAGTCTCATCGAAAAATTCATCTCAAAAATTCTATTTTATTTGTCCGGCAAATATTTTTAATAGTACTATTGCGCACATCAATCCCAATTTTGAATTTGAAATAACCAGTAAATTAAAAAATGATTCATCTGGTTTAGTAACCGTTTTAGATATTGGTAATTTCAGGCAGAGTACAGGTAAGCCAACAATCCAATCAGGGAAAGCGGCTTATAAGTCGCTTGTAAAAGCATTTGCTTTATTAAAATCTAAAAGTGTACATGCTGTTATAACTGCCCCAGTATCCAAAACAGCTCTCCATAAAGCGGGCATACTTTTTCCGGGGCAAACAGAGATGTTTGCCGAATGGACCAATACTTCTAAGTATGTAATGACGTTTCTTTCGCGAAAGTTTAATGCAGCACTATTAACAATTCATAATCCTATAAAAAAAATACCTGAACTTTTAAATCTGCAACGTTTAACAACTGCATTTAATGTTATTCATCGAATGTTAATTGATGACTTAGGAATATCTAATCCCCGAATCGCAGTTTTAGGGTTGAATCCACATGCCGGAGAAGGTGGTATTATTGGGAATGAAGAAAAGAATATAATTACACCAGCTATTCAGAAATTTTCTAAAATTCACTCCGTTGATGGACCATTCTCTTCCGATGCATTTTTCGCAAACAGATTATATAAAAATTATAACATTGTTCTTGGTATGTATCACGATCAAGTACTTATTCCTTTCAAGCTTTTAAATTTTAGGCGGGGCATAAATTATACTGCCGGTCTTCCTTTTGTAAGAACATCTCCTGATCACGGTGTTGCTTATGATATAGCCGGTAAATACATTGCAGATGAATTAAGTATGATTAAGGCATATAGATATGCCGCACAAATTGTTAATAAGCGGATGAAAAATTTTATTGAAAAGTAGATTAAAAGTTTATGATTCTGTTTCTCTAATTTATGATGATTTAATGATGGAAATAGATTATGAAAGATGGTCGGATTACATTTTAAATATCAGAAAGATTTATTTAGAGCAAGGAGATATTAATGTACTTGAACTATCAGCCGGTAATTGTAAAATGGCTGGCAGCATTTCAAAGAGAATTCCCAGATACATTGCATCTGATTCCTCACTACCAATGCTTCGGAAAGCAAAAAATTTTGATACAAATAAAATCTGTTGTGATATGACTGCGTTACCATTTAAGAATAAATTCGATTTTATATTTTCAACCTTCGATAGTGTAAATTATCTATTAAGTAAAAGATTATTATTAACTTTATTTTACGAGGTTAAAAATATTCTTTCAGATTCAGGAATATTTACTTTTGATACAACTCTTGAAAAGAACAGTTTAGAGTTTGAAAAATCTTACGTAAGTGAAGGAGAGTACCACGGATTGCAATATAAAAGAAAGAGTGAATATTTTCCAAATACCAGAATTCATAAAAATATATTTGAGATCAGGAACAAGTTTGGTTCGGTATTAACTGAAGTTCACAAACAAAAGATTTATAAGTTCGAAACATATTTTAAATTAATGAAGAAAGCAGGATTGTATGTAGTTGAATGTTTAGATACATTTACATTCAGCACAGGAAATTCTAATTCCGAAAGGATCCAGTTTATTTTAAAAATAGATAAATCAGATGCTAAGTTTTAACAATGTTGAGTTCAGATATTCAAACCAAATTGTATTTACCGATTTAAATCTGGAACTTGATGAAGGTGAGTTTGCTTTTCTAATTGGGAAAAGTGGTGTTGGAAAAAGTACCTTGCTTCAGATGATATACATGAATTTATTACCAACTTCCGGATATGTAAGAGTAAATGGTTATGATACAAGTACAATTAAGCCGAGAATGCTTCCACATTTACGGAAAAAACTTGGGGTTATCTTTCAGGATTTTAAATTACTGCGGGATCGTAATGTGTATGAAAATCTTTCATTTGTTCTTGAAGTAACTAACGCATCAAAAAAAGGAATTAAGAAGAAAATAAACGATGTACTTACAGATGTCGGGCTATCTCATAAAAGATTAAATATGCCGGATCAGCTTTCAGGCGGTGAGCAGCAAAGAGTTGCAATTGCAAGAGCCTTGCTTAATGATCCTATTCTTGTACTTGCTGATGAACCAACCGGAAATCTTGACCCCGATACATCACGTGAAATACTTGATATTCTTATGAAGATAAATAAAAAGGGGACTGCCGTATTAGTTGCGACCCATAATTATCAAATAGTAAAAAGAATAAATTCACGTATTATAAAACTAGAAGATGGAAAGGCATTTAAGGCAGTAATAAAAAAGAAATAGTGGGCAGCCGTTAATTATTTAATTCCTTCAATATTGAATCATTTACTTCTTTGGAGTTTCCGATACCGTTAATTGTAATTACTCTTCCGCGATTCTTATAATAATTAAGAACAGGCAAAGTACTTGATTTGAAAATTTCCAACCGTTTTTTTATTACTTCTGTTTTATCATCATCTCTTAAGTAAAAACTATTCCCGGCTCCACAGTTGGGACATTTATCAAGTCCCGCAATTTGGTCAAATGTAAAGATCTTCCCGCATTCTTTGCAAGCACGCCTGCTGTTTAATCGATTGATTATTTCTTTTTCATCTGCTACAATGTTTACAACTGAAACGTTATTCAAGTTTAATTCTTCCAGCAGATCATCAAGTGCTTGAGCTTGCACTTCTGTTCGGGGGAAACCATCAAGTATAAATCCGTTTTTAGAATCGGGTTTGCCTAATCTGGTCTTAATTATAGTAATCATAATATCATCCGGAACAAGTTCACCACGATTCATGATTTCCTGGGCTTTTTTACCCCAATCATTTTGGTCTTTTACAGATTCCCGTAATATATCACCGGTGGATATATGAGGAATATTTAATTTCGAAGATAGTATTTTCGCTTGCGTTCCTTTGCCTACTCCCGGCGCACCGAATAAAATCAATCTCATATAATTTCATAATTTGTTTTAAGAAAATTATTACTAATCATTTATTTAATCAAGTTTCATTTAATTGTGTGAAATATAATTTTGATTTTCTTTCTATTATAACAGGACTACTTTCGAATATGACTAAAGAATCGCTTCAGAAGATTTCTACTTTCATCAGCATAAATTCCCGAATAAACTTTTAGCTTATGGTTAGATTTAGCATCCTCGGCAAGGTTATATAAACTGCCGCAAGCACCAAACTTTGGATCAAAAGCTGCAAAGTATAAATCGCTGATCCTGGATGCCAGTAGGGCACCCGTACACATAATGCAAGGTTCAAGTGTAACATAAATCGAACAGTCTTCCAACCTCCAATTGTTCAAATGATTTGCTGCTGCAGTCAGTGCAATCATTTCAGCGTGTGCTGTTGCATCCTTCAGTTTTTCTACCTGGTTAAAACCTTTTCCAATCATTTTTTCATCTTTAACAACAATTGCACCAATAGGAACTTCATTATAATCCAGTGCTTTTTCTGCTTCCTGCAATGCTGCGTACATAAATTGATATGTCTTTTCAGAAAAAATCATTTTAAAATTTTATTCCAAAATAAAAAATGCCAACATGAAACTAGTATATTCTCCATAATTTTGTGGATCATAAAGTTAAAAGAGCTTTCAAACAGTTTAACTTATTAATTCACCTTACGCAATATAATATGTGAATTGCCACTACTTTTAAGTCGTGGCAGGAAGATACAACGAAAACCGGGCTTTAGCCCATATTATTTTGTTTTTTTTTGACTAAAGTCCGAACCCAGAACATTGAGGTCTTTTTTATCCACGCCCTAAAGGGCGTGGCAAGTCAAAAACAGATTTTGCGTAACATAAGTTATTAATGATTGTTTTAATTAGATGAATATTAATAGCGAATAAAAAAGCCGGCAATTTATACCAGCAACCAAATAAAGTTATTCTGAATAAAAAGCACTAATTCATAAAATTTTTAGGATAGGTTTTTACATTGTACCCATATTTTAACTGCTCCTCCATTCTGCACGACCAGACTAACTGTCCATTCCAAACTGTCATATCGGGGCAGCCATCGCACATATTTTGACGTCCATCTTTCGTAATATCTACTGGTTGGATTATCATTACTGATTGATAATATAATCGCTTAAAAATATTTAACGGATTTTTGTAAAGCTTAATGAATGCCTTTCTAAGACTTTTATCAAATGCACCCATTAGAATTATTAATTTTCCTTTTCTCGTATCCTTTGGTGTTGCATAAGCAAGGTACCTGTTGTAAAGAAGATGGTTAAACATCTGAACTGCTTGAATGCCTTTTCTTCCCATGTAGCCGTAAATCTTTTGCTTTGTTCCAAGTCTTCCTGCCAATAACCATTTAAACGAATCAAGTTTCTCTGAACCGTTAAGATATGCACAGGGTTCAAAATCAGGGTATTCAGTTCTTATTAATTCTATAATTTCCGGAGCTTTAATATCAGTACGTGTTTTCGGATCTTCGTTATAAACTAATTCACCCATATCAATTTTTTTTGATCCGAGGTAATAATCAATGTCTCTATTATTTACTGCCCTGTAGAGTATGAATACCATAACATGAACGATATCAATATGTTTATGAGCCCATTTTGTCATTTCGGGAATGTATTTCATTGTATCTTCATATACGGTAGAGTTAAAAGCACACGAAATATTTCCCATGTCTGCCAGCATTTCTGCGTTATGAAGTCTTAGTTCATTCAACCCAATCTCGTTTTTATTTTTCCACTGTGGTCTGCCTTGTTTACTATCAATGTGAAAAGTAAAACAGAAAACTCCTGCCTTTTTCAATTCTGCTAAAAGTTCTTTAGTAAGCGCTAATCCATTGGTATTGATGATTGGTTTCAAACCTCGTTTTTTAACATTGCGCACAATTTCAATTACATCGGGATGTGTAAGAGGATCGCCGCCTGCAATAGATACACCATCGGAGATTCTAAATTTTTGAAAGACATCCAAATCCTCCCTTACCTGTTCCATAGTTTTATGTCCGTCTTTTTCGTTCAGGCGGTAACAGCCTTCACAGTAAATGTTACATTTTGCGGTCGGGTCAAGCCAATTGATGATGTTATCAGTTAGATTCCAGGGAAGGCGGTAATAATCCAGGTGATTTAGTTTGAGCAAAAGTTTCTCCGTTAAATGATAATAATTGTATTCATACAAAATGATTATTGTTATTGCTAACAAAAATGAAACAGCAATTTAATTTATCCTCATCAAATATTCAATTATGGATTGCTTGTACGACTTATATATTTTTCATTAGAAGCAGATTTGAAAAAACTATAACTCTTTGGCTGAATAGCAGAATTTTCTTTATATTGAAATACATTTTGAAGCAAAATAATTTAAGTCTCAATTTAATTAATAAATAATCGGAGTTAGCATGAATCTTAAAGTGGAAGAAAGATACAATGCAGTGGTTCTTGAATTAAGCGGAAAACTAATGGGCGGTCCTTTTATGCAGGAGATGAATGAAACTCTTCACAAATTAATTGATGAAGATAAGAAAAATATTGTAGTTGATATGAGCGGAATATCACTCGTAACAAGTTCCGGAATAGGAATTATGATCAGCGCTTACACAACTATGAAAAATGCCGGCGGTAATATAAAATTCTGCCAATTTTCTGATAAAGTTAAAGGCGTACTTTCAATAACTAAACTTGATGGCATTTTCGATTATTTTGAATCAGTTGATGAAGCACTGAAAAGTTACGAGTAAAAAACTTATCGTTTTATTTTGAAGATAGAATAATTACTTCAAATATATTTTTGCAGATGGATTTAGATGGTTGATCTATTGTTCGTTCGCTTTATAATTTATTAACAGCCTGATGTTCCTCGTTTAATAAAATTGAATTCATTAGTTTGTTGACACACTAGAAAATTTTACTTACATTGTTCTAAGTTTTTAACAAATGGGATGCCTGTGCGTTTGTTACGTTACATAGTTCCCCTAATTCTGTTGCTTGTAATTGCCTGTTTTCCGCAAGGAAAAGTAATTGTTATTAATGCCGATATGGCAATTCACCCTCCCGGAGCTGATTATATAAATTCAGGTATTGAAAAAGCAGTAGAAGAGAATGCTGAGTGTTTGATCATAAAGCTAAACACTCCCGGAGGTTTATTAAAATCCACACGAGTTATAGTAACTCAGTTTCTCCAATCCGAAATCCCAATTATTGTTTATGTTTCACCTTCCGGTTCGCAGGCAGCTTCAGCAGGTGTGTTTATAACTATGGCTGCACACATTGCAGCAATGTCTCCCGGGACGAATATTGGTGCTGCACATCCAGTTACTTTGCAGGGAACACAGGATACAGTAATGATGGAAAAGGCAACAAATGATGCGGCAGCTTTTATCAGAACGATCAGTGAAAAGAGAAAACGAAATATAGAATGGGGTGAAGATGCTGTGAGGAAAAGTTTATCGATTACTGAAACTGAAGCACTTGAATTGAATGTTATAGATATTATCGCAAAAGATATAAACGATTTATTAGAACAGATTGACGGAAGGGAAGTTGAAACTTCAAAAGGGATAAAAACTTTGCTCACGAAAAATGCGGAAGTAATTATTTTGGAAATGACTTTCGCACAAAAATTATTAAGCATACTAAGCAACCCTAACATCGCTTATATTTTGTTGATGATCGGCATTTACGGATTGTTTTTTGAACTGTACAATCCGGGAGCATTATTCCCGGGAATAATTGGCGGTATTTGTTTGATTCTTGCTTTTTATTCGATGCACACTTTGCCGGTAAACTACGCTGGTCTGGCTTTAATATTTTTAAGCATAATTCTTTTCTTATTGGAAATAAAAATTATAAGTCACGGTGCATTAACTATTGGCGGAGTAATTTCTTTATTTTTAGGTTCAATAATGTTGATAGATGCCGAATCAATTTTGGAGGCTGTACAAATATCTATGGAACTAATAATCTTTATAGTTGTTATAACTGCTGCATTTTTCCTTTTTATAATTTCCATGGGGATAAGGGCACAACGTAAGAAAGTGAAAACGGGTATAGAGGGTTTGATTGGGGAAATCGGCACGGCTGTTACTAAATTATCCCCTAGAGGTAAAATAAGTGTTCATGGTGAATACTGGAATGCCGAAAGTATAGAAGGCGAAGTTCATAAAGGAGAAGATGTGGTTGTTGATTCAATTTTTAACTTGCTGTTGAAAGTGAAAAAGGCTGAGAAATCTTAAAACGATCTTTATATAATGGAGGATAAAATGCCAGAGTTATTTACATACATTGGTGTAATAATATTATTTGTAGCAATTGTGCTTGCAAGTGCAATAAGAATTTTGCGTGAGTATGAAAGAGGAGTAATATTCCGGCTTTGAAGATTAATTGGTGCAAAAGGTCCGGGTTTAATTCTACTTATCCCGGTTGTTGATAGAATGGTTAGAGTAAGTTTAAGAACAGTTGTTATGGATGTGCCGCCACAGGATGTTATTACGAAAGATAATGTTTCGCTTAAAGTGAATGCAGTTGTGTATTTTAGAGTTATACAGGCAGAAAAAGCGATTGTGGAAGTTGAAAAATTCCTTGATGCTACTTCGCAGCTTTCTCAAACTACTTTGCGCAGTGTTTTAGGTCAATCTTAGTTGGATGAACTACTTGCTGAAAGGGACAAGATTAATCGTGAACTGCAAACTATAATTGATCATCAAACAGAACCGTGGGGAATTAAAGTTTCAAA
>SMVB01045755.1_pt1 | contig 21666 bp, 18 predicted proteins | sample 2456461 | NCBI WGS metagenome assembly SMVB01 (sample SAMN11095934, study PRJNA526329) | marine sediment metagenome | biome: Marine sediment; feature: Surficial sediment; material: Deep marine sediment; isolation source: Hadal surficial sediment | place: Pacific Ocean | collected 2014-05 | depth...
GAGCGAGTTCCAGGACGTCGTGGGCGCCGGGCTCTATTTGAGAAGTCGCGACGATGTCGACCCCGACAAGATTGCACTCTGGGGAGGCTCCTATGGCGGCTACCTCACTGCTCTCGGCCTCTCGCGCGCGCCCGATCTGTTCGCCGCCGGGGTCGACATCCACGGTGTCCACGACTGGAATATCGTGATCCGAAACTTCGTCCCGACCTATGACGCCGAGAAGCACGCCGCCTTTGCCCGGCTCGCTTTCGAATCGTCACCCATGGCATCCATCGACGGCTGGCGAGCTCCCGTGCTCTTGATTCACGGCGACGACGATCGCAATGTCCCGTTCAGCGAGTCGGTCGATCTCGCCGAAGCGCTCGCCAAACGGAATGTAGATTACGAGGAGCTCGTCTTTCCCGACGAGGTTCATGGATTTTTGCTTCACGAAAACTGGCTGAAGGCTTTCCGCGCGGCGGCCGACTTTATCGACCGCAAGCTCGAAGCCGCGCCATCGTCCACAGAGGAACAACCATGAAAACCGTCCGACTTTTCGTCCTTCTGTTCGTCTCGTTTCCGGTGCTTCTGAGCGCACAAGAGCTGAGCGTCCCCGGCTTGAAAGACACGGTCGAGATCCTCACGGATCGCTGGGGCGTGGCTCATATCTACGCGAATAACGAGCACGACTTGTTCTTTGCCCAGGGCTACAACGCGGCCAAAGACCGCACGTTTCAGTTCGAGCTGTGGAGACGCCAAGCAACAGGTACGGTCGCAGAGATCCTGGGGCGGCGCGAGCTCGACCGCGACATTGGCACTCGGCTCCACATGTTCCGAAAGGACATGACGCAAGAGCTCAACCATTACCATCCGCGCGGCGAGGCGATCATCACCGCTTACGTCGACGGCATCAACGCCTTCATCGACGCGACCGAACGCAATCCCGATCTCTTGTCGCTGGAGTTCGAGCTGCTCGGCATCAAGCCCGGAAAGTGGACACCCGCCGTCGTTATCTCACGCCATCAAGGCCTGCTCTCGAACGTCACCCGGGAGCTTCGCATCGGCCGCGCCGTGGCCGTCATCGGCCCCGAGAAGGTCCGGGAGCTCGATTGGTTCCGCCCCGGCGAGCCCGTGCTCGCGCTCGACCCCGTCATCGACGGTGCCCGCCTCGAAGACGACATCCTTCATTATTACGAGGCCTTTCGCCGCCCGATCGAGTTCGAACCGGACGACCTCGTCGCAGCCTACCGTAACGACCACGCGTCTCACGAAAGGCTCGCCGCAGCTGCGGAGCCGTTCATCTCGAACGGCGACGGCACGGACGCTATCGGCTCGAACAACTGGGTCGTGAGCGGACGCTTTACGCAGACCGGCTTTCCTTATGTCGTCAACGATCCGCACCGCGTGCTCGCAGCGCCATCGCTACGCTACTTCGTACATCTCACAGCACCCGGCTGGAACGTGATTGGCGGTGGCGAGCCGGTGCTTCCGGGTGTCTCGATCGGCCACAACGAATTCGGCGCTTGGGGTCTCACGGTGTTCGGACAGGACAACGAAGACCTCTACGTTTACGAGACGAACCCGGCCAACCCGAACCAGTACCGCTATCTCGACGGCTGGGAAGAGATGCGGGTCATCAAGGACACGATCGCCATCAAAGGAGAATCTCCCGAGACCGTCGAGCTCAAATATACGCGCCACGGCCCGGTGCTCTACGAAGACAAGGAGCACCACAAAGCCTATGCGCTCCGCGCGGCGTGGATGGAGATCGGAAGCTCCCCTTACCTCGCCAGCTTGCGTATCAACCAGGCCCAGACGTGGGAAGAGTTCGTCGAAGCTTGCTCTTACAGTCGCATCCCGGCCGAGAACATGATCTGGGGCGACATATACAAGAATATTGGCTATCAGGCCGTCGGCATCTCACCGATCCGCCCACACTGGAGCGGCCTCGTCCCCGTTCCCGGTGACGGACGCTACGAGTGGGAGGGGTATCTGCCGATCACAGCACTTCCGCGCGTGAAGAACCCGGACAAAGGCTACTGGGCGACGGCCAATAATTACATGCTGCCGGACGATTATCCCTATCCGTCGGCCATTCACTACACGTGGGGCGACGAGATGCGCGGGCTCCGCGTGAACGAGCTGATGGCCTCGGGACGCCGGTTCACGATCGTCGACATGATGCAGTTCCAACACGACGAGCTTTCGATACCAGCGCGCAGCATCGTGCCGCTCTTGATGGGCATTGATATTGCCCCCCCCGATGCGCGAGAAAGGGCCGCGCTCGAAAAACTCGACGACTGGGACTTTGTCGTCGACAAGGATTCCATCGCGGCCGCGATTTACGTGAGCTTCGAGCGCGAGCTCATGGAGAACGTGCGCGAGATCGTCGTTCCCGAAGCTGCGCGCTCCACCATCACGCGCCTCAACAAGAAGCGCGTCATCGACTGGCTCGTCGCGCCCGACGGCCGGTTCGGCGAGCATCCGATTGCCGGACGCGACGAAGTTTTGGCGAAGAGCTTCTCTGAAGCGATCGCAAGCTTGACCGAGCGTCTCGGCTCGGACATGACGGCTTGGCAATATGGGCAAGAGGCGTTCAAACACGTCCTCATCCACCATGCCTTGAGTCCCGCAGTCGACGCGGTCACGCGGGAGAAGCTCGACGTCGGCCCGGCGCCGCGCGGCGGTTACGACTCGACGCTCAACAACACGAGCCGCCGCGACAACCAGCGCTCCGGCGCGTCGTTCCGCGTCATCATGGACGTTGCCAACTGGGACAATTCGATCGCGACGACCGCGCCAGGACAGGCAGGCGACCCGGACAGCCCGCACTACCGAGATCTTTTCGAGCTATTCGTCAAGGGCCAGTACTTCCCACTCTTTTACTCCCGCGAGAAGATCGAGTCCGTCACGGAGAGCCGGACGGTGCTCGCACCGGCGGGAGCCACGGATCGATAGATGCCCACACCCCCGGTAGCAGAAAAAAAGCCTCACTTATTGGTAGTGCATGGCGATAGTCGTGAGGATCCCTATTTCTGGCTCAACGATCGGGAGGACCCGGAAGTCATCAACTATCTCGAAGCGGAGAACGCCTATACCAAAGAAGTGATGGCAGAAACCGAGGGGCTGCAAGAGGCGCTCTTCGAAGAGATCAAAAAGCGTCTCGAGCCCAACGAGAGCTCCGTTCCGTACCGGAAAGAGGATTATTATTATTACCATCGCTTCGAGGAGGGGAACGAATACGCGATCCATTGTCGCAAACGCGAATCGCTCGAGGCACCGGAGGAGATCCTCGTCGACGGGAACGCGCTCGCCGAGGGCCACGAGTACTTCGCGCTGAGCGTCTCTGGATTGAGCGTCAACCAGAATCTCTTCGCCTACGCCATCGATACGCAAGGCCGCCGCATCTATGACGTCTATTTCAAAAACCTCGAGACAGACGAGCTACTCGAAGACGTTCTAAAGGACGTCACGGGCAACGTTGCCTGGGCCAACGACAACGAAACCGTCTTCTATTCCAAACAACACAGCGAGACGCTGCGGTCCTATCAGATCTATCGCCACCGTCTCGGCGACGACCCGGCGGACGACGTGCTCGTCTTCGAAGAGGCCGACGAGACTTTCGACGTTAGCGTCTTCAAGACCAAGTCTAAGCGCTACATCTTGATTGCCTCGCAGCAGACGCTCTCGAGCGAGTATCGATACATCCTCGCGGACGAGCCGGCCAGCAGCTTCCAGATGCTTCAAGAGCGCGAGCGCAAGCACGAATATGACGCGAGCCACTTCGAGGACCACTTCTTCATCCTGACGAACTGGAACGCACTGAACTTTCGGCTGATGAAAACGCCCGTCGACGCGCCAGGGAAGGACAACTGGGAAGAGGTCATCCCTCATCGTGAGGACGTGCTGCTCGAGACCTTCACGATCTTCCAGGACTACCTCGTACTCGTCGAAAGGCACGAGGGTCTCCGCAAGATCCGCGTCATCCCTTGGAACGGTTCCGACGAGGAGCATTATTTAAAGTTCGACGAGCCGGCCTACTACGCCTACTTGACCGCGAACGTCGAGCTCGACACAACCTTGCTGCGCTTCGGCTATACATCCTTGACGACACCGCGCTCGACCTTCGACTACGACATGGCATCGAAAGAGCGCACGCTTCTGAAGCAAGACAAAGTGCTCGGCGGTTTCGATCAGAGCGCCTATGTCTCCGAGCGCCTGATGGCGAAAGCGGCAGATGGAACCGCCGTTCCCATCTCGCTCGTTTATCGCAAAGACACGAAGCTCGAGAGCTCGCCGCCGCTTCTGCTCTACGGCTACGGCTCCTACGGCATCACGATGGAAGCGACATTCTCGGCGCCACGGGTGAGCCTTCTCGACCGCGGCTTCGTCTACGCCATCGCCCATATCCGCGGCGGCGAGGAGATGGGCCGAGCGTGGTACGACCACGGTAAGCTCCTCGAGAAGAAAAACACGTTCACGGATTTCATCACTTGCGGCCATCATCTCGTCGCCAACGGCTACGCCGATCCGGAGCGGCTCTACGCGTGGGGCGGAAGCGCCGGGGGCCTCCTGATGGGCGCGGTCATCAATATGCGGCCGGATCTCTTCTCTGGCGTCGTCGCCGAGGTACCGTTCGTCGATGTGGTAACGACGATGCTCGACGACAGCATTCCGCTCACAACCGGAGAATATGACGAGTGGGGCGACCCCAACGACAAACAGTATTACGACTACATGCTGTCTTACTCGCCCTATGACAATATCGAGCCGAAGGCCTACCCGCATCTTCTCGTCATGACAGGCCTCCATGATTCGCAGGTTCAGTACTGGGAGCCTGCGAAGTGGGTGGCGAGACTCCGCGCAACGAAAACAGATGATCATCGACTGCTCTTGAAAACCAACATGGGCGCCGGCCACGGCGGCGCGTCCGGCCGTTTCAAACGCCACCGTGAAACGGCGCTCGTTTACGCATTCTTGTTGCAACTATCCCAGGGGGACCTATGAGCTTTGCATTTTTGGGGCTGCTCTTGCTCGCTTCGACCATGCCCGTCGTGGGCGAAGCCGAGCTCGAGAACGGCCTTCGCATCCTCGTGCTCGAGGACCATTCGCAGCCTCGGGTCGCGTGCAAGATCCTCACGCGCTTCGGCGCGGTAGTGGAAGAGCCCGGACGCTTCGGGAGCGCGCATTTTCTCGAGCATCTGATGTTCAAGGGCACCGCCACCATCGGTACCCATGACTGGGAAGCAGAGAAGCCCATTCTCGACGAGATCCTCGAGCTCGAGCGCGACATCATTCAGGAGCGAAACCGCGCTCGGAGCGAGATGCGTGAGCGCGGCGTCTATCACGACTTCAAGCACGCCGAGACGACGCCCGAGCTCGAGCGCTTGATGAGCATCCTGCACGAGAAAATCATCGAGGACGAGCGCTACGTCGACACCGAAGAGAGCAACAGCTACTACCAACGCACCGGCGGCACGCGTCTGACGGCCCAGACCGAGCAGGAATATATGAAGTTCGACATCAACTTGCCGTCGGAGAAGCTCGAGATGTTCTTCCGCATCGAAGCCGACCGCATGGTAAACAGCCGCTGGCGCCGCTTCGACTCTGAAGTCGGTATCCTCTGGGAGCAGCGGCTCGGCGATTTGAATCGCGCGGACACCGTCTTCAAAGAAGCCGTCGCCTCCGCGAGCGGCGTCGTCTCGCCGATCTATTGGAACGAAGGCTATGAGACGGACTTCCCGATTCTGGAGCGCAACTACACGCGTCGGCTCTACGAGACCTGGTTCGTCCCCAACAACACGATCATCGTGCTCGTTGGCGACACAACGCTCGAGGAAGCCGAACGGCTCACCAAGAAATATTTCGACCGCATCCCGCGCGGCGAGGAGACCCACGACACGTTCGCCGTCGAGCCGCGCCCGGACCACTACGTGCGCGTCGAGATGCAGACGCCCCATTTCGGGCCGGCCCTCGACATCCGTCACCGCATCCCGGGCGTCGGTCATCCGGACCGGCCCGCGGTGGAGCTACTTGGTGAGATCCTCGGCGACCCGCGCGGCCCGATTGGCGTGGCCACGTTGGGTGAAGGCCTCGCGACGAGCCTCGCCTCCAACACCGTCGTGACCCACACGAACCGCTTCAGCTTCCCCGCCACGCTCAACCTGGTCGCGCATGGCAGTAACCTCGAAGCGTTGGAGCCAGCCATCATCGGCGCCATGGAGAATCTGCGAACCGAGCGGATTGCCGACGACGTCATCCGCGCCGCGAAGAAGCGCCGGCGCGCTTATTGGGAGCGGCGCCGGCTGAACTGGGACGACGTCGCCTTCGACATGGGGCACTACGCGATCATGGATAGCTGGCAAACGCTCTTTCGCGAGATGGACGCGCTTCAGGAGGTCACGGCCGAGCAGTTACAGGCGACCGCGAAAAAATATCTCGCGAAAACGAACCGCATCGTCGGCGTCGCCACGCGGGAGCCGGTACAATGAGCGGCCGCATCTTGTTACTCGCTCTCGGCGTCAGTCTTGCTGGGGGAAGCGCCCACGCCCAACGTGACCCGATCCCCTTCGACCCGCCGGAAGCCATCGAGCTCGGCGACAGCCGATTTGTTCTGCCTGCCCCGGACGACTACCGCGTCGAGCTCGACGAAGGCCTGGTCGCCTTCATCGCCCTAGACCCGAACACCGCGACGGTAGAGCTCACGGCGCTCATCGGCGCGAGCCGCCTCGACGATCCCGAAGGCAAAACCGGGCTCGCCGCCGCTGTGGCCTACGGGATGGGCCATGTCGAAGGGCTCGACGACCACCTCTATGCCATGGATGCGCGCTTGTCGGTCACGACGGACAACGAGCAGACCCGACTCCACCTATCATTATTGGAGGAAGATCTTGACGAGGGTATGGCTCTCTTCGCCGAGATGCTCAGGCGCCCAAAGCTCGACGAAGCGACCCTCGAGGACTATCGACGCGCCGCCGTCCGTCCGCCGTGGAACCCGGACGACCCGCGCAAGCGCCCCGAATACGAGCTTCCGAAGCTCCTCTACGGTAATCACCCCGCAGGACGCGTGCCCACGGAAGCGAGCGTCGCCGCCATCACCACCACGGACCTCGAGAGCTTTCACGCGCAGTATTACGTTCCTAATAATGTCGTTCTCGCCGTCTCGGGCGGTGTCGAGCGCGAGCCGGCGACGGCGGCTTTACGCGATGCTCTGTTTCCATGGAAGCGCGCCCGCGTCCACCACGCCGACGTTCCCGAGATTCCGAAAGCCACCCCCCGCAAGATTCACGTCTGGGAGGTCGAGCGGCTCCAAGGCTTCATGCTCGTCGGACATCTCGGCCGTCAAGGCCGCGAGGACGAGCACGCCGCGCTCGAGGTCGCGAACTACATCCTGGGAGGCAACGGCGCCATCTGGAAGCGCGTCCATCCCGAGCTCGCTCCCGCGCGAGCACAGGGCCATTTCGATGCGAGGTTCTTCGTCGAAAGCCGAGGCAAGCGCGGCCTCTCCAACGACATCTCGTCCTACGTGCCCGTGGGCTTCCGCGCACCGGCGCTCACCTACGCGGTCACCTCGGGCCGCCCGGAATCCATCGCCTTTCTACTGAAAATCATCGACGATGAGTGGCGTAAGATCCGCGAAGATGTCGCAGATGGCGACATCGAGATCGCGAAAGGCGCCCTCACCCAAGGCTACTTCCAAATGCGATATGCCGGCGCGCACGCGACCGCGCTCAGCCTCGCCGAAGAGCTCTTCTTCGAAGGCGGCCACGACTGGAGCGAAGGTTACATCGAGCGCATCCGCGCGGTGACCAAAGCAGAAGTTCTCGCCGCCGCTCGGAAGTACTACCGCCCCGAAGACCTCGTGGCGGTCCTCGTCGGACCTCTCGACGAGATCCAAAGCTCGGAGCATCCACTCTACAAAGCCAAGCTCGAGGATTTCGGCGAGCTCATCGTTCACGCGTGGCAGCAATAATCAACGTGACATTATAGAGTTACAACTTTACTATACGTCTGTGGCCATCCACGACGAAGTTCTCCGAGCCCGGCGTCTTTGCGGGGAGCGTCGTGGCTGGACCTTTACGTCTGAAGAGGTCGTTCGAGCGCTGCCGGACTTGAACGTGAGCTCGGTCCGGACTCACATCGTGAGTCGCTGCTGCGTCAATGCGCCGAAGAACCACCCGCACAAGTGGGATTACTTCCGTCGCGTGCGGCGCGGTGTGTATGAAATTCTGCCCGCCCGCCGGCGCGACAAGAGCGCGAAGCTATCCCGCGTCGCGGAGCGCCTCACGACCTACGGGACGGCGCCTATGCGAGACTCGGTGCACGCGACGGTCTCACACGGAGAACGCTTCTACGTCGCCGAATGCTGGGAGGTAGCCGTTGTGACCCAGGGTAGAACCCTTGATGAAGTCGTGGCGAACTTACGCGAGGCATTGGAGCTGCACCTCGACGGCGAGGATTTGCGCGCGCTCGGCTTCACGCCCTGTCCGCGTCTCGTCATCACCTACGAGAGCGAGCTCGGCACTAGCCTCTAGCTCTAGCAATTGCCACCCCGACTCCAACGGCTCTCAGCCAGGGAGGTGCTCGGCATTCTGAAGCGCTTCGGATTCGAAGTCGTCGCGACGCGCGGCAGTCATGCGAAACTACGACGAGAGATCGGTGGAGTCGAGACGCAAACGCTCACGGTTCCGTAGCACAAGGAGCTCGATCTTGGCACAATCCGAGCCATCTATCGCCAGGCGGCGAGATTCATCCCGGAGGCGGATCTCCGACCTTTGTTCTAAAGCGAGTAAGCTCGAGGAGAAGGTTCCATGCATTCTGATTTGATTTCAGCCGACGAAGTCCTGACCAAGCTGGACCGTGACGACTGGGCCATCGTCGACACGCGCTTCTACTTACCCGAGCCTGAAAGGGGCAAGGCCGAGTATCTGGACGCCCATATTCCCGGCGCCGTCTACGCTCACCTCGACCACGATCTGTCCGGCCCTCGAACCGGCAATAATGGCCGACATCCCATGCCCAGCGTCGAGCACATGATCGACCGCTTCTCGCAATGGGGTATCGACGAGAGCGTTCAGGTTGTGGTCTACGACAACGCGGGCGGCCAATTCGCCTCGAGGCTCTGGTGGATGCTGCGCTACCTCGGTCACGACGCGGTGGCCGTTCTCGACGGCAGCCTTTCTTCTTACGACGGCGAGCTTCGAGACGGGCCCGAGAAGCGGGCGCCGCGCAAGTTCACACCCAAAACCCGCCAAGCGATGCGGATAGATGTCGAGGCGCTCGCGCCGCATCGCGATGACTACCTGTTGATCGACGCCCGCGCAGGCGAGAGGTTCCGGGGCGAGATAGAGCCACTCGATCCCGTAGCGGGCCACATCCCCGGCGCCCACGACTTGCCCTCGGGAGCCAATCTGGATGACCAGGGGCGATTCTTGTCAGCGGAAGCACTGCGTCAACGCTTCGAGACCGTCATCGGCGAGCGCGACACGTCGGAGGTCGTTTGTTATTGCGGCTCGGGCGTCACGGCATGCCACAACCTACTCGCCATGGAGGTGGCAGCCATCCGAGGCGCGCGACTCTACCCGGGGTCATGGTCGGAGTGGTGCGCGGACGACACCCGACCGGTCGAAACCGGCTAATATCGCCCCTGACCCGTCAGGATGCATTCCCATGATTGGTCGGACTGTTGCCCAAGCCCTGGCGAATCACGGCAGGGGCCCATCTGAAATGGAATTCCTTTGGCAAGACTTCTTCGAAGTTCTCCAAGTGCCGCCCTTCCTTGGACGCGTGCTCTAGCGATCTTCGTGGGCGTCCATGTACGAGCGAAGGATCGCATTGATCCGAGTCTGGTATCCCTTGCCGCGTCCGCGGAACCACTCGAGCACCTCGGCGTCAAGACGAATCGTTATGGTCTCCTTTGGCTTTGGCAAGACGACTCGAGCTGTTTTCCAAAACTCTTCATCTGTGGGATGAGCGTCCGGATCCGCCTCGATCGCGTCACGGACTTGCTCCTCCGTCAACGCGCCGGCCTGATCCCAATCAGTCTTCGGGTTCGAAATAGTCGAAGTACGCTTTTTGCTCATGTTTTTCGGCCTTCCATGCCGAGATGATCCGCCGGAATGGCTCATTGAGAACCGTATAAATCACCGTCACCGGGCGACCCTCAACGAGTCCAATCGCATACCATCGGTCCTCCGGATAATCGAAACGCGTGTCCAGTCGCTCGAGCGTCGGTCCGTCAAAGATCTTGATGGCGTCCTCGAAGGCAATCCGATGCAGCCGACGATTCCGTACGGCCTTGACCTCATCCCAAGTGTAATTTATCGGTCGCATTTACACAATGTATTTACACGATCAAGGCCGAAGTTTAGAGAAAAGGGCGCCCGCGTCGTCGAGAACGGCTCCAGACGATTCCTAGTTATATAGATCGAGTCTTGGCTGGCTAGCCCTCCGTCCCGGCCACGGCCAGGAGACCGGCGACCGCGAAAAACGGTACAGGGTCCCTCGCGTTGACACCGAAGAGCTGTTGTTCGGCAAGTCGGGCCACTCCGTAGGCGAACGGGAGACCGACGAGAAGTCCCACGACAACGAGGCGCAGGCTCCAGCGCACAACCATTCCCGCCACCCGCGCCGGACGCGCGCCGAGTGCCATGCAAAGTCCCATCTCCTTTTGGCGCCGGAGCACGGCCTGGGCAAGGACCCCGTAGAGTCCCAACGCCGCGAGCAGGGCCGCGAGTAAGGCGAAGACAGCGAGGAGAGAAGCTTGGAGACGGTCGCCGCGGTCGATTCGTCGACCACGGCTTGCATCGTCGTCAGCCCGGAAGCGGGAAGTGCGGATCGACCTCGGCGGCGGCAGCCCTCAACGCGACGAGCGTTCCCGTCGGGTCGATACTGCTTTTCGCGACGATACGGAGGTAGCGAGCGGGTTGCTGCCGAAACGCAAAGTAGATGGTCGGGTCGGCGTGGCGTGAGAGAGCGAAGCGTCGAACGTCACCAACGACGCCAACGATCGTCACCGTCACTTTTTCGCCGAGATCGACGACGAGTTACCCGCCGAGAGCACCCTCGTCTCCAAAAAACTGACGAGCCATACCGCGGCTCAAAAGGGCCACCGGCGGATGGCTTTCATCGTCCTGCAGTTCCAGGTCGCGTCCTTCGAGAAGAGGTATCTGAAGGGTAGCGAAGTAGCCTTCCGTAGCTGATGACCGCCACCCGATGCTGGCCCTCCGTCTCCTCTTCGACGCGAAAGGTACGCCCCTCGACCGGGGCAACGCCCAAAGCGTCGAAGAAGTTGTAGGAGACACAGGCCCCTGGCACCTGCTCCGCACCTTCGTCTCCAGCGCTCACCGAGAAGCTGGTGAGCATCGTGGCAGAGAGGACGTCGAACGACGCCAGTCGCTCGCGGTAGTCGAGATAGTCGGGCGGTGAGACCGCCGCACGGTCGTATTGAGGCGTCGAGCCGTTCGCGAAGACGAGCCTCTCGGGCTCGGGAAAAGCGAGCGGCCGTATCAGCACCGCCTCGACCAGCGTAAACATTGGCGTGTTCGCGCCAATTCCGAGCGCCACCGTGCCGAGGGCGACGAGGGTGAAACGCCGCCGGGGAGCTTCCGTTTGTGATCGACTCCGGTTCGGGTGCTATATAATTGAGTAGCGGAGAGTGAGTGTGTCAATCGAGATAGGAACGCAAGCACCACCTTTGCAGTTAGATACCGATGGTGTAGTCCGCGTCGGCGGTACCCGGGTCACATTGGACAGCGTCGTCACGGCCTTTAGCAACGGCGCCTCGGCAGAGGAGATCGTCCAACAGTTTCCGACCCTCGGGCTTCCCGACGTCTATGCCGTGATCGCGTATTATCTCGGTCGGCAAGAAGAAGTAGAACGGTATCTCGACTCTCGGCGAGAACAAGCTGCGAGGATCCGCGCAGATAACGAGACCAAGTCTGATCAAAAAGGCATACGCGACCGTTTGATGGCCCGGCGAGAGAAAGGCTCCTAGCGACTTGCTTCGCCTCGCCGCGGACGAGAATTTCAACCACGCTATCGTACGCGGCGTAATTCGGCGTAACCCGGTCGATATCGTCACGATCCAGGAGTCCGGCTTGTCCGGAGCTCACGATGAGGACGTGCTCGAGTGGGCCGCCGACGAGGGCCGCGTTCTTCTCACCCACGATGTGTCGACGATGACAAAGTACGCGTACGAGCGTGTCGGAAGCGACCTTGAGACACGGAGCGCGCTCGGGTTCACGTTCGTTCACGTTGGCGCACCTTCACAACTCTCGTCCGAAGCCATGGCCCTCCAGGATGGCGTGCTGGAGGGAGCGAGGCGAAAAAGCATCGCCGATAGGCTCCGCCTTTACCCCGCGCTCTTTCAAAGCGGCGCTCAGAGGATCGTGGCGCACGCCGCCATAGGCGTAGACGAACGCGTCGTAAGGACCGGCTTTGTACGCCTCGCCCGTCCAGATGTTGCGCGACACGAGCATGTTGTCTTCCACTTTGACCGCTTCGAGATGGGGGAAAATCTGACCGCCCTTGCCGAACAGTCGCGTCAACAGAGGCGGGCGGGTGGTGGCGCCGAGAAACGTCGCTATCGTCTCCTGGCTCGTGATGAGGTCGACTTCTTTACCGCGGTCCAATAGATACTCGGCGACGCCCGGTCCCTGATGTCCGTACTCTTCGTCGATGACGACGATAACGTCGCCGATGTCGTGCTCGCCCTGCAGGACGTCCCAGGCCGAGACGAACCGGAAATCGTCCATGTTCTCGATTTGCGGTCGGCGCGGTGTTGCGCCGGTGGCGATAATGACCGCGTCCGGTGACTCGGCCAGCACCAACTCGAAGTTGGCTTCCGTGTGGAGGCGGATATCCACGCCTGACTTCTTGCATTGCAGCGCGGACCAACGTGTAGCGCCATCGAAATCCTGTCGCGCCGGAGCTCGCTTGGCGATCAGCGTTTGCCCACCGAGCTCGCCACTTCGCTCGAACAACACGACGTCGTGACCGGTGGCGGCCGCCACCCGCGCGGCCTCGAGGCCCGCCGGCCCTCCGCCTACCACCACCACCTTCAGCGGCGATTCGGTCCGAGGGAGCTCGGCCCAGCGGGCTTCTCTTCCGATAACTGGGTTCTGAACGCAGGTCACCCCACGTCCCGTGTAGATGCGGTCGATGCAGCCCTCGTTATATCCCATGCATTGTCTTATGTCATCGAGCTTTCGTGCCCGCGCTTTGTTGGGCATGTGCGGGTCCGCGATCAGAGCGCGGTTCATGATGCAGAGATCGGCTTGACCCTCGGCAAGGATGCGCTCCGCTTGCACCGGGTCGACGATCCGTCCCGTGGCGATCACCGGCACGTCCACGACGTTGCGGATGCTCGCGGCCAGGTAGGTGTAGCACCCAAGCTCGAACGACATGTTCGGGACAGCGGCAGCCTCACCCACATAGGTCTCGGCCGTTCCGCCGACGACGTTGAAGTAATCGAGCTTTCCGTCCGCGTTCAGCCGTCGGCAGATCTCGAGCATCCGGCTATTGTCGAGGCCACGTTCGGTGAAGTCGTCGCCGGTGACGCGGATGCCCACCACGAAGTTGGAGCCGACGCGCTCACGTACGGCATCGATGACCCTTCGTCCGAAGCGCAGGCGATTGTCGAGCTCTCCGCCATAGTCGTCGTCGCGGCGGTTGGCGTTGTCTGTCCAGAACTGATCGATCAGATGACAGTGGCTCGCCATCACTTCGCAACCGTCGAAGCCGCCTTCCTGCAGGCGGCCGGCCGCCGACGCAAAGGCTTCCACCAACTCGGACATCATCGCCTCGTCCAGCGGATGTGGGTTCTCCCGGTGATTGGGCTCCCGCATATCGCTCGGGGCGTACATGCGGTTCCACAGGTCGATGCTGCGGCCGCGCCGGCCGCGATGGGTGATCTGGCAGATGACGGGAACGTCGTATTGATGGATTTTGTCGCTGAAAGTTTTCAAGTGCGGGATGACTCGGTCGTCGAAGAGCTCCACGCCGTTCCAGTCGCGCGCGGTGCTCGTTTCGTGGATGCTCGCGGAGCCAAAGCACATCATGAAGCCGAGCCCGCCGCGGGCTTTCTCTTCGTAGTATCGACGCTCGAGCTCTTGCGGCATGCCGTCCACGGCCAAAGCATCGGCATGCGCGCTGCAGCAGATGCGGTTCTTCACCGTGAGGTGGCCGACCTGAATTGGCGTAAACAGGTGTTGAAATTCGGTCATGGTTTCTGTCCTGTTCAGTGCGCGTCAGCCTCAGGACGCTCGTTGAGGCGGTACGGGCCGCGCCGCGCGATCCTGCGTCCGCTCACTGGCTGCGGGACTCTGCTCTCAATTGTTTTTTTGAGCGGCAACGGCCGACGGGCTATCCCTTGGTCACTGTCCGTGGCTCGCCGTGGCCCCCGGCGCGGCCGCGCGCGCGGTCTGGCCGGCGCGAGTACGGCTTCGCTTGGCGGTTCGAGCCTGTGGGAGGTTTCAGGCATGGGAATCCTGTCGGGCGCGATGAAATCGTGATGGGCAAGGTAGCGCAACAGATGCCGCGCGCAGGTTTCCGGTGAGCCGGTCACGAGTTGGGAATCATTGGATTCTTTGCCACGAGAACCAGTGATAGCGATACCGAAGAGGTCGTTCAGGCGGTTCGTCGCAGAGCCTTGGACCTTGGCCGCATGACCACTCAGACGCACGCGCGGTTGGGTGCGCTGCCAGTCTATCTGCGACGCCTCGTCGGGCGATTCGCTCCCCTTCGGCGCGGCAGCGAGCACGCGCCGGCGCGAGACATAGCCGGTGCGCCGGACGGAGTCGGCGATCACCAGTACCGCCGGTCCTTGCACCAACAGGATGTCACGCGCACCGTGTCCCAGGTCCCTTACCACTTCCAGACCATCTGCCCTTCGGCGGAGGTCGACGACTTCGTAGGCCAGCGCGGCGCCGCGCCGCTCTGCCAACATGGCCGGCAGCAAATCGCCGGCATCACGGGCATCACTACAGGCACCGCGCCCCACCAGCGCGATGTCGAACGCGCAGTCCTCGAGACCGCGCGGCTCCAAAAATTGCTCGACACCAGCTGCAGCGGCGTAGCGCGCCGCGTCCTGGTCCCCCGCTCGCGTGCACGCCACAATGCTACCTTTAAGCTCGGAAAGCGCCAGTCCCAGGGCGCCGCGGTCCGACTTTGACAGCTGCGAACGTCCATCCGTTCCGAGAATCACGAGAATTTCTTGTTTCATCTGGGAGTGAGTCGCTCGGCAACCAGCTCGGCCAGGTCTTTGACTTGCATACGCTGGTCGTCCTCAAGCGATTGCTGCCCTGATTCGAGCATAACTTTGCAGAACGGGCAGCCGGTGACCAAAGTGCGCGCCCCGGTCTCGGCCGCTTCCTTCACCCGAAGGTTCTCCACCCGATCCTTTCCTTGGACGTCCAACCACATGGCGCCGCCGCCCGCGCCACAGCAGAAGGACTCCCGACCGTGGCGCGCCATCTCTCGGCGCTCGCCGCCCGCGACGGCGTCGATCACGCGGCGTGGTGCTTCGGTCTCGCCGTTGCCGCGCCCCAGGTAGCAGGGGTCGTGGAAAGTCAACGGTTGTGAGCCGCCCTCGGTCACCGGCAGTTTTCCGCTCGCTATCAAACGGTCCAGGAACTGGCTATGGTGCTCGACCTCGAAAGCGCCGCCCAACTCCGGGTATTCATTCTTGAAGGTGTTGTAGCAGTGCGGGCAATGGGTCAGCACTTTTCTCACGGAGTGGCTCGCTAAAAGATCAATGTTCTCGCGAGCCCGTTCTTGGAACAGACCTTCCTCGCCCATACGGCGGGCCGGATCTCCGGTGCAGCGTTCCCGGCACCCAAGGATGCGGTACGGGATGTCCAAATGATCCAGGATCGTGACCATCGCTCGGCTCACCGACTGCCCGTCTGGGTCGAAGCTGCCCGCACAGCCAACCCAGTAGAGGAGCTCGATGGCTTCACCGTCGCGTGCCACCGGTAGCCCGAGACCTTGCGCCCAGTCCATGCGCTCGTCATTGTCTCGGTGGAAAGGGTTGAACTCCGCGGCCGTGCCCTCGAACAACTCCTCGGCAGCTTCGGGCACCGTGCCCTGCTCTACCAAGCCGCGGCGGAGATCGATGATCTCGTCATAGACGTCAATACCCACGGGGCAAGTTTGGTTGCAAGCGCCACAGGTGGTGCAAGACCAGATGACATCGTGCGAGAAGCGCCCGACCTGATCGGCGTAGGACACCGAAGGGCCTGCCTCGGTCACGGCCTGGCGAATCCCGAGGACGATATCGCGTGGTGCCAAAGGCTGTCCCACTGCTTGGGCCGGGCAGACTTCGTTGCATCGACCGCAGGTCGTGCAGGCATCGGTTTGCATCAGGTCGATCCACGTAAGAACTGGTGCCGAGGTCCGAAGCTCGGCCAGCGGACGCGTGCGTCGCCGTCCCCAGCTGGCCCCGCTATATACCATGTGGCTGAAGAGCGGCCACGGCAGCAGAGCAAAGAACAGCGACGAGACGACGGCATGTCCCACCCATAGGGCGCGATGCCACAGGAGCGCGGTTTCGTTCTCGACACCCGAGAAACGCAGCGCCCCGGCAATCGCGTAGCCAACGACGCTGAAGCTCTCGAACGCAGGCATGTCGACCGCAATCCGCGATCCCTCGAGGAGGAAACCACTGATGGCGATGGCGAGCAGCAGCCAGGTGAGGGTGGCGACCCACCAGCGGGACAAGAGACGGTCGCGTTTCGAAACATATCGCTGCCATAGAAACATCAGGAGCCCAACGATGAACACGAGCCCACCGAGGTCGACGAACAGCGACGCCCACAAATAAAATGCGCCGTAGAAGAAGTGCAAGGGAGTGCTGTGCTCTAGAAAGACGATAGAGGTGCCCATGAAAAGCGCGACAAAACCGTAGAACGTGCAGAGATGGGCTATGCCAGCAAAACGGTCTTCCAGGAGTTTCTGGTGGAAGGTCAGATATTTGATGACGTCCAGAACACGCGCGCGGTCGCTCGGCGCGGTAGTGGCGCCTCGGCGTTCGCGGAAGCGCTGGACGAAAATGACGGCGGACGACGCGTAAGCGGCGAAGATTACGCCATAGAACCAGGGCACCAACCACCCCGGCACATTGCCCAGGATCTCGCGGGTGACGTCGGCCGAGCTCATCCCTTGGCCTTGGCCGAGAAGCGCTTTTCGAGCGCCTCCATTACTGGATAGAGGTCCGCGACAAGGCCGAGATGAGCGACGCGAAAAATGGGTGCCTCCGGATCGTTGTTGATGGCGATGATGTGGCGCGCCTCGGCCATGCCCGCCAGATGATGGCTGGCACCGCTGATCCCACAGGCGACATACAGTTCTGGAGTGACCGTGCGCCCGGTTTGCCCAACCTGGCGCTCCCGCTCGATCCAACCGAGGTCTACCGCTACACGGCTCGCCGCGATCCCGGCGTGCAAATGATCGGCCAATCGCCGAAGGGCAGTAAACCCTTCCGGGTTACCGAGCCCGCGCCCACCTGCCACCAAGCGGTCGGCGTAGCGGATATCGACCGTGCGCGGGTCCGGTGGGATGGTCGCCTCGACGGAGACCGTCTCGTCCGCCGCTGCGGGCTCGCATAGTTCGACGTCTCCCCTGCGCCCCGGGACCGGCGTGGTCGATTCCGCCACCCCTGGCTTCAGCGTCAGGACGGCGGTCTCGTTCGGAGCCACGGTGACTTTGCGACAGTGGCGTCCCGAGGCACTGAGCACGGTGACGCTAAGCTCGCCTCGGGTCACTTCAGCGAGTAGGGAGGGTGAGCACAGGTGCCATCCGGCGCGCACAGCGAGGCGCGCGGCCCACTCGCGTCCGTCCGGAGTCCCCGCGGCCAAGACGAGCCGTGGTTTCAGTGGGAGCAGGTATCGAACCGCAGTGGCCGCACGTGTGGCGGGACCTGTCGCATCAGAGACAGCTTCGAGGACTCGGTCAGCGCCGTGCTCCCACAACCGCGCCGTGTCACGCCGCTCCCGCCCGACGAGGAGGACGCCGACCTTGCATGCGAGCGCTTTGGCTAGTCGACGGGCGTCGCCGAGTCGCTCGAGCGTGTGGTGGGAGATGTCGTCATCCAGAACCCAGACTTTGTGCTCGTCGGTGCTCATTCGCGTCGTCTCGGGGGGGGGGCTCACTTCTCTTTGGCGCGGCCAAACTCGGTCTCGCTCATCGGCTTGTCGTAATCCGGCTGCCAGACGCCTTCACCGTCCGCGATTTTCCCCAGCGCCCGGGCCATTTCCCGGACGTGCACAGCCACGGAGCCACAGCAGCTTCCGATGTAGTCGACGCCGAGCTCTTTGGCCTTCCGGGCGAACTCCCCCATCTCGTAGCGCGTCAGTTGAAGCGGATCGAGCTCGTGCGGAAAAGCCGGCGGGACGCTGAACCAGGGCTTTTCATCCGTGCAACGAAACGCGACCGGTTGAGCGGCGATCAAACCGTCCGTGGCGGCGCGTAGGTCCTCGATGAGTGGCCACATGCGAGCGGGGTCGCGCATGCAGTTGATGCCGACGATGTCGGCTCCTTCGGAAACGAGTGTTTTCATGCATTCAGAGATGGCCGCACCGTCATCGCTCATGGGCTCGCCACGAAAGGCCATGGTGATCATGACCGGAAGATCGGAGAGAGCCTTGGCGCTCGCGAGGCAGGCGCGCGCTTCGCCGAGATGAAAGAAGGTCTCTCCAATGATGAAATCGACACCTTCGTCCACTTGCCACCCGATCTGCTCATCGAAGAGCTCACGTGCGAGCTCAGGGGATTCCGCCCACTTCCACGTGGGCGACAAGTCTGCAGCAACGAGCGCTTGCTCGCCGGCAACCTCTTTCGCCAGACGCGTGGCTCTGCGATTGAGCTCCTCGACCTTATCGGCCCGCCCCACCGTACCGAGCTTCTCGCGCGAGCCGTAAAAGGCCATGACTTGAAGAACCTCGGCGCCGGCTCGCAGAAACTCTCGATGGAGCTCGCGCACCGCGTCGGGATGCTCGAGCGCCGCCTCAGGAGTGAACGGTCCAGCCTGGGCGACGCAGCGACGCTCCAACTCCAAGATGTAACCCCCGTCTCCCAGAACCGGTCCTTCTTTTAGTCGCTCCAAAATGGACGCTGTCATCTCGCACCTCGCTAGCGGGATCTCATGAGTAAGTAGAAACCAAATCCACCGGCCATTCCGGGGAGCACTTCGTAAACGGAGTCGGATAAGCCGAGTCCGTAGCGCCAGCCGAGCATACACCGAGGCCGGCGAGGATCATCCCCAAGGCTGTCCACGTATCGACTGGCCACCGAAAGGCCCGCACCACGAGAAGGGGCCCCAAGGTCGAGGCGAGGGCGGACCACGCAAGAACGACGAGAAAGAAGACGCTCCCCGAGCCGGCGACAGCGATGACGAGAACGATCGCGGTCATGAGAACCGTCCCTAACTTCGCCATCGTGTAGGACTGCCGCCATCGCGGAAAAAGATCTTGAGTCAGTGCCGCAGAGCAAGAAAGAATCTGCGAGTCCGCGGTCGACATGGTCGAGGCGAACAATCCCGCTAACACAAATGCCACGAGCACGGGAGGCAAGAGCTCGCTCGAGAGCAAAGGCAAAGCAAGCTCGGCGTCGAACTCCGACGACGAGCTCAACAATACACGCGAAGCCAACCCCACCGCAATCGCGGCCGCCGAGAACAGGCTGTACCAGACAACGTAAACGCGCCTAGCGAGCCCGATATGCTCTGGCTTATCGATGGCCATGGCCCGCACCATGACATGCGGCTGGCCACAAACACCAATCCCCGCGGTAATCCAGCTGACGAGGTAAATAGCGAAGCCGAATTTCAAGTTCGGCGGGATGGGATTGGTCAGCTGCGGGTCGATCGCGGCGAGGCTGCTCCAAAGCCCTGAAAAGCCACCGGTCTGACTCATCGCCACGAACAATAACACCGACATGGAGCCCAGCATGACGACGGACTGCATGGCGTCCGTCCAAATCGAAGCTCGGATGCCTCCGAACAGACAGTAAAGGCCAACGATCAGCGCTCCGATCACGATACCGACCACCTCGTCCCAACCGAACAGGACGTGAAGCGCCTTCGATCCTGCCTTGAGCTAGGCCGCGGCGTAAAAACTGAGGAACAAGAGCGTAATGAACGCACTCGCACGGACGACCCACCTCCCGCGCGCACCGAGCCCTTCGCCAAGAAAAGACGGGATGGTCAGCCAACCTTCTTCCTGCGAGCGCCTGCGAACTTTCTCGTGAATAAAACGCCACGCGAGATAGTCTCCGCCGATCCAGCCGACCATCAGCCACATGGCGGAGATCCCTACCGAATAAGTGAATCCTATGAGTCCGATGAACATATAGCCGCTATTGCTGGTCGCGGCCGCGGAAAGGGCCGTCAACCAAGGACTCACACTTCGACTGGCGAGCAGATAGTCTTCGGTGGTGCTTCGTTTCCTCGTGGCGGCATAAGCCCCGGCGAGAAGAAACAAGGACATAATTAACAGGAAGCTGAAAATGACTGTATTTGACATGTGCGTCAGCTGTCTACCAGAGGCGCCAGGCAGAAATTGGATGGCCATCATACGGCGTCGCGCGGCGCAGTGTCATCCCTCTAAGATGGATGATCGCGACGTCGAGAGTGCTATTCTGACGGGTCATGGTGATGTTTTTTTGGCTCGTGCTCGCTCAAAGTGTCGAGATCGAACCGTTGGGCGACTTCGCGCTTGCTTATCGCGCCGATTACGTCGGCTCGGAGCGCTGCGGCACGTGCCACCAGGATCTCGTCGAGCAAGGGAAGACCCACCACATGGCCCAGACCGGGCGTCCCGCGAATGCAAGCGACCCGCTTTTTTCGATCGCGGCGGACGAAGGCTCCCAGACGATTCCACGCGCCGAGGACGTTTCTGCAATCCTGGGCTCGGGAAAGCACGGGGTCACCCCGATCCGGGCCGCTCCCGGACGTACCATCCGCGAGCACCTGCTGTCTTACTCGGCCGTTCTCGGAAGGTGGTTCCGCACACCGGGCACGGAAGACACCGACGACCCTCTGGGAAGCCTCCGGACAGTCGAAGGGTCACGGGAGTGCCTCGCCTGTCACGCGACCACGATCGCTTGGAAAGACAATGTCTTCGACGCGTCGCAGTCCGAGCTCGGGATTCAATGTGAGCGATGCCACGGTCCCGGAAGCGCGCATATCGACGCTGTCGCAGACGGTTCTCTGGGGGCAACCAAGATCTTCAACCCAAGCGTTCTCACAAGACACGGGCAAGTACGTTTTTGCGCGCAGTGCCACCGTCAACCCATCGACCTCGAACCGCTCGAGGTGCTAGGGCGCACCAAGAAGCTCGCGCGTCACGCGGGCGCGGGACTAATGATGAGCGCATGCTTTCGCTCGTCGCCGCGCGATCGCACGCTGACCTGCACCGACTGCCACAGTCCGCATAGGAACACCGCTGCCGCCGATCACGTCCAATATCGTGAAATGTGCTTGCGTTGCCACGCCGAGCCCGGTCCAGCGCACGAGTACGAGCGGGTCACACCGGCTTCGGACTGCATCGGCTGCCACATGCCGAAGGAGTCGGAGGGTTTCTACGGCATGACGTTCACCGATCATTGGATTCGGGTGCCGGGTGGGGCGGCGCGTCAACGTGACGACCTGAACTACCTCGAGCTTCTCTACCGCAACGAGTGGGAGATCGA
>SMVB01220241.1_pt1 | contig 21652 bp, 21 predicted proteins | sample 2456461 | NCBI WGS metagenome assembly SMVB01 (sample SAMN11095934, study PRJNA526329) | marine sediment metagenome | biome: Marine sediment; feature: Surficial sediment; material: Deep marine sediment; isolation source: Hadal surficial sediment | place: Pacific Ocean | collected 2014-05 | depth...
CCTGGCTTGACCCGTGACGGCCCTTCCGGGCGGCCAAATGATCAAATACGACGCGCCATGCATTAGGTGTACCGTCCCGCAAGGGTGTTGACACCCTCGGTCTTTGGCGAGCTCGACTAGGCAGTCCAGTCACCAGCTGGAGTCTGCCGGTAGCCGCTCAGCGTGGTCTTCCGAGTGGGTTCTATTGCCGGTTATGGGCGGTGTCTCCGACCCGGTGGCGATTTGGCTGATAGGTTCTCATTTGGCTAAGCCCGGGAGCCAAGCGAACCCCACGAGAGTGCTATGAAATGGAAACGGTCGGTCGGGTGGGCCGTGCTGGGGACGCTGCCCGGCCTGGTGCTGCTTGTTTTGTCGGTTCCAGTCGGCCCCGACCTAGACCTGCTGCTGGGTGTCGGTGGCATGTTTCTCATAGTCCTCGGTGGTGTTGTGGGAGCTCTCGCCGGTCGAGAAGAGGACCCGATGAATCGAAAGCGGGTTGCCGGCGGGGCGGCCGCAGGAGCCGCTATCGGTGCCCTGTTTTTTCTCTTCCAACCGTTATTCGGAGCCGTTCTAGCGTTGGTTGGTGCTTTTCTTGGCGCTAGCCGGGCTCGCCGCTCTGGTGGTTCCTACACAGCGGAAGTTCCCTGAGGTGTCACAGCCCGCGGCTTTTCTCGTGGCGTGAGGCCACAAGACAGCCGTTTCTACACCGACTCGGGCCGTACATAACGACTCCACAAGCTACGGAACAAAACAGTTCCGCAGCACCACCCACATCATCAATCAGGCACTTCGGCGCTCGGCCTCACTTGCTGTTCGCCACTCTGCGTATCTCATTGGGCGGCAACGGCTTAGGGCCGAGTCCCACCGAGTGTCAACAACGCGTGTGGGCACCACAATGAGGAACCCGTTCTCAGTCCTTGGGTGGGGTGTCCCAGTCTTGGACGTCGCTGCCCTTTTCGCGAGCCAGGATGTCGAGGGCGGCAACGGCGCCTGCACCGGCCGAGATGATGGCTTGGCTCCGCGTGGGCCGGACTGATCGACCGACTACGTAGACCTTGTCGATTGAGGATCGATTGTCACGATCGACCTCGATGGCGCCCGTTTCGTCGGCGACAGCTACACCCAGCGACAAAGCAAGCTCCGGATTCTTTCCCTCTGTGAGGATCAGGTAGTCCGCGACGTGCTCACCAGTGTCGGTTTTCACCGTGAACCGCTCAGCCTCGATGACCGAATTCACCTCTTCATCGAGCAGAGTGGCGCCTACAGCAGACGCCTGGCCCCGTGCCACCCGCTGAAACTCGGTCCCGGCTATTTCGGGCAGTCCCAGGTAGTTGTAGAGATGTGCGTAGTTCATGGCTGTCTTGTCGGTTCCGAAAACCGTCACGTCATGGTCGTTCTTCGCCAGGAAAAGAGCAGCCGAGAGGCCGCCGGGCCCGTCTCCGACAATGATCACACTTGCCAACACGATCTCCTCAATTGGTTTCTCTGCCAAACACTACGAAGACCGATCGCCTACAACCGGCATCGACCAGGATGGGCGGATGGAGACCAGGTCGATCCCGATCGAGGGCCCCCTCGATCTGAGGCGAACCCTGCAACCCCTTCATGGGAGGTTCGCCGAAGACGGCTGGTGGCTGACTGCCCGTACTCCTGGGGGGCCCGGATCACTGCGAATCCGCCGCACACGCGAAGAAGTGGTCGGAGAGGCCTGGGGAGAAGGCTCCGGTTGGCTGCTCGCCCACCTCGGCGCGATCTCGGGTCTCAACGACGACCCATCTGGGTTCGAGACGAAGGACCCGACCGTCTCCGAGCTTCACCGTCGTCATCTCGGGGAGCGATTTGGTCGGACCGACCTGGTTTTTGATTCGCTGGTCGTCGCTGTTTGTGGCCAGAAGGTGACGGGGGGTGAGGCAGCCGCGGCGAGGCGCGGACTCTATGGGACGTTCTCCGATCCGGCTCCCGGTCCAGACGACCGACTCAAACTGCCTCCCGACCCCGAGCGGATGGCCGACGCTCCCTACTGGGTGTTCCACGAGCTACACCTGGAAAAGCGCCGCGCCGATGTCCTCCGTCGACTGGCGGCGGCCGAGGAGAAGATCGGATCGCTGGCGGAGGTCGGCTCGGCAGAGGCTGCCGAGTTGCTCGGATCCTTCGAGGGTGTCGGAGAGTGGAGTGTTGCCAAGACACTCGAGGTTTCTCACGGCGACCCCGATCAGGTGGCCGTCGGAGATTTCCATTTCAAGCACATGGTGGTCCACCACCTGACCGGTCGGGACAGAGGCACGGACGAGGAGATGTTGGAGCTTCTAGAGCCGTTCCGGCCAAATCGCGGTCGTGTGATCAGACTTCTCCACCACCTGGGTCATGAGCCCAAGTTCGGTCCGAGGATGAGTCGACGGAACATCACCCGGATGTGACCTGTTTCCCTGCTTCGTTCGAGGGGAATGTGACAAAGAGGGTTGGAACCATCATCAGGGTCACGACCAGGAGTATCGCAGTCAAAGCGGTTGGCAGCAGCGACCCGAGGATCATGAGGGCGACACCCCAGACACGCACACGTCTCGTGTGGAACCGATCTCGCCAGAAGCTCAGCACGAACAGCACTCCACCGGTCGCAGCGAAGACCCCGGCTAGGAGGATTGCCGGGAGGATCCACCAAGGGTCGTAGACGGTGCCTGCAAGCGCCCCGGTGATGTTGATCACGAAGATCCATAGTCCATAGTTCGTCAAGACAATGCCGACCAAGGAGGCCAAGGTCCGACCCATCCACCGGAACATGGTGCGAGCCTATCCCTCCAGCCAGACGACGATGAGGTCGCCCACCCAGGCCGGATCTTGCATCTGATTGTGGAGAGCATTCTCAACCTCCTCCACGAGCGACTCAGATCCCGAGTCGGTCAATTGACGATGGAAGTCGGTGGCGAATTGACTATGGACGATCCCGTCACTGCCCCCGTACATGACCAAACTGACGAGATCAGGGTTCTCATCGGTGAGTCGTTGCGGGTTGCCGGCCAGCCAGGCGTCGGGGTTCGCGTCGGGTCCGGCGCCGAAGAACGGAAGCATGATGATGCCAAGTCGGCTGACGTCGTAGGGCCCGGCCAACCCGACCAATCTGTCGGGTATGCCGGTGCCGGGAACCGGGCAGTCGGCGGCGTATTGATCGCCCGTGAGTGCCACGATCGCGGAGATGTGGGCTCCGGCGGAGTGCCCGATCAATGCCACGGTCCCGTCCGAGTCTGGATGGGCAGCGGCGTATCTGACTGCACATGCCACGTCGTCAAGGGCCTGTGGGAAACCGGGGCTCTGGTTGGAGAGCTTGTATGGGGTGTTGACCGTCAGAAACCCTCGGTCGGTCAGGAACGTCGCCAGCGACCGCATGATCGAGGGCTCCCCTCCGAGCCAGCCACCACCGTGAACCAGCACTATCGCCGGGAACGGTCCCTCTCCGTTTGGGACGTTGACCTCGGCTCCGATGTCAGGCAGTTCCGGGCGTGTTGTCGAAGGGGTCTGCAGTGTCGTTGTCGTCGTTGAGCTGGTCGACGTCGTTGAGGTTGTGCTCGTAGTCGAGGTCGTGGTGGCGGGGGGTGCGGGCACTTCTGTGGAAGTCGATCCTTCGCCTCCGGCAGGTGAGCACGCCGCCAAGACGACGGCAGCCGCTACTAGTGCAGGAGCGAAGCCGCGGCCGTGTCTACGTGCCATTCGACCTTTGCGTCACCTTCGCCAACTCTGCCTGCGGGTGTTTTGCCCGCGAGAGAGTCCTTGAGGGCCACTGCCTTGTTCTCGCCAACTACGAGGACCATCAGAAGACGGGTGTTCCACAGCATCGGGTAGGTGACAGTGACCCGTGTTTCTTGTACCTGCGGAACATGGTTGGCAACAATCCAGCGGCTTTCCTCGTCGAGAGCGGCGGTTCCGGGGAACAACGACGCGGTATGACCGTCGTCACCCAATCCGAGGAGTATGAGATCCGGTCTGCCGTCGTGGAGGACCGCCTTGATCGCGGACTCGTAGAGGGCGGCGGAGACGTCCGGCTCCATAAACTCGCTCCAGCCTGGCCTATGAAACCTGGCTTCAACGTGGTCCATGAGGATTTCTGCCGCCATACGCCCGTTTGAACGTTGATGGTCGTGTGGAACCCAGCGCTCATCCGACAGCCAGGCATCGACGCGGCCCCAATCGACGGTGTGACGACGAAGCGCGGCATATGTGGCGGCGGGAGTCGAACCGCCGGCGAGTCCGAGCGTGAAACCATTTTTCGCGGCTTGGATCTCATTTGCGATGCGTAGTGCCGCGGCCGTTGCCGTCGCCTCCGATGTCTCGTGAACCACCAACTCCATCCCACGGACGGTACCTGTCTGCCCTACATTTGCTCCATGGTCGACTCAGTAACCATTGCGTGGTCCGGCGGAGAGGTGTCTGGGCGTCTGACTGGTGATGGACCGAATGGGATCCTCCTAGCGCATGGTGCAGGGGTAGATCAGGACCATTCGTTCATCGTCTTGCTTCGCGATGCCCTTGCCGGTGACGGACACACCGTCATGACCTTCAACTACCCCTACACCGAGCGAGGCTCGAGGAGCCCCGATCGCGTCGAGAAGCTGATCGAGTGTCATCGTGGAGCTGCGGAATTCCTGCGTCCGCAGGTGGAGACCCTCTTTCTGGCTGGAAGGTCGATGGGCGGTCGGATTGCGACCCTGCTGGTGGCCGAGGGGGACCAGGCCGCTGGAGTAGTCCTCTATGCCTACCCACTGCATCCGGCAGGCAAGCCGGAGAAGCTCCGTATCGATCATCTTCCGAATGTCACGGTGCCACTCCTTTTCTTTCTTGGAACGAAGGACGCGCTGTCGCGAAGGGAGCTGTTTGACGAGCACATCGGCCCGCTGCCAAATGCGGAGGTGGATGTGCTCGATGGCGCAGGACACTCGCCAAAGGGGGGAGGCTGGACGTATGAGTCAACGGTCGAGCGGCTCGTCGACGGGACCTCAGCATGGATTGCCCGGATCTCGTCTGGCAGTAGCAACCTGCAGAAGCCATAATTGGGAGCCGCCCTTCATTTCCAAGGAGTCTTTTGATGTCTGAAGTCATCCTGCGCGCCCTGCCGGGCCGGTCGCCCGGATCGCGTGAGTCCCGCCGAATTCGTCGCCAGGGCCTGGTGCCTGCCGTCGTCTATGGCAAGGGTGTTGATTCTGTGCCTCTCTCCATTGATGCCCATGCCCTCGAGTTGGCCCTTCACACCGAGGCTGGTTCCAACGCCATCATCAGTCTCGAGATCGAGGGCGGTGACTCTCTGACCACTATGGCCAGAGTCATCGAGCGTCATCCTTTCCGAGACGAATACCGACACGTTGATTTCGTCACCGTCGACCTCACCCGGAAGGTGACTGCCGAAGTGACGATTCAGTTCGAAGGCACTCCCGTGGGCGTGACTGAGGGTGGTGTCTTCAGCCCCCGGAGAACCTCTGTACAGATCGAAGTGCTGCCTACAGAAATACCTTCGTTCATCGAACTCGACGTTTCCGAGGTGGAAGTGGGTGGTTCGCTGCGTGTCGAGGATCTCCCCGAGCTCGAGGACATCATCTACCTCGAGGATTCTGATGCCGTCATCATGTCCGTCACCGTTCCTGCGGCCGAGATCGTCGAAGAGCCAGAAATCGACGAGGAAGCAGAGTTGCTTGAAGGCGAGGAGCTTGCCGAGGGTGAGGTTGGAGAGGGCGCTGAGGCCGAAGACGAAGAAGAGGCCGAAACAACCGAGTAGACCGGTGCGATTAGTCGTCGGACTCCGCAATCCCGGGGTCGACTACGACCGCACCCGACACAATGTCGGGTTCGAGGTGTTGGCGCGTCTCGTAGATCGTGCCGATCAGTCCCTTGGCAAAGCACCATCGCGTCTTCGGGGGATGGTGACCCAGACCGGGGTCGGCGAAGACCGAACGCTCTACTTCGTTCCCAACACCTATATGAACGAGTCGGGCGGGGCGGTTCAGGCCGCGCTGGCCTACCACAAGGTCGCTCCTGCGGATCTGCTGGTGATCCACGACGACATCGACCTGGCCTTTGGCCGTCTCCGCATTCAACTGGCCGGCGGCAGTGGCGGTCACAACGGGATTCGATCTGTCGAGAAGTCTCTCGGTACCAAGGAGTTCTCGAGACTCAAGATCGGGGTCGGGCGACCCCCCGGCTCGATGGATCCTGCTGACTATGTCTTGCGCCCTTTTTCGAAGAGCGAACGTTCCGAGGTCGGTGTGATGGTGGAGGATGCGGCCGACGTCGTAGAGCAGTGGCTTGACGACAGGGACCGCGCTCAGGAACAGGCTGCTCACCGGGGTCGAGATGGCTGAGTACGTCGGAGCGATAGACCAGGGCACGACCTCGACTCGATTCATGATCTTCGATCGAACCGGGACTGTGGTGTCGCTTGATCAACAAGAGCACCGCCAGATTTTTCCACAACCGGGTTGGGTGGAACACGATCCCGGCGAAATCTGGGCGAAGACCGTATCGGTGATCGAGGGAGCCCTTTCTCGGGCCAGTCTTGGGCCCAGCGACCTGGCGGCTGTCGGTATCGCCAACCAGCGAGAAACCACGGTTGTTTGGGATCGCTCCTCAGGAGACCCGGTTGCCCATGCCATTGTGTGGCAGGACACTCGGACGGCCGATCTCTGTAAGTCGCTCGAGGGCGATGAGGGACCCGACCGGTTCCGGGCGAAAACGGGTCTTCCCCTGGCTACCTATTTTGCCGGCCCGAAGGTGCGCTGGCTTCTCGACGAGCACGATCTACACGAGCGGGCGGCTAGAGGCGAGCTCGCCTTCGGCACGATCGACTCCTGGGTGGCATGGAACCTGACGGGTGGTATCGAGGGTGGCCGACATGTCACCGATGTGACCAACGCCTCCAGAACCATGTTGATGGATCTAGTCACGACCACCTGGGATTCCGATCTGTTGATGGAAATCGGCGTGCCTACTCACATGCTTCCAGAGATCGTGGCCTCTGTCGGGCACATCGGATCGTGCGTCGGCTCACTCTCCGGCGTTCCGCTCACCGCGGTTCTCGGTGATCAGCAGGCGGCCCTGTTCGGGCAGGTCTGTTTCACGCCCGGAGATGCCAAGAACACCTACGGCACCGGAAACTTCATGTTGATGAATACCGGCGCCAATCCGGTTCCGTCCGAGGCCGGTCTTCTCAGCACAGTGGCATATCGAATCGACGGCGAGGACACTGTCTATGCCCTCGAAGGGTCGGTTGCCGTCACCGGGTCCCTGGTGCAGTGGCTCCGGGACAATCTCGGGATCATTGGTGAAGCATCCGACGTCGAGGATCTGGCCCTTTCGGTCGAGGACAACGGAGACGTCTACTTCGTCCCGGCGTTCTCCGGTCTTTTTGCACCTCACTGGCGACCTGACGCGAGAGGTGTGATTGTCGGTTTGACTCGATTCGCCAATAGGGGTCATATCGCTCGGGCGGCTCTCGAGTCGACGGCCTATCAGACGAAAGACGTCCTCGACGCCATGACGGAAGACTCCGGGGTGGATCTGGTCGAGTTGAAGGTCGACGGGGGCATGACACAAAATTCGCTTCTCATGCAATTTCAAGCCGATTTGCTCGGAGTGGAGTTGGTCCGGCCGACCGTTGCGGAGACGACGGCATCGGGCGCGGCCTACGCCGCCGGTCTTGCTGTCGGATTCTGGTCCGACCTGGAGGAGCTCACGTCGCTCTGGGTCGAAGCCGACCGATGGACGCCGAAAATGACGTCTGATGAACGCTCCCGGCTGCAGAGTCGTTGGCGTCAGGCGATCGATCGCTCTCTCGACTGGGTCCAGTGATGTGTCGCCCCGCTAGCCACTGGACCGATCGCGGTGGGCTTATGATCGGTGCGCTTTAGTCGAGGAGACGTTATCTCGATTCCGAATGCACTCGCCGTGGCTCGGATCGTCATGGTCTTGCCAATCATGGCCTTCACGCGGGCCGACCAGATTGACAACCACTTCCTCATCGCAGGGGTACTTTTCGCAATTGCCGCGTTCACCGATTTCCTCGACGGCTATCTGGCGAGACGCTATTCGGATGAAACTGTTCTCGGGAGCTTCCTCGACACCACGGCCGACAAGATCCTGGTGACCGGTACGCTTTTGGCCCTCGTTTCTGTGGACAGAATTTCGATCTGGCCGGCGTCGATCATCATCTTCAGAGAATTTGCCGTGATGGCACTGCGAGGGGTTGTTGCCCAGCGAGGCGGGCTGATAAAACCCTCGACCTGGGGGAAGATCAAGACGGTGGCCCAGTTTTGGGCCATTTTCCTGGCATTTTTCCGTCTTTCGGAGCAATGGGGCCCCTGGTACCTGGACCAGTGGGCAATGCTTCTCGCGGTGATCGCCACGGTCGGCTCGGCGTGGGGCTACCTGTCCGCGTTCTGGCACACAGTCCGTGCGGAGCCAACCGAAGTCAAGACGTGAGGGTCGCCGTCACCGGCGGCTCAGGTGTGGTCGGGACCGCTGTGACCAACCTTCTCGTTGAATCCGGGCACGAGGTGCAAGCCCTTGCCCATTCGACAGGGTCCGAGGCCAAACTTGTGTCTCTGGGAGCAACCCCGGTCGCCGGCAATGTCCTCGACTACGACAGCGTCCGCTCGCTGGTTGACGGTTGCGAGTGGGTGTTTCACATCGCCGGGGTGAACCAGGTATGCACCAGGGACTCGAACCACATGTGGCGGGTGAATGTCGAAGGGACCCGAATCGTGATGAATGCGTCTCGGGACGCACGAGTTTCGAGGATGATTCACACTTCATCGGTGGTAACCCTCGGTGAGCAGAAAGGGGAGGTCGCCACCGAATCAGTCTCTCACCGCGGGTTCTACCTGTCGGAGTACGAGCGAGCCAAAACCGAGGCAGAGCGACTCCTCTTCAGGGAGGCGGGCAGCTTGGACGTCGTGGCGGTCAACCCGTCGTCGGTTCAGGGCCCGGGACGGGCGACCGGAACTGGTCGGATCGTTCTCAACGCTGCGAGGGGAAAGCTGCCTTTTCTGATTGACACGACAATCTCGCTGGTCGATATCGACGACTGTGCCCGAGGCCACGTTCTTGCGGCTGAGCGTGGAACCGCCGGTGAGCGCTACCTGTTGAGTGGCTCAACTCTGACGATGCGAGAAGCGGTGGCTCTGCTGTCTGAGGTGACAGATCACGATGTGTCTCCTCGCTTTCTCCCGATCGGCATCATCTACGCCATCTCTGTGGTGGTGGAGACCGTCTTCAGAGTCATCCGTCGTCAGCCACCGATCTGCCGGGAGGCGGTTCGGGTTCTCGACCACGGTCATCACTACGACGGGAGTCGTGCAACGAGGGAACTCGGTCTCCACTACACCCCGGTGGAGGACACCATCCGCCGCACTGTCGAGTGGTTCGCGGCTGAGGGACTACTCCACCCGGATGGCTAGTGGTGTGTCGCACTAGCCGCTGGAGCCTTGTCGGGCTGCCCTTGTAGCATCGCCGCTCCTCATGGCTGCTCCACTAGCACCCCTCTTATCGGGTTGGCGCTCCGCGCCGCTGCCCGATCTCGACTCCGTTTGGTCGGTCGCGCCCGGGGGCAGAGCTTTCGCCGTCGCCGGCATCTTTGAAAGCCTCGGCGACACTTTGCTGGTGATACTGCCCGGGGAGGGTGACGCCGAAGAACTGGTCGACGACCTCGAGCTCTTCACCAGCGATGTGGTGTTTGCCCCAGCCTGGGAGACCCTGCCCTTCGAACACGTCTCACCCAACATTGCGACCATGGCGAAGCGCGCTGAAGCGCGTCATCAACTGGTTTCCGGTTCACCGGCCATAGTCGTGGCCAGCGTGAGGAGCGCTATCCAACGACTCAGCGGCTCCGATGTGACCCCCCTGACGTTGAATCCCGGTGACGAGATCGAGATGGATGGGCTCACAAGGGATCTTGCAAGAGCCGGGTATCACCGCACGGACCGTGTGGAGGCTCGAGGTGAGTTCGCGGTTCGAGGTGGGATCGTTGACGTCTTTCCCGGTCAGGCCGATCAGCCGATCCGTCTCGACTTCTGGGGGGACCAGTTGGACGAAATCCGGCAGTTCTCCGTCGCCACCCAGAGGTCACTTGATCCGGTCGAGCGATTCGTCGCCTACCCGGCGCGGGAGGTGAGACCGGACTCGACCATTCGGGAGCGTGCGGCGGACCTGGTGAGGACGGAAGCCTGGGCCGCCTCGACGTGGGACCGCATCGTGGAGAGTCAATTGTTCCCCGGTATCGAGTCGTGGCTTCCCTGGTTGGCCGACGAGCGGTGCATGATCGATGAGCTGCAGTCGTCGGGCCACCTTGCCCTCGTAGATCCGACTCGCAGCCTGGACCGCTGCCGCGATCTGATCAAAGAAGAGGCCGAGTTGGCCGCGGCGCTGGCTCCAACCTGGGGCGAGGCAGCCCCGGAGGCGGGAGATCATCCGGCCTTGTATCTTGATCTCGAGAACGCCATTCGGGGGAAAGCTCATCTCCGCATTCCGTCGACGCCGACGGGTCCAGCTGACCCGGTGCTCGAGATCACCTCCCTTGACGCCACCGCGGGTGATCCCGAATCGGTGGCGGCCGGACTGAACAAGTTGTTTCAGAGAAAGATCGCCGTGGTGGTCGCCATGGATGGGGAGACGGCCGCCGACCGCGTTGCCAGGACTCTCGCTGATCAGGGTTTGGCTATCGATCGACTCGACGCGCTGACCAATCTCAGATCTGCGATTGTTCCTATCGGGATACACAAGGGCTTCGTGGCCCCGGACTTCGGCGTCGCGGTCCTCGGCGAGCAGGAGATCGCAGGGAGACGCCGGGCCCACCGCAAGACGGGCCGCATCCCTTCGCCGCCGCGGCAGCAATATCAGGATCTCACCGAGGGCGATTATGTCGTTCATTTCCAGCATGGCATTGGCCGATTCGAGGGATTGGTCTCTCGGACGATGGTCGGGATCGAGCGCGATTACCTGATTATCGCTTATGCCGGAGAAGACAAACTCTACGTACCTGTAGACCAACTCGCCGCCGTCAAGCGATATACCGGCGGCGAGGCTCCACGGGTTTCGCGGATGGGTGGCAAGGACTGGTCGGAGCAAAAGACCCGTGTTCGCAAGGCCGTCGCCGTCGTTGCTGCCCAGGTGGTGGAGCTTCATCGCCAGAGGGCACTCGCCACGGGCCACGCCTTTGAACCCGACACCCCATGGCAGCGCGAGTTGGAGGCGTCGTTTCCGTTTGAAGAAACACTGGACCAGCTCAAGGCGATCGGAGATGTCAAGGCCGATATGGAGGGCAACACCCCCATGGACCGTCTCATTTTCGGGGATGTTGGGTTCGGAAAGACGGAAGTGGCGATTAGGGCAGCCTTCAAGGCGGTTCAGGACGGCAAGCAGGTCGCGATTCTCAGCCCCACGACACTGCTCGCCCAACAGCATCACCAGGTGTTCTCGGAGCGCCTTGCCCCTTATCCGGTTCGGGTCGAGGTCTTGTCCAGGTTCCTCACCACCAAACAGCAGAGACAAGTCGTGAAAGGCCTGGCCACAGGTGAAGTGGATCTCGTCATCGGCACCCACAGGCTTCTTTCGGAGGACATTCGCTTCAAGGCGCTGGGGCTGTTGGTCATCGATGAGGAACAGCGATTCGGGGTAAACGCCAAAGACGCCATGAAACGACTGAAGGTAGGAGTGGATGTCCTCACTCTCACAGCCACCCCCATTCCTCGAACTCTCGAGTTGGCTCTAACCGGGATTCGCGATGTGTCGCACATTCGGACGCCGCCCGAGGATCGCCATCCCATCCTCACCTACGTGGGTCCGTTCGATGAGCAAGCCGTATCGGCGGCAATCCGGCGCGAGCTGCTCAGGGACGGTCAGGTCTTCTACGTCCACAACCGTGTCCAATCCATCGACCGCGCCGTCGCCCGTTTGAAGGAGTTGGTGCCGGACGCCCGTTACGCGATCGCCCACGGGCAGATGTCCGAAGCGCAACTAGAGCAGAGAATGATCGACTTCTGGAACGGTGAATACGACGTGCTGGTGGCCACGACCATCATCGAGTCGGGACTCGACCTCCCCAAGGTCAACACATTGGTCGTCGAGCGGGCCGATCTGCTTGGTCTTGCCCAGTTGTATCAGTTGCGGGGCCGGGTGGGACGGTCGAGTCAGAGGGCCTACGCCTATCTGTTCCACCCACATGACCAATCGCTCAGCGAAGAGGTTCACCGACGTCTCGAGGCGATCGGCGAGGCGACTGATCTCGGTTCCGGATTCCAACTGGCTCTGCGAGACCTGGAGATTCGAGGGGCGGGGTCGATCCTGGGCGAGATCCAGAGTGGGCACATAGCGGCCGTCGGGTTCGATCTCTACACAGAGCTTGTCGCCGAGGCGGTCAAGGAGATGGAAGGCAAACCGATCGAAGACACCGGCCCGCCAGAGATGAGGATCGACCTCCCAGTGGATGCCCACCTCCCGGATTCCTACATAGCCGACCAGGAGTTGCGACTTGAGGCCTATCGGAGACTCGCGGCGACGACCACTGAAAGCGAAGTAAGCGACGTCGCCGCGGAGTGGGTCGATCGGTATGGGCCACTCCCCGCTGCGGCGGTGGCATTGATCGAACTCGCCCAACTTCGCGTGGAGGCCATTCGGGTCGGTGTCGTCGAGATCGTCAAGCTTCGTCATGAGATTCGGATCTCGCCAGTCGACTTCAAGCCCTCCCAGGAGGTGCGACTGAAGCGGCTTCAGCCTCAATCCGTGCTTCAAGCTCGTGATGGAGTGCTCTTCATCCCGGCTACCGAGCCATTGGTTGAGAACCTGGTGGGGTTCATCGGCGAGATGTGGAAGACCTGATGAGTGAGAATTCGCCCCACGGCGTCGGGAAACCGTCTTCCCCTAAGGAGTGTCAAATACCTAGCATCTGCCAAACCCCTCCTGCAAAGGACCTCTTTTGAGAAAACTCGTCCCAATTCTCCTTGTGGTCGCGCTCGTGGTCGCCGCCTGTGGCGGTCGCTCGTCTGTTGTGGCCGCAACCGTCGACGGGACCGAGATCACCGTTGGCGATGTCGAAGACCTGATCGAGCCCGAAGGATCCACCATCCCCAAGGACCTGTTCGCTCGATTCCTCGGCTTCGAAGTCCAGTGGGAGATCATCAACGTTGCAGCCAGCAAGCAGTTCGCCATCGATTTCACCGACGAAGAGGTGGTTGCCGAGGCTGATCGCATCTATGACACCGCTAATGTCGATGTAACCCGCGAGGAGTTTGTCGCAAGTCAGGGTGTCACTGAGGAGTTTCTACTCAACTTTGCCCGTCAGCGTCTGCTCGAGTTGGCTGTCAGGGAGGCCCTGGGTGGGGAACTCTCCCCCCCTTCCCAGGAAGCAATCGATGCCGAGATGCAGACAGCCATCCACTCGTTGACTCAGGTTTGCGTGTCTCACATCCTCGTGGAGACCGAAGCCGAGGCCCAAGAGGCCATGGACCGTCTCGCTGCCGGCGAGGACTTCGGTGCCCTCGCATCCGAGCTGTCCTCGGATCCGGGTAGCGCGGACAACGACGGAATCCTGCCTTGCGGCTCCCCCGGCCAATATGTCCCGGAGTTCCGTGACGCATCCTTGATCGCACAGATTGGTGAGGTTTACGAGACCCTCGTTGAGACTGAGTTCGGATTTCACGTGATGCTGGTGACCGACCGGGTCGACCCGGCTGAGGATGATCTTCCCACCGAAGACGAGATCGTCGACACTCTGAAGGCGACGGCCGTGGTTGCCGAGTTCGAGACGTGGTTCCTCGCGCAAATGACAGCTGCGGAGGTCACTGTCGATGAGGAGTACGGAATCTGGCAAACGACACCCCAGCCCGGAGTGATCCCCCCCACCGGATGATGATGATCACGATCGTCGGTCTCGGTCCCGGCGACTTCGACCGGGTCCCGGAGCCGGTGAAGTCACTTCTTCTCGATCCACGGCGAACGGTGGTGGTTCGCACCGAGCATCATCCGGCAGCACGCCAACTGGCCGATCTGAGAGATGTCATCTTCTGCGACGATCTCTACGAGTCGGGCGACACCTTCGACGACGTTTATGAGGCCATCGCCGACAGGGTGGTGGAAGCTTCGAAGTCAGGTCACGTCGTGTACGCCGTACCCGGAAGCCCGTTGGTGGGTGAGTTCGCAGTCCGCAAGCTCCTCGAGAGAGACCTTGATCTCGAAGTGATCCCCGGCGAGTCCTTTGTCGATGCGATCCTCGCAGAGGTCGGTTGTGACCCACTCGATCGGGGTCTGCAGATCCTCAACGGCCACGAGTTGCCCGATCCTCTGGTGTTGGACAAGCCGACGATCATCGGTCATCTCGATCGACCCGAGGTCCTCGCGGATGTTTGCGCCTCCGTGGACCGGGTGACCCCGGAGGAGGCGAAGGTGACTGTGCTGGTTGGTCTGACTGCGTCGGATGCCATGGTCACCGAGTCCTTGCCTGAAAACGTCGACTCGTCTCTTGCCGGATCCCGGACCTCGCTGTTCATCGACGCGGAACCGGCAGGTCTCATCGGTGCGGTGCGCACCATGCGAAGACTCCGCACCGAGTGCCCGTGGGACAAGGATCAGACTCATCGGAGCCTGATCAAGAACCTGGTCGAGGAGTCCTACGAGCTGATCGACGCCATCCAGCGTCTTGACGAAAGTGATCCGGAGTTGATGGCCTATGCAGAGGTCGAGGACGAGCTTGGAGATGTCCTTCTTCAAGTGCTCTTCCACTCCGTCATCGCCCGTGAAAACGGCGTGTTCGACATCGACGACGTGGCCGAGGTGATGCGTCAGAAATTGGTGCGACGACACCCCCATGTCTTTGGTGACGTCGACGTGGCATCCGCCGCCGAGGTCAAGGCCAACTGGGACCGTATCAAGAAAGAGGAGAGGGGAGACACGGGTGAGGAGTCGGCACTCGACGGCGTTCCGCCGGGAATGCCGGGGTTGCATCGGGCAGCCAAGATCCAGAACCGGGCCGCCAAGGTTGGCTTCGACTGGGACGAGGCCGCTCAGGTGATGCCAAAGATCAGCGAGGAGCTTGGCGAGTTGCTGTCTGCCATGTCGGGCGACGGTGATATCGAGGCGGAGCTCGGAGACGTGCTGTTTTCGGTGGTCAATCTGGCCCGTCATCTCGACCTGGACGCAGAGGTGGCCCTTCGGGGGGCAACCGATCGCTTCGAGGAGCGTTTTCGCCGTATGGAGGCGAAGGGAGCACTCGACGGTCTTGACCTCGATGCATTGAACGTCAGGTGGGACCAAGCCAAGAAGGCTTGAGCGTGTGCAGACACGTCGACTCGGTCGACTGGGTCCACGTATCCCTGCACGCCCCATCTCAGCCATAGACGAGAAACAGCACCGGAGCGGTGGTAGCTTGGCGCGCCGCGAGCCGTCTGCCAGCGTCTATGTCAAACACCACAATCGAGCGAATTCACGCCCGCCAGGTGCTCGACTCCCGGGGAAACCCCACGGTCGAGGCCGAGGTCTTCACGTCAGGTGGGTTTGGTCGCGCTCTCGTGCCGTCCGGGGCCTCCACCGGCACGCTGGAGGCCGTCGAGTTGCGTGACGGGGGTGACTTGTGGATGGGCAAGGCTGTCACCAAGGCTGTTGGTCACGTCAACGACACGATCGCCCCTGCGTTGCTGGGCAAGGATGTCACACGCCAGGAGGAGATTGATCTGCTCTTGGCAGATCTCGATGGGACACCCAACAAGGCCAACTTAGGCGCCAACGCAATTCTTGCTGTCTCCCTCGGCGTCGCTCGCGCCGCCGCTGCCAGCGTGGGTCTTCCCTTGTTTCGCTATTTGGGTGGCCCCTCTGCCCGGTTGCTCCCGGTGCCGTGTCTCAACGTTCTGAACGGGGGGGCTCATGCCGCCAACTCGGTCGACATTCAGGAGTTCATGCTCGTCCCTGCCGGTCTTCCCTCATTCTCCGAGGCCCTTCGGGCCGGCGTCGAGGTCTATCACGCCCTCAAACGAGTGATCGCCGGTCTTGGCCTCACCACCAACGTCGGCGATGAAGGAGGCTTTGCCCCCGAGCTGGCGACTAGCGAAGCCGCTCTCGACCTGCTCGTGGAGGCGATCGATGCTGCCGGATACAAAGTTGGCGAAGAGATTGGCCTCGCACTCGATGTCGCCGCGACCGAGATCTACCGGGAGGGTCGGTACGGCCTCGAGGGTCGTGAGCTCAGTTCGGGTGAGATGGTCGACCACCTGGCCGGTCTGGTCGACACCTATCCGCTCGTCTCCATTGAGGACGGAATGTCCGAGGACGACTGGGACGGATGGAAGGCCCTGAACGAGCGTCTCGGTGGGCGGGTCCAAATCGTGGGTGATGACCTCTTCGTCACCAACGAGGAGTTTCTTCGTCGTGGTATCGCCGAAGGCGCCGCCAACGCCATTCTGATCAAGGTCAATCAGATCGGGTCGGTCTCCGAGACACTCCACACGATGCAGTTGGCTGAACGGGCCGGTTTCGGGCGGATGGTCAGCCATCGCAGCGGCGAGACCGAGGACACCTTCATCTCGCATCTGGTTGTGGCCACCAACGCAGGACAAATCAAGGCGGGTGCCCCGGCACGCGGGGAACGAACCGCCAAGTACAACCAACTGTTGAGGATCGAGGAAAGGATGGGCAGCGAGGCCCGCTTCGCTGGTTGGGATCCTTTCAGTAGGGGACGATGACTGTGTTTCGTCGTCCCGGTGCGGCCGTGGTAACACTCCTGTTTCTCGTGACGGGTGCGGCTTTCTTGACCCAGGTGGTCCCATATCGTCAGATCCTCGACTCTCAGCGTCAGGTGAGCTCGGCCAGAGCCGAGCTCGCTGCCCTCGAAGAGGACAACGAGGTCCTCGCGGCAGACATTGCCGCGCTCGAGACCGATGAAGAAGTGGAGAAGCTGGCACGGGAGAAACTTGGCTATGTCCAACCTGGCGAGACGGCCTACGTTGTCCTCGGCCCGCCCGAAGAAGAGACGCGACCGCAATCGCAGACCGACGACCTCGTGATTCCCGAGGAGCGAACCTGGGTCGACATGCTCTGGGACTTCGTCACCGGCGCCGACCTAGATTCCTAACACTAGACATGGCTGACAATGATGATCGTGCGGTCATCGAAGCACAGGTAGGACGTCCGCTCCGTGCCGATTCGGAGGTCGTCTCACGATGTCATCTCGGATTGCCTGTGGTGGTTCGCGTTCCACCCCTGCTCGACGATGGGACACCTTTTCCGACGCTCTACTGGCTGACTTGCCCTCTGGCTAGGGCCCGCATCGCCCGTTTGGAGAGTTCCGGCGGTGTGAAACGCATGGAGACGAAATCCGAGGCCGATCCACAGTTTCGAAAGGATCTGGAGACTGCCCACCGTTCGTATGAGGCGGAGAGGGATGTCCTGCTGCCCGCTGGGGCCAACCCGACTCCGTCAGGAGGGGTGGGAGGGTCCTCGGTTGGGATCAAGTGTCTGCACGCCCATTACGCCCACACGCGGGGGGGCGGCGACAACCCGGTCGGCAACCTGGTCCAAGGGTGGATTGAGCCTCTGGATTGCTCCGAGGAGTGTGTTGTTGGTGGAGAGCCGAACCCGGCCTGGACAAGTCGCCCATGAGGGTCGGAGTCGTCGACATCGGCACTAACTCGATGCGGCTACTCGTCACCGACGGAACTACCGAGTTGGGGAGGTGGGTGCAAGTGACCGGGCTGGGACGGGGCGTTGATGCGTCCGGCAGCCTCTCCGAAGGGGCAATCGAAGCGACGCTGACGGTGTTTCGCCGCTTCGGCGACCTGATGGCGGAAATGGAAGTCGAGAGGAGGATGGCAATCGCCACATCGGCTTCTCGCGATGCCAGCAACAGGGAACCATTCTTTGACCGCGCCGAACAGGCTCTCGGCATGAGGCCCACACTGATCAGCGGTCACCAAGAAGCAAGGTTCGCCTATGAGGGCGCCACCGCGATTCAAGAACTGGATCAACCGGTGGTTGTTTCCGATATTGGCGGCGGGAGCTCGGAGTTCGTGTCGGCCGCCGACGAGGTCTCGATTGACATCGGATCGGTCCGGCTCACGGAGAGGATCCTTCCCGGCCGACCGGCTTCGCCCGGTGAGATGGATAGGGCCAGGAGTCTCGTCGATGACATGTTCGGAGAAGTGGAGGTGGGAACCGTGGGCACCCTCGTCGGCGTGGCCGGAACGTGGACCAGCATCGGGGCGATCGCCCAGGAGCTACCTGAATATGACAGGGAGCTGGTTCACGGATATTCCCTCAGCCGCAGCCGACTGAGCCAGGTGACTTCAATGCTTTCCCCGATGACAACCGAGGAGACGGCCGCCATACCGAGTCTCGATCCGAGGCGGGCGCCGGTGATCCTGGCGGGCACAGTGTTGGCGGGCGGCGTGATGGATGCGTTGGATGTGGCAGAGGTCGTGGTGTCGGAACAAGACACACTCGATGGTGCGGCTGCACACCTACTGGCTTTACCCTGATGCAAACCTGACTCACTTACATCGCCCGGGTGGCGGAACGGTAGACGCGAGGGGCTTAAACCCCCTTGAGCCAAACACGGCTCGTGTGGGTTCGAAACCCACCCCGGGCACAACTAAATACCAGGTAGCAGGCCTAGACAGGCTTTAGAGATTGGCTCTTGGTCACAGAATGGTCACGAGCCGGGTCGAACACCCGTTCCTCGATGTACCAGGTCGGCCACGCGAGCAGCGGTGTCGTCGTCGAGACCCTGTACGGCGTGGCTGTATACGTCGAGGGTGAAGGCGACGGACGCATGGCCAAGCCGATCAGACACGATCTTTGGGTGGACGCCTGCTTGCAAGGCCAGGGTGGCCCTGAGCCAGAATGTCGTCGACGGCACTCAGCCAAGCGCTGCTCACCCATTGGACCTGGAGTGGCCTTCCTCGGACTGTGACCTTGAATTCAAATCCCGTCCCCGCTACGAACGAATACCCAGGCACTGCCTGGGTATTCTCGTTCTTCAGGGTTAGCTGCTGCGCCGCATTACGAGTCGGCTTCTAACTTTCTTCTAACGCGAGTCCCCATCCACGAGTTGGGCGACCACATCGGCTACGTCTTGTTCCAGTCCCGGCGTGACATGCGAATATGTGTCGAGTGTGATGGAGACGTTCGCGTGGCCGAGACGCTCGGATACAACTGTCGGATTGCGATTGGCCTGGAGAGCGATTGTGGCGTGCGTGTGCCTGAGGCCGTGGGGCGTGAGGCGCTCCATGCCACTCGACTCCACAAGCCTGACAAATAGTTTCGTGAACCGGTCAGGGTGAATCGGATTCCCGAGTTCATCGGTGAACACAGCGTCACTTTCGTGCCACAGTTCTCCCGCGGCGAGACGCTCTTCAAGTTGGTGCTTTCTGTGGTGCCTTAGTTGGGCGACCGTCTCTGAGTCAAGAACTACCGATCTGCGACCTTTTGCCGTCTTTCACCGGTTCTGGCACAAGGCGCGAGCTTTCCCGTCGGGAGGCCTTGGAGGACTAATCGACCTGTCTGTTCTCGGCGATCCACGTTCTTGCATCGTCGTTTGCCCGTCGCACTGTCGCCCCTAGCCACTCATCCGATTCGTAGATGTTCTCTTTACCCAATGCAACAGCTGCACCTGTCACCACAAGTTGATCGCTGACCTTTTCGTCGGCGTAAGTTACGACAAGCTTGCAACTTGCCGACCTCAGTGCGTAAGCGTATCTGGCCAGTACATCCATGAATGTCGTACCCAAGTCGCTCTTGCCCCGAAGTCTGATAATCACAACTGAGTTGTGGGATGCCGGGGTGACATCAGGCAATGCTTCGTCGAAGACGGGGGCCGAAGCAAAGAACAAGCTGCCGTAAGGCTGTAGAACAATCACCTCGTCGACACCAACTTCGCTTGGTGGATCAACCTCCTTCATCCGACCTCTGGTGTCATCCATTTCCCATCTCTTCAACGTCATGCGGTTTGACTGTTTGATCACAAACAGGATGAGCGAAATTCCGATGCCGACCATGACCGCGTTCTGAAGCGGAATGAGCATCGTGAGCACAAATGTGACCGTCATCACAGTTGCCTGTGTGGCCCCGGTTCGCCAAACAGCCTTGATGTCCTCTGGTTTGATCGTGCGATAGCCCACAAGCATCAGCAGTGCTGCGAGGGATGGCATCGCGATATAGCCGACGGCATTGCTGAAGAGAAGAATCGCAATCGCCATCACGCCACTGGCGATTATCAACGCCAACTTCGATCGAGCCCCTGCAGTTTTCACCAGGGAACTAGCCGACATCGAACCACCCACCGGCATGCCCTGAAAAAGGCCGGCCGCGACATTGGCGGCGCCCTGACCGACGAAGTCTTGTGATGCGTCGGGAAACTCACCGTCGGGGTTGGGCATGCTCCCCGAGATCCCCGCCCCTTGAACCAGACCAACGAAGGCAAGCGCGACCGCTGGGACGATCAGGACAGGAATCAGACTTAAGTCCGGCAGAACCGGTAGCGGCAATGTTCCGGGAACATCGGTGATGTCTCGTAGCTGGGCAACTTCGGCACCGAGCACTACGACTACACCAGAAGTGAGAACGATCGCCACAACCATTCCCAAAGGTCCGAGTCGTGTCTTTTCAAGGGCGATAATGAGCAGGATCGTTGCCGCCCCGATCAGCATCGAGGGCCAATGCGCTTGACCCAAGTTGAACAACAGATCAAAAGCGCGTGTCACTCGATTTACACCCACCGCCTCGTAGCCACTGAAGTTGTCGAGCTGACCGAGGATGATGTTGACACCTACAGCGTTGATGAATCCGACCATCACCGAATTCGAAACCCAACGGAGCAGCGTTCCGAGCTTGAAGAATCCGGCAATCAGCATCACCACGCCGGTCATCACAGCGAGCGTGAAGAGGGCACGGTCGGCACCCTCGCCCACACGAACTTGAGGCACGTCGGACACGACAATCGCCATCGCCCCGGTGGCTTGAACCGCCATGAATGTTGCGCTGGTGAAGAGGGCGCCGGTGAGGGTGCCCATCATGTATCCATAGAGGCCAAATACGGGGTTGACACCGGCCAACAGGCCGCCGGCGAGTCCGTCAGGAACACTCACGACGCCAAGCGCTAAGCCCGCCACGGCATCCTGCTTGATCGTTTTACGGTCGTAGAGGGTCTGAACCCAGGTCTTTAGTTTGGTCATACGGGCTTCAAGCACTCTAGGAAGTTGCTGGTTCCCCGAGCATCAACCATGGGACGCGTAATCCCGAGAATCAGCGGGATCGTTCGCAACGAGGGGGTCAGGGGTTCAAATCCCCTCAGCTCCACCCAGATAAGCCTTATGGTTAAAGAGAAAATCGGCGATGCTGTTGTCTGCAAGCGTAGCGCGCCTGTGTCGTCGCGACTACATACGACCACGACAGACCACCCCAGACCACCCCAGACCGAATGCGTACATGAAACCTTCCTAATCCAACGAGCGGGTCACAAGTTCGATCCCTCGACTCGTCTGAGGAAAGGCAAGTCTCACAAAGGCGGCCGCAACTGCGCCATTTCGTTACAGGCGTCGCATCCAATTCGCGACCACATCAGAGTGCTGCCCGGGCGTCGGCGGGGGTCTCGATCCCGTCTAGGCGGTGAAGCCCACCCCAGTCCTGTCCACAACCCGCCGGCCCCTTTGATATGCCTTCA
>SMVB01402654.1_pt1 | contig 21628 bp, 14 predicted proteins | sample 2456461 | NCBI WGS metagenome assembly SMVB01 (sample SAMN11095934, study PRJNA526329) | marine sediment metagenome | biome: Marine sediment; feature: Surficial sediment; material: Deep marine sediment; isolation source: Hadal surficial sediment | place: Pacific Ocean | collected 2014-05 | depth...
GAGCGCTCGATCGCGTCGATCTCCGAGTGCAGGTAGCGCACCCGCACGCCCAGCTCCGCGTAGTACGTCGTCAGGTCCTCCGCGGAGCGCTTGGTGAGCGTCGTCACGAGAACGCGCAGCTTGGTGGCGACGACCTTGCGGATCTCCGCGAGCAGATCGTCCACTTGCGTGCGCGCCGGCCGCACCTCGATCTCCGGGTCGAGCAGCCCCGTGGGGCGCACGATCTGCTCGACGACGTGCCCCTTGGAGGCCGCGAGCTCGTACTTGGACGGCGTCGCCGACACGTAGATCGTCTGGTGCACGAGCTGCTCGAACTCATCGAACCGCAGCGGGCGGTTGTCCAGCGCGCTCGGCAGGCGAAAGCCGTGCTCGACGAGCGTCTCCTTGCGCGAGCGGTCGCCCTTGTACATCGCGCCGACCTGCGGCACCGATACATGGCTCTCGTCGATGAAGAGCACCCAATCCTCGGGAAAATAGTGCAGCAGGGTGTACGGCGGCTGCCCCGCCTTGCGCCCGTCCATGAAGCGCGAGTAGTTCTCGATGCCGTTGCAGACGCCGACCGTCCGCAGCAGCTCCAGGTCGTAGCGCGTGCGCTGCTCCAGGCGCTGCGCCTCCAGGAGCTTCTTCTGCCCCCGCAGCTCGTCGAGCCGTTCCGCGAGCTCCGCTTCGATCAGTGGGATCGCCTTCTGCAGCCGGTCCTGCGGCGTGACGTAATGGGTCGCGGGGTAGATGACCACCTGGCGCTCCTCGCTGAGCACCTCGCCCACGAGCGGGTTCACGCGCGTGAGGCTCTCGATCTCGTCCCCGAAGAGCTCGATCCGGATGACGACGTCGTCCTCGTACGCGGGGAACACCTCGACGACGTCCCCGCGTGCGCGGAAGGCGCCGCGCGCGAAGTCGAGGTTGTTGCGGGCGTACTGCATCTGCGTCAGGCGCCGGAGCAGCGTGTCGCGCTCGAGCTCCTGACCCACGGAGAGCTTCAGCGCCATCTCCGTGTAGTTGGACGGCGACCCGAGGCCGTAGATGCACGACACGGACGCGACGATGATCACGTCCCTGCGGTCGAGCAGGGAGCGCGTGGCGCTGTTCCGCAGGCGCTCGATGTTCTCGTTGCGCGAGGCGTCCTTCTCGATGAACGTGTCGGTCGAGGGGACGTAGGCCTCGGGCTGGTAGTAGTCGTAGTAGCTGACGAAGTACTCGACGGCGTTGTGTGGAAACAGCTCGCGGAACTCGGAGTAGAGCTGGGCCGCGAGCGTCTTGTTCGGCGACAGGATGAGCGCCGGCCGGTCGAGGCGCGCGATCACCGAGGCCATCGTGAACGTCTTCCCCGAGCCCGTGATGCCGAGCAGCGTCTGGTGCCGCGCCGCCCCCTGCAGACCCGCGACGAGGCCCTCGATCGCAGCGGGCTGGTTGCCCGTGGGGGCGAACGGGCACTCGAGCCTGAAAGCGTCGGAGCCCGGGGTCGCGACGCCGGCGGCGGACCCCGGACGGGCGGCGGCGGTCGGCCGGGGGGATCTTCGGGCGGGGCGCATCGTCGGGATCGTAACCCACGGCCGGGACGCGCCCCCTCCCTCCGCCCAACCACCCCACCTTGCACGCCCCCCCGGGCCTGGCTACGGTGGGAATCCGCGTGTCCGAGCGCAACTCCGCGGATAGACCCGCCCCGGGCGCACCGACGACGAGGCCCACACATGCCCCCGGCCCCCCGCGGCGAGGAGAGCTCGACCCATGATCATCCAATGCCCCGCGTGCAAGACCCAGGCCCAGCTCCCCGCGAGCAAGGAGGGCGCCAAGGTCCGCTGCTCCGAGTGCGAGCGGGTCTACGTCGCCACTCCCCTCGGCAGCCGCGCCCCGAGCGGCGGCGGGTTCGACCCGACGAAGCTCGTCATCGGCGTCGTCGCCGCCATCGCCATCGGCGTGATCTACGGGGTGGTGAGCAAGACGCCCGACCGGGAGTACGTCGTCGAGGAGCCGGAACAGCGCACGCGGACCGCGCTCGAGGCCGACCCCACCGGCTGGGACTCGCCCTACGTGAAGCTCGCGCGCGAGCTGTTCGAGCTGGTGGCCGCGCGCAACGAGCAGGCCGTGACCGCGTTGATCGACGGCGAGAACATCTGGCGGCGCCGCAACGAAGGCTTCGGGGGTCCGGCCCCGACGGGCAAGCAAGATTGGATCGCGGAGGAAGAGGCCGCGGCGCAGGCGGCGGCGCGGGCCGCCGCCGGTGAGCCGGAGCCGGAAGCGCCCCCGACCGACGACCGGCTGTGGGCCCTCGTCGCGGGCGACGAACAGGCGCGGTTCCTCGCGGGCGTGGTCGCGGAGCTCCTCGACACCGAGCTCGTGGCCGAGTGGGAACCGTTCGACGGCTGGGTCGAGAGCGAGGACGGATTCGACGTCGTCGTGCGACTCCAGGTCTCGCACCGGGTCGATCCCGGGCTCGAGAACCGCCACGTCGAGTGGCGCTTCTTCAAGCGCAACGGCCGGTGGAAGGCCTGGTACTGGGAGCGCTGGTACACGCCCGACGAGGTCAACGCGTACCGCCGGAAGAGGAAGGGGAAGACCGTGAAGCGCACCCTCAGCGACGGCTCGATCGTCATCGAGGGCGAGGTCCGCCCCATCCCCTACGACGACGAGACGTCCATCGAGGACCGGGCGCGGATCGACCGGCTCTGCGCCCAATTGATCGACCTGGACGCGCTCCCGCCCGTGCGCACGGCCGCCAACCGCGGGCTCGTCGAGATCGGCAAGCCCGCGCTGCCCCCCCTCCTCACGATGCTCGCCGTGGTCCCGCTCGAGACCGAGGAGGACGCGATCCAGCTCAACCTCGTCCACCTCGCCCTCGCCGACATCACCGGCTACGTCACGACCTTCAAGGTCCACGAGCTCCTCGGAGCCACGCGGGAGCGCCAGGAGAGCGGCCTGAAACAGTGGTTCGGCTGGTACGACCGCAAGTACCGGCGGTTCGAGGAGCGGCAGGAGAAGGGCCTGGAGGAGGTCGACGCCCTGCTCGACTCGTTCGAGCCCAGGAGCGAGAAGGAGCGGCGTGAGTTCGAGCGGTACCGGGCCGAGCGCGACGGCTGAGCCGGTGCTCGCGCCGCGCCGAAGACCCGGGCGCCAACATCGCCCTGGCCGAGTTAGAATGAAGGATCCCCACGATCACCCCCGGCGCACGCCCAGCGCGCCCCCAGCCCCAGCGAGAAGACCCTGATGGAGTATCGCCTCGGTACCTGCTCCGATTGCGGAGCCCGTTTCAAAGTTCCCGCCACGTTCAAGGCGGACAAGGCGAAGTGCCAGAAGTGCAAGGGCGTCGTCGCGATCGGGCCCGTCCAATCGGACGCGGCTCAAGCGAGCGCCCCCCCCGCGAGCGCCGCCCCCGCGAGCGCCGCCCCCACGAGTGCCGCCCCCGCGAGCGCCGCCCCCACGAGTGCCGCCCCCGCGAGTGCCGCCGGTGGACAGCCGCCCCGCGTTCCGGCGCGGAAGCCCGCCCCGGCGCAGGCCGCGGCGCCCAGTGCTCCCGAGGCTTCCGAGGCTCCCGAGGCTCCCGCCAAGAAGAAGCGCTCCGGCCCCAGCATGAAGGAACGGCTGCTCGCGCAGCGCCAGGCCGAGGCCCAGTCGGCCGCCCCCGCGAAACCGACGCGACCGGCCAAGCCCGCGTCGTCGAGCGGCAGCCGACCCGCGGCGCGGAAGTCCGCGCGGGCCGCGGACTCGAGCGCGAAGGAGTCGGGCTCCGCGCGGTCTTCGCGGCCGAGCAGCGCCAGGGGCGCGCGGTCCGGCAGCTCGTCGAGCGCGCGCTCCGGCGCCTCCGCCCGACGCGCCACGGCGGGAGCCGCGCGCAGGCGCGGAGCCCAAGGCGCGACGGACGGCGACGACGATAAGGGCCCGCGCGGCGGAAGGCGTGACGTCAAGTCCAAGCAGAAGAGCCCCGCGCCGCTGATCGGCGTCGTGGTCCTCGCGCTCATCATCGGGTTCGGCGCGTACAAGTTCGTCTTCCAGGCGGACGATCCGGTGATCGCAGGCGAGATTGAAGTCGCCGCCGCCGACACGGCGGCCGACCTGCTGGCCGACTCCGCCATGGAGGCAGAGGCCGCTGCCCAGGACATCCTGGATGCCGCGGCTGAAGACGCCCTCGAGGAGGAGACCGTTGCGGCCGAGACCGAGGACGACACCGTCCCGGAGGAGGTCGCGAAGAAGCCGGCGAAGGTGTACGACCCCGCCTCCGTCGATCTCACGGTGCTGGCCGACTTCGAACCCTACGGCAGCACGACGGAGGAGGATTGGCAGGAGATGAAGCAGCTCATGGTCACCTACGTCGACCCCGACGCGGGCGCGGCGGGTCGGCGCGCGGGCAACAGCCTCGAGAAGATCGGCAAGCCGGCGATTCCCGCCATCATCAACCGCTTCAAGACGATGGATTTCGCGACGGATCAGGGCTACCGCGACGGCGACGTGACCCAGCGCCTGCTCATGACCATCTGCAGTGGCACGAACGTGGGCTGGAGGTACAGCATCGAGCCCAAGGACGTCGTCTTCAACAAGAAGGCGGTCAAGCTCTGGCACAAGATCTGGGACCGCGCCAAGGACGACGAGGCCTATTGGAACTTCATCGCGAAGCTCGGCGACTCGACGGAGGGCGCGCCCCCGCCGAGCACGACGCCCGAGGTGAGCGACGACGACCTCGACGACCTCGACGCGCTAGGGGACGGTTAGAAGTACGGGGCAGAACACGCGGCGCTCACGCGGCCCTCACGCGGCCCTCACGCGGCATCGGCTGCCTCTCCCTTCCGTTCCGTGCCTGCGCTCCTAGCGGGTCTTCTTCCGGTCAGGCACGGTCGTCAGTCGCGAGCACCGGCCGATTGCGTCCCGACTTCGTACCGCCGGATCGGATCGTTCGGGTGCGCCGGCACGGGAATCGGCCGCCCCTCGGCCCCGGCCACTCCGCCCCCGCGCGGATCGCTGACGCCGATCGGCTCGCCGCTCGCGTCGACGTAGATCGCCTGCACCAGACCGAAGTGCCGCTGGCCGGGATCCTCGAGCGGGTGCCCGAAGCGCTCGCGCAGCTCCGCGAGGAGCGCCGGATCCCAGTCGGCCTCGAAGCGCGTCTCGATCGGCTGCCACTGCTGGTGCAGGCGCGGCGCCCGCACGGCCTCCTCGAGCGACTGCCCGTACACCAGGACGCGCAGGAGCACCTGAATCACCGCCGTGATGATCCGCGGCCCGCCCTTCGAGCCGATCACGATCGACACGCGCCCGCGCCCTTCGCGCACGATCGTCGGGCTCATCGACGAGAGCGGACGTTTCCCCGGACGCAGCTGGTTCGCCTCCCCGCCGACGAGGCCGTACATGTTCGGCGTTCCCGCGCGGATGGAGAAGTCGTCGAGCTCGTTGTTCAAGAAGAACCCGGCGCCCGGCACGAGGATGCCGCTGCCGAACGAATCGTTGAGGGTCGTCGTGAGGCTCACGGCGTTGCCGCGCCGGTCGATGACGGAGATGTGCGTCGTCTCCGAGCTCTCGTGCGGCGGCGGGTGGACCATGGGGCTGACGTCCGGATCGGCGCGCTCGCCGATCGACACGCGGCGGTGGACGATCCACTCCGGCGCGAGGAGCTCCGCGACGGGCACGGGGTACTGGTCCGGGTCGCCCATGTGCTCGGCGCGATCGGCGAACGCGCGCCGCATGGCCTCGATCCACCAGTGCACGGCCCGGGCGGAGACGCCCGCGGCATCCCCGGTGCCCGCAGCGAGCGTCGCCGTGCGCTCCGCATCGAGCGGAAACCCCTGCAAGATCGCGAGCACCTGCAGCAACACGATGCCGCCCGAGCTCGGCGGTCCCATGCCGATCACCTGCGCCCCGCGAAACCAGCCGACGACGGGCTCGCGCTCCACGACGTTGTAGCGCTCGAGGTCCTTCGCCGTCATCGCACCCGCGCCCGCGGGTGAGCCCGTGCGCAGGTCGGCGGCCGCGAGGCATGCAAGAATCTGTCGCGCGACATCACCCTCGTAGAAACCACCGGGTCCGCGCGTGAGTTTCCTGAGCGTGTTCGCGAGGTCGGGCTGCAGGAGCAGGTCCCCCTCCGCGAGTGGCACGCCGCCCGGGTAGAAGAGCGCGCTCGCCGCGGGGTCGCGACCGAGGTTTGCGCGCACCGCAGCCGAGCGCAGGGTCCGCGCGAGCCACGCGTCCACGGGGAAGCCCTCGCGCGCCAGCTGGATGGCGGGCCGGCTGAGCTCCTCGAAAGTGAGCGTCCGCGAGCCGTACTTGCGGTAGAGCTTCCAGAGCCCCTTGGGCGAGCCCGGCACACCGACGGCGAGTGGTGTCGAACGCGAGCGCTCGGGCACGACGTCGCCGTGCTCGTCCAGGTACAGCGCGGGGACGTAGCCCGCCGGCGCTGACTCGCGGAAATCGAACGACCCGGGATCGCCTTCGTGCGGCACCCATAGCGCGAACCCGCCCCCGCCGAGGTTGCCCGCCTGCGGGAGGACGACGGCGAGCGCGAGCGCGGTCGCCACGGCCGCGTCGGCGGCGTTGCCCCCGGACTCCAGCACCTCGACGCCGACCTTCGTCGCCAGCGGATGCTGGCAGACGACCATGCCGCGCTTCGGCTTGGGTGCGCTCGGCGCCTTCTCCGCGAGGGTGAGGACGCGGCAGCCAGCGAGCGTGAAGACGAGCGCGAGCCCGAGTGCCGTGCGAGTTCCTACCAACATGGCTCTGTATACAGATTCTCTCCCTGCCTCTCCTTCCCTTTCCACTCCTCTCGGTTGCTCTCCGTTCCCGCTCTCAAGGCCGGGGAGCACTCTCGCCCTCGGAGATCTCCTCGACCTTGACCCCGCGCTCCTTCAGGTACTCGACGGCCTTCGCGATCGCTTCCTCTCCGCCTTCGATCTCGACGGCGACCATCGCCAGGGTGTCCGTGATGCTCGCGGCGCGAATGTTCGGCACGACCCCGAACTTCTCACCCAGCGTGTGGCTGATGATCGGCTCGGAGATCAGTTGTTGGGGAAAGGTGCAGAAGAATTTCCGGGGCGGCATGGCTGACTCCTCGCTGCGCGGCGACCCGCCGCAGCGAGCACACATCCCACCAAAAGGAGGGTCGGTCCCGCAAGGAATCCCCGCCAGGCCGTGCGCACGTCGGGCCCCATGCGGTCCGTACCGACGGGCGCGTACACGGCGGGGTGGTGCATCCAGTCGATGCCCGCGCTCTCGATGGCGATCGTGGTCGGTGCGAGACCGAGGAGCCGCGCGGCGGTGCGGGGCGACCACGGGGGCCCGGCGCCCGAGAGTCCGCCGAGACCGGGCAGCCAGGCGAGCGTTGCGCCGAGCACGAGCAGCGCGCCCGCACTCCGCCACGCCCATCGCGGACGCCACGCGCCGACGCCGTACCCCGCGGCGAAGAGCCCCGCGATGACGAGCGCCGGCCACACCATGGCAGGCAACGCGAGGCGCGCCGCGGCGAGCGCCCAGGCGATCGGAACGAGCGCCGCGCCGAAGGCGGCCGCGGTCGATCCGACGAGCGCACCGGCGGGCACCGCCCACAGCGCGAGCCAGGCGAGGGCGAGCGCGGGATCCCCGGCGAACAAGACCGGCAGGGCGCCGACCGCGGCAGCGCCGAGCAGGATCACCGTATCGAGCACGGAAAGTCGCATGGCCTCCCGTCCCCGATGATGCCGAGCGGATGCCGGGCGCGCGGGGCTGGGCGGTGCAGCCTAGGGCGGACGCCCGCGGGCGGCAAACGGCGCGTACCCACGCTGGGTCCGATCGCCCCTGGCGATTACCCTGCGAGCGCCCGCCCCAACGTGCCCGAGCCCGGGCCCGTCCCGCCCCATGGTCAGGATCCTCCACATCGGCCTCGGCCCGCTCGGTCGCCGCGTGCTCGCGGACTTCGTCGCGCGCCGGATGGGCACGGTCGCGGCCGCCGTCGACCTCGCGCCCGACATCGCGGGCCGGTCGGTCGAAGCCGTCGTGCCGGGCGCGGGCGGCGCGGTCGTCGCGCGCGACATCGAGGAGCTCGGGGACCTCGCCGCGATCGACTGCGCGCTCGTCACGACGAGCTCCGGCCTCGAGGCCTGCGCGGACACCTTCCGGGCGCTGCTCGCCCGCGGCGTCGACGTCGTCAGCTCGTGCGAGGAGCTGTCGTACCCATGGCTGCGCCACCGCGTGCTCGCGCAAGAACTGCACGAGCGCGCGGTGCGCGGCGGGGCGCGCATCGTCGGCACCGGCGTGAACCCCGGCTTCGTGATGGACACTCTGCCGGTGTTCCTCTCCGGCGTGTGCAACGAGGTGCGGCGCATCGACGTCTGGCGCATCCAGGACGCGTCGACGCGGCGCATCCCTTTCCAGCGCAAGATCGGCGCGGGCCTCGATCCGACCGCGTTCGCCGCCGCCGCGGCGGAGGGCACGCTGCGCCATGTCGGCCTCGGCGAGTCGCTGCACCTGGTCGCGAACGCGCTCGGCTTCCAGCTCGACGCATGGGACGAGCAGCTCGAGCCCGTGCTGGCGGACCGGGAGCTCGAGTGCGGCCTCGGCCGGATCGCGCGCGGTCACGCGGCGGGCGTGAGACAGGTCGCGGAGGGACGCGCGGACGGCGCTTGCGTCGTGCGCCTCGTGTTCCAGGCCGCCATCGGCCAGCCGGAGCCCCACGACCGCGTCCGCATCGACGGCGACCCGCCGCTCGACGTCGTCCTGAAGAACGGCGTACACGGCGACATCGCGACGTCGGCCGTGCTCCTCAACACGATCGCGGCGCTCCGCGCGGCCGCGCCCGGGCTGCACACGACGGTGACGCTGCGACCCGCCCACTCCCGCGCCGGGTCTTCCGGCTCGTAGAACGCGAAGCCGCGCTGCCTGCCCGACGGCCTCCTCCGCAGCATCGCCGCGGCCGACGGTACGCCAGTCCCCTTCGCACGACCCGGAGGGGTCGTCCCGATCGGCCTGTGACCGACCGGGACGCACCTCTCCGAGTCTCCAGCACATACGGATCATGGCGCCCTCCCAGGCACCACGAGGGCTCGCCGAGACCGGGCACTCGGCCACGGACGGGCCCTAAGCTGCTGTCCACCGGGCGCTTAGGCGCGATCGCGGGCAGTTGGATCGGAAACTCTGATACGCGGCCGAGCGCGCTGGATACTGTAGTCGCCGAACGTTTCAGTCGTGGGAGCGCGCTGCGGAGCTCGGGGCGCTCGCGAGTCGGACCTGGCAAGTCGTCGAGCCTCGGGCCTCGATCCCTCCCGCGCTGTGGGCACGGCGGGGTTCCGAGGACTCGAAGAGGGAACTTCCGAATGTTCGAAGCCTTGCTTCTGATCGCTGCCTGCTCGCATTCACCGATCGCGCCGCCGGCGCTTCTCGCTCGGCCGACGCCCTGGCTCCACGGCGGTAGTTATCCGCGTCGGCTGACAGTGCGGTTGCTGCCCGGGCCCCACGGCGGTAGTTATCCGCCGCCGCCGCCGCCGCCGCCAAGACCGGGTCGGGGGGCAGGGGGAAGCTACGGTGGCCCCGGCGACACCACCCCGCATCCTGGCCCGGCCCTGCCCGGTCGGGGTCCGGCAGCGCCGAGCTCAGGCTCCGGTCACCCCGCGGCGCCCGGTCCTTCGGTGCCGTTCCCCAGCAGCCCCGGTCCAGGACCGGCCGGGGTGCCGACCGGACCTGCCGCGAGCGCCCCGACGACCGGCGGGATCGAGACCAGCGCGGACCCGACGACCTGGCGCCACTGGTGGCACTTCAACAAGGCACCGTACCTCGACCTCAGGCGGCACCTGTTCGCCATCGATGCGTGGACCGGGAGCGACGACTTCTTCCTCGGCCGCGGGGGCCGGAGCGCCGCGCTCCCGACGCTGCGGCCCTCGCGGGGGCTGGTCGAGACGCGCGTCGTACCGGCGCTCCTGCGGGTGCTCGCCGAGGGCGGCAGCCCGGACATGCTGACCAGTGCGCTCATCGCCCTGGCGAAGATCCGGCCACCGGGCGATCTGCAGCAGACGATCCTGCCGCTCCTCGTCCACGCCAACCAGGAGGTCTCCGAGACCGCGACCGTCGCCCTCGGCATCCTCGGCGACGCGCCGAGCACCTCCGTCCTGATCGAGCTGATGGAGGACACGCCGGCGGGACGCAAGCTCGTCGGCAAGACGGAGGTCCCCTATCGCACGCGCAGCTTCGCGGCCTATGGCCTCGGCCTGATCGGCGGGCGCGCGACGGACAACGCCGCGCGGCAACGGATCGCCGAGCGGCTCGCCAACATCTTCGCGGTCCGGCGCTTCTCGACGAACGACCTCCAGACCGCAGCTGTGACGGCCTTCGGACTCACGCCGATCGCGGTCGAGCCCTCGATCCCGCCCCCCGGCCCCGACGGCGAGCGTGGACCGTACGCCCGCCACGTCGTCTCGCGCCGGGCGCAGATCGCGCTCCTCTTGGAAATCCTGGAGCCCAAGCGCTCGAAGCGCGCCGGGCCCGACCGCATCGTGCGCGCCCACTCGCTGATCGCCCTCGCCCGGCTGCTGCGCGGCGCCGAGCGCGAGCTGAAGGACGAGGTCGCCGCGGCGCTCCTGGTCGGTGTCCGAGAGCACTCGCGCGCGCCGCGCGAAGCTCAACAGAGCTCCGCGATCGGCTTGGGGCTGATCGGGGATGCCGACGATGACGAGCTCGACGTGAAGATCCGTGCGGCGCTCACGCGCCTGCTCAAACGGGGCGGCCTGCAGACGAGGTTCTTCGCCGCCATCGCGCTGGCGAAGGTCGGCTCGCGACCGGGCGACGGCGAGACGCCGCTGGCGGGCGCGGCGGAATGCCGCCGCGCGCTCCTGCTCGCCATGACGCGCGGGCGCTCGCAGGTCGAACCGTGGGCGGGACTGGCGCTCGGGGTCCTGGGGCGTGGACTGCTCGACCGCGATGAGATCCCCGATGCGGGCGTGGGCAAGGCGCTGCGCAGCGCCTTGAGCGAGTGCCGCCGACCCCAGAACGTCGGCGCCTACGGTCTGGCGCTCGGAATCCGCCGCGACGCCGACGCGGAGGGAGCACTGCTCGAGGCGTTCGGGCGCTTCTCGACCGCGGAGGCGCGCGGCGAGCTCGCCATCGCCCTCGGACTCGTCGGAGGGCGCGCGGCGGTCGAGCCCATGTTCGAGCTCCTGCGGGCTTCCAAGTATCGCCCGGTGCTCCTGGAACAGGCCGCGATCGGCCTCGGGCTCCTGGAGCACAGGGAGGTGGTCCCCGTGCTCGTGGACATGCTGGCCGACGCTGACAGCCAGGCGAGCCAGGCCTCGATCGCGGCCGCGCTCGGCATCATCGGCGACGTGCGCTCCGTCGAGCCGCTGATCGAGATGCTCGAGGGTCGCAAACACACGGACACCGCGCGCGCCTTCGCAGCCGTCGCGTTGGGCAACGTGTGCGACCGCGAGCCGTTGCCCTGGAACACGCCCATGGCCCTCGACGTGAACTACCGGGCCCTCACCTCGACGCTCCTGGGAAGCGCGCGCGGGGTGCTCGAGATTCTCTAGCCCCTCATTCTCCGAGCAACGGCCGCATCGCTTCCAGCCGGGCCGCCCGCTCCGCGCGCGCCGCTTCGTCCTGGGTCGTGAGGTTCTCGTTCGCCGAGTCGAACAGGCCGAAGTAGGCGAAGATGGCGTACGAGCCGAACGCCTCGCGCGCGGCGCGGAGCTGCTCGAGTCGCACTCCGGTCTCGCCGGTGGTGACGAGGAGGCCCAGCACGACTTCCGCGCTCGTGTCCATGGTGCGCCAGAGCTCGAGGCGCTCCGCGAACAGGGGCTCATCGGCCGTGTAGTTCATGGGGAACACGATGTCGATGAGGCCCTCGGCCAGCCACGTCTCGACGTCCTGAAAGTGCCGCAGCGAGGGCACCGAGCCGACCGCGGCGCCGATGGGCATCGTGGGCTTCACGCGGTGCACGACGCGGCGGATCTCGGCGAGCAGCTCCGTCACCTGTTGCGTGCGCCACTCGTTCCAGGCCTGGCGATCGTCGTCGGGCGCCGCACCCGTCGCTTCGAAATAGAGCGCGAGCGTCGCCGCGTCGCGCGGGTAGTCGAGGTCGCTGCCCTTCGGCACGGCCGGCGCCTCGTTCGGGAACCGGAGGTAGTCGAGGTGGAGGCCGTCGACGGCGTAGCGCGCGGCCAGCTCGCCGATCACGCGCGCCAGGTAGAGCCGCACCTCGGGCAGGCACGGGTTCAGGCTCACGTAGAACCGGTCCGAGAGCGCCTGACGATCGCCGTGCTGGTCGTACCAGAACCACTCAGGCTTCGTGTGCCAGAGGTGCGCCTTGTTCGTCGGCGGCTCCAGCCCGTACCAGGCGGGCACGACGTTGACCCACGCGTGCAGGGCCAGTCCGCGCTCGTGCGCGAGCTCGACGGCGAGCGCGAGCGGGTCGAAGCCGGGGTCCTCCCACCCGAGCTCGCGCGCCCACGGCTCCTTCGAGGAGTCGTAGAAGGCCGTCGCCTCGCCGCGCACCTGGAACAGGATCGTGTCGAAGCCCGCGCCTGCGCAGCGGCTCACGACGTCGCGTACGTCCGCTTCGGTGCGGTAGTCCCAGCGCGTGACCCAGATGGCGCGCATCGGCGCGACCGCGGGCGCGATCGGCGCCGCGTGCGGGACCTCATCGCTGCAGCCGAGGAGCGCCAGTGCGAGGATCGCCTTGAACAACAGGGTGGTGATACGCGGCATTCGACTCAGGCTCGGCTCGATGTCCTCGGGAGCGGCCGCGCCAGCAACCACCCGAACGTGAAGGCGACGGCGCTGCCCGCGGGGATGAGCCACGGGAAGGCCAGGGTGTCGTGGGCGCGGCCTTCGAATGTACCCGCAAAGGCGATCCAGATCATCAGCGCGAGCCCACCGAGGAGGATCGCCGCGCGCGCGACGACGGTCCCGCGGCGGACTTCGGGCGACCGGAGGTCGGGCATGACGCGGAAGGCCAGGTAGAGCGCGGCGAGCAGCACGGCGGCGCCGACGCACGTCCACCGCGCCCAGCCCGCGTGCCACTTGATCGCGAACACGACCATCACCGAGAGCGGCGCGGAGAAGAGGAACCCGCTCCCGTCCCGGCGCAGGGGCAGGAATGCGAGGAAGAAGCCGGCGACGAGCGCTCCGCCGGTGTAGCTCGCCATCGTGAGCGCGAGGTCCAGGATCGACGTCTCGTACTGCGCGGCCTTGTCCACGCCGACGGCCGCCGCGCACAGGATGACGCCCCAGATGAGGACGAGCGCGCGCGACGCGCGCACGGTGTGGCGCGCCTCGGCGGCCTCGTCCTCGCGCGCGCCGCGCGCCGCGAGCCGGCGACGACGGGCCGGCAGGTAGAGCGCCGACAAGGTCGTCTGCGACAGCGCGGCCATGATCGAGTCGAGGCTCGAGATCGCCGCGGCGAACGCGCCGGCGATCGCGAGGCCCTTGAAGCCCGGGGGCACGACCTCCGTGATGAAGATCGGGAACAGGCGATCCGGCTGGTCGGCGAGCAGGGCCGCGGCGGCGTCCGACATCGGGTGCTCGCGGTAGTACGCCCACAGGCCGACGCCCACGACCGCGCAGAGGAACGTCACGCCCATCGCGACGATGCTGGCGAGGATCGCCTTGCGCGCCCCGGCCGCGTCCTTGCAGCAGAAGAGGCGCTGAGCCATGAGCTGGTCGGTGCCGTAGGAGCCTACGCCGCCCCAGGTCGCCGCGATCAGCGCGGCCCAGAACGTGTAGGACTTCGTCGGGTCGGTATCGAAGTCGAAGAACCGGAACTTGCCCGCGGCGGCCCCGTCGGCGAGCGCGGCGGCGAGGCCCCCGTCGACGGCTTGTCCGACCGTGACGAGCGCCACGCCGATCCCCACGAGGAAGAGCAGGAACAGGATCGCGTCCGTCCACACGACGGCTGCGATGCCGCCGATCCAGGTCCAGACGACGGCGACGATCCCGATCGCCGCCACGGCGGTGACGAGCGGCGGCAGACCGAGCTGCGCCTCGACCCATCCGAGCTCGCGGTGGAGGAGGACCTGCAGCACGACCGCTGTGAGGTACACGCGCGCCGACTGTCCGAGCACGCCGCCGAGCGAGAACAGGACGGTCGTCATGCGCCGCACGCCCTCGCCCAGCCTGGCGCCCATGTAGTCGTAGGGGCTGTAGATCTCCCGCTCGTAGTACGCCGGCACGAGGACGTAGCCGATGATCGCCCGCGCGAGGAACGAGCCGATCAGGCCGAGCTGGAGGTAGGTGATGTCGCCGCCCGGCTTCGCGACGACGGACGGCAAGCTGATGTAGGTGACGGCGCTGATCTCCGTCGCCACGATCGACGCGCTCACGATCGGCCAGGGCAGCCGGCGGCCCGCGAGGAAGAAGTCGCGCATCGACGCCTGCTTGCCCGCGAGCCGCTCGCCGATGATCGTCGTGATGAGGAGCACGCCGCCGACGATCGCCCAATCGAGCCCCGTGAAGCCTCCGGCGAATACGGCCTCCACCGCGCCTCTCAGGCTCCGACGACGAGGCCCATCTCGAGCGCGACCGCGCCGATGGCGGGGGCGGCGGGGAGCCGGGACGGCACGACGAGCCCGGGGTCCGGGTGTCCGCCCGCGAGGTAGCCTGCGAGCATGGCGCCATCCTGCGCCTCGCGCAGGAGCGCGGCCAGCCGATTCCGCAAGGGCTCACCGAACCACGGGGCGAGCGCGGGGTCGGCGAGGAGCCGCGCACTGCGCTGGCCGACGACGATGCGCTCGAGGATCGCGCCCGGCTCCGACTCGGCGAGGGCCGCCATGCGGAGGTAGAGCAGCTGCGCGAAGGCGTCCGCCGTCTCCACGAGGAGCGCGCGCGCGAGCGCGTCGCCGCGCACGGCGGCCGCTTCGGGAAACCCCGTCGCGGCCGGCGCCCGGCGCCGGTACTCGGCGTTCATCGCGCGCATCGAGATCACGTCCTCGAACGGCCGGCCCTCCGCCGCGAGCTCCCACGCGGGCGTGAAACGGGACGCCGCCGCGTCCCGCGCCAGGCACCGGCCCGCGAGCTTCCAACCCTCCGCCACGCCCGTGCCGCAGCCGATGACGAGCGCCGTGCGGACGCCGCGCAGGGCACCGTCCACGCCGTGCTCCTCGCCCGCGACCGCCGCCTCACCGTCGGACCACAAGCGCTCGGGGCGCCCGGCGAGCGCCACGCCGCGTACCGCGAGGCACTCCTCGAGGCGCGCGAGGAAGCGCGGGAGTCGCGGTCCGTTGCGCATGGCGCGGATCCCGCGCCCGTCGGGCGTGGGGACTCCGGGCATGCACACGCCGAGCCGGACGGCGGGCGCCCCTTCGCGCTCGGCGACGCGCGCCACCGCGTCCGCCGCCGCGTGCACGACGACCCAGGCCTGGGCGTCCTCCAGGCCCTCGGGCCCATGGGACTCACCGGACTCACCGGACTCACCGGACTCACCGGACTCATCGGACTCATCGGGCTCATCGGGCTCATCGGGCTCATCGGGCTCATCGGGCTCCGGCGGCGGTTCGGCGGCGGCCGGTTCGAGCTGGAGCGCGAGCGGCACGGGCGCGAACCCGGGTAGGGTTTCGTGCTCGCAGGCGACGCGCTCGCCCGTCGCTGCGAGGAAGCCCTCGCGCTCGACGATCGCCCAGGCCTTCACCACCGTCGCGCCGCCGTCCACCCCGATGAAGAGCGGGCTGGAGCTCGACATCCGCCCCTAGCGGCCCGTCACAGAAGGGCCGTAGCGAGACGAAGCGCTCTTCGTCGAATCGAGGCGCACGAAGTCGAGACGGTGCAGGCGGCCCTGCAGGGCCGTCGAGCACGGAGCGTCGGGTCCGGCGCAGCGGCGGCGGAGCGGGCTTCTTCGCAGTAGGGCGCTCTTCAACGGCTGCTAGTGCGTCTCCTGGGGCAGCTCCCCCGCAGCCGCTTCGTCGAGGCAGAACGTCACGTCGCGGTGCTCGCGTAGGAACGTCGCCGGCACGTCGGGCCCGACGGGGTCCACGAGCGCACGGCGCACGATCGACGACTTGTGCGCGCCGAACGCGAGCACGCGCAGGCGCCGCGCCGCGAGGACCGTCGCGATCCCCATCGTGATCGCGTGGTGCGGCGTCGCGCCCTGGCCCTCGAAGAACCGCGCGGCGTCCGCGCGCGTGCCCGGGGCGAGCTCGACGAGGCGCGTGCGCGAGTCACGCCCCGTGCCCGGCTCGTTGAACGCGACGTGGCCGTTGCGCCCGATGCCGAGCAGCTGCAGGTCGATCCCCCCGGCCGCCGCGATCGCCGCCTCGTAGTCCGCGCAGGAAGCGGGGACGTCCACGGCGGCGAGGTCGCCGTCGAGCACGTGGATCGAGCCGCTCGGAACGTTGACATGCTCGAAGAAGCGCTCGTCCATGAAACGCCGGAACGAGGCCGGATGCCCGGCGCCGAGCCCCACGTACTCGTCGAGGTTGAAAGTGACGACGTTCGCGAAGTCGAGCCCCTCCGCACGATGCATGCGGACGAGCTCGGCGTAGACGCCGATGGGCGTCTGACCCGTCGCGAGCCCGAGGACCGTCCCCCGCCCCGCGGCGTCGTGCGCCCGGATGAGCCCGGCGATCTCGCGCGCGACGACCCGCGCGGCATCGTCCTGATGTGAGGTGACGTTCGTCTTCAAGCCGGCTCGGGAGGCATGCGGTGAAGAAGTAGGGAGGCGCATGGGGTGCGGTGCGGGAGCCCCCTACTGCGAACCGGCGTTCTTCACGTACTCGTCGAGCCAGTCGATCGTCTCGGCGAGCACGTGCAGCACGGACTCGCGCGAGCGGTACCCATGGCTCTCGTTCGGGAGCATGACCAGCCGCGCCGTCCCGCCGTTGCCCTTGATCGCCTGGAAGAGCCGCTCGGACTGGATCGGGAACGTCCCCGAGTTGTTGTCGGCCTCCCCGTGGATCATGAGCAGGGGCTCGTTGATCTTGTCCGCGTGCATGAACGGCGAGATGCCGAAGTACACCTCGGGCGCCTCCCAGAACGTGCGGCGCTCGGCCTGGAATCCGAATGGGGTGAGCGTGCGGTTGTACGCGCCGCTGCGCGCGATGCCGGCCTTGAACAGGTCGCAGTGCGCGAGGAGGTTGGCGGTCATGAACGCTCCGTAGCTGTGGCCGCCGACGGCGACGCGCTCGGGATCCGCGACACCCATCGCGACCGCCTTGTCGATCGCCGCCTGCGCGGAGGCGACGAGCTGCTCGATGAAGGTGTCGTTCATCGTCTCGGCGTCGCCGATGATCGGCATCGTCGCCCCGTCCATGATCGCGTAGCCCTGCGTCAGGAGGTTCAGGTGCGAGTAGCCGCTGATGCGCGTGTAACGATTCGTCGAAGTGGCGACCTGGCCCGCCGTCTTCGCGTCGTTGAACTCGATGGGATAGGCCCACACGATGAGCGGCAGGCGTGTGCCCTCCTCGTAGTCCGCGGGCAGATAGAGCGTCGCCGAGAGCTGCACGCCATCGTTGCGCTCATAGGTCACGAGTTGCTTCGTGATGTCCCGGATCTGCGGCGTGGGGTCGTCGAAGTTCGTCATCTGGTACTCCTTCTGGGCGTGCAGCTGACGGAAGAAGTAGTTCGGCGGCTTCGTGCTGGACTCGCGCCGGGTCACGATGGCCGGCAGAGAGTCCTCGACGGTGTCCTTGATGGTGATCACGGACTCGTAGAGATCCGCTGGGCACGTCCACAGCCGCTCCGACTCGCCCGTGATCACGTTCTGGCGGTCGATGAACGGGAACAGGCCCTCCGGCGTGGCGCCCCGCCCCGACCGGTAGATCCAGGGTCCGTCGAGCCGGGCGATGCGATTGCCCTGCCAGTCCGGCATGGTCGCGACGCGCCCGGGGTCGCCGTAGCGGTCGCGGACGCTGCGGTCCTCGAGCAGCTTCGGCTCGACCTCGGACGCGGACATGTCGTAGAACCAAGACCGCGTCCAGCGCCGGTCGCGGTCGTACTCGCCCGCGAGGACCAGGTGCTTGTCCTCGAACCACGTCAGCCCGCGCGCGCGGTGCTCCGTGCGCAGGAGCTCGCGCGGCGGCTCCGCCGCGGGGATCGCCTGCACCATCCACCGGTCGCGAGCCGCGACCTCGCGCTTGGGATCACCCCCGTCGAGGGCTTCGACCCAGACGACCGTCGCACCCTCGCCGGCCTTCCAGTCGACCTGGCGCGGCCCTGTGCGGACCCCGTGCAGCGGGATGTTCTCCCCGAGCGGGATCCTGGCCACGACGTGTTGCGCCCGCTCCCCTTCGAGCTCCACGACGCGGATCGTCCGGGGGAACGATCTCCACGGCATCAGGAACGAGAAGGGCCGCTGGACCGTCGTGACGAGTAGGTAGCGTCCATCGGGCGAGTTCGACGCACCGGCGTAGATCGCCGGCTCGGGCTCGACCACTTCGAGCCGGTCGTGGCTGACGCCGAGGATCGCCAGCTCGGTCGTCGCGTAGTACTCGAACAGGTCTTCTTCGTAGGCGCTGGAGAGGAGGTCCTGATAGGTGCGCAGCGGCGACTTGCTGCCCTTCGTGGTCCGGATGTTCGGACCGCGCGGGACCGTGGGCGCCGCGGGCTCGGGCCCGCGATCCTCCGGTACGAGCCGGCAGAGCACGCGCGCCCCGTCGGACATCCAGGTGATGCCGCCCGTGACCGTGCTCAACCGATCGGTGAGCAGGCGCGGCTCCGTCGGCTGATCGTTCGCTCCGCCCCAGAGCTCCGAGTGGTCGTCGAAGTGGACGGTGAACACGAAGAAGCGCTTGTTGAACGAGAAGCTCACGGTCCCCACGCGCCCCCCTTCGGGGATCGGAATCCGCTTGTCGGCGGCCGACAGCATCCTGTAGAGCTGCATCCCTTCGATGAAGCTCGTCCTGAACGGAGCGTTCGCCCCCGGGTCGATGCGCATCCCCGCAAGCCGCAGCATGCGCCGCGACAGGTCCGCGATCGAGGGCATCGGCGACCGCTCCCCGAGGACGTAGTAGCTGTACGTCGGGCTGAAGATGACGTCGGGCGATGGCGCCGCGTCGACGATCTCGACCACCTCGGCCGGCGGCAGCCGGTAGCCTTCGTCGGCGGCCGGGGCCACGGCTTCGTCCTGCGCGAGGAGCGGAGCGGCGGACGGGACGGCGGTGAGGAAGAGCGTGGCGAGGGTCTGGAGGGGGCGATTCATCGGGTGGGTGGGAGTGAGGTGTGCGCGGCGTCGAGGCGTCGGGATTGTAGAGGAAGTGCGGGGGATCAGGTGGCGTCCGGACGCCAGGGACGGACGCGAGAGCGGGGTTCCGCGGGCGGGAGGCCGTGGCCGAGGGCCTTGGTCGGGCGCCAGGGGTGCCCCCGGAATCCCAGCCACCTCAGCCCTTGAAGGCCCAGTATTCATACGTATGATTCAAACGTACGTATACGGCCCGTCCCATGCCTCTCAGCACCAAGGACCGCATCCTCGACGCCGCCGAGCGGCTCTTCGCCGAGAAGGGCTACGACGCGGCTTCCCTCCGGGGCGTGACGGGCGAGGCCGGCGTGAACCTCGCCTCGGTCGGCTACCACTTCGGCGGCAAGGCGAACCTGTTCCGGGCCGTCTTCGAGCGGCGCGTCGGGGGCATCAACGCGGAGCGGCTCGCGATGCTCGACGCGGCCGAGGGCGGTGACTCGCCGCCCACGCTCGAGGTGGTGCTCGAGGCGTTCCTCGCGCCGGCGCTGCGGCTCGTCGCGCGCAAGGACGAGGGGCACGAGCGGTTCATGCAGCTCGTCGGTCGGACGTACGCCTCGAGTGGCGAGCACATCGAGGTGCTGAAGAGCGTCTTCCAAGAGATCCTGGCGCGCTTCTTCCCCGCTCTCCAGCGCGCACTGCCGGAGCTCGCGCCGGCGGACGTCTTCTGGAGACTGCACTTCATGCTCGGGTCGATGAGCGTGCTCCTCGCCGACCCGGACCGCATCCGCGTGCTCTCGAACGGCACCGTCACCGTGGAGGATCCCGAGGAGCCGCTGCGACAGCTCGTCGCGTTCGCGGCGGCGGGATTTCGCGCTTCCGCGGCGGGGCAGGGCAGCACTCGATGAACGTCCGAACGGGAGCCCTCGTGCTGCTCGCCCTGCCCAGCTGCCGCGGACCGGAGCACTCCCCTACCGAAGGGCTCGAGCTCGCGATACCCGGCCAGTGGGACGCTCTGGAATCGGCGGAGCCTCCGGCCGCGGGCGCGTGGTGGGCGCGGTTCGAGGACGAGGAGCTCCTGGCGGTCGTCGCGGAGGCGCTCGCGAACAACCGCGACCTCGCCGTGTCCGCGGCGCGCGTCGGGGCGGCCGCCGCTCAAGCGCGCATCGCGGGCGCCGACCTGCTGCCGTCGGTCGGGCTCTCCGGCACGGCTGCTCGCAACAGGCAGGTGTTCGTCGGCTTGCCCGTGCCCGGCGGCGGCGTCCTCAGGAGCACGACGACTTCCTACGGCGTGTCGCTCGACGTGAGCTGGGAGGCGGACCTCTGGGGACGGATCGCCGCGGGTCGGGATGCGGCGTCCGCCGAGTTCGCGGCGAGCGCCGAGGAGTACGAGGCCGCGCGGCACTCCATCGCGGCGCAGACGGCCAAGGCCTGGTTCGCCTGGCGCGAAGCCCTGCTGCAGGCGGACCTCGCGGCGCGCACGGTCGCGAACTTCAGGCGCAGCGCCACCATCGTGGTCGAGCGGTACGAGCGCGGCATCGCGGCGGCGCTCGACATGCGCCTGGCGCAGAGCGACCTGGCGGCGTCCGAGGCCCTGCTCGAGCTACGCGGTGAACAGGTCGAGCGCACGGGCCGACAGCTCGAGATCCTGCTCGGCCGCTACCCCGCGGGCGACCTCGAGCGGACGGCTGCTCTGCCCGCACTCCCCGAAGCGCCGGCGGCAGGGGTGCCGAGCGAGCTGCTCAGGCGCCGCCCCGACCTGCGCGCGGCGGAGTCGCGGCTCATGGCCACGGACGCCCGGCTCGAAGAGGCCCGCGCGGCGCTCTACCCGCGGCTCGTCCTCACCGGCTCCGCGGGTCGGACGGGTGAGTCCACGAGCGATCTCCTGGACTCCGATTTCAGCATCTGGTCGATCGCGGCCGGCCTCGTCCAACCGATCTTCGAAGGCGGGCGGCTGGCGGCCGGCGTCGACTTCGCGGATGCGCGCGTGCGCGAGTCGCTCGCGAACTACGCGGCCCTGGTCCTCCGCGCTTTCGCCGAGGTCGAGACGATCCTCGCGATCGAGGGCCAGCTCGCCCGGCGCGAGTCGTTCCAGGCGATCGCATCGGACCGCGCACTCGCCGCCAGCACGCTCGCGGAAGAGCGCTACGCGCGTGGGCTGCTCGACCTCACCGACCTGCTCATCGCCCAGCGTCGGGCACTCGAGACCGAGGCGAACCTGCTCGGCGTCCGGCGCGAGCGCCTCGAATCGCGCGTCAACCTGCACCTCGCCCTCGGCGGCGACTTCGAGACGCCGCAAGCCCTACCGTGAAATGAACGAGCGGACATGAAGGTCCTCAAGCCGACCCTGCGCATCCTGCTCCCCGTGGTCGTCATCGCGATCGCCATCGGCATCTACAAGGGACTCCTCGCGATGCGCCCCGACGTTCAGCCCGCCTCGCCGGACGTGCTCGCGCCGCTCGTCGAGGTGGTCCTGGCGACCGCGGGTGAGGTCGAGCTCCTCGTCCGGGCGCAGGGTACCGTCGCCCCGCGCACCGAGAGCCGCCTCGTGGCCGAGGTCTCCGGCCGCGTCATCGAGGTCGCCCCCGC
>SMVB01315259.1_pt1 | contig 21627 bp, 19 predicted proteins | sample 2456461 | NCBI WGS metagenome assembly SMVB01 (sample SAMN11095934, study PRJNA526329) | marine sediment metagenome | biome: Marine sediment; feature: Surficial sediment; material: Deep marine sediment; isolation source: Hadal surficial sediment | place: Pacific Ocean | collected 2014-05 | depth...
CCCATCGACATACGCGTCATCGCGGCGACCAATATGCCAAGAGCGCAAATCATGGACGAAAGTCGTTTCAGGCAGGATCTGTTATTTCGTCTGAACACCGTCGAAATAACCATGCCACCACTGCGCGAACGACGCGGCGATATAGCTGGCATTGCCCAGTTCTACGCTGACCTATATGCAAAAAAATACAACCGCCCGCACAAGAACTTTTCCCCGGCAGCGGTTGAAGCACTGACCGCCTACGACTGGCCCGGCAATGTCCGCGCTTTGCGGCACGCGATGGAACGGGCAGTGATCCTCGCCGAAGGCGATGCATTTGCACCGCTGGATTTCAATTTAGACAACACTCAGTCTGGTGGAGAGGCTGCCAGCCAGCAACCGACAATCTACGATGACGACCTCAACCTCGAGACCCTGGAACGCAGCACCATCCAAACGGCTCTCAAGCGTAGTCGGTACAACATCTCCCACGCCGCCAGAGATTTGGGATTAACCCGCGCCGCCCTCTATCGAAGGATGGAAAAACATGGGCTTTAGCCATTTCGGGTTCGCTATCGGTCTGCGACTGATATTTATTCTGCTCAGCCTCGTCGTTACCGGCCTCCTGCTGGTCACGCCAGGGTATCCGGTAGCCATGTTCGTAGCCCTCGTTGTTGCCGTGATATTGGCTACCGAGCTATTTGCCTACGTCGCCAAGACCAACCGTGAGGTCACGCGGTTTCTTGACGCGGTCCGCTACGCAGATTTTGGCCAGCGCTTCGAGTTCAGCGGGCTCGGAGCAGGTTTTGCAGAACTCGGTGAAACTTTCACCTTCATATTGGATCGTTTCCGGCACAATCGGAACGAACAGGAAGCCGAACTTCGGCATCTGAAAGCGTTACTCGAGCATGTCCCGGTACCGCTGCTATCGGTGCGTTCAAGCGGGCAGGTTACACTCTGGAATAACGCGGCCCGTCGCCTGTTCGGCACCGACATCGTGACCCGAATTACCGACCTGGCTGCCTATGGCAGAGATATTCCTGCACGCATTGAGTCTCTGCAACCTGGCGAGCGAATCCTGTTAACCCTGCACATGGAAAATCAGGACCTCAGCTTCAGCGTCGGTTCAAGCGAGATCTCTATTGCCGCAAACACCGAGCGCTTGATCAGTCTGCAAAACATTCAAAGTGAGCTGGACGTCACCCAACTGCAAGCCTGGCAGGATCTGGTGCGTGTGCTAACCCATGAAATCATGAACTCCATAACCCCGGTCTCCTCTCTGGCCAAAACTGCTGCAGACCTGGTGCAGGACGTCAGCGACAAAATAGCCGGCAACAATGAGTTGGTCGAAGAACTTCGGGATGTCAAAGATGCAGTCGATACTGTCGCCCGTCGCTCCGACGGATTGATGAAATTTGTTTCCAGCTATCGCCAACTCACCCGCCTGCCTGAACCGAATCGGACAAGATTCCTGGTTGCCGACCTATTTTCAGATGTCGCGCGAATGGCAGCTGTGAATTGGACGGACCATGAGCCCGGACTGACATTAACAATCGAGCCTGACAAGCTGGAACTGGTGGTTGACCGGCAGATGATCGAACAGGTATTGATCAATCTCCTGCAGAATGCCTACTACGCGGTCGCTGACACCGACGCTGGCTGCATTGAACTGATCGCAAAGCTCAATCGCCGCGATCACGTCACCATAGAGGTGCTCGACAACGGTTCGGGCATAGCGCCGGAGATTGCGGAGCGAATATTTGTTCCCTTTTACACCACCCGCAAAGAGGGCAGCGGTGTGGGGCTGGCATTGAGTCGGCAGTTAATGATTGCCAATGGTGGCAGCATCACCTTCACCAACCGCGACTCCGGCGGTGCCAGATTTGCCCTGTCGTTCTGATCAGTGCGCCAACTCTGCAGGTGCCTATCGCCGGTGACTTGTGCACAATGAGCCCATGAGTAGTGTTAATTGCGCAAACTGCGGCGCGGCGCGGGACAATCTGTTCTGCGCCGGGTGCGGTCAGAACAGCCGCAACTATCAACGCGCGCTGCCGCCCGTGATATGGGACCTGGTGCGTGAGACTTTCGAGCTGGATTCACGGCTTGTTCGCACCATCGGATTGTTATTGTTTAAACCCGGTGAACTTGCCTTGGAATTCACGCGCAACCGGCGGGCCAGCTATGTCAGTCCATTTCGCCTGTACTTATTTGTCAGCTTGTTATTTTTCTTTTTGCTGTCTCTCACCACCGATATTGACGCGGAACTCAACACACAGGTGCAGATCGATGAGCAGGACATAGTCGAAACTCCAACGGAAAATATCGCCGCCTTGCAAGCTCTGCTCGCTCCGGAACAAGCCGCAAAAGTGCAGGAGATGCTCGCCTCGCCGGAGCCAACGATAAAAAAGCAGATCATTCTCAGCATCGCCGAAGCAGCCGACGAGCGTGAACAGGCGATGGATGGGTTGCGTTTGTTTATCATCAACAAATTTATTGACATCGTCTACGATCCGCAAAAAATGGTGGATGGCATGTTGGAAAATATGCCCATCGCAATGTTTTTACTGCTGCCGGTTTTCGCCCTGCTCCTGCGTCTCATCTACTACAACCGCCACCGCTACTATGTTGAGAACCTCGTATTCGCCACCCACTTGCATACTTTCGCATTCCTGGTCTATACCGCGTTGCTGCTGTTGCCCGATCAATCAAGCAATGAAATCGTTGCTGATGTTGCCGACACAGCCAGTGCACTGCTGTTTCTGGTGCTGTTTATTTACCACTTTACTGCGCTCAAGCGGTACTACGGTGATGGTTTCTGGCGCACCGGCGCTAAATACACGCTACAGATGGGTCTTTACTTTGTTGTGCTAACACCGGCGGCCTTTGTCGCGGTATTGCTATTCACCATAGCGACGGTTTAGTCGCCAGAGAGGGTGTGGTATCGCCAAAGGGTTAAATTTTCACTGAGCGTCGTTACCCGAATGAAACGTTCATCGCTAAAATCACTCTCACAAACATAGTAGCCAAGGGCTTCATCCGCCCTTATCCAACTGGAACGCAAACCATAGTAACGAGTCAAATAGGCGCGCCGCTGTAAGTTCGCCGCACAGTATCCCAGGGTTTCCGCCTCCGCCACCCGTGCAATCAATGCGGCGTCGTTAAGTTCATTGGCATCCACGCCGGGCATGCCGAAGTGCCAGTAGAAGCGCAACGCAGCCACAGTAAAAATCACTGCAGCGACTACCCACACATAGTCCCTGCGCAGACGTTTGACCTGTGGCTGTACAATCAAGCCCAGGCAGATGGCGTAGTACGGCAAACTCGGCAGCAAATAGTATCTGTAGTGGCGAGGGCTGATCAACAGAGGCAGAGATGCGGCGAGCGCAATGGCAAAATATGCCCAGAATTCTCGGGGTATCTTAAATCTGCGCCGCAACAAACCTACCAACACCACCAATGCGGATCCACTGGCCACATTCAGCAGCAGTTGGCCGATCAAATAGGCCCGGCCGTGTTCAATCGTCCTGGCGCCGCTGAGGCTAGCCAAAAGCTGGCCGTCGAGATAATTCAACAGACTGATTCTAGCTGGCTCGAAGGCTAACAAAAGTGCAAAGCCGAGCAGCAACGTCACCCCGGCGATGATCGAATTGATCAAGGCACGACGCAGGTCACCAAGCAGTATCAAGGCAAAGCAAGCAGGCGCTATCAGCGGGAAAAGGCCCACCGGCCCTTTGATCATCACCGCGCACAGACTGGCCAGGCCAACCAGCACGTTCAGCAGCGGCTTATGTCGACCGGCCCAGGCAGCCATCACGCCAAGCAACGTCATTAAGGTCAGCAAACCTTCGAGGGAATTATTCTTTAATGCGTAGGTTGTCACAGGCATCAGAAAAAACAGCGCGAGCGGCCACCATGCCAGCTGTTTCTCTATCCTCGACCAGAGATAAATGATCCCGCCTGCCACCAGCACAGTGACCAGACCATTGAACGCGCGTTCTACCCAGAACGCATCACCGAGTAGACGGAACCACTGACTGAGAAGCCACAAACCCAGCGGTGGATGGTCGTGGAAGGCTGGTATCGCCACATCGAAATAGGGTGGATACCAGAAACTCCCCATGCCCGCGGCAGCCAGGTTTGCAATGCCGGCATAGATGACACCGTCCAGGGCCATCGATGGGGAGGCAAAATCAAGCGCCAGATACAGACAAAGTAGTGCCAGTACAAGGGCTATCAGGGGCCGTTCGCACCCTGATCCGCCGGTCATCGAACCGTGGTGCCAGACTTCAGGCCCGCGAGCCAGGCCATCACAAAACCGCGCGCCGGAGCGACGCCACTGGCGAGATACTCCACGTTATAGACGTTGGACAGATTGGTCTTCACGTACTGTTCAACACCTCGTCTACTGCACATCAGCACTTCGTCACCTGGCGCTATGAGAACTTTATCCTCAGGCAACATCGTCACCGTGCTGCCACGCCGCAACACCAGAGGTACGCACGCGGTTCTCTGGTCTCTTTCCCGGCCATTGCGAAACAGATCCAACATGCGCAGCTCGCAGCCCCGAGCCATGTATTCCAACGCGGCCGGTGCGGTGCGGGTGTCGATATGCAACGTCCACAGCGCAGGCTTAACGGAGCCAACATCCTGACGCAACCGCGGGAAGCATTGGTCGTGCAGAAATTCGGGGTTCGCCTCCAAATAGTCCAGCCAGTCCTGAATCAATGGTGAAATCAATTGCAATAGAATGCGGCGTGCTGTGACCAGACTGGGCTGCATGATCAAGTCCGCAGACGCGGCGTTGAACGCCAATTCATTTTCATGATTGTTCTGTCGCACGATGAGGTGTGCTTTGGCATTCAGATTGCGGGCGGTCAGCAATATTGCCAGGTTGTCTGCATCGCTGTTGGTAGCGGCGACGATACCCGCCGCGTTCTCGACGCCGGCCTGCTGCAGATTTACCCGGGTGGCCAGTCCAGGGATCGCGTTTTCAACCTCAGACAGGTTATCTGCATTGGGATCGATGACCACCATGTTCACACCCAGCTTGCCAAGAGTGCGGTACAGGGTTTTGCCAAGCTGGCCGTATCCGCACAAAATCCAGGTGCCTTGAGGATGGGATATCAAACGTTCAAGAGTGACCCCACGGGCACCTACCAGCCATTCATCCAAGGTGTGTAACGACGGTTTGTGCAATGCCAACCCCAATTCCCGCGCCCAGGACTCAAAAGGATCGACCACCACCACTGAACCAAGCCCTCTGAGTTCTTCGTCATGGGTGCGGTTAACAGACCTGCAAACCACCATGGCAGCCGGGTTCAACAAGCGCACCATGACCGCGATTTTGAGATTGACGTCTTCATCGCCGGTCAACAGCACAACGCCTTTGCAATTCTGTCGCGCCAAACCCGCGTCTTGCAGATTTTTAGGCACACTGGCATCACCTTCCAGACCCGGCATTAACACCGTGTAGTCGCGTAAGGCCAGCGCTTTGATACGCTCGATGTCGGTGTCGATAATCACCGCCGTCATATGCCGATCGCTCAACCCACGTGCCAGCAGGCTGCCAGTATCGCCAAAGCCGCAAACAATAAAAAACGGTTCGTTGATCCGCGCCACCGCCCTGCTGAATCGTGCCTGGGCAACCGCCAGCCTGAAGTGAGGGTTCTGCACAACCCGGATAATGGCGCCGATTGCATAGATCCACGCGACCACGCTCAAATACAGACACACCGTTGCCCACATTCGTTGCGGATCACTGAAGGCATGCGGCAGTTCACCAAAACCTGTGGTCGTCGCCGTATAAGTCATGAAGTAAAAAGCGTGGAAGACGCCCATGGGTTCACCGTCGATACCGGGTATCAACACCATCACACCCACACCAAGTGCGTATATACACACCAGCACCGCCAGCGGTGTGCGAATTTCGCGCAACACGATGGAGGTAACGCGATCTAGGTCCGAACCTTTAGCCACCTGTGGTTACCGCCCGGAAATAAGAGAGTCACTGACTAACAGGGCTACCGACACGATGTTGGCGACCAACGCGCCGCTCGCCAATGACACCACGGTGACAATCAATCCAGCCGCCATGCCTGCCGAGGTATCGGCAAATGCCCACAGTAACGAGGCTGTGATGAGTTGCAGATTGGCAACCAGAGCCGTCGCCAACAACAATGCGCCAACCTGAGACCGGTCACCGAGTTTCAACACCATGGCAATGAGGTTGACAACAACCGCGGCGAACAGCAGCCACAAATCGTGATGCTCAGGGTTGGCCGTCTCGCCAACGACAAACGCTACATTCAAGGTCAGCGCCAGCACAATGAAGAATCCAAAAACAACTTTTTCTAAGTTCATCGTAATACCTGATGTTTCCATGACTATACCCTTTCGAAACACGGGACCGCACGGTGGCAAAAGGGACTTAAAAGGGGTTAACACCCCGCATTGATTTACTTCGCCGAATTACCAAAAACGATGCAGCCACTGGCGCCAAACATGCCGCCCACACCCAGGCAAAGGGAAACTTCAGCACCTGCGACCTGAGCCGCCGCCGTACCACGCATTTGCCGGACGCTTTCCTGCAACGCATACATGCCGTACATGCCCGAGTGCATATACGACAGGCCGCCGCCATTGGTATTCAAAGGCAGACTACCGCCTGGTGCCGTGTTGCGTTCCCAGATGAAATCCGCCGCTTCACCACGGCCACAAAACCCTAAGTCCTCCAGACCGTATATCGGCAGGTGAGCGAAGGCATCGTAGACCATCATATGGTCGACATCTTTATGGCTGACACCCGCATCTCGCATGGCCAGCGCCCCGGCAACACTGAAAGCGCGAGAACTCGTCAGATCTTCCATCTGGCTGATCATCGGCGTCTCAACACTTTCTCCAGTACCCCAGATATGCACTGGCGCTTGCGGAAAATCTTTGGCTCTCTCGTCGGTGGTTAAGATCAGCGCACCACCACCATCTGTAACCAGACAACACTCGAGCAGATGAAACGGGTAGGCGATCATGCGGGAGTTAAGCACGTCATCTACGGTAATGGGATCGGTAAAACTGGCGCGGGGATTCATGCCCGCCCATTCGCGCTGCACCACAGCAACCATAGCCAACTGTTCATGGCTCATACCGTAATCCTTCATATAACGTAGAAAAGGCAGGCTGAAAGTTGATGGCGCTCCATAGGTACCATAAGGAGACTCGAATTGACCCGCCAGGGATGAAGACGATTGCGAAAACCCGCCGGTACCGATGCGCGACCGACCGCTTTCGCCATGAGTGATCAACACTGTCTTACACAACCCGGATTGCAGCGCCGCCACAGCATGGCGAACATGCAACATGAAGGAACAGCCGCCGACCGAGGTACCGTCCACCCAGGTGGGGGTAATGCCGAGGTAGTAGGCAACATCCGTCGGCCTTTCGCCGGCGGTTGCAAAGCCATCGATGTCCTTGGCGGTAATGCCGGCATCTGCCATGGCGTTCAGAGCCGCATCTGCATGCAACATGATCTGGCTCATGTCGGGTATCTTGCCGAGTTCGGTGGTTTCTGCCGCACCCACGACTGCTATGCCGGTCATACGTCTGCTCCCCGGGCAGGGCGAAACAGCGGCAGGGTAATATCCTCACTCATCGCCTGAAAATCGACCACCAAGGGCATGTCCAACACCAGCGCTTCGGGTGTTTGTTCACAGTGGGTGATATTGGAAGCCATGCGCGGACCTTCAGCGAGTTGCACAATGGCGATGGCATAGGGTTCTGCCCAGGCCGGATGGGGTCGCTGATTAATCACATAACTGGCAAGGGTGGCGTCTCCACTGGCAACGAATACCGACACCGCGCGGGAACTGCAGGATGGACAAAACGGCCGGGGTGGGAAGTAAACATTGGCGCAATCGTTGCACTTCTGTAGATGTAGCTCACCCGCTTTGCATCCATCCCAGAAGTCCTGGGTCTCCGGCGTGGCTTGAGGTAAAGGTCTGCTAGGCATTTTATTCTTGTCCTGGTGTAGCACGTTGAGAAAGGGCTTCTTGTTCTAACAAGCGAGCACCACGGAGAATATTGCCCATGGCATAATTACCTTCGTGGCAGGCATACTCGTAGACTTTATCCCGGGTATGTTTCCAGACAAATTCACCGCTCCAGGGAGCTGTCCATGCGCTCGGATCCTCCACGGTAAAGTCATAGATTAGATCGCCGTTGTCCTGCAGGTCGAAGCGTTCGATGAGATGCAGATTTGCATCACCACCGTACAGGCCCGTGTCTTCACGAAAATTGATGGTATCGACAACCAGCGTGTCCCCTTCCCATCGACCCACGGAATCTCCCAGCCACTGCTGATTCTGCGCTGAGCCGTGCGCCGTATTCATGCGAATAATTCGCGCATCGTGGACCATTTCCAGCAGTATCAAGATGTGGTCTTCGGTCTGGATAATGCGCTTAAAGTTGTTATACAGACCCGGCAGGCTGGGCGGTCCGGCACTAAACCCAAGCAGGCAACGTTCCGCCAAAGCCAGTTCCTCAGGACCATCAAAAGGTCCCGGGCCATCTGTGTCGAGCCAGGAAGCAGTGCCGTCGTTCAAATAGCTGAATGAGCTGAAGTTGTCAGCCACTTTCATCATGCCCTTGGCGGTCATTTCAGGTTGGCGGCCATTCGCCGGGTCGTAGACGATAGAGGTGCGAATTTTGCCATCGATCTCGACCATACCGCTGCCCGGGTCGATCCAAAACGCGTTGTAACCACCCACTCCGCCAGCACCCAGGGCTTGCTGACCATCGCCGCCCTTTTTTGGGGCTGCACGATCCGGATCACTGTCCTGGTTGGCTTGTCGGAGATTCGACACAGACGCCAGGGTCAGGGCATCCGCCTCCGCCCGGGTCATGAATTGCTTATCGCCAAACTGCTCAGGGCGATTCAGCGGGGTTAGCGTGCCGCTGTCATAAAAGCCCGATAAATCAGGTTTGCCGTCGGCTGTGCGCTTCAATTCGCCGTGGGCAAAAGCACTCACGCACAGCAACGTCAAAGCCAATAGATAGGTTCTTGTCATACGAATTCTCGTCGGAAACCGGGTCTGAACCCACCGATGCTAATATCTGTCACCATCGGTATGCAACCTTTCACTCACTTACTCACTAACCCACAGCCCTGCACATAACCTGCCCAAGAACTTGTTCCAGGGTTATCGCTATGTCCGGTGGCGCCGTCGCCGCCCGCCAGGCGACATGACCGTCTGGGCGAACTAACACCGCGTGACAGGCATATAGCGTTTGCCATTGATCGACATCACACTGAACATCTTCACCAATCACAATCACCGTAACAGGTACGCTTGCCTGTTCTGCCGCCGCACGCCAGGCTGCCGCTGCCGTAACATCTGTCAGCAACGTGAAGCGGTTGTAAAACAAATCCAGCGTCGAGCAGCGGTGACTGCCAATTTGCACCCACATATGCGGGGCTCGCGCACCGGGGGTTGCGCAGGGGGCATAATCACAGTCAGCGTCCTCCACCTCAGGTGCCATGGAGCCATCTGGAACCACCGCAGCACTTGTATACAGATAGCCAAGTTCGCGACCAGGCGGATCAAAGTGCCCGGCTTCTTTGTCCAGCAACGTTTGAATCTCCCTCGATAGCGCGGCCAGGGTGACTTCACCGTCGGCGAGTCGCTGACCTTGTCTTTTGGCGCCGGGCCCCATCACACTGGACATGCCGGCCGCGTTACGCAAACTGAAATCGCTGTTGGCGGCAGCTACCGGTTGCCGTTCTGGTTGGTAGGTGTCCAACAGTTTTTCATCCGCGCAGCCCTGGTCTACCAGCGCCAGTTTCCAGGCGAGATTATGCGCATCCTGAACGCCGGTATTCAGACCAAAACCGCCGGTCGGCGGAAATCGATGCGCTGCGTCGCCCGCCAGAAAGACTGAACCTTGTCGATAAGCCGTGGCGATTTGTGCCGTCATCACCCAGGGGCGTACGGAGCGGATTTCCACCGATACAGCCGCATCGCCGACAATGTGATCAACAATTTCTGCACAACGCGCAGATGAGAATTCGCTCACCGATTCGGTGTCTGCATCCCAGCCCACATGCGCAACGTAGCGATTGTGGCCAAGATTGATCACGGTCGCGGGAAACTCACCGTCAATCACCCAATACAATACGGCGGGTTTATCACCCAGACACGCCGATAAATCAGCATGGAAGTAAATCCCCATGACACCGGCGAGGGATTCAGGACCTTCCATGGTAATACCCACCATGTGACGTGTTGGGCTGGCGGCACCATCACAGCCAACAACCCAACGACTCGCAACCTTGTGTTGTTGGCCCGCCCGCATGATTGTCGCCACAGCCCCGGCATCGTTTTGCTCGAGCGCGACTAATTCGGCGGAAAACCACAATTGACCCGGTCCCTGAGAAGCCTGATCGGCCAGGATCGGTTCAAGAATATCCTGCGGGCACGACAAGGGTACGCACGGACTCATAGCCAAACGCGCCTGCACACGCTCACGGTCATGCGTCGGGTTGAACATCGCTAAGGTGTCGCCAGCCAGACCGGTCATAAAATAAACGTTCATCGCGAAGGTCAGATCTGCCTGTTTGAGGACTTCGTCCAAACAACCTAGCGCACGGAATATTTCGCAGCTGCGGGAATTGACCACGTGGCCCTGAGGGTGATCGCACGTCCCTGGATGCACCTCAACCAATATTGATGCGATGCCATATTGCGACAACAACGCTGACAAAGTGAGCCCGGTGGGACCACCGCCAACAATCATCACGCTGCAGCTGTGGCATTCCACATCATCCAAGCTACCCCGTGTATCGTCCACCATGTTCCTGCATCCGCTGCCCAATTAGCCTTAGGTAATCACGGATGCAGGCGAATTTAAAGGACCTCGTGCAGGCCGCACTCCCGTTTCAAGCCAAAGAAGCGGGTTTCTTCTGCAGACGCCACTTCATGCAGTGGCCGGGTAGTGTGCACATCACCGATGGATATATAGCCTTTTTCCCACAATGGATGATAGGGCAGGTTATGAGTCTGCAGGTAATCGAAAACATCTTTATCCGACCAATCCGCCAGCGGCGCAACCTTGTAATAATCACCCGTGCGCTGGACGAAAGGTGTCGCGGCGCGAGAGTTCGATTGGCTGCGGCGAATACCGGTAAACCAGGTACCCACATTTAATTCATCTAAAGCCCGCTGCATGGGCTCGACTTTATTCTCGAAGTTGTACTGTTCAATGCCTTGTTTGCCTTGCAGCCAGCGCTTGCCGTGGGTCACTTCTTGCCATGCCGGGCTTATCAGGCTGCGATAGACTTGCAGGTTCAGGTCCAACTTTTCCCTCATTTCATTGATGAATGCGTAGGTTTCGGGAAACAAATAACCGGTGTCGATCAGCACCACGGGAATGCCTGGTCGCACCCGGCTGAGCAAATGCAGGCTGACCGCAGACTGGGCACCAAACGACGAAGTGACCACATGATTACCGGGCAGGGCTTCCAGCGCCAGTTCCACACGCTGCATCACTGACAATGCTGCAAAGCGCTCACTCCACTGTGCTAAATCGGCAATATCGCCCAGCGAATCACATTTTGTGAGTCGCGATGCTACTTTTAGATCTGTCATCGTGATCCCACGACTAATTACATACAGATCTAGTTAAATGGCTTTTTAACCCAATTCATAATATTAAATGGTGATAGGCAAACAAGGGTTAGTTATATGAGGCGCCGACGGAAGCGACGCATGCCAGACAACCAGCGATCATAGTCGTTTGCTTTACGCTGGAAATAAGTTGCCACCTCTGGATGCGGCAACACCAGAAATCGTTCGCTTTGCATGGCATCAATACACGCGTCCGCGACAAAGTCAGGCTCTAAAATACCATCCGCAGAAGCCTGTCGAGTGTTCGATGCACCCGCTTTCATCGCCGCCGGTCCGAGTATGTTGGTTCGCACCGCCTGGGGACACAGTACGGACACGCCGATGCCCTGATCGCCATAATTGATCAGCAGCCACTCGGCAAAGGCAACTGCGGCATGCTTCGACACGGCATAAGGCCCGGAATCCATCTGCGTCAGCAGCCCCGCCGCGGATGCGGTATTGAGCAGATAACCACCACCACGAGCAATCATGCCGGGAACGACCGCCCGCGCTGCGGCAAGGTGCGACCAGGTGTGCACATCCATCATCTTTTTCCAATCTTCGGTCGGCATATCCAGCCCAGCGCGACGTCCATAACCTGCGTTGGAAACAAAAATGTCGATGGCACCGTGCTTCGCCAAGGTATCGGCAACCAAAGCTTCGATCGCTTGTTCGTCACTCACATCGAGTTTTGCAGAGGTCGCCACGGCACCAATCATCTTTGCTGTTGCCGCTGCATTTGCTTCATCCAGATCGGTACAGACAACGGCGCGAACGCCTTTGTCTGCGAAGCGTTGAGCCAACGCCCTGCCGATGCCCGAGCCGGCTCCGGTGATTACTGCAATCTTATCCGTCAGTTCCATAGTTGCCTCTACTTTGAGTTGCTAGCTGTCATTTTTACCCAGACCATCATCCACATCGCCGAGGTTGAGTCCAATCGACACTGGATAGTGATCTGACGCTGTTCTGGCCATGCCACTGACATGAATCATGGGGCTGTCAGGCAACACCCGAGGCAAGGTGTTTTCCGCAACCAGAATATGATCAATGCGCATGCGCCGTTTGGGCCAATAAGTTGAAGGATTGCGGCCGCTGCGACGCAGCACAGCACCCAACGGATCTGCAAATTCCAACGGGTGCAGGGCCAGCAACGCTTCGCTGCTCCACCGATCATTGAAATCGCCGAGCAGACAAACCAGCGTCGCTGGATGGGTTTGTCTATATTTCATCACCACCGCCTGCATGGCCCGGCACTCCGCAGCGCGCATGGTGTCGGCAGCCAGCATTTGCCAGGTCTGATTAGTGCGCGACTTCAAGTGCACACAGAACAAAGCCAGTCGTAGCCTGGCGTTCAGTTGCGTTTCCGCCAGCAACAGGTCTCGCTGAAATCCCAGCGGGCTCGGCTGAGCAGTTTTTGCGTCACCTTCGCAGCGAAAATACTGCAGCGGTGTACCAGCCGTGTCGCGTAAAACCAGATCTTGATGGGTGGTCAAAGCGAACGGCTGCCGAGCCAGCAGACCGAGATGGATGGAGCGGTTGCTGTTACCCACCAGTACTTCACAAAAGGGATAGGGATTCGCTAAACGTGCATTCAAGCTTGCCAGCGATGCTGCTGAACCCACTTCCTGCACCGCCATGACATCCGCACCCACCTGATCGATCATGCGCGCCAGCGGCCGCACTTCTTTTTCAGGTTTAGACTCACCTTCTCCGTGCAGAAACAAATCTCGCAGATTGTAGGTAGCAATATGAACGGTCTATTTCTCCTTCGCAGATTAACCTCGAGGGTAAATGTGCAGCGAAAGCGGTTATGATTCAATGCTAAGAAAGGAGAAGCACGCCCATGTCAAAACTAGAAGAGTCTGAACTAGAAGCCGACCTGTTCCAACTGGCCATGTCAGAAGAAGCGCGGCCGTTAATGGCCGCAGTTAAAAAACACATTGTCGACAACGTAGAACCGATCACCAAAGAGTTTTTCGCTCTCAATGACGAAAAAGAAGACCGTTGGACCTGGCATCCACGCCAACTCGAATTGCTGGACGGGGCCAAAGCCAAAGCCAAAGAGTCAGGTCTGTGGAATTTCTTTCTACCCGATGCAGACACCGGCGAAGGACTGAGCAACCTTGATTATGCCTACCTTGCTGCAGAGCTAGGTAAGTATGCGTTGGCTTCGGAAACCTTGAACTGCAGCGCCCCGGATACCGGCAACATGGAGGTACTGGAACGCGTCGGCACTCCGGAACAGAAAGAAAAGTGGCTCAAACCCTTACTCAATGGTGAGATTCGTTCCGCTTACGCGATGACGGAGCCAGGGGTGCCGTCGTCGGATGCGAAGAATATCAACACCAGCGCTGTACTCGACGGCGACGAGTGGGTCATCAATGGCGAGAAATTCTATATTTCCGGCGCGGGTGACCCGCGCTGCAAAATTATGATTACCATGGTCAAGACCAGTCCGGATGCAGCGCCCAGCAAGCAACAATCTCAAATTCTCATACCGACGGACACGCCCGGGGTAGAAATGCTCGAAGGCATGCAGGTGTTCGGCGACGATCATGCGCCGCGCGGCCATATGCACTTGAAACTCAACAATGTTCGAGTGCCCAAGGACAATCTGCTGCTCGGCGAAGGACGCGGCTTCGAAATTTCTCAACTGCGCCTCGGCCCGGGACGCATCCATCATTGCATGCGCTCCATCGGCAAGGCTGAAATAGCACTTGAGTTGATGGTGAAGCGCGCTGGCTCACGAGTAGCTTTCGGCAAACCCATTGCCAAACTGGGTAAGAACCTTGAGGTCATTTCCCGCGCCAGGATCGACATCAACGCCATGCGTCTATCTGTATTGCAGGCCGCCAAAGCAATGGATGTGCTGGGCAACAAAGAAGCGCGGGTTTATGTCAGCGCGGTGAAGGCCTATGTGCCGGAGAAAGTCTGCGAAATCATCGACCAGGCGATTCAAATCCATGGCGCCACAGGTGTATCTCAGTGGACGCCCCTGGCCGGGCTATACACAGACATGCGACATCTACGATTTGCAGACGGTCCCGATGAGGTCCATCACATGGTGGTCGGCCGCGCGGAACTGCAGAAATACGATCTCTGGTAGAGGAACGATGTCATGACCGACCATGATGAAAGTCTGGGACCTGAAGGCTACGACGTTGCTGCGGTAGAAGCCTGGATCAGCAACAACGTGACCGGCATCCAACCACCGCTGAAATGGACACGATTGGAAGGCGGCCATTCCAATCTGACCTATCAGCTGGATGATGATGCGGGTCGTCAGGCGGTGATTCGCAGGCCGCCACAAGGGGAGCTATTGCCTAAGGCTCACGATATGAGTCGGGAGTGGGCTCTCATATCCTCCCTGGGACCCACACCAGTGCCTGTACCGGCGGCACTTGGCTTTTGTGAAGACCCTGCTGTGACCGGTGCCTGGTTCTACGTCATGGGCATGATCGACGGTCACCCGTTGTACAACTCCGACGACACCAGAGCGTGGGTCCCCCAAGACCAGCGCGAGCAAGTGGCCATGTCTTTTATCGACGTGCTCGCTGCACTGCATGAAGTCGACCCGGACGAGGTGGGTCTGGGCGATCTAGGCAAGAAAGAAAACTACGTTGGTCGACAACTGAAAACCTGGTATCGCTCATGGACTTCGTCGATCGAACCAGCAAATTATGATGATCCGCGAGCACACGAGCTGCAGCAATTTTTCCTCGACAATATCCCCGCTCAAGGACCGGCGCGGGTGGTGCATGGCGACTATGGTCTACACAATGTTCTGATCGGCCCGGATCACGATATCGCAGCAGTCGTCGATTGGGAAATTTCCACCTTAGGTGATCCGTTGGCAGACTTAGCCTACGCGCTCAACCCATGGCCAGATCCCACGGACGCTGAACCCATCGTAGCCGAAGCAGCGACGGCCCCGCCTGGCTTCCCATCACGCACCCAACTGGCCGCGCGCTACGCAGAACAAACGGGTCGTGATTTATCCAATCTCGATTACTATATTGGTTTTAATCGTTGGAAAAGTGCGGCCATCATTCACGGCGTGTATGCCCGCTATTGCGCGGGTAACAAAAGCACCGACGGTATAGATATGGAAGAGATGCGCGGCCGTATCGAACGTTCTCTGTTGCTGGCCGAGCAGGCGGTAAATCGTCTTTAGTTGGCCGACTGAACGGGCAATATTTCCTGCATGCCCTGCCACTCGTCCCACATATTGCACATGGCAAGCTTGGAACGCTCCCAGGGGTCGTTACCTTCTTCGAATTCCAACCATTCGCCGTGTTGTCCGCGGTCGGGATGATCCGATATTCCATTGACCAGTTTATGCGGCTGACGCTTTTTGTTACGTATGCGAAAAATGATGTTCTTACGAGACTCGGTGCCATGCTGGTTGCGCGTACCTGAGTGCGGTATGTGGTAGGTAGCGATACATGCATCACCCGGGGACATGAGAATTTGTGTGGGTCGCGGCCATCGCTTGCCGTCGGGTGTGGTTTCCGAATGCTCATCGATATAAGCATTCCGAACAGCTTCTGGTAAATACACCAGGCCACTGCGATTTGGCGCGTCATGATTCATGCGCGGCCAGCCTGGTCCTTCAGGCCCCAGATGGCCGTTGCTTTCATATTGCATGCGGAAGAACTTTTCCACCTCATGATGAGCACCTTTCAACAGTGCGGTTTGACCGCGGCCCTCAATGGTCTGATCGTTCAAACAGACAAATACAAATGCCGTGAAACTACCCAGGCCCAGAGTCATTTCAGGGTCTTCGAACATGGGTACCATATTGTCACCCATCACTTCAGGACTGCGTCCCAAATCGCCCTTCGGGCCGGACGCGAAGTAGCGGTGATAAATTTCATCGGCTGTGCCTTGCTGCACCTGTTGCGGCGCGGCAATAGTAATGCTGCCATCCATATGAATTTCCGCGCCGTAATAAGGCATGTCTTTATCACGATAACCCAGATTGTTGAAGTGCTCGCCAGGATCACGACGCTTAACCACTCCTACCTGACAAGAAATAGGTGGATCGAACTGGCCCATAACATCATGCAGTATCGGGGCCACGGACGATGCATTGATCAGGTCCGTCATGGCCTTGTCCGTGCCGATAATCTCTCCTTTGCTGGCACGACCAACGCACGCCAGAGCGGCGGCCACCAACGATTGTGAAACCGCATTCTTAACCACCACGTAGCCATCGGTGTACAAATCACGCTTTTGTTGCAGGCTCAAACGTTGGCTATCTTGTTCCGCATCTATTACAGGCATTTTTTTGCTCGCTTGTCCGCGTAGGTTCTACAGATAGGTGTAGCATGTTCGCACACAACTCTATCGCAAAGAAAACCATCGAATATGCACAAGACCGTCGATACCAGGAACATAGAGTTGCAAAAAGTGCTGGTCGTAATCATTCTATCCGTCGCATTATCAGGCTTATGCAGTGCTCAGTCAGCACTTGCGCAGTCACACAAAACCGCTGAAAAAAACGCCCTGGTGATCCAGGCCGATTTCGCCGGACTGGTTATGACCGGTGTCGCCTACAGTGTCTCTCGTGAGTTAGATGTGTTCAACGTTCGTCCGCTGATCCCGCTGTATGATATCGCTGCAGCTTCAGCGAGCTTGGCATACAACGCGCAAACCTGGCCTGCCGGTACTGTGTTCGTATCCGTGGTCGACCCCGGGGTGGGCACATCACGCAAATCCGTTGTGTTAAAAACAAACAACGGCCTGTTTTTTGTCAGCCCGGACAATGGTTCGTTGTCTGGTCCGGCTGACGCCTATGGCATCGATGCGGTACGAGAAATTGATGAGAACGTAAACCGCATCCCCGGTTCGGATTGGTCGCATACCTTCCATGGGCGTGACGTCTACTCCTACACCGGCGCACGTCTCGCCGCTGGCGAGATTGATTTCACCGCCGTCGGACCACTGCTGGCGGCCAAAGTCATCCAGTTAGCCCTGGCCCGGGGTAAACTCGTCGATGGCGTTTTGCAGGGCCATGTTGCCGGCGGTACCGGACGTCTGGGCAATGTTTTCTTCAATATTGATCGCGAGTTGTTTGCCCGCATCGAACCTTCATATGGGCAGGATTTCAGCGTCTCCATTGAACACAATGGCCGAGTGATCTGGGCCGGCGTGCTGCCCTACGTAAAATCGTTTGGCGCCGTGCCGGTGGGCGAGAACCTGATGTTCATGAACTCCAGCGGCGCCCTGAGTCTGGCGGTTAACCAGGGCAGTTTCGCTGAAACTTTTAGCATCGGCAGCGGCACAGATTGGACTGTAACGGTCGCCAGCAAGTGAACAGACCCCGTCGTTTGCGTATTGCATGCCTGAGCATTCTGCTATGCGCCTTCGGCGCGTTTGCCAATACCAGTGTATTGGCAGCACAAACATTCACCTCCGTCGATCAACTGATCGAGTCACGTGGTGTGCTCATTCCCGTCACTCTGGTCACGCCAGCAAATGAACCTGCCCGAGCGGAAGCACATGCCCCAGCGAAAGCACATACCAAAGGCGTGCCACTGGCAATATTGATACATGGACATGGCGGCAGCCGACACGAAGCCGGTGGTTTTACCCGTGTCGCCGAAGGTCTGGCTGTGCATGGCATCGCCTCCATACGCATGGATTTTCCCGGCTGCGGTGACAGCAGCGAATCATTTGCCAACAACAATCTGAGTAACATGCTGGCGGACATCGAAGCGGCCACCAGCCACGCCTTGACGGCAGTCAATGTCGATGAAAGCCGTCTCGGTCTGCTCGGCTTCAGCATGGGTGGCCGCCTCGCCATCACCCTGGCAGCCCAAGACCGTCCCTATCGCGCCATGGGGCTATGGGCACCCTCGGCAAACAACGGCGCAACCAGCATGGTGAAATATCTGGGTGGTACTGAGACCTATGCGCATATGAAAGCACAGGCGAAAGCCGAGGGATTCGCACCTTTCACTACTTTCTGGGGTCAACAACAGCAACTTGGATATCGTTGGTTTACCGATTTGGAAACGTCCATGCCGGGCGACGACATTGCCAAATTCAGCGGTGCACTGTTTGTCTTGTATGGGGACCTCGACGATGTGGTGCCACCAGCGGTTGCTGAAAGTGTGTTACAAAAGGCAACCAATGCAAGTTCCACAGCGCGACACATTGTCAACGGCGCGGATCACGGCCTGGGTTTGTTTAACGATGATTTCAGCCGTTCGGCGGAAGCAGTGAGCGCCACCGTGTCGTTTTTCGCCGAACACTTATGACATGATGGAGCAGGCGAAGCGCGCATGATCTAGTCGGCTGCTAGGGGAGAAAATAACATTGAATATTGCCAACACATCCACCTATAGAGGCGCTCTAGGTACCCATTTGCTAGTCATCGGTTTGCTCACCATGATCGCGCAAACAGGCTGGAGCGCCGAAGCGCAACCCGCTCAGAGCCAGCGAGGGTTACGGAGTTTTGGCGCCGTATTTTCAGAAAACTGCGCGGTATGCCACGGCGATAACATGCAAGGCGCGGCGCAAGGCACTCCCTTGGTGGGTGCTGACTTGATCCACGGTGAATCAATGGAGGATCTCACCAGCAGCATCACTGACGGCTATGCCGACAAAGGCATGCCAGGGTGGCAGGCGGTCTTCAGCGTTGAAGAGATCAAGAGCCTGGCGCTATGGATTCTGGAGAATCGCGCGGGCATGTTTTACACGGAGTTCAACATCACCAGCGATCTGCAAATCCCAACCCGGGTGCTGCACACCGAGTTGCTCGACATTCAAATTGAAACGGTGATCGATGGGCTCGACCCACTGCCCTATTCCATTGCACCACTACCAGACGGAAGCATTCTTCTCACCGAGAAGATGCGTGGCATCCGTATCATATCCGCTGACGGTGAGAAATCTGAGATCGTACAAGGCACGCCCACAGTCTACGACGATGCCCGCCGCTCTGGCGTCGGGCTGGAATTCGGCTCCGGTTGGCTGTTGGATGTTGCGCCACACCCGAAATATGCCGAAAACGGTTGGATCTATCTGCACTACGGTGACCGCTGCGAAGACTGCAACGAGGCCAGCAGGACCAGCGGCAAACCGGTATCGATGAATGCTCTGGTAAGAGGCCGCATACGCGACGGTCAATGGGTCGACCAGGAAACCATCTGGAAAGCGAATCTGGAATTCTACACGGCCTCTACCGATGTTGCCGCAGGCGGCCGTATTGCGTTCGACCCGGATGGTTTTGTGTTCATCAGCGTCGGCATGAAGTCCATGGAAGGCATTCAGAATTTACGCTCCCCTCACGGCAAGATTCACCGTATACACGATGATGGCAGGATTCCAACAGACAACCCATTCATCGATAACCCGGACGCCGGCAACACCATTTGGACCTATGGCCATCGTAGCCCTCAAGGGTTGGAATTCAACGTTCAAACCAGACAACTTTGGGGCACTGAGCATGGACCGCGAGGCGGTGATGAAATCAATCTGCTGCTACCCGGACGCAACTACGGCTGGCCTTTGTATTCCAAAGGGCAGAACTACGATGGCACCGAAGTTGCCTGGGGCAAAGACCATGGCATCGAGATAGAACTTAAAGATATCGAACAGCCGGTAGTCGATTTGACGCCTTCTCCGGCCGTTTCCAGTTTTGTGTTCTACGCCGGTGAGGCTTTCCCGGCATGGCAGGGCAACATTATCGTCGGCTCCTTGAAAGCAGCCGATGTCTTTCGCATTGTCATCGAGAACAACAAGCTGGTACACAAAGAGTTGTTGATCGAAAATCTTGCACGCATTCGCGACGTGGAGGTCGGTAACCAGGGCGTTATCTATCTACTGCTTGAACACGAAACCGGCGGGCAGATAGTGCGTGTGGTACCAGTAGAAACGTTAGCCGCAACAACGCATTAGGCCACGCATGACAACCCCATCGGTGTTTTCCACGCAGCTGAGGAAAAGCTGCCGTTCGTGGCCCGATAGTTCCTCATCCATGAGAGTCCGCGCGCACTTCTGTCGAACCCGTATGCTTGACCACGTATTTCTGAAATGTGCCGAGCACCAAGGTCACGACAATCGCGAACACGATGACCCATATCGCCTCTGCAACGTGCAGAATTGGTTGCGGAGCAACAAATCTTTCTATGGCGTGATATATCAGATAGATAGCCGTAGGGGCGATGATAAGCGCCTGCGCCAGGCTCGCCGGAAATGGCGTGAAAGGATCAGGGTTGGGTATTCACCGACGAAGGCACCCGCTTGGCAGTCTCAATCAGTTATTCGATCAACTCTCTGGGTCAGGATCAGGTTTGTAACCACGGATGCTGCGACGGTCCCGCACCAACGTTTCAAATTCCAACTGTCTCTCTCCTAAGTTCGATTACTCGACTGATTATACCCGCGTGAAAATGACGAGCTACATCTTCACGCCAGTTGCTATTATATTAGCCTGCTATCGTCAAACATCCGGAGACCAAAGATGAAACAGCTATGGATGCTCACGCTAACCTGCCTGGCCTGCGTAGCCGTCAATGCAGACATCAAACGCACCGCGACGGGCGCACCTGACCTTTCCGGATTCTACGACAGTGCCAGTCTGACACCACTGGATCGCCCCGAAGCACTGGGTGATCAGCAGTTCATGAGCCGCGAGGAAGCGGCCAAGGTTACTGCTGGAACCCGCGCCTTCCTGGCCGCGAGTAGCGCCGAAAGCAACCCGGACCGAGAAGCGCCACCCTTAGGCGGCGAAGGTGAGAAGACCGGCGGCGGTGGTGGCACTGGTGGCTACAATACATTCTGGTTAGACCTCGGTGATAGTGTGGTGGAGATCGATGGCAAGATTCGTACCTCCATAATCTATGACCCACCGAATGGCCGACAACCGCCCATGACACCGGCGGGGGAGAAAAAACGGGCGGACAATTTCACCTCTTTCACCTATGTGAACGATGGTTCCGCCTCCTGGCTCGACAGCGAAGGCCCTGGGCCTTTCGACGGCCCG
>SMVB01348989.1_pt1 | contig 21627 bp, 13 predicted proteins | sample 2456461 | NCBI WGS metagenome assembly SMVB01 (sample SAMN11095934, study PRJNA526329) | marine sediment metagenome | biome: Marine sediment; feature: Surficial sediment; material: Deep marine sediment; isolation source: Hadal surficial sediment | place: Pacific Ocean | collected 2014-05 | depth...
ATTGCTTAACATTCGTTCTTATCTCTTAAGTTTGAATAATAAAAATTTAAATTATAAATAGATGTTTTGAAATGCAATTTACGAATAATTCCACATATCAGTAGTTAATTTTGGATATATCACCACTTTAAGATTTTGCAATTATAAGAGAAATGAAATAAGAAGGCGTTTACCAACAACTACCTTTTTCTTAATTTTAATCCTAGTTAAGATCACTTTAAAAGTATCATTTTCTTAGAATTAACATAGTCCTCAGTTACTATTCTATAAAAATAAACACCGCTTGAAAGATAAGAAGCATCAAAATTAACTTCATAAAATCCCGGTTCTTTTACTTCATCTGCTAATACTATTACTTCTCTTCCAAGTATATCGTAAACAGCAAGTTTTACTTTGCCGGCTTTTATGATTGAATATTTTATAGTTGTCGATGGATTAAAAGGGTTTGGGTAGTTCTGGTAAAGCGCGTACTCTGTAGGAATCGGTTCCTTAATGTAATTGCTGGAACCAACTCTTTGCTTTAATAAATTACTCACTCTGTTTGTATAATCTGAAATATCTGTAACGGAATATTTACCCAAACTTCCTTTACCAAGAGAACTATCAGGGGCTAACAGCAATGCTGTTGTTAATGCATCTATTTCTGCGTACATAGCTTCCTCTGTTCCTTGATTTTGCTGAACAACTGCATCAAATTCTTCAATGGCAGAAACATACTCAGTTTGACCAACAAGACTTAATGATGCTAATTGGCTGAAAATCTTTCCCAGTAATGAATCAGTTGCCGCCTGACTAAGTGAAGAATAAACAGTTTTTAAATCAACAAAATAATCGGGACTTTTTTGTGTTAGACGACCTAAATTGTATAACCTTTGATATGCTTTCAATTTTGCAAATAATGTGTCGTTACTATTAATGATCTGATTATAAGCATCTTCAGCGTTTTCATAATCTGCAGTGAGAAATTTTTCCTCTGCAACGGCATACAACAACTCTGTTGTGCTCAGTTCACCAATTTCCCTATCAATAGAATACAAAGTATCTATTATCGTACCATTCGATGTAGTAACAAATAATTCACTTCCACCGCCTGATGCACCTTGTTGTAAGGTACACGGTTCATTATATATGGAATCATAGTAAACAATTAAATTGTTGAATCTATCTTCCAATGAATACAATGGATTAACACTCCAAAAGTTATATTCAGCATTTACCTGAATAGGCATACCAAAACTTTCACCACCCATTAGATATTTAGTGTTAATAAGAGTTCCACCCGGTGCTCTGTCATCCATTATTGAATTGCACCCCCGTTCCATAAGAGCATTTGCAAAGCTAATAAAAATTTCGGAGCCATCGTTATCAGGCGGTGCATTGGATTCATCCCAACCGCCATTTTCAAATATATCATTGTATCCTGCAGTTGGATATTGAAACGGCGGATTTCCAGCTAATGTACCAACCATATTGGGTAGTGAACCACTTCCAATATATATTCCGTGATACAGATTATCAGTTATTGTGTTATCACCTATATCAGGTGATGAATTGCCAAGCTCAATACCGTTTGTATGACCGCTTATTGTATTACCTCGCAATTCTCCGTTGGAACTCTCTAAGAATATTCCAGGCATAGTATTAAGCCCAAAAGTAATTGTATTATCTATTATATGTGCATTTGTAACATTAGCGAGATAAACGCCCAGGTTGGAATCAGTTAGGATATTATTTTGTACAGTAACTTCATCAACATTAGTAACAGAAATGCCTTGACTTGTAGAATTTGTAATAGAGTTACCTTTTATACCTGGAGAAAAACCTGAGATATTATTTAATACAATTCCATCGTTACAGTTGTTAATTGTATTTGACTTAAGTTCGACTGAGGAAAGATAATTTGATGGATCTGATAATTGGATGCCAGTTCCGGAATTTTCAATAGTATTATTTTCAATAGTTATATTTTGATCTTCTTGTAATTCGGGGATTTCTAACAGGCGCTCCTCACTTTTAATGGCGATAATAGTGTTATCAAATATATTATTATCAACAATAACATTTCCATTATTTTTCAATATAATTCCTGTGCTAAGCCCAGATGCGCTGCCATTAAATTCGTTATTAATAATATTTAATTCTTTTATCCCTCCTGTTGTTATAGAATTAATCACAAAATTATTAAACTCATTGTTCTCGATAAACACTTTAAGATCGTGATAGATTTTTGAGCTTAAATTAACAGGTTCTCTATTCAAATTAAATAATGAGTTTTTGATTGAAATTAAAGCGGATTGATTAATATCATTAAATTCAGTTTCCAATTTGCCTTTTTCGATTATACAATTGTCAATAGACAACGTATCATTACCATAATAAGTGAAATATTTTGTAGTTCTTTCAAAAATTATGCTCGAATTAATTGCTTCCATTTTGAAGAAAATATCAAATGCTGAATTGTCGTTGAAAGTAAGCGTTGAGCCAGATGCATAAAGATTTTTGTTGATGTTAAATTCAGTATCATCATTATATGTCATTTCTGAATTATTAATATTAGCTGTTCCGTCAATGTTAAATTTGGAATCATCATTAAGTGTAATAGTAGTATTATCATTTATATTTGCAATACCGCTAACATTAAATATTGATTTCTCTGAAAAATTAATATTAGCACCGGAACTTGCCGTAAGAACTCCAGTATCTAAAACTCTCAATTCTGAATAAGAACTATAATTGACAGCAGCATTGCTTTCGATTATAAGAGTACCCTCAACAAGCAATGAGCCATTTCTTTCAAAATTTATTATTGCACCCGCGGGAATAGTTAACACACCACCCTCAGGTACAATTATTCTGCAACTATAATTTCCGCTATTCAGTGTACCGGTTAGAATTTGTTCCGGACAATCGTAAATTTTTGTTAATGGATCACCAACAACCATACGGTTATCTGTTAAACTTTGCATTCCCAAATATGCTGCTTCAATAAAGCTGTAACCCAGTGCATATGAAGGTAACATTATGCTATTATTTATTATCTGCCCCCCATTCGATCCGTGGTTAACTTGACCGACACCAACTGTGCCACCTTTTAAAAAGAATTCCGGTAACTGCCCTTGTTCAGCTCCCCCCCCCTGCGTATAGGAGGATCTGTTCCTAAAGTATTTACATTAAAACTCTCAGCAGTGTTAAATACCGAACCGGCAATGTAAGTAAAGTCTAATTGGGTTTGTATATAATCTTCTGGAAAATATAAATCACAAGGTTCAGGAAAAGGAGGATTAGTACCAAAAGTAGTATGAATGCCATTTGAACTATAACTCATAACTGGTTTATTATGAGTTGTGTATATAGTTTCGAACTCATCTATAAACTTATTCGTAATCCCTAAATAATCAAAAATGTCTTTTGTATCACTTGGATTTAAAATTTGACCACTGCCTTTACAAGGAGTGGGATCAGAATCAATAAACCAATCATAACCACTTGAGTTTATTGCTGCAATTGAACTGTCTATCATATTTTTTACATCATCTAAACTCATTGCATCAAGATGAGTGATTAGATAAGATAGTGTTACATCTCTGGCAAGATGAGAATTATAGCTTGAATAATGATTTGGAAGGAATTGATGATCCATTGAAAAAGTAGGATCTGCATTGTAGTATGGATTTGCAATATTATAGGTTCCTTGGCAAGTTCCATTTGTATCGGGAGATTCCTCATTTAGATAATCTAATAGGTGATATGGATCGTCTATATCTTCACCTAAGAAACATAATAACGCATCAACCGACACATTTTGATTACAACTGCTTGCATAATCTTCAATAGTAAGTATTCTGAATGGTATTCCTTTGCATAAGACAATGAATCTGATAGTATTTTTTAATGTGTCTCCATTTACAATCGTTGTTCTTAGATGGTTTGCGATCGGTTCAGCAATTCTCTCAATAAAATATATCCAAGCATGTCTGTATATTGGGAATAACGAACCCTGTTCGTCTTTAATTAGTTCCTTTTCGCCTTCTTCTCCTTGATCAAGTACAATTGAATGCCAGGTCTGAGTTTCAGGGTCATAGACATCGTCATCCACTAATTGATTTAATTTTACAATATTTGACTCTGGTATCCCGCGGGCGTTTTGATAATAGTTTTTTATAGCAATAGAAGTTGTGCTCAATTCATTGTAAACAACAAGAACGTGAGAAGAATCTGGTAAGCCAGCGTAAGTTGGTTCCTGCGAATAAATTATCTGAGTTATTACTGATACAAAAAGTAAAATTGTAAATAAAGTTTTCATTACTTCTCCTCCTAATTTTGTTTAACAAACAAATTATTTTAACAATATTAATTTCTTTATTGAGTTGAATTTACCTGCTCTTAGTCTATAAAAATAAATTCCTGTACTTAAGTCGTTTACTGAAAAAGTCATCTTATAATAACCTGCTTTTTTGTGTTCTTCTATAAGAGTTGTTACTTCATTACCTAAAATATCATACACTTTTAGTGTAACAAATTCATCTTTTGGTATTTGATAGGTTATTATAGTTGAAGAATTAAATGGGTTTGGAAAATTTTGTGCCAAGATGTACTTTAATGGAGAGTTGACGATTACTTCAATTATATTGCTGTACTCAAATGTTCCGTTATAGTCAACCTGTTTTAACCGGTAATAATAATTAGCGGGCTTATCAATAATCTCCGCGAAAGAATATCTATGTTCCTCTGTTGTTGTCCCATTACCTTGAACGTACCCAATATTTTTCCAAATCTGGTATTTAGAATCAGTTCTTTCAATTTCAAATCCCTGGTTATTTATTTCAGTTGCTGTTTGCCAGCTAAGAATCACTTTATTTTTTATTGATTCTCCCTGAAATGATATTAGTTCAACAGGGATATAAGTTGAATCAACATATTGCATTATCAATCCTAACTCCCCAACAGCAAAACCAAAACCAGAATTCAATAAACTTAGTCCGGTTACTCTAATGCCATCAAGTTCGGTAAATTCATACCAGTTTTCTCCGCCGTCTATTGAACGATATGTTTTATCTCCAATTATGAAAAGAGTACTGTTTTCATAGGTACTGAGTTCTGCAATGTTAAATCCTGTAAGACTTGGGTTTAGAACCCAATTAATCCCTCCATCTGTTGTTTTATAGAGTTCATTAAATCCAAGTAAGAAACCGTTCTGGTGATCTATAAAAAAAACATCCCTTGTATCCCAAATATTCAAATTTGTTTGCTCAATCCAGGTCTGTCCTCCATCAGTTGTTTTATAAGGTCTGCTACCTACAATTGAGGCCCATCCATAAAGAGAATCAACAAAATGAATACTAGTAATCCCAGAGAAAGGTTCATTAAGCTGTGTAATCCAGTTTGAACCTTGATCAGTTGTTTTTAATATTCCACTAGCTACTGCCCAGCCAGTTGACTCATTTATAAAGAAAATTCTATTTACACTAGCAATAGTGTCTGTTAATCCGGTTATATTTACTAAGTTCCAAGTACTTCCACCATCCATCGTTTTGTAAATTCGTGTACGACTTCTATGACCGACATATCCCATTTGGTCATTTGTGAATGTTATGCAGTTTCCTCGTGGTGAATTTTCAACTTTCTGAAAACTTAATCCTCCATCATTCGTGATATGTAGTTTTCCCCCAAGGTCACCACTTACAAAAAATCCCTTTAAATCATTTATAAAGAATACATCGCTCCAATCATAGTTAAGAAATATTTTACTCCAGTTGTCCAGCCCATTTGTTCTTTTATATATATTTAATTCCTCACCGCCATAGTATCCTGTTCCGTCTTCAAGTAATTCTATTTGCCAGTCTCCATTATAATTTGAGACATCCGGATCAAGCCAGCTTTCTCCTCTATTCGTTGTTTTCCAAAGACCATTATTAAAATTTATCGTGTATCCTGTATCTACATCAACAAATTCTATCCAATTTGCATCATTTCCCGTTGGTACATCGGGATTAACAGTCCATGTTTCACCTCCATCACTGCTGTAAAGATTCTTTCCACCTTCATATTGGAACTCATTCCCAAATTCACCCGCTGCTGCAATATGTAAGCTGTCTATTATATCAATTGTATATAGCGGTCTTGTGTCTCCTGCTTGTATTTCTGTCCAGTTATTTCCCCCGTCTGTTGTCTTCAGTACTTTTCCACCTCCGCAGGCAATCATTCCGTACTGCTCACTTAAGAAATCCAAAGACCAGTAGTGCTCGTTTAAGCCGGGGAATACCTGCTGCCAGGTTTCTCCGGCGTCTATTGTTTTTAGAAGTGTCTGGTTCATTCCACATACCCAGCCAAGCGTGTCGTTAAGCATCTGCACTCCCCAAAGGTCTGTTCCGCTGCCCACTCCGCTTGGTACCTCTACAAAGTTTTCCCCTCCATCTTCAGAGCGGAGGATTATTCCATCAAATCCTGTTGCTATTACTACCTGTCCGTTGTAAGAGTGAATTTTTAGTAGAAGGTTGGTAATCGGTGTCTCTGATATTGTCCAGTCGTCTCCACCGTTTGTGGTTTTTATTATCGCTCCGCTTCCGCCACAAGCCCAGCCGGTATCTGCATTGATAAAATCTATTCCTACGTAATCAACTCGTGGTACTTTTGGGTTTAATTCTGTCCATACGCCTGTGCCGGTTGCAACTTTGCCAAGTGTTCTTGTATTCCACCCAAGAGGAAAGACTTGTTCTTTAGGTTGTTGGGTGTAGGTGGTAGGGGGTTGGCTGTTGTCAGTTCTGCGGTAGTTTATTTTTTCTTTGCCGGAAGCGTCGTACTGTTCCTGCGCAGTTATAGTAACTGCAAAAAGCAGTATCATTAAACAAAGGAAGAAAAGATATTTCATTATTACACTCAAAAATATCTTATTAAATAGTTCTGAATGAACTTAAGGAATAATATCAAGGAAGTCAATATTTTTTAAATTAGGACACTACCGTAATTTTACCCCGCTTAATAAATGCGACGGCGCAGCTTGTGGCAAACGAGAATGAATTAATTTTTAACTGTAGTAAGGTAACTGTAAAGAATCTCTAAAATTTCCATTTATATTCATTTAGTATTAGATTTATTCTGTATGATTCATTTTAATTTCATATCGTGCATTTAAAAAAAATATCTAAAGTATTCGAAGTTAAACTTGCAGGACTTTCTGCCGGTGTGCTCTCATCCAATGAGTTTGAGAAGCTGATAAATATTTTTGAAGCGGAAATAAGCAGAGTTTATTTTACGACTTCATCCGAGGCAAATCTTATCAGAATTATTCAGGGAATGTATGATAAGGCTTTCTTAATCAAGGAATGTTTCAGATATCCTTATTATGTGGAAATTCTTGTCTCAATAGCCGCAAACAGTAATTACTTAACAGACATCCTTGTTATCAATCCCGAATACTTCTACTGGATTGTAAATCCTTCTACATTAAATACTAACTTAACCAAAACTAATTTTAAGAAAGAAATTAAATCCACTCTTTCTTTGTTTACATCCTTCCGTGCTAAAATAAGCTCACTAAAAACAATTAAAAGAAAAGAGCTGCTTCGGATAGGACTGCGGGATATTTACTTAAAAGTTCCGGTTAAAAATATTACTGAAGAATTATCCATACTTGCCCTTCACCTATCCAGCGAATTGTTTTCAGTCTGTTATAAAGAGATACTTAAAAAGTATTCGATTGAAAATCCACCCGGCAAATATTGTCTTGCAGCGTTGGGCAAGTTAGGCGGCGATGAACTAAACTACAGCTCCGATATTGATCTGATCCTCTTTTATGATAAAGAAAGAAAAATTCGCAATAGAAAATATTTAAGTGAGCTGCTCACTGAAGCAGCACAACTTTTCGTAAAATCCTCTGCTGAAATTACCGGCGGTTTTCTTTATCGCATTGATTTTAGATTGCGACCGGACGGCAGAAACTCACCGCTATGCAGAAGTTTGCAGGAGTATCTTAATTATTACGAAAGCAGGGGTGAAGACTGGGAAAGACAAATGCTTATCAAAGTAAATTTCCTTGGTGGAAGTAAGTCCTTATATAAGAAGTTTATAGATTTCCTTACACCTTTCATTTACCCTTCCTCTCTTTCTGTTTCACCGAAAAAACAAATTTTAAAAATGAAAGCAAATATTGAAAGACGGATTAATGATGAAGACAACATTAAACTTATTTACGGAGGAATAAGAGATATTGAATTTTCAGTTCAAGCGCTGCAATTGCTTAACGGTGGAAAAATTGAAGCCATCCGCAATGGTAATACACTGCAGGCAATAGAAGAATTGGAGAAAGTAAAACTATTAGACAAGATGGAAGCAAAAACATTTTCGGTTGCTTACATCTTCTACAGAAAGATAGAACATTATCTTCAGTTGATGAATGACAGACAAACTCATGTTATACCCGAAGAGGGTGAACTGCTGGAAAAGATGAGCTGCTTTTTGGGATATAAAAGCAGCAAGGATTTTATGCACCATGTTAATAATGACAGAAATAAGGTGCGAAAAATATATCAATCAATTTTAAGCGAAGATGAAACTCACAGTGATGTTAATGCTGAATTAACCGATATTTTTTTTGAGGACAAAATCAGGGCAAAGAATGACTTCCAATATTTAAGAGAAGGTAAGGGAATAACCGGCACACGAACGTTTGATTCAAAATCAATTGAAAGTTTTACGAAAATTGAAAACCGGATTTATTATTATTTAAAGAATTCAATTTGTCCTGATAAAACTCTTTCAAACTTTGTGCGCATAATTAAAGGAGCAGATTTTCCTTCTATTTGGTATGGCGAATTAATTGATAGTACTTTTTTTGAATTCGTAATGAAAATCTGTGAACTTTCACAATTCTCAATCAATCTTTTTGCAGAAGATAAAGAGTTAAGGGAGTTTTTACTAAGCCGTAAAGTATTTGTAAAAATTCCTGTCACAGAATTATCCACCTTCAATATAAAAACAATTTTATTCTATTTATCGGTGCAAATAACTGTTAATTTGCTTGAACCGTTAAAGGCATCGGAAATTTTAAGCAACTTAATTCATAAAAAAATTAAAATGCTTTTTGAAGAGCAAACTAAAGAGATGAAATGGACTAAAGATTATTTTGTTGCGGCTCTTGGCAGTTTAGGATCATCGGCATTAACTTTCTTTTCAGATCTGGATTTAATTTTTATCGTGCGCGACTCGCAAAAGCATCCTATTGCCGAAAAACAATTTCAAAAAATATTAACTTTACTCAGGGAAGAATTAAAACCATTCACCATTGACTGTAGGTTAAGACCGGAAGGTAAAAGCAGTCAGCTTGTATGGGATATAGAAAATTCGAAAAATTATTTTACGAACCGTGCACGCGTGTGGGAGTTTCAGGCACTTACAAAAATTTCTTTCATCGCAGGAGATAAAAAACTATTTAAAAGTTTTACAAGGTCAGCGGTATCGTCCATATCAAGGTTCGATGTAAAAAATATTGAACGTGAAATGCACGAGATGAGGAAAAAAATCTTATCGCAAAAAATAACCACCTCACTCGAAATATTTGATATTAAAAAGAATAGCGGAGGTATAACCGATATTGAATTTATTGTACAGTGTTTTTTACTTTGCAATCCGGTTTTGTTTAATAAATCATTCGAAAAAAAAACAGTAGAACAGCTATATTTAATTGGTGAATCTTTAAACGATAAATCTGCAAAGAAAATACTAAAAAATGCATTTATTTTTTTTAAAAGTGTTGAGATGCTGAATCAATTATTTTTTAACAATACTACTTCCAAAATTGTTTTAGAAGATAAAACACTTAACAGTTTTTCTAAAAAAATGGGCTATAAAAATCCGACACAATTTAAAGATGATATTAAATCCTTTTCAACGAAAGTAAGAAACATTTATTCACAAATTTTCAGTTAAAAAAAACAAATGGATTTGGCAAAAAAATATTTTTATATAATAACTGGTTTTTTTGTATTTATAATTTACCTCTTTACTTTAGCTCCTTCTGTGGTGCAGATAGATTCGGGTGAGTTAGCAGCAGTGCAGGCAACTTTAGGGATTGCACACCCAACAGGTTATCCGCTGTTCACAATAATTGGTTACATTTTTTCTTTAATACCGTTACCGTTCACAAAAATATATCAACTCAATCTTCTTGCGGCTGTGTTTTGCAGCGCCGGTATCTCGGTGTTTGTTTACACTGCAAAGCTGTTACTTGATAATCTAAATTCGTTCTCCCCTACCAAAGTTAAAATTGAAAAAACAAAAAAGGACAAAAAGAAAAGCGGGAAGGGCGATAAGCAAAAGCTGAAACAAGAAGCGGACCTAACGGAAATCGTTAAATATATTATTGCCATTGCAGGAGGATTAATTCTCGCATTCAGCGAAACATACTGGCTTCAAAGCACCTCGGTAGAAGTTTATTCACTCCATATTTTATTGATGAATATAATTATTCTTTTCCTTGTTAAAGCATTTATTTATGTTGAAAGGGAGAACGATAAGACCAACCTAAAGTTGTGGCTTATCTTTTCAGCATTTCTTGCGCTCGGTTTTACAAATCACATGACAACACTCTTAATAATTCCGGGAGTCACTTATTTATTTTTTACAAAAAATAAATTCAGCAAAGCAGGATTTAAAAAAATATTAATAATGCTTGCTGTGTTTTTCCCTATTTTATTTTTAATCTATTCTTACCTGCCAGTGAGAGCAGCACAAAACCCGGTATTAAACTGGGGCAATCCAACAGACTTTGAAAATTTTATAAGACACATAACCGGCAAACAATACCAGGTTTGGCTTTTTGCTTCATCAGCTGCAGCAAAACAGCAGCTCATTCATTTTGTTGAAACACTGCCCGGGCAGTTTTCAATCGCACTGGTTTTATCTTTTGTCGGGTTAATTTCATCATTTTTTTATGCGAGGAAAATTTTCGTTTTTCTCATCATTACATTTTTATTCACTGTGTTTTATTCAATCAATTATGAAATACATGACATTGATACATACTTTTTACTCGCGTACATTTCTCTTGCTTACTTTGCGGTATTCGGATTACTGAAACTTTTTAAGATGAACAAAAGGAAAAAAATAATTCTACCGCTCGGTGTTATATTTTTAGTTATAGTAATTCAATTTGTAGTGAATGTTAATAAAACTGACCAAAGCGGAATTTATACTTATGTGGATTATACGCGAACCATTCTTAATGGTGTCTCGCAGGAAAGCATAATTTTTAGTTATCAATGGGATTACTTTATTTCTCCATCATATTATTTCAGGTATGTTGAAGACTATCGTAATGATGTAGCGGTTGTTGATAAAGAACTTCTTCGGCGCACTTGGTATTTTGATCAGCTGGACAGAAATTATCCATTTCTATTTGAAGAGTTGGATGATCTTGTAAGTAAATTTAAAGTGGCTTTACTGCCTTTTGAGAGAAGTGAAAATTTTAACGCAAATTTGCTTGAAGGGCTTTACCGAAGATTGATGACCGCGTTGGTTGCAACAAATATTGATGAAAGAGATTTTTATATTGCCCCGGAATTATATCAAAATGAAATGCAGCGGGGCGAATTTAAATTACCGCAAGGTTACAAACTTGTGCCGGATAATTTATTATTTAAAGTTGTAAATAGTGATGAATATGTTCCTGCATCCGATCCTGATTTTCAAATAAGATTTAGCGATAATAAAAATTATTACCTTGAGAAGATAGAGTATTTTACCGGCTATATGCTTTTAAACAGAGTTAATTATGAACTGCAGCATGGGAAAGTTGAAAGGGCAAAAGTTTTTATGCGAAAGCTTAAAAAACTTCTGCCGGATTATAATATTCCAGTCACTTTAAAAAACTTTTTGCAGGATGACTAATCTTCCAACGCTTCAAGCAATTCTTCTTTTCTTTCCTGCGTAAGTTCTTTCTCTGTTCTGAAGGATTGCAAAGTTACGTCCATTTGCTGAATGAGGTTTCGTTTATAATATTTTGGTGCATACACACTGCCGTCTAACATATATAGCCGTTGTGTATCTTCATCATAAAAAACATAGTTAACAAACGGACCTCCCATACCTTTTATGTTCAAATCCCACAAACCCTGCGTGAACAAAGCATATCGGTCATTAAAGTTAACTTCGTTTACAGTAAAATAATCTTCAGCAATAACAACGTAACCTTTATTATCGGCTGTTAAATAATATTTATTTGTAACTCTGTTTCTTATAGCTTTAATAGAATCTTCATTTAAATATTCGGGTGTTGCGTTATCAATCCAATGAATGAAAATCCATCTTTCCATCCCGCTGCCCGGTGCACGCCTTAACCATACAAAATTATCTTCGGGTTTATTAAGTGCAAGATGATAATCTGCCTGAACATAAATTATCCAGCCGTAATCTTTTAATAATAAACCTTCAATTTCTTTTCGTTCATATTTTGCCTTATATAAACTGTTGAATAATCTTTCATCAGAGATTTTTTGAAATGCGTAAAGAAGATTATCTGAATTCCCTAAAATTTTAGAATTCAGTTTTTCAATGGATGGGGCAGAAATAACAGCAACAAATTGGTTTTTTGCCCAGAGATCATTTTTATAAACAATAAAATCCGGATCATCTTCCATTTTTTTTTCAACGGAGGAGTCTACAACTTCTGAAATAAAATCAGATGTTTTCGAACCTGAATTTAGAGGAGCTGCAATAATGATATTTTTTTTTCGCTTATATTTATTTATCTGTGATGGATTAATTCTTTTAAGAGTGAATATTTTTTCCGGCTGTGGGGTGTAAATAATTCTTTCGAATGTTGAATTGAGCGCCGCTTTAAATTCGAGATATTCTAGTGAATCAGCCACGACAAAAATTTCATCTTCAAAACCTTTTGCAGGCCTGTTTGATGGATCGCATCCATAAACAACTACTAAAATTATAACAACGGTAAATATTTTTATTAATAATTTCATAATCTAACCTGGAACGCCTGATAATGTTAATTCAAGATTTGGTAGAAATATTATATAAAGTATCCACATTGTAAAGCCAACTGCAAATGGAATTGAAAAATTATCATCAACGTATCTAGAAGAAACATTTTCGATTATTGCACCGACAAATGCAGCGACAAAACCAATAATATATTCATCATAAAAATATCCGACTTTTGGAGTGAATAATATAACAATGCTTGAACTAATTAAAAAAGCTAAAGTTCCCTCAAAACTTTTATGAAGGAATTTGTGTTTACCGAACTTTCTCCCGATCAGCGCAGCCATAGTATCGCCGATAATCAGAATTGAGAATGCGGTGATAAAAATTATTTTCGGAAAGACAAGCACACCAAAAATAGCAGAAAGCAAAACATAAGTTGCACCGTTTAAGTTTTTCTTATCGCTGTCAAGTTCATGGCGCCTTAATAAAAAACCAAATGATTTATAAAATATTTTTCCTATTTGCGGCAAAAAATATCTGCTGAGATCGAGAGTAAGGGCGAATGCTGCCAGGCTGCCCAATATTATAGCAGCAGTTGATTTGGTGATAAAAAAATATATGATTGGAATTGATAAAGAAAAAAGATGAATCAGTTTCCTAACCAATTCATCTTTATAATCAATAGTACCGCTATCAGTTGGCGTCATCTTTAGGAGCTGTATCTTTATTCTTCCGCTTTTCAATCATTTCCTTTACATGCTCGGGTACTTTCCCGGCACTCTCTTCACTCTTCGTCGATGCTTCACCTTTTCCGTTTTCCGGAACGGGCGGTAATTCTTCACCCTTAATTATAGTGTCAATTTCATGACCGTCAAGTATCTCTCTCTCCAACAATTCTTTCGATAATTTGTGGAGTATCTCCATATTATCTTCTAATATCTTCTCGGCTCTTTCCATACCAAGCTTCACTATTTTGCTTACTTCTTCATCAATTTCGACAGCAGTTTTTTCACTATAATCTCTGTGTTTTTGAATTTCGCGACCTAGAAAAATTTCCTCTTCTTTAGCGCCGAAGCTCAATGGTCCCAACTTGTCACTCATTCCCCATTCACAAACCATTTTGCGTGCAATACCCGTAGCTTTTTCAATGTCATCACCGGCACCGGTTGTATAATGATTAAACACAATTTTTTCTGCCGCTCTTCCGCCCAAAGCATAAGTAATTATAGCTTCGAGATATTCTTTAGAGTAAGTATGCTTTTCATCAATAGGAATATAACTTGTAACACCAAGTGCTCTGCCGCGCGGAATAATTGTTACTTTATGAACAGGGTCTGCTTCCGGAATCATTCTCGCCACAAGTACATGACCAATTTCGTGATAAGAAGTTGTTTTCTTTTCTTCTTCGGAAATGATAAGACTCTTTCTTTCCAATCCCATCATTACTTTATCTTTGGCTTCTTCAATATCTATTCGCTCGACCGCTTTCTTATCTTTACGTGCAGCTAGTAATGCAGCTTCGTTAACAAGATTAGCTAAGTCTGCACCAGCTAATCCAGGAGTGCCTTTCGCAATCACTTCGAGGTTCACATCATCGCCTAACGGAATATTTCTCGTATGAACTTTAAGAATACCTTCACGCCCTTTTACATCCGGACGGTCAACAACTATCTGCCTATCAAATCTTCCTGGTCTTAGTAATGCGGGATCAAGAACATCAGGACGGTTTGTAGCTGCAATAATTATTACGCCGCTGTTCTGTTCAAAACCATCCATTTCAACAAGTAACTGATTGAGAGTTTGTTCACGTTCATCGTGTCCGCCGCCAAGTCCTGCACCTCTGTGCCTTCCGACGGCATCAATTTCATCTATAAAAATAATGCAGGGAGCATTTTTCTTGCCCTGCTCAAAAAGATCTCTTACTCTGCTTGCACCCACACCAACAAACATTTCCACAAAATCGGCACCACTTATAGCGTAAAACGGAACGGAGGCTTCTCCGGCTATTGCTCTTGCAAGCAATGTTTTTCCTGTTCCGGGAGGTCCTAAAAGAAGGACTCCTTTAGGAATTTTTCCACCGAGTTTTTGAAATTTGGCAGGTTCCTTCAAAAATTCAATTACTTCCTGCAATTCAACTTTTGCTTCATCAGTTCCGGCTACATCGTTAAACGTAACATTAGAATCTGATTTGGTTATTAATTTCGCTTTACTTTTACCGAATGAAAAAATGCCGCGCGAACCACCACCCTGCCCCTGCATTCTTCTCATAATAATTACCCAAACAGCAATTATTAAAATCCATGGAAGAAATCCGATAATAATATTGATCCATTCGTTAGATTCTTTTTCGAACGAATATACTATCCCTTTTTTTCTCCAGATAACTTCCTGATCCTTGATAATGGGCTCGGGAATATAAACTGAAATAGCGTTAATCTTTTTTGGTTTTCCATTAATTGTAATGGTTGTTTCGGATGTTAGATCGGCAGTAAAGTAATAATCGTTGATATCAGATTTTGTGATTTTTGCTTCTTTAATTTTATCCGCTTGTTCGAGTAATCTTTCATAAGCATCAAAAGGTATTTCTGCATAATTAACCTGATCTGTTCTAACCAGCTGCATTACAATAACTGCAGCAACTATAACTGCTCCCCATCCAAAAACCATCCTGATAATTTTCGTCCAATCAAAATTGTCATCCGGTTTATTAGGACCACTGCCCTTTGAATCCTTGGGATTTTGTTTTTTATCTTTATTATCAGACATAAAATTTTTCATGTTCAAATTCATTCTTTTGTTATTAATCCGTTTTATCTGTTTATAATTTCTTATTAAGGTCAGATGGAACTCGTCCCGATAAATGGGGACTCGTTTCATCTTTCAAAACATAAATTGATCTTAAGTTCCTGTATTTTTGAGCATAATCAAGCCCATAACCAATAACGAATTGACTTGGAATATTAAAACCAATATAATCAATTTTTACATCATATTTAAGACTCTCTGGTTTCACCAGCAGCGTAACAACCTTCATACTTTTCGGATTCTTTTCTCCAAATAAATCCTCTATATATTTGATTGAAAGCCCTGAATCTACAATATCTTCAACTATAATGATGTCCCTTCCATCAACATCGCAATTAAGCTCTTTTAACATTTTTACTTTTCCGGAAGAGAGTTTTTCATCTCCGTAACTTGATAGCTTAAAAAAGTCAATTTCGCAATCAAGTTCAACACATTTAATTAAATCGGACATAAAAAGGAACGAACCGTTTAAAACGCCGATAAAAACCGGAACGCTTCCTCCGTAATCCTTTGTAATTTCTTCGCCAAGTTCGGCAACTCTATTCTGTATTTGCTCCTCTGTTAGTAAAGGGACAAAAACCTCATCACCAACAGTTACTTTTTCTTTCGGTTCTTTTATCAATTCAGGCATAATTCCAACACTTTTTTGGTTTTAGCCGAAATTTTATAGCGTTCATCAATTCTTATACCAACAACCCAAACAATCTTTCCGGCATTTGATAATATTAGTTGTTCTTTTTTCTCTGATGATCTTACTTTTTGTTCAGTTAGAAAATCAGAAAGCTTTTTTGAGTTCTTCATTCCCAACGGATAAAAACGATCACCGGTTTTCCATTTGCGTAAAATAAAAGTGCTTTCAATTTTATCTGCAGAAATATATTCTCTATTGATTGTATTGCAAAAACTAAGTTTATTGCGATTAATCGTACTTATTGAGATTGATTTTCCTTCAACTTGTTTTTCTTCACCTATTTTAATTTCAACCTGCTTAACATTTTTCATCTCTCTTTTTTTTAAATAGATAATAATCGAATCTCTTTCTTTTACAGCTACAATTCTATTTGAAAACTTAATCTCCCTACCGGTTTGAGCTTTGATTAGCTTAATCAAATCCGATATGTTTTTACTTTCTAAATCTTCATTGAAATATTTTCTTACAGTTATCCTGAAAACATCGCCGTATAATCGTACATCAGTTTCTTCTAAATGTTTCAAATTGATAATTAATTGTTGCTGCTTATAAGTTACTGTTTTTTTAACAGCGTTATTAATTTGTTCATCAATTAAATAGGTATAACCTCTTATAATTTCAGATGTGCGGAATACTGCACTATCAAATTGCGGATTAAGCTTATCTTTAATTAGAGGTATTATTTCATTCCGCAGATAATTTCTCTGATAATTATTCTCAACATTACTACTGTCGATTCTGTAATTTATTTTTTTATTATGAAGGTAATCCAGAATTTCTTTCTTTGAGAGAACAAGAACCGGGCGGATGATTTTTTCTCTTCTTTCAGGAATACCTGATAAACCTTTTATTCCGGTACCTTTTATTAAATTAAGCAAAACAGTTTCAGCATTATCATCTGCATTATGTGCCGTTGCAATTTTTGTATAATTATGTTTTTTAGCAATCCTATGCAGCTCACTATATCTTAATTCTCTGCCTGCTTCTTCAAGCGACATTCGTTTTCTCTTTGCAAAAAGCTTTACATTTTTCGAAGTTGAAAAGAACGGAATCCTTTTTTTTACTCCAAAGTTTTTACAAAATTGCTCGTCAATACTGGCTTCTTTTCCTCTTAAATTATGGTTAAGATGAAAAGCAGCTATATCTATTTTAAATCTTCTTTTATATTTAAGAAGAAACTCTAATAAAAAAACCGAATCTGCCCCACCGCTTAATGCTACCAAAATTCTGTCACCTGCATCAATAAGTTTTTTATTCAGAATAAACTTTACAACTTTTTGCTCAGTTGTCCTTAGCATTTTATATTTTAATAATTTTATATCTTAGTACCTAGACTAGTTGATTACAAAAATAACCCGAATTGTCATTCTGCCTGCCTGTCCGTTAGGCAGGTAATAATCTTGTAAATATATTTCGAATCCAGTTTATTTATGTTTATCATCACAATAACAAGTTTCTTTCTGAATGACGGATCTGTGCTTCAATTTCCTTTTGTGCTTCAAACTATCTTTTCAATTTAAAATGTTTATAATTTTAAATTAAGGTCAGATGGAAATCGTCCCGACCTGCCTGTGGTTGGCAGATTCATTGGGACTCATTTCATCTTTAAAAAAGTAATTTCTAAAATATTAACTTAATAAATTGTCGGGCAATTAATCGGGGAAACGTGAAGACCGGAAAATACGGTGGTGTATTTTGATTTCTGCTGAATGCTAATCAATACTCAATATTTCAAATTCAAGTAAACCTGCAGGTGCTTTTATTTTTACTTTATCGCCGACTTTTGTACCAATTAATCCTTTACCAACGGGAGATGTTACAGAAATTTTTCCTTCCTGGAAATCTGCCTCTTCAGGAGAAACGAGAAGATAATCAAAAGATTTTTTTGTTTTTAGATTTTTAATTTTCACTTGCGATAAAATTCCAACCTGCCCTTTAGTTAACTTAGATTTATCTATTATCCTTGCGCGGGAAAGAGAATCCTCTATCTGGCTTATTTTCAGTTCGAACAAACCCTGTTCTTCTTTAGCAGCATCGTATTCGGCATTTTCTGAAAGATCGCCATGTGCACGCGCAGTAGCAATTTTTTCAGCCATTTTTTTTCTGCCGTTAGTTTTCATTTCTTTTAATTCTTTTTCTATTTCAACTAATCTTTCTTTAGTCAGATAAACGAAATTTCCCTGGGACATATTTACTTCTTTTGTTAATGAATGATTTAAAAAAAATTGCCACCGTCTCTTTATATCGGGACAGTGGCATGGCAAAAATATATATTTAGTGGAATGATGTCAAGACATCTATTTAATTAAGTGGAAGTTTCAAACTCTTCCTTTAATTATATTATTTCAAAAGTATTCCCAACTATTGTCGGGATTGCTACTCAAATCACAGGGTCATTTGAGTAGTATCATCTTCTTTGTCTGCTTAAAAGAACCGGTATTTAAAGTATAATAGTAAATTCCACTTGGCAAATTAGAAGCATCGAATTCAACTTCATAACTTCCTGCCTGCATTTCTTTATTGATTGGTGTTGAAACTTCATTTCCTAAAACATCATAAACCTGCAGGTTTACAAAGCCGGCATCTGCAATCTGGTATTTTATTTTTGTAGATGGATTAAATGGGTTTGGATAGTTTTGCTCCAGTTCTATAGTAGTAACAGTAACTCCATTTATTTCTATTACATCAGAAAAACTGAAGGTACCGTTAAAATCTATTTGTTTTAATCTGTAGTAAACTTTACCCTTAAATCCTTCATCAACAAATCTGTATTCGTTTCTTTCTGTTGTGCTGCCGTTGCCCTCTACAAAACCAATAGTATTAAATTGATTGTTATCCAAGCTTCTCTGAATTTCAAAACCAAGATTATTTATTTCAGTTGCTGTTGTCCATTCTAATATTATTTTTCCATTTTCAACTCTGCCAGTAAAACTAATTAATTCAACGGGAACAATTGATTCTACAGTTTTCAATATCCAGTTATTTGGATCGAAAGCAATTGACTGAGGGGAACCTAAAACATCAAACTGAAAATCCTGATTTTGTGCATTATTAAAAACAGTAACAATTGTATCGCCTAATGAAGTGTTTATTTTGATCTGCACAGGCATAGTAAAGAATGAAGGGTTTGAATTAACATCTTGCGTGATGTTTAAATACATTCTATACGTATCACCTGAAACGTGGTTGTAGCTCCACCAAACATTGTAGACAGGATAGTTCTCACCGTATATCCATTCCTTGGAAGAAATAATCCAATGGCTGTCCATAAACACTTTCGGCAACTGCTTGAAAATCTTCTGTCGTTGCAACACCGTATTTAAGATCAGGATCCGATGAATAAGCCCTCATTATATCAAAGAAAGTAGTTGAATCACCAACAACACCTCTTAACATATGCAAAACAATAGAACCTTTAGCATAAGACCTTGGACCGCTAAAAATTTCCCATACGCTGCTTATATCCTGTACCCAAATTGTACCATTAGCATTCCGGGCAGAGTTCATCTCACTGATTACAAACTGGTTGTACGAATTTTGTCCGAACTTAGCTTCGAGATAAACTCCTTCAGAATATGTAGCAAATCCTTCGTTAAGCCATATATGATGCCAGTCTTTACAGGTAATCATATCGCCATACCATTGGTGCGCGAGTTCATGGGAAATAACTCCTCTTCCCCAGAATCCCATAGATGAACAAGTTTGATGTTCCATTGCTCCGCCCCATTGCATCTCGGCGTGTCCGTACCTTTCATCAACAAAAGGGTACATTCCAAATTTTTCGCTGAATACTGCAATCATATCATCGGTTTCATCGAGAAGAGATTTTATACCATTAAATGTTTCAGGATAAGTGTAGTGCGTAATAACCATAGAATCTGTTGGTGAATAATGATAGTAAGTATCGTACTGCAAATAATTTGTCATCGCAAGCGAAATTAAATATTGAGCAATCGGGTGATGGTTTTTCCAATAGTAAGTGTGAGTACCATCCCCATTGACTGTTATATTTTCTAATGTACCGTTTGAAATTGGAATAAGACTTTCAACCACGGTAATCCAAACATCGGATGAGTCGGCTTTATCAGCAGGAGTATCTTTACATGGGAACCAATCACTAGTACCGTAAGGTTCACTAAGTGTCCATATTACCGGGTTCCCGCCGTGTGTAGCAAACTCAAAACTTCCGAAACCGCTTGAGCCGGGCACGCCAGAATAAAAAACCTCTACAGAAAATTCTTCACCCTGGATATAAGTTCTATCCAAATCGATGTGCAATTCATCGCTTGTATGAGTAAATGTAGTTGCAGAACCATTTAGTAAAACTGAAGTAACTGTTAATACATCCTGCAGGTCAAGAAAGAAATTATCTATTGAAGAAGTATCAACTTTTGCGCTAACTGTAACGGCTGCTGTAATATTCCTTGGTGAATAGGTTACACTTATATCCAGACCATAATATGTAACATCAATTTTCGTTTCGCCTGGATAATTAACTTTTGAAAGTGTAAATAAATTTGAGTGTGCGGCTTTTTCCATGTCAGCAATTCTCTGGTCAAATTCCTGGGCAAACAAACCTGCTGAAAGTAAAATCACTGCTAAGAAAGTTTTAAATACCATTTTCTCCTCCTGAGGATAAAGTTCATAAAAAGTGATATAATAATAAAAATTCGGAATAGTTATTCACTCCAAAATTTTATCCGCATAATTAATAATAATTATCATTTAAACATAAATAATTAACAATTAAATAATAATGATAAATTTGGAAATCGATCCATAGGAATAAACAATTGAGGTACACAACAAAGGTGAGAACACAATTTTAATGTAAGTAATTAATTTTCATTTCTCATCTTTTTAAATTCTATCTATTTAATTAACTTTCTTTAATGAAAAACAAAAAATTAAAAGTAGCTATCGTTTATAACGAAGCCGCACCTGAACTTTATAAAAAATCTGCAGAGTCCGAAATATCCACAGGAAGTTTTGTGCCTTATTTTGAAGTTGAAGAACTCACTCCAATGGAGGAGTTCGATTATATTGCCAAAAAACTAAGAAGAGTAGGTATGAATGCATACACTTTGAACATATTGGATAATATTCAGATGATGCTGAATGATTTTAAGAAGAACAAACCTGATGTGATTTTCAATTTTGTTGAGTTGTACAAAGATGAACCTCAATACGAAATG
>SMVB01453600.1_pt1 | contig 21624 bp, 23 predicted proteins | sample 2456461 | NCBI WGS metagenome assembly SMVB01 (sample SAMN11095934, study PRJNA526329) | marine sediment metagenome | biome: Marine sediment; feature: Surficial sediment; material: Deep marine sediment; isolation source: Hadal surficial sediment | place: Pacific Ocean | collected 2014-05 | depth...
GGGCGGCCATCGCTATTGCCTGGCCCGGTTCGCCACGAACTGGCGCATCATGGCCCTTCGCAGGGAGCCTTCGGCACGGGCGACGTCGAACACCTCTTCGTCGTGTTCCGTCTTGCGCTGGTGGAGGCGTTCACGGGCCCGCTCTCCCGCACTCACAGCGCGCTCGACATCGATGTCCCCCGGCGGCTCGGAGACGTCGCTCACGACCCGCACGGTGTCATTCCGCACTTCGACGAATCCGCCGGCCACGAACATCGTCCGTTTCGACCCGTCCTTCGTGTAGGTGAGCTCGCCCGCGCCGAGCGCGGCCACCAGGGGCGCGTGCCGGGCGAGAATGCCCAGGCTGCCGTCGAGGGCGGGGACCTGCACGGACTCCGCGGACTCGTCGAGCACGATTCGCTCGGGGGTGATGATGCGGAGAGTGATCGGCTCGGCCATGGCCGCGTTACGCCCCCCCGCTCGTCTTCTTGGCCTTCGCCGCCGCCGACTCGACGCCGGCCACCATGTAGAAGGCGTCCTCCGGCAGGTCGTCGTGCTCACCGTCGATGATCTCCCGGAACGAGCGCACGGTCTCCTCGACCGGCACGAACACCCCCTCGATGCCCGTGAACGTCTCGGCCACGAAGAATGGCTGCGACAGGAACTTCTGGATGCGCCGGGCACGGTGCACGACCTGCTTGTCCTCGTCCGAGAGCTCCTCGATGCCGAGGATTGCGATGATGTCCTTCAGGTCGGCGTAGCGCTGGAGAATCTGCTGCACCTCGCGCGCCACGTTATAGTGCTCCTCGCCGACGACTTGCGGGTCGAGCATCCGCGAGGTCGACTTGAGCGGGTCGACCGCGGGGTAGATGCCGAGCTCCGAGATCGCGCGGTCGAGGATGATCGTGGAGTCCAGGTGCGCGAACGTGGCCACGGGGGCGGGGTCCGTGATGTCGTCGGCGGGCACGTAGACGGCCTGCATCGACGTCACCGAACCCTTCTTGGTCGAGGTGATCCGCTCCTGCAGCGCGCCCATCTCGGAGGCCATCGTCGGTTGATAGCCCACGGCCGAGGGCATCCGGCCGAGGAGCGCCGAGACCTCCGAGCCCGCCTGGACGAAACGGAAGATGTTGTCGACGAAGAGCAGCACGTCCTGACCCAACTCGTCCCGGAAGTACTCGGCCATCGTGAGCCCCGAGAGGGCCACGCGCAGCCGCGCGCCGGGGGGCTCGTTCATCTGGCCAAAGACGAGCACCGCGTTGTCGATCACGCGCTGCTGCGTGCCCTCGGGCGTCGTGTACGTGGCCTCGGACATCTCGAGCCACAGGTCGTTGCCTTCGCGCGTCCGTTCACCGACGCCGGCGAACACCGAGAAGCCGCCCTTCTCGACGGCGGTGATCCGGATGAGCTCCTGGATCAGCACGGTCTTGCCCACGCCCGCGCCGCCGAACAGCCCGATCTTGCCGCCCTTGGCGAAGGGGCAGAGCAGGTCGACGACCTTGATGCCGGTCTCGAACACCTCGGAGACCGCCTCCTGGTCCACGAACGTCGGAGCGGGCCGGTGGATCGGCCATTCCTCGCCGTCCGGGATGTCGCCTTTCAGCACGGTGTCGAGCGGCTTGCCGAGGAGGTTGAAGATTCGGCCCTTCGTGCGCTCGCCCACCGGCACCATGATCGGTCCGCCCGTGTCGGCCACGGCCATGCCGCGACTGCAGCCGTCCGTCGTGGACATCGCGATGCAACGCACGACGTCGTTGCCGAGGTGCTGCGCGACTTCGAGCACGACGTCGAGGTCCTTCGACGCCTCTGTGAGCGAGAGCGCATTGAAAATAGCCGGCAGGCTGCCCGGCTCGAAGCGCACGTCGACGACCGGCCCGAAGATCTGGGTGACGGTTCCTTGCTTGCTGGTCATGGGTCAGGTCCTACTTGAGCGCTTCCACGCCCCCGACGATGTCGAGGAGCTCCTTGGTAATCGATTCCTGGCGCTTGCGGTTGTAGACGCCGCGCAGCGCCTTCTGCATGTCCGAGGCCGCGTCCGTGGCGTTCTTCATGGCGAATCGGCGGCTGGCGTACTCCGAGGTGAGCGACTCGAGCAGCGCGTTGTAGGCGCGCGTCTCGAGGTAGCGCGGGATGAGCTGGTCGAAGATCGTCGCGGCGTCAGGCTCCAGGATGACGCCGGCGGGGATCCGCTCACCACCCTCGCCGGCGATGGACGCGCCCGACACGGGCAGGAACTGAGCGATCGTGGGTACGAACTTCACCATCGACTCGAACCGCGTCGAGAGGATCTGCACGTCGGAGTACTCGCCCGAGAGGAACGACTGGGTCAGCATCCGCGCCGTGACCGCCGCGTTCCGGTAGTCGATCTTCTCGAGGGGCGGCTCGGTCAGGAACCGCGTGATCCGGAAACCCCGCCGGTCCATGTACTGGTACCCCTTGCGGCCGACCACGAAGTACTCGGTGGGGTCTGCGTCGCGGCCGCCCCGCTCCTTGCGCCACGCTTGGAGCTTCCGGAACAGGCTCGAGTTGTAGGGCCCGCACAGGCCGCGGTCCGAGGACACGACGAGCAGGAGCGTCCGTTCGCCCGCGCCCCGACGGAAGAGGGGGTGCCCCTCGAGGTCCTCGCCGAGCATGCTCGCGAGCCGGCCGACGAGGCCGGCGATCTCCTCGGTGTACGGCCGCGAGGCGATCGCGCGATCCTGGAACCGACGCAGCTTCGTCGTCGCCACCATCTCCATGGCGCGCGTGATCTGCTTGATGCTGCCGACGGACTTGATCCGCTGGCGCAGGTCCTTGATGCTGGCCATCGTCAGGCGCGGATCTGGGTCTTCACAGCGGCGATCGCCGCGTCGAGCTGCTTTTTCACGTCGTCGGGAATGTCCTTCTTCGCGGTCTGGATCGCCTCCGCCGCCTCGGGATGCGTGTCGCGGACGTAGGCGAGGTACTGCTCCTCGAACTCCCCGACCAGCTTCACGGGCAGGTCGTCCAGACCCCCGGACGTCCCCGCGTAGACCATCATCACCTGCTCGGCGGCGGGAATCGGCTTGTACTGGCCCTGCTTCAGCATCTCGACCAGTCGTTCGCCGCGCGTGAGCTTGTCCTGGGTGGCCTTGTCGAGGTCCGATCCGAACTGGGCGAAGGCCTGCAGCTCCCGGAACTGGGCGAGCTCCAGGCGCAGCGAGCCCGCGCTCTTCTTCATCGCGGGAATCTGGGCCGCGCCGCCGACGCGCGACACCGAGATGCCCGCGTTCACGGCGGGCCGCACGCCCGAGTTGAACAGGTTCGTCTCGAGGAAGATCTGCCCGTCCGTGATCGAGATCACGTTGGTGGGGATGTAGGCGGCCACGTCCCCTTCCTGCGTCTCGACGACGGGCAGGGCGGTCAGCGAGCCCCCACCGGCCTGGTAGCGCGGGTTGATCTTCGGCGCGTCGTCCGACAGTTTCGCGGCCCGCTCGAGGAGGCGGCTGTGCAGGTTGAACACGTCACCGGGGAAGGCCTCGCGCCCCGGCGGGCGGCGTAGGAGCAGCATCACCTGACGGTAGGCGAGGGCCTGCTTGTAAAGGTCGTCGTAGAAGATGACCACGTGCCGTCCCTCGTCGCGGAAGCGCTCGCCCATCGTGCACCCCGCGTAGCACGAGAGGTACTGCATCGACGCCTCGTCGATGGCCGACGCGATCACGACGATCGAATACTGCATCGCGTTCTCGGCCTCGAGCCGGCGCACGAGGTCGACGACGGTCGACTGCTTCTGCGCCACGGCGACATAGATGCAGATGACCTGCTCGGGGTTCGTCGGGTCGCCGCCGCCCGTCGTCTTCTGCGCCAGGATCGTGTCGATCAGGAGCGCCGTCTTGCCCGTCTGCCGGTCCCCGATGACGAGCTCGCGCTGGCCGCGACCGATCGGGATCATCGCATCGATCGCCTTGATCCCGGTCTGCAGCGGCTCACTGACCGGCTGGCGCTCCACGACGGAGGGCGCGGGCTGCTCGATCGGTCGCAAGTCGGAATCGGACGTCCCGAGCGGCCCCTTGCCGTCGACCGGATCACCGAGCGCGTTCACGACGCGCCCGAGCAGCTTGTCGCCCGTGGGCACGGAGATGATGCGCCCGGTCGCGGTCACGGTGTCGCCCTCGCGGACCTTGGCCGCGTCTCCGAGCAACACGCAGCCCACGTTGTCCTCCTCGAGGTTGAGCGCCACGCCGCGCACGCCGCCCGCGAACTCGAGCAGCTCGTTCATCATGCAGTCGTCCAGGCCGTAGACGCGCGCCACGCCGTCCCCGACGGACAGCACGGTGCCGACGCTCTGCATGCGGCTCTCACCCTGGAAAGACGCGATTTCCTGCTCGAGGACCGAGGTGACTTCAGCGGGTCGAAGGTCCATGACTGTTTCGTTCTCGGGATCGTGGGTGCGGCGGGCGGTCTAGACGGCGGGGAGCGGCGCTTCCAGCAACCGCCGACGCAGGGACTCCAAGCGTCCCTGCACCGTAGTGTCGATCATGTTCGCGCCGACGATGACGCGGACGCCCCCGATCAGATCGGGGTTGATTCGGTTCTCGAGCCGGACGATCTTCGCGAGCCTCGCGCCCATCGCCTCGGAGAGGATGGTGATCTCCGCGGCATCCAGCTTGCGCGCCGACTCCACGACGCCACGGAGGGTGCCGGCGTCGACGAGCATGCGCTGCTCGAACGCACCGTTGAGCTCCGCGAGCACTTCCTCACGGTTCTTGGCGAAGAGCAGCTTCACGAAGTTCACGGTCAGGGGCTCGAACTCGGCGAACAATGGCGCGAGCTTGGCGAGCCGTTCCGTCCGGGGCACCTTGGCGCTGAGCAGGAATTCGCGTACGGCGGGGCTCGCGAGCTCGATTCCGATGCGTTGCACGTCACGCGCGACCTCTTCGAGCACCCCGCCCTGCTTGGCGAGGTTGAAGAGGGCGCCCGTCCAGCGCGTCGTCACCGGATCGACGATCACGCCTGCCCTGCCTTGGAGCCCGAGACCAGCTCGGAAACGAGCCGACGGTCGTCCTCGGTGCCGACGCTCCTGCCGAGCACCTGGCTCGCGGCCTGGAGGCTGAGCTCGACGACTTCGTTGCGGATCGCGGAGAGCGCCTTGTCCTGCTCGGCCTGAATCGTCTTGCGGGCGCCCTCGATCATGGCCGTCGCCTCGGACTTCGCGTTCTCGACGATGTCGCGCTCACGCGTCTCCGCGCGCTCGCGGGCGCCCACCATCAGCTTGGCCGCTTCGGCATGGGCCTCGCCGAGCGCAACCTCCACGGCTGCCCGCGACTTCTCGGCCTCTTTGCTCGCACGCTCGGCGGCGATGATGGCCTCCCCCGCCCTGGCGTCGCGATGCTCCATGGCCTCGGTGATCTTGGAGAACACCATCTTCCACATCGGGTAGAGCGCCGCGGCGAAGATGATGAGCGTCCACAGGAAGTTCCCCGCACCCCCGACGTGGAGCGGGTTGAACCCACCCTCGGATGGCGCTGCGAGGCTCGCGAGAAAGGTCGAATGGATCATGGTCGGAATCCGTGGCCTGACGGTGGAGAGTGCCTACGCCGGCCGCGGCGAACCGCGCAGATGCGGCCCGGACGACCGGGCGGGGCGGCCGATCACAGGATCAGGATCAAGAGCGTCACGACGACGGCGAACAGCGCCACGCCCTCGATCAGCGCCGAGAGGATCAGCGAACCGCCGCTGATGTCCTTCACGGCTTCGGGCTGACGGGCGATGCTCTCGTTGGCGGCGGCGCCGATCTTGCCGATGCCGATGCCGGCGCCGATCGCGACGAGGCCGGCACCGAGGCCGGCGCCGAGCCGCCCGATATCCATGACTGTCTGCGGGTCTTCGGGGATGATCATGTCTTGAGATCCTCTGGTGCCTCCGCGCTCGTCGCGCGAATCACTTCGGGTCGAGGGTGCTTTCGAGATTGAGTTGCTTGGAACGAAGAGAGGCTGCGCCCGAGCCAGCAGGGGCTAGTGCTCGGGGTGGATGGACATGCCCACGAACTTGATCGAGAGCAGTGTGAAGATGTACGCCTGGAGGCAGGCCACGAAGCCTTCGATGATCATGATGAAGACCGCGAAGGGCACGGCGACAGCCGCGATGCTCATGCCGCTCACCACGTCCTGCTCCACACCGGCGAAGAAGAAGATGAGACCGAGGAAGGACAGGACGACCATGTGCCCCCCCGTCATGTTCGCGAAGAGCCGGATGAGGAGCGCGAAGGGCTTCACGAACACGCCGATCACCTCGACGAGGAACAGGAGCGGCCACAGGAGGAGCGGCACTTCCGGCACGAGGTTCTTCCAGTACGCCACCGGCCCCTGGACCACCATGCCGCACCCGAGCATCGACAGCAGCGTGACGAACGCGAGGGCCGCGGTGACGAAGATGCTCGCCGTCGCCGTCGCCGCGCCGGGGACGAGCCCGAGCAGGTTCATGAAGAGGATGAAGAACCCCAGCGAGAGGAAGAAAGGCAGGAACTTGCGCGCCGCGGCCTCACCGAGGGTCGGGATCGCCATCTCGTCGCGGATGAAGAGGCACGTGCCCGCGAGGACGCGCGTGATCGGATCCCCCACCCCTGTCCGGAGATAGGTCGAGACGCCGGAGAAGGCCAGGAAGATGAGCAGCACGGCGGCGATCTGAAAGATCTGGAGGTTGCTCATCACGAGCCGCGGATCGTGCCCGGCGCCTTCGAGCCCGTCGAGCCCGTCGAACACCGCCAGGAAGCCCGGCAGCGGGAGGGAGACCAGCGCGGTCGGCAGCCCGTGCGCCGTCGCCTCGCCCTCGCTCTCGCTGTGCTCCACCTCGACCAGCGGCACCGGCATCAGGTGGGTGTAGAGCACCATGAAGGCATCCTCGTTGCTCGCCTCATGGTGCTCGACGTACCGGTGGGCCGCGAGACACGCCGCGACGATCACGACCAGCATGAGGATGGGGCGGAGGCTCACAGCGCGGACTCTCCTCTAAGGGCACGCGCGTTGTCAAGAACGCCGAGCAACAGGGTGAACGTGGCCCCGAACGCGTACGCGACGAGGAAGCCGCGCCAGTCGGCGATGGACGCGAGTGAGTCGACGTACCGGAGGAGCAGCGCTCCCGCGAGGACCGCGAACAGCTTCACGAGGAAGCTCACGACCATCACGAGCAGCACCTTCTCCGGAAAATCCCGCAGGGCACGCTTCTGCCAGCCGATCCCGAGTAGCGCGATCGACGTGCTCAGGAGGTAGCCGCAGAGCACCCCGACCCGCAACGTACCCTCGAATCGCGACGCGACGATGGTCGCGAGCGTGAGCCCGATGAGGGTTCCGAGCAGGGTTCGTGTCATTAGGGGTACGGGAGGTCAGCTCCCGGAGGATCCGCGGTAGCGCGCCACCCGCTTCACCATGGAGAGGGTGCCTCCGAAGAAGCCCACGAAGACTCCGACGATCAGGAAGATGGGCAGCGTCCCCAGCCACCGGTCGAGCCAGTACCCGAGGAGGGCGAAGGCGCCGAGCGTGGCGGCGAACTGCAACCCCATCCCGCCGAAGCGCGCGAGGTCCGACCCCGCCGACCGGAGGCCGAGGGCGCCTCCGCGCGCGTCCTTCGGGGATTCCGAAGAGGGCGACATGGGATCTTGGGACGCGTGGGAGCGGGGTGAGACCTGGCGGCAGGCGACAGCGCGGTGATGACCCGCCGCTGCGGAGCGAGGGAGCTCGTGGGCGATGGATTTCCAAAGACCGCTCGCGTGCCTCGATCGGACTTCGAAGCTCGCCAACGGATGTTTTGGCGCAACAATCTAGGGTCGCCGCCGGCCCCGTCAACCCGCGGAGCTGGAATTCGGCGAACTTGTTCGGATCCCCTCTCGCACCCGGCATCCGTCCGATCCGCGCGGGTGTTCAAGATCCCGGTCCGGCCCCGTAGACTGGCCGCCCGAATTTCGCCGCCGGGGCCGGCCCGAGCTCGTCGAGCGGCATCCCCTCAACGCCCACACAGCGCCACCCATATAAGGACCCGACGTGGAAAGAACCCTCGTCCTCTTCAAGCCCGATGCCGTCCAGCGCGGCCTCGTCGGCCGACTCATCTCGCGCTTCGAGGAAAAGGGCCTCAAGCTGGTCGGCCTGAAAATGCGCCGCTTCTCCGAGGCTCACCTGCGCCGCCACTACGAGGTCCACAAGGACCGGCCGTTCTTCGAGGGCCTCGTCGCCTTCATGGGCTCGAGCCCGGTGGTCGCGCTCGCGCTCGAAGGCAAGAACGCCATCACCGTCGTGCGGACCCTCGTCGGCGCGACCGACAGCGCGAAGTCCGCCCCGGGCACGATCCGGGGCGACTTCGGCCTGTCGTTCTCGCACAACCTCGTCCACGCCTCCGACGGCGCGGACACTGCGGCGAGCGAGCTCGAGCTCTGGTTCGGGGACGACGGCGAGCTCGTCGACTGGACGCCGAGCGCCGAGGCCTGGGTGTACGACGTCGAGGAGGAGCTCGGCTGAACCTCACCGCCCGCCACGTCGGTGAGCTCGCCGGCGAGCTCAGCGGGCTCCTCGCCGGGGCCCGCGTGCGCGACGTGCAAGGCCTGCCGCCCCGCGACCTCGTGCTCGTGCTCGAGCCGATGGTCCAACCGGGGGCCGAGGACGGGCCGCCGGTGCTCCGGGTCCGCGTGTCCGCGAACCCCGACGCGCCGCGAGTGCACCTGCAGCAAGCCCGCGTGCATCGTCACGAGGGCCCCGTGGGGCCGTTCTTCCGGCGCCTCGCCGAAGAGCTCGGGGGCGCGACCCTGGGGAGCATCGAGCGCGTCCGCGGTGACCGCATCGTGCTCTTCGAGTTCCGCGACACGCCCGGCGCCGGCCGGCGCGCGCTGCTGGCGGAGCTCACGGGGCGCCATGCGAACATCGTGCTCCTCGGACGGGACGACGTCGTGCTCGACGTGATGGTCCCGCCACCGGCGAAGCGCAACCCGCCGCGACTCGTGGTCGGCAGTCCATGGACGCCGCCCGGCGGGCGGGCCGCGCCCCCCGACACGGAGAGCGAGGGCATTGGCGCGACGTTTCCCGCGCCGGATTCCGCGCCTCCCGGCCCCGTGAGCGACCGGGCTCCGCTCTCCTGGCGCGTCGAGGTGGCGCTCGGCGGGCTCGCGGTGGAGTCGCACCAGGCGGCCTTCCGCAAGAAGCTCCGCGCGCGCGTCGACCGCAAGCTCAGGCGCGCGCGGTCCCTCGTCAAGGGCCTGGAACGCCGGCTCACCGCCGCGCGCGACGCGGAGCGGGTCCGGATGGACGGCGAGCTCCTGAAGAGCCATCTGCACGCGGTCACGCGCGGGATGACGTCCATCGAAGTGCAGGACTACTTCACCGAGGGCGCTCCCCCGCGCGTGATCGCGCTCGACGCGAAGCGCTCGCCGCGGGAGAACCTGGAGCGGATCTTCGACCGCTACCGGAAGCTCGGGCGCGGGCGAGACACCGTCGCGGCCGAGCTCGAGCTCGCGCGGACCCGACTCGCGCGTCTCCGCGAGCTCGCGGCCGAGGCGCTCGTGGAAGCGGCCGACCCCTTCGCGCTCGACGACGCCGCGGTGGCGGACGGCCTCCTCGACAAGCGACAGGAGGCGGACCCCCGCAAGCAAAAGGCTCCGACTCCGCGCCTCCCCTACCGCGTATTCAGGGGCAGCAAGGGCTCCGAGATTCGCGTCGGACGCACGGCGCGCGACAACGACGTCCTCACGAAGCTGCATGCGCGCGGCAACGACCTCTGGCTGCACACCGCGGACTGCCCGGGCAGCCACGTGGTCGTGCGCCTCGAACGGGGCCGCGAGCCGGACGAGGAGGAGGTGCTCGACGCCGCCCACCTCGCGATCCACTTCTCGCCCGCCCGCGGCACGGACCGGGCGCCGGTCCACGTCGCCCGGAAGAAGCACGTGAGCAAGCCGCGCGGGGCGAAACCGGGCCTGGTGACCCTGTCCGGCGGGCGAATCCTCGACGTGCGGGTGCAACCTGGGCGCATCGAGGGGTTATTGCGTGGGGCCCGGGACCGGGGTGGCGCGTGATGGCGCCCCCGCCGCTATCCTGTCGGGTCGCCCATACCGGGCACGAGCCATGCAATATCAACACTCGCTAGCGCGGGCGGCACTCGCCGGCCTGCTGTACCTCGCCTTCGCCTGCGGTTCGGACGGGCCGAAGGGCGAGATGACCGACGAGCAGAAGCTCGGGTACTACCTCGAGAACGCCCTGCGGTTCTGGGAAATGAAGGAACTCGATCGCACCGAGGACCAGGCGCTGCGGGGCCTCGAGGTCGATCCCGACAGCGAGATTCTGTTGCTCCTGGTCGGCTGGGTGAGGCTCCGCCGCGGCTCGGCCGAGGACATCCTCAGCGCGATCGTCATCTTCGAAGACCTGGAGAGCACGGACGATTACCGCGTCAACCTGGGGCTCGGTGAGGCGTTCGAACGTAAGGGTGTCTTCTACGACGAGGCGTCGCGCGATATCGCGTCCGGGCGTCGGTTCACGGACGCCCGGGACCCGGAGCAGCGCTCGATCGAGCTCGCGGACATCTCGTTCGACTCCTGGCAGGAGTCGATCGACAGCTACGAGCGGGCGCTCGAGCTGAAGCCGGAGAACCGCGACGCCTTCAACGGGCTCCTACGGGTGACCTCGCTCATGGGCCGCAATCACGAGAGCATCGGCTGGGCGAAGAAGCTCCTGGCGCTCCTCGAGACGAACGTCACTTTCTGGCGCAAGCAGCTCGAGCGCCCCGAGATCACGGCCCGGGACGAGCGACGGTTCAGAAACCTGCTCAAGGCCGACACCGATCTGGAGGTCGGAGCGCGCCTGCACACGGCCACCGTCTTTCGTCTCATCGGGCTGAACGAGGAGGCCGTCGCCTTCCTCGACCGCGTCATCGAGCTCGACCCCGAACTGGCGGAGGCCTACAGCCGCCGCGCCCAGATCCTGTTCGAGCTCGGGCGCTACGAGAAGGCCTCGTACTCCATCGACCGGTTCCTCGCCATCTCGAAGTTCGCGTTCGAGCACCCTTCCATCACCAAGGCGCTCGAATTGCAGTCGGATTGCGCGCTCGCCATGGCCCGCGAACGCGCCGAGTTGGCCCCCTCCCGGTAGTTTTCGGAGCGCGGGGGCTTGACGCCCCGGCCGCGGCGTCACATGATTATGCGTCATCTCTGCATAATCATGAGCAAGTCCGTCCAGGCCACACCGGCAGCCCGCCGCGCCGCGATCCTCGGGTTCCTGAGCCGCCGCAACGTCAGGAGCCAGGCCGAGCTCTCCGGGCTCCTCGGAGCGCGCGGGATCGAGGTCAACCAGGCCACCCTCTCGCGCGACCTCCGCGCCATGGGCGTGGCCAAGGGGCCGAACGGCTACACCCTGCCTGCGCCCGGCGGCGCGGTTCCCTCCGACGCGCGGGCCGGCCTGCGCGTGGCCGCCTCCCAGTGGCTCCTCTCCATGGCGCGCGCAGAGAACCAGGTCGTGCTCCGCACCACGCCGGGCGGCGCGCAGGCCCTCGCGTTCGCCATGGACAACGTCGCGCTGGATGGAGTGCTCGGCACCCTGGCCGGCGACGACACGATCCTCGTGATCGCGCGCGATGCCAGGGCGGCGCGCAAGATCGTCCGCGAGCTCGAGTCCCTGCAAGGAGCGAGAGTGTGAAGCCCGCCGTCGCCATCGTCGGCGCATCCGGCTACGCCGGGCGCGAGCTCGCGCGGCTCGTCGACGCGCACCCGGGGCTCGCGGACCCGGTGCTCATGAGCGCGCGGCCGGGGGTCCTGCCCGATCCGCCGTCGGGCGACTACGAGCCGGCGATCGGCGCGCTCGACCCAGCGGCCTTCGAGCGGCTGGACGGCGTGTTCCTGTGTACGCCGCACGGGGCGGCGGCGGCGCTCGCGCGCGCGGCGCTGGACGCGGGCTGCAAGGTCGTCGACCTGTCGGCGGATTTTCGCCTCAAGGAGCCCGAGGTCTACGAGGCGACCTACGGCGCGCCCCATCCCGCTCCGGACCTGCTCGACGTCGCCGTCTACGGACTGACGGAGCGGGCACGGGCGGACGTGCGCGGCGCGCGCCTCGTCGCGAACCCGGGCTGCTACCCGACGTCGATCCTGCTCGCGCTCGGCCCCCTGCTCGATGCGCGCCTGCTCGAGGGCGGCGCGCCGATCATCGCCGACTCCAAGAGCGGCGTCTCCGGCGCGGGCAAGACGCCCAGGCCCGGGACGATCTTCGGCACCGTGCACGACAACTTCCTCGCCTACGGCGTCGGCACACACCGGCACACGCCCGAGATCCACGCCCATGCGGGCACGGACCGCATCGTCTTCGTGCCGCACCTGCTGCCGATCTTCCGCGGGCTCCTGTCCACGATGTACCTCTCGACGGTCCCGGGCGTGACGGCGGACGACGTGCGCGCGGCGCTCGCGGAGGCCTACGCCGGCGAGCCCTTCGTGCGCGTCTTCGAGCGCGGACTGCCCGAGCTCGCACGCGTCCAGCACACGAACCTCTGCGACCTGGGCGTCGCGGACGCGTACGGCCAGGTCGTCGTCATCTCCGCCATCGACAACCTCGTCAAGGGCGCCGCCGGCCAGGCGCTCCAGAACATGAACCTCATGCTCGGGCTGGAGGAGACCCTCGGACTGCCATGCGGATCCTCCTGAAGATCGGCGGCGCCCAGCTCGCGGACGGGCCCTCGCGGGCCGCGCTCGCGCAGGCGGTTCGCGCGGCGCGCGATGCCGGCCACGAGCTCGCGATCGTGCACGGCGGCGGCGACCAGATCCGCGCCCTCGGGGATCGGCTCGGCCTCCAGCACAGCTACCACCGCGGGCTGCGCGTGACCGACGCGGAGACGGCGGAGGTCGTGCTCATGGTCCTCGGCGGCGCGGTGAATCGCCGGCTCGTGGCGAGCCTCGTGGCGGGCGGCGTGCCTTCGATCGGGCTCTCGGGGGCGGACGGCGGCCTGTTCGGAGCGCGCAAGTACGCGCCGGACGGTGTCGACCTCGGCTTCGTCGGCGAGATCGCGAGCACCGAGCCGCGCATCCTCTCCGCGCTCACCAGCCAGGGTTTCGTGCCCGTCATCGCGACGGTCGCGCCGCTCGATGCTTCGGAGCAGGGCGATGACTCGCACTTCTACAACATCAACGCCGACCAGGCCGCGGCGCCGCTCGCGCGCGCCTTCCGCGCCGACGCGCTGCTCTTCCTGACGGACGTGCCCGGCGTGCTGCGGGACGGAGCGCTCGTGCCCGTGCTCGACCCCGCCCTCGGCGCCGAGCTCGAGGCGCACGGCGTGATCGCCGGCGGGATGCTCCCGAAGGTCGCCGCGGCCTTCGCCGCGGCGCGCGAGAACCCGGACGCCGTCGTGAAGATCGCGCCCGCGGGCGCCCCGAACGCCGTGCTCGCCGCCCTCGCGGACGACGTGGGCACGCGCTTCCGTACGAGCGTCGCGAAGGAGATCCAGCCCCATGGATGAGCACGTCGTCCCCACGTACAAGCGCGCGGAGCCCGTCTTCGTATCCGGCCGCGGCGCGACGCTGATCGACGAGGAGGGGCGCGAGTACCTCGACTTCCTCTCGGGCATCGGCGTGACGGCGCTCGGCCATGCGCACCCGCGCCTCGTCGCGGCGCTCACCGACCAGGTGGGCAAGCTGACGCACGTCTCGAACCTCCTGCGTCACCCTTTCACGGAGGACGTCGCGGCTCGCATCGCGCGCCTCTCCGGCCTGCAGGCGGTGTTCTTCTCCAACAGCGGCTCGGAGGCGAACGAGACCGCCTTGAAGATCGCGCGCAAGGCCCAGCAGCTTCGCGGCGCGCCCGAGCGCACGGCCTTCGTCGCGCTCGAGGGCGGCTTCCACGGGCGCACGACCGGCGCGCTCGCCATCACCTCGACCGCGAAGTATCGCGCGCCCTTCGGCCCGCTGCTCGAGGCGACTTTCGTCGCGCCCGAGGACGTGGATGCGCTCGCTGCGGCGCTGGCCACGAAGCCCGCCGCGCTCATCCTCGAGCCCGTGCAGGGCGAGGGCGGGCTGCGGGTCCTCTCGCGCGCCTATCTCGCGGCGGCGCGCGAGCTGTGCACGGCGACGGGCACCGTGCTCGTCCACGACGAGATCCAGTGCGGCGCCTTCCGCACGGGGACGTTCCTCGCCGGCGAGCAGGCGGGCGTCGTGCCCGACGTCGCGACGCTCGCGAAACCGATCGCGGCGGGTCTGCCCATGGGCGTCACCGTCGTCTCCGCCGAGCTCGCGGACACGCTCGCGCCGGGCGACCACGGCTCGACCTTCGGCGGCGGACCGCTCGCGCTGCGAGCCGCGCTCGTCTTCCTCGAGGAGCTCGAGGAGGGCGGACTCGCCGCCAACGTCCGTGCGCGCGCAGCTGACCTCACCGCCGGTCTCGACGGGCTCGCCGCCGAGTTCGACGTCGTCGACGAGCGCCGCGGCCTGGGACTCATGCAAGGGCTCCGCGTGCCCGGGCACTCCGCGGCCGTCAAGGACGCCCTCTTCGAACGCGGTCTCATCGCGTGCACCGCCGGCGACGACGTCGTCCGCTTCCTCCCCCCGTTCATCATCACCGCGGAAGACGTCGAGCGCGGTCTCGGCCTCCTCCACGACGCACTCGCCACCACAGGTTGAATCCCGGGGACCGTCCCCGCGCCGAGAATCCCATGCAGCACGAACCGCAGGGCGCCCTGCCCGTCAAGGACCTCGTGAGCGTCGCGCACCTCGAGAGCGACGACATCCGCAAGATCTTCGCCACCGCCCGGACCTTCAAGGCGGGGCGCGGCGATCACTCGCGCCTGCTCCGCGGCAAACGCCTCGGCATGATCTTCGAGAAGGAGAGCCTGCGGACGCGCTTCACGTTCGAGATCGGCATCCAGGACCTCGGGGGCAGCGCCGTGTTCCTCGACCACCGCGATGCGCGGCTCGGGTCGCGCGAGTCCGTCATGGACATGGCGAAGAACCTCGAGCGCTGGGTGGACTGCATCGTCGCGCGGACCTACAAGCACAAGGCGGTGACCGACTTCGCCAAGCACGCGAACGTGCCGGTGATCAACGGGCTGTCGGACTTCCTGCACCCCTGCCAGGCGCTCGCCGACTTCATGACCCTGACGGAGAAGTGGGGCGACGTGCGCGGCAAGACGCTCGCCTTCGTCGGCGACGGCAACAACACCTGCCATTCCTTGATCCACACCGCCGCCAAGCTCGGCGCGAACATCCGCGTGTGCACGCCGGAGAGCTACGAGCCGAATTCGAAGGTCGTCCGCGAAGCCGAGACCGAGGCCTCCAAGAACGGCTGCGAGGTCGTGATCCTGAACGACCCGCGCGAGGCCGTCGACGGCGTCGACGCGGTCTACACGGACGTCTGGGCCAGCATGGGCCAGGAGGACGAGCGCGAGGAGCGCGCGGCGATCTTCGCGGATTACAAGGTGGACGAAGAGCTCATGGGGCTCACGGCCGGCGCGGTGTTCATGCACTGCCTGCCCGCCCACCGCGGCCACGAGGTCACGGCCGCGGTAATCGACGGGCCCAACTCGATCGTGTTCGACATCGCCGAGAACCGGCTGCACGTGCAGAAGGCCGTGATGGCGTTGCTCATGACGAAGACGCCCATCGATACGACAGGGGTGACGGCGTGACGAAGAAGACCGTGCTCGCGTACAGCGGGGGGCTCGACACCTCGATCCTCATCCCCTGGCTGAAGGAGAACCACGGCGTCGAGGTGCACTGCCTCGCCGGCGACGTCGGCCAGGGCGAGGAGGAGCTGGAGGGCCTCGAAGCGAAGGCGCTCGCCACCGGCGCCGCGTCGTGCCGCGTGGTCGACCTCAAGCAGGCGTTCCTCACGGAGACCGTGTGGCCGACCCTGCGCGCGCTCGCCGTGTACGAGGGCCGCTACCTGCTCGGCACGAGCGTGGCGCGCCCGCTCCTCGCCCGCGCCCAGGTCGACTACGCCCGCGAAATTGGCGCGAGCTCCGTCGCCCACGGCTGCACGGGCAAGGGCAATGACCAGGTGCGCTTCGAGCTGGCGTACATGGCGCTCGCGCCCGAGCTCGAGATCATCGCGCCGTGGCGCACATGGGAGATCAAGAGTCGCGAGGACGCGATCGACTACGCCGCGAAGCACGGTATCCCAATCCGCCAGACGAAGGCGAAGATCTATTCGCGCGACGCCAACCTCTGGCACATCTCGCACGAGGGCGGACCGCTCGAGGACCCGGCCTGTGCTCCGCCCGACGACGTCTGGATGATCACGAAGGACCCGCGCGAAGCGCCCGACGAGCCCGAGGTCGTCACCGTCGCCTTCGAGGGCGCCGTCCCCGTGAGCGTCGGCGGCCGGCGCATGGCGCCCGTGGAGCTGGTCGAGACCCTCAACCGGGTCGCGGGCGAGCACGGCGTCGGGCGCGTCGACATCGTCGAGAACCGCCTCGTCGGCATGAAGTCGCGCGGCCTCTACGAGACGCCCGGCGGCACGATCCTCTACGAGGCCCTGCGCTCGCTGCGCGCGCTCACCATGGAGCGCGACACGCTCCAGCTCTGCGAACGTCTCGCCCCCGAGTACGCGAAGCTCGTGTACAACGGGACCTGGTTCCATCCGCTGCGGACGTCGCTCGACGCGTTCTTCACCGAAGCGACGAAGTTCGTGACGGGCGAGGTGCGCGTGAGACTGTTCAAGGGTCAGGCGACGTCGATCGCGGCCACGAGCCCGCACTCGCTCTACAGCGAGAACCTCGCGACCTTCGCGGAGGGCGAAGGCTACTCCCAGGCGGACAGCAAGGGCTTCGTGCGCCTCTTCGGCCTGCCCGGCACGGTCGCCGCTCGCATCCAGGGCGGGGGGCGCGCGTGAGCCAGCTCTGGGGCGGACGGTTCGAGGGCGGGCTCGACCCGGCCTTCGACTCCTTCAACCGCAGCCTGCCGTTCGACCGGCGGCTGCTGCGCGACGACATCGCCGGCAGCCTCGCGTGGGCGGGCGCGCTGGGCGAGGCGGGCGTGCTGACGGACGGCGAGGTGGCGCAGCTCACGAGCGCGCTCGAGGAGCTCGGGCGCGACATCGCGACCGACCCCGCGCCGCTCGACGCGTCGGAGGCCGAGGACGTGCACAGCTTCGTCGAGGGCGCGCTCGCGCAACGTGTCGGCGAGCTCGCGAAGAAGCTGCACACCGGCCGCTCGCGCAACGATCAGGTCGCGACCGACCTCAAGCTCTTCCTCAAGCGCACCGTGCCCGACCTCATCGGCGCGCTCGCCGACCTCGCCGGGGCGCTCGTCGAGCTCGCGGAGAAGACCGCCGGGCTGCCCCTACCCGGCTACACGCACTTGCAGCGGGCCCAGCCGATCACGGCCGGGCACCACGCCCTGGCGTACGTCGAGATGCTGGCACGCGACCGCTCGCGGCTGGTCGACGCGATGCGGCGCATGGACACGAGCCCCCTGGGGGCCGGCGCGCTCGCGGGCACGGCGTTTCCCGTCGACCGCGAGGCCCTCGCGGCGAGCCTCGGCTTCGCCGGCGGTCCGACACGCAACAGCCTGGACGCGGTGAGCGACCGCGACCACGTGCTCGAGCTCACGTTCACCTGCAGCGTGATCCTCGTACACCTCTCGCGGCTCGCGGAGGACTGGATCTTCTTCGCGAGCCAGGAGGCCGGCTTCCTCATGTTCACCGACGCGGTCTCGACGGGCTCGAGCCTCATGCCGCAGAAGAGGAACCCCGACGCCATGGAGCTCGTGCGCGGCAAGACGGGTCGTGTCGTCGGCGCGCTCACCGGGCTGCTCGTGCTCTGCAAGGGCTTGCCGCTCGCCTACGACAAGGATCTGCAAGAGGACAAGGAGGCCCTCTTCGGGGCGCTCGACACGACGCTGGCATGCACGCGGGTGACCGCGATCTGCGTCCGGAACGTCGAGTACGACGCGGAGCGCTGCCGCGCCGCCTGCGCCGTGGGCTACCTCGACGCCACGGACCTCGCCGACCTGCTCGTGAACGCCGGCGTCCCGTTCCGCGACGCGCACGCGCGCGTGGGCACGGCGGTGCGCGAGGCCGTGAAGCGCGGCATCGAGCTCACCGAGCTGTCGGAGGAGCTCCAGCGCGAGCTTTTCCCCGAGCTCGAAGTCGACCTGTCGGCCGCCCTGGCCACGGAAGCCGTCCTCGCGCGTCGGAGCACGATCGGGGGCACGGCCCCGGATCGGGTCCGCGCGGAGGCCCTGGCCTGGAAGCAGGAGCTCGCGTCATGGAAATGACCCTCCGCAAGGCCACTACGGCCGACGCGGGCGCGATCCTCGAGCTCGTGAACGGCCTCGCCGCCGACCAGATCATGCTGCCGCGTTCGCCGGCTTCGGTGATCGAGAATATCCGCGACTTCGTCATCGCCGAGGCGGACGGCGAGTTCGCGGGCTGCGGCGCCCTGCACGTCGTGTGGTCGCACATCGCGGAGATCCGCTCGATCGCCGTGCCCACGGGCCAGCGCAAGACAGGCCTGGGCCGGCGGATGGTCGAGCACATGCTCGCGGAAGCCGAGGCGCTGGGCATCGCACGCGTGTTCGCCTTCACCTACGTGCCCGACTTCTTCCAGGGTCTCGGATTCGATGTCGTGGAGCACGCGAGCCTCCCCCACAAGGTCTTCCAGGATTGCCTGAACTGCCCGAAGTTCCAGCAGTGCGACGAGGTCGCCGTCGAGCGCGTGCTGCGCGAAATCGACGACGACCCGGTGCGCGGACCGCTCTCGCGGCCCCTTCCCGGCGTGCCGCTGCCCATCATCGGACGCTAGCTCTCCGACACACTCCGATACGTGAACGGCATCACGCCAGAAGCCTGCGTCGCGTGCGGCGGTGCGAGCTGACGGACCTCGTGCCCGAAGCACCGTGCAAACACCAGCCGCGGCCAGATGAACCCCACGGCGAACCCGCCGGCCAGGCCGCAGAACACGCCGAGGGCCGTCATCGCGACCGCGCCGAGTCCACTGTCGAACGTGAGCGCGGCGAGCAGGCCCGCGCCCGTCAGCGTGGCACCGAACGCCAGGCCCACGAACGCGCCCGCCTGGGTGAGGCGGGCGCGAAGTGGCCGGGAGTACTCCTGGGGGGAGAGGTTCCCCGTCATGAGTTGCGCTCGGAGCAGGGCGTCCAGCGAGAAAGGGGCCGCGCGTGACAAGGCGAACAGGCCCCCTGCCCCGGGTTCCCCGCTCTCGAGGATCGCCTGAACGGCGCACAAGGTCTCCCGGCCGTCACCCTCGGAGAGCCGCCCCTCCGTGACCAACCGCGCGATGCGCCCGACGTGGAGCTCGAAGTGCTGTTGCACGTCGCGCTAGTCCCACCACGGGGTGAAGTAGGCGAGGCCGCATCCAATCGCCCCGAAGAGTCCCCCGATCGCGGTGCCGGCGAGGAACCCGACCTCCAGGCCGACCTTGGCGCCCGCCACCGCGCCAGGCAGAGCGCCGACCCCGCCGGCCACGCCGCCCGCCGCGCCGCCGGCGATCCCTCCGGCGACCGAGCCGGTGACGGTACCGACCCCCGCCCCGATCACCGCCCCCGCGGCACCGCAGGTTGCGATCGCCCCCATGCAGCCGCCGAGCGACCGACCGTCTTCGGAGAGGCCGGCGGGCGGGTCCGCGTGGAACATCCGGTCGGCGATGGAGACGCCGTCGACGAGGATCGAGACGTCGCCGCGGACCACGTGCTTGCCGGCGTCGACGAAGCCCTCCGCATGCATCACGCTCCCGAACTCGATCGCATGTCCCGCACGGACGAGCGGCAGGTGCAACTCGGCGTCCAGCGTCGCCGTCCCGCCCTGGTTCGCCCGGCGCTCGAAGAGAGAACCTACCGCGCCCGGTGCGAGCGCGACGAAGCCCTGGCCGTCGAGCAGGACGTCGAAGCGGGTGATGAGGCTCGTGGACACGTCCGGCTTCAGCGTCCACTCGGCGTCGACGAGCATCGTCGTCTGCGCCGTGATGCGCTGGGTCCCGGCACCCGCGATCGAGGGCGGTCCCATCTCCAAGGGCCTGTCGATCCGCGCGACGCTCCGAAAGGTGCCGTCCTCGAGCGCGATCACCTCGATGTGGGTCTCGGAGTGCTTGGTCCCCGCGCCGCCCCAGTCGAGGCAGTCGCGCGTGTCGGTCTGCAGGAACTCGCCCACCCCGGTCTGGAGACTCTGCAGCGTGCCGACGACCTCGAACGGGTACGCCGCTCCGCCCTCCTCCCACACGCACCGCGTGAGGAACTCGACGGTCACGAGGTTCGTGTGGAAGCCGCTCGCCTCCTCCTCGTGCTCCACGGTCAGGACGTAGCCGTCCGGTGACGTCAGCGTCCCCTGCACCGCGAGCCGGCGCCGCACCGCATCCGCCGTCGTGTCGCGCTCGCAACGCGCGACGAGCGTGCCGACGAAATCGTGGGCCGTGCCGTCCACGAGGACCGTGAGCGAGTGCGTCGCGCCCACTTCAGTGAAGGTCGCGCCCGAGTCCACGGTCACATCGGAGACGTCGGCATCCGCGATCTGGAGCCAGCCGGGCTGGAGCGTGTCCAGCGACATGCCCGCGAACACCTGGTTCAGGAAACCCTGCGCCCAGAGGTTCAGGTCGTCGGCACCGGCCCGCGGCAGGATGTTGCGGAGCCCGGCGGTCGGGTAGGCCGAGTTGCGGCCGCCCCGCGGGCTCCAGTCCGCGGCGGTCCGCGTGAAGGCGGAGCTCGCGCTCCGGCCGATGGAGTCGCCCGGACGCATGGCCCGACCGGCGAACGAGATGTCCACGAACGTCGCCGGGTCGGCGCCGGGCGGCACCCCCGCCGTCCCCCAACTGACCTCATCGATCACCTGCCCTCCCCGCTCGAGCACGACGCCGCCCCCCGCGTTCGCGAGGTGATCCCCCGGAGGCAGGCCCGCGGCCAGCGCGATCCAGGCCTGCGCCTCCACCCGGTCGCCCACCATGCCCGGCGGCACGTGGTCCCCGAGGAACACCACGACGTATGTGCCCGCGAGGACCTGGCGCTCGGGGAGCGCGACGCTCCACGAATGGGCGAGGTTGCGCAGCCGGTAGCCGCCGAGGTCGAGGGCGACTGCGGCGAAGAGCTCGACGAACTCGCCCTCCGACGCGGCGTCCTCGCCAAGCTCGTCGAAGAGCACCTCGTTCAGAACCAGCGTCTTGCGCAGATCGGGCACGTCCTCCGCGCCCCTTGCCAGCCCGACGGTCGCGAGCCCGACCACGATCCACGATCCGTTCCGGAAACTCCTGGAAACCGACATCACGCACTTCCTCCGTTCGATGACTCAGATGGTGAGCGTCCGCCCGAAGACCCCGGGCGCGCCCACAACTGCAACAGAGCAGAGACTGCCGCGCGCCGATTCGGTTACGCCTTGGAATCGGGTCCACGGCGCGCCTCCCCCGGAGGGCGCGACGGGAGCGCTCAGGGCCCGTCCGGGACTAAGGGCCCGTCCGGGAATAAACGTCACATTTCGGCGAGGCATCAGCGCTCGTGGCAAGGCGCGCCGACGCAGGCAACCTGGCGGGTTTCCGAGGAGGCGCAACGCAGCCACGGGCGCCGAAGGCCGGCGAAATGTGACCTTTCTCTCCGGACGGACCCTCGGGGCCCACGCATCAATAACCCCCGATTCTGGACGGCCCTCGCCGCCCCCGGCTGCGTTGCTCCTTCTCGGCGTATCGCAGCGGATACGCGGTCGGCGTCGCGCCTTGCCGGGAACGACGAGTGCTCGCCCAGAATGGGGA
>SMVB01031532.1_pt1 | contig 21614 bp, 18 predicted proteins | sample 2456461 | NCBI WGS metagenome assembly SMVB01 (sample SAMN11095934, study PRJNA526329) | marine sediment metagenome | biome: Marine sediment; feature: Surficial sediment; material: Deep marine sediment; isolation source: Hadal surficial sediment | place: Pacific Ocean | collected 2014-05 | depth...
CAGACCCGCCGCCAGAGTTCCTCGACCTCGCGTCGCTGGTAGTCGGCAGACAGGTAGACGTCGGTCGGCAAGTCATGTGCACCGAGGGGCGCGGCAGCCGTCTCACGAAGGATCTGCGGGGGCGAAGCCGCATCGGCGTCGAGAATGTCCTGATACGAGGGGCCGGGGCAGCGCGTCATGGGCTTCAAGTCCTCCGTCTTTGCTCTGAGGGTCAGTCTAGGCTGTTCTTGTCAGCAAATCTTCTCGGGCTACCCGTGATCAGCGGGTGCGGCTCCCATTCACTGTGTCAAAATAGAGCATCGAGCGTCGGGCCTGACCGCGACGGCTTGCGTCGGGTCGATGCGGGCATGTTCCCGGGATCAAGCCCCGGGGATTGTGTACCCGGAATCGCGATGTGAGATCGTCTCGGGACAGGCAAAAGATTCCTGGGAGATGATCGAGAGATCGGGACAAGGACCCAGGCGAGGAAATAATCGCGGATACGCGAAACGAATCGCGAAAGGAAGAACCATGTTGGACGTACTCATCAAGGGTGGAACGATCGTCGACGGAACGGGTCAGGCCGCACGCCCGGGCGACGTCGGGATTCGTGACGGGCAGATCGTCGAGATCGGAACGATCGACGAAGAGGCACGCCAGACGATCGACGCGGCGGGCAAGATCGTCGCCCCCGGCTTCATCGACGTGCATACCCACTACGATGCCCAGGCATTCTGGGATGGAACCCTCAGCCCGTCTCCGTTTCACGGTGTGACGAGTGTGGTCGGTGGTAACTGCGGCTTTAGTATCGCGCCGCTTTCGCCCGAGGCCGGCGAGTACCTGATGAAGATGCTGGCACGTGTCGAGGGCATCCCGCTCGAGAGCCTGGAGGAGGGTGTGCCGTGGGACTGGCGGTCCTTCGGCGAATACCTCGATCGGCTCGAAGGCCGCCTTTCGGTCAATGCGGGATTCATGGTCGGCCACTCCGCTCTTCGCCGAACCGTCATGGGCGAACGCGCGGTCGGATCGGAAGCAAACGAAGAAGAAATGAAGGAGATGGTGGCACTGCTTCGAAAGTCTCTCGAAGAGGGGGGCCTGGGCTTCTCGTCGACAATCTCTTCAACGCATAACGATGCCGACGGCAATCCGGTTCCCTCACGCCACGCCTCGAAGGAAGAGATCCTGACGCTTGCTCGGCAGGTCCGGGACTTCGAAGGCACGACGATCGAATTCTTGCCGGGTGTTGGATGGGGCGAGGAAGAGGCTAACTACATGGCCGATATTTCACTCGCAGCCAATAGACCGGTCAACTGGAACGTGCTCGTTCCGAACGCTGGGAATATCCAGTATGCCAAGGACCAGCTCGCTGCGACGGATATCGCTCGCAAGCGGGGCGCTGAGGTGATCGCGTTGACGGTGCCCCAGCCGATGACGATTCGGATCAACCTGGACTCGGGCTTCGTCTTCGACGCGCTGCATAACTGGGCACCCTTCTTCAGGTTGTCGAGGAAAGAAAAGCTCGAGTTCCTGGCGGATCCGGTCAAGCGCAAGCAGATGGGCGAGGATGCGCAGAATCCCGATTCTCCGATGCATCTGCTCGCGAACTGGGAGAATTTCACGATCGATCAGGTCCAGAACGACTCGCTCGAGCGGTATCGGGGTCGGCGAATCGGTGAGATTGCGGAAGAACTCGGGAAGACACCTTTCGATACGCTGATCGATATCGCCGTCGAAGACGACCTGAAAACCTACTTCATGCCGCCGGTGATGGGCGAGGATGACGCGACCTGGAAAATGCGCGGCGAACTCTGGCATGACGACCGCACCGTGATCGGCGCGTCTGATGCCGGGGCGCATCTGGACATGATCGACACCTTCGCTTTCTCGAGCCAGGTTCTCAGCGAGGGCGTTCGAGAACGCAAGCTCATCAGCATGGAAGAGGCGATTCGCCAGCTCACGGATGTGCCCGCGCGACTCTACGGATTGCGCGAACGCGGCCGGCTCGAAGAGGGCTGGCACGCGGATGTCGTGGTGTTTGATCCCGAGGAAGTCGGGCTCGGAGCGACGTACACGAAATACGACCTTCCGGCGGGTGCAGGTCGTCTCTACGCCGATGCAAAGGGAATTGAGCACGTCTTCGCGAACGGGATTGAGATCATTCGCGACGGCAAGGATACGGGGGCCCGACCCGGGACGATCCTACGGAGCGGTCGGGATACGACGACGGTCGAAGTTCCCGGCGGTGCGAGGGCCTGATCGATGGGGCTGCGAAGCTGGATCAAGCCGCGGTTCCAGGACCTTGCGATGCGACAGATGAATCCGCTTCGGGCCGACACGATCAGCGAAGCGGAAGGAGAAGTGCTCGAGGTTGGTTTCGGGACGGGACTCAACCTCGCCTATTACGGGCCCGCGGTGAAGACCCTCGTTGGCCTCGACCCGCTCGATGTCGCCAATGTTGCCTCGGTTCAAGCTCGGATCGGAAACGCCCCGTTTCCCGTCGAGCGTCGTGCGCTGCGCGCCGACGGGGGATTGCCCTTCGACGCGGGGCGGTTCGACACGGTCGTCACGACCTGGACGCTCTGCTCGATTCCTGAAGTCGATCGGGCTCTGCGCGAGATGCGTCGTATCCTGAAACCTGGCGGACGTTATGTGTTCATCGAGCACGGGCGCGCCGACGCCGAAGCAACCGCCCGCTGGCAAGACCGGATCAATCCCCTGTGGAATCGGCTCTGCGACGGCTGCAACATCAACCGGAAAATCGATCGGCTGGTGGAGGAGGGGGGCTTCGAACTCCAGAGCCTGGATCGCTTTCGTGCCAAGGGGCCAGGGATCGTTGCGCAGATGTATCGAGGGGTCGCGACGCGAGCGACTTAGCCGGTGGCCGATTTCGCCCGAGTGGTCGTCCATGAAGTGGGCCGCTCGCCGCCGCCCACACTCGCTCTCCGGCGGGCTCCCGCCCCACGTGAGTGGAAGTTCCGGAATTGAGGATGCGCGATGAGCGATGAAAAGAAGCAGGCCCTCGAGGCTGAGATTCGCAGCTTTGTGGGGAAGCCGATCGGCCCGGCCGTCACGAGTCGAGATCCGGTCAACGAACCGATGATCCGGCAATGGTGTGATGCGATGGGCGAGGCACACCCCGCCTACCTCGATGCGGAGGCCGCAAAGAACACCGTGCATGGCGAGATCGTCGCGCCCCCGACCATGCTCCAGGCCTGGATCATGCAAGGCTGGGAGATGCACGCCGGATACGACGAGCCGAAGGACGAGCAGCAACGACTTCACAAGCTGCTTTCGGATAATGGCTACACGGGCGTGCTCGGGACGAACACCGAGGAACACTACACCCGCTACTTGAAGCTCGGCGAGACCGTGAAGTCCTTGACCGTGGTGGATGAAATCTCGGAAGAGAAGGCGACCGGGGTGGGCATCGGATATTTCATCACGACGAAGACGACCTTCGAGAACCAGGAAGGCGAAGATCTTGGATCGATGAGCTTTCGGGTTCTGCGTTTCAAGCCTGCGAATCCCCAGCCGGCCGCTTCCGAAGGCGGCGGCGAAGTCGCTGTCGCGCAGAAGCCCACGCGGATCAAGCCGCCGATGGGTCACGATAATGGTTGGTGGTGGGAGCGTGTCGCCGAAGACGGTGTGATTCCGATCCAGCGGTGCACCGGTTGTCAGAAGCTCCGACATCCTCCGCGTCCGATGTGCGATGCGTGTGGCGAGCAGGACTTTGATTCGATCGACGCGAGTGGAAAGGCGACGGTCCACACCTTCACGATCATCCACTATCCGCAGTTCCCGGGCTATGAGTACCCAATTCTCTCGATCATCGTGGATCTCGAAGAGGGTGAGCGCATGGCGTCGACCCTGATCGAGTGCAAGCCCGAGGACGTGAAGATCGGTATGGCCGTCGAGGTCGTGATCAAGGAAGACGAGGACGGATTCAAGATTCCCTTCTTCAAGCCCGCCGGGTAGAAACGAGACGAGCCATGCAGAAGACATTCTCAGCGAACGAACTCGAGATCGGGCAGGTGCTGCCCGATCTCGACCTCCAGACGACGGCCACGATCGTGGCGGGCGGCGCGCTCGCTTCGCGTGACTACACGCCGGTTCATCACGACAAATCCGCGGCCATTGCCCAGGGCTTGCCCGATATCTTCATGAATATCTTGACGACCCAGGGAATCTGCAGTCGTTATGTCACGGATTGGGCGGGGCCCGACGCCATCGTGACCGGTGTTCGGACGAAGCTGGGCGGTCCGAATATGCCGGGGGATGTCCTCAAGATCCGAGGCAAGGTCGTCGCGACCGAGGGCAAGACGGTCGACGTCGAAGTCGCGGGCAATAACGCCTGGGGCAATCATGTGACGGCGACTTTCTTTCTTCTTCTACCCTGAGTACCCAGGCACAGGCGTCCCCTGGCCCGCAGGCATCGCACAGGGATCGCACCTTCTCTGGCATTCGGCGCTCTCGGGCTGCCGGCGCGCCGACCCGACCCGAACGAAACGAGAGAACAAGACATGCCGACGACACTCCACAACGAAGCTGCCATCGCTGGAATCGGCCAGACTCGATACTCGAAGAAATCGGGCGTCTCCGAGCTTCAACTCGCCACGGAAGCCGTTCGCGCCGCGATCGACGACGCTGGAATTCACCCGTCTGAGGTCGACGGGCTCGTGACGTACACGATGGATTCGAGCGACGAGGTCGAAGTCGCGCGGACCGTCGGTATCGGTGACATGACATTCTGGAGCCAGGTGAATTACGGCGGCGGCGCGGCGGTGGGTCTCATCACGCACGCGGCGATGGCCGTGGCGACCGGGCAGGCGAAAAATGTCGTCGTCTATCGCGCGCTGAACGGTCGATCCGGTCAACGGATGGGGCAGGGGGTTTCGGGCAGCATCATCTCGAGCGACCTGATTCACTGGTCCTGGTATATGCCTTTCGGCCTGCTCACCCCGGCTTCCTGGATCGCGCTCCAGGCGACCCTGTATATGGACAAGTATGGCGCGACGTCCGAGCACCTGGCCCACGTCGCGATCACCCAGCGTATGCACGCGCAGAACAACCCGAACGCGGCCATGTACGGCAAGCCCATGACGATGGATGACTACATGAATTCGCGCATGGTTTGCGAGCCGCTGCGACTTTTCGACTGTTGTCAGGAGGACGACGGTGGGTGCGCGCTGCTGATCACGTCGCCGGAGCGGGCGAAGGACATGAAGCAAGTGCCTGCGGTCATGCGCGCGGTTACCCAGGCCTCCTTCGAGGGCCAGGAGCAGATGACGAGCTTCTATCGTGACGACCTCGCCGCGCTGCCAGAAATGGAGCTGGCCGCCAAGATCGTCTACGAGATGAGCGGCCTGGGTCCCAAGGACATCGACGCCGCGTGTCTCTATGACGCATTCACGCCCGAGATCCTCATGCAGCTCGAGGCCTTCGGCTTCTGTGGCAAGGGAGAGGCGAAGGATTTCGTGACCGAGGACTCACTCACGATTGGTGGGGCGCTTCCGAATAACACCCACGGCGGTCTTCTCTCGGAAGCCTACATGCATGGGGTCAACAATATTGCCGAGGGGGTGCGACTGATTCGCGGAGAATCCTGCAATCAGCCCGAGGGTGTCGAGCACGTACTCGTGACGAGCGGCGTGGGCGTGCCGACGGGAGCGGTGATCTTCGGGAAGGTCTGAGTCCAAAAGCCCTCTCCCGAGCTTTCTTCCTTGCATCTCGCCCATCTCGCGCGCATTGCGCCTTCCTGACGGGTCGCCCCTTGCACGAGGCGGTGTCGTCGCGATACGTTACGCATATCCCGGTGGGTATCAACTGATCGGTGCGGTTTGCCGATGTTGAAGAGGCCCCCCCCTGAAGGCCTTTCTCGAGGTCTGTCGAGAGAATCTTCTAGCCGTCTCCTGGCGATCTACGAAAGATCTGAAAACAATCCGACGAAGAGCGGGCGAAGAGCGGGTAAGACCCTGGGTGGCAAGACTGGTGGAGCGAGTGAGACCGGTGAGACAAAGGAGCTGGCTGATTGCGATCGTCGCAGCATTCTTCGTGCTGCAGGCACCGCTATGCGTTCTTGCCTGCGCCGAGAATCCCGCCTCCGAAACGGTCGCGACAGAGCACTCGTGCCATGACGAAGGTTCGAAGTCCTCACCCGCCGAAGAGCCCAGCTCGCACGCGGATTGTGGCTGCGAACCCGCCCCGGAGGCGCTCGTTTCCCAGTCGAGCGATTCCGAGATCAGTTCGATTCAGCTCCACGTTTCTCCGCTTCAACTCCTCGAGCTGAACGTCGCCCGCGAGCACCGGGAAGCGTTGGTCGTGCGGAATACTGACCTACCACCGCCGGATATCCTGCTTCTCAAATCGACCCTCATTCTCTGAATCCCCGAAATCTCCAAGCGACTCGGCGCGCCAGGGGCGGAGCTACGCATAGGACCTCGTCCATGCGTGTCCCCCTTCGGACTGCTCCGGGTCTTGCTGTGTCGCGTGCGATTTGCGTGGCGGAATTGAGTTTTCGGGGGCGAGGACATGACGAAAAGACCCACGGCAGCACGAGCGGTCATGATGGCTGCTCTGCTCCTGATATCATGCGGATCGAGCGCGGCATCGGCTCACAAGGCACACCTGAAACAAGCGGACGCCGCGGTCGCTGAAATCGCGACGCCCGGGCCGGCGACGGTGCCGCCCGAAACGGGGGCAACCCCGCACGATCACAGCAAGCACACCGCCACCTCGGCGGCGGTCGTGGCCGATGCGACCGGATCAGGCAGGGCAAGTCCTGAAAACAACGTGCCCAGGCCCCTTGCCTGGCTCGGTCGGTTCCATCCGCCGCTGACCCATTTTCCGATTGCGCTTCTGACGATTGCCGCGATCGGGGAATTCCTGCTCATCCGAACCGGTGAGGTTCGCTTCGAACACGCCGTGCGCTTCACCGTAGTGTTCGGCGCCGCTGCTTCGCTCGTCGCCGCGACTCTCGGGTGGCTCTTCGCTGGGTTCCATCTCGTCGATGGCGAGTGGCCGATGACCGCCCATCGCTGGGCCGGTACCACGACCGCGTTTGTGTCGATCGGTCTCCTGTTTCTCTCGAACAGGACGAGCCGGAGCGGCGAGCCGAGGAAGGCATTCCGGATCGTGCTCTTTTCCAGTGCGGTGCTCGTGAGTGTGACGGGCTTCCTGGGAGGCGCACTCATTTACGGATTGGACCACTACTCATGGTAGGTGTAACGATGCAGAACTTGACTCGAGCCGTCGTCGCCTTGCTGGTCGCGGTCTTTTCGTTCTCCACGAGCGCAGCGGAACGCTCGCTAGAGGTCCCCGACCCGCTCACCCTCTCCTGGTGCTTGGAACGTGCTCGAAAAGCCAGTCCGATACTCGCGAGAATGACGGCCATCGCCGCGGCGGCGGGGCACCGCGTCGGCCCGGCTGGAGCGCTCGACGATCCTCGGATCGCGTATGAGGCGAGCAATATACCGACCGGAGATTTCAACTTCGACTCGACGCCCCTTTCTGGCCACCAGTTTGGACTCCGCCAGAAATTGCCCTATCCCGGGCTTCTTTCGAGCCGGAAGACCGCCGCAAAGAGAGGGGCGGAGGCGTCCAACTTCATCGTGGATGACCAGAGGTTCTTGACGGACGGGGCGGTCGAGATGGCGTGGGCCGAGCTCGGGTTTGCCCAACATGCGCTCGATATCACAGAACGAAATATCGACCTGCTTCGTCAGCTCGCGGCCACCGCTGAATCCAGATACCGAGTCGGGAGCGGTCTTCAGCAAGATGTACTCAGGGCACAGGTAGAACTCACGGTTCTTCTTCAGGAGCAGTTGCGGCGGCGGGAAGCCATCGAGCAAGCCGAGTCGATGTTGGTCGAACAGCTCGACCTGCCCGCGGTGACCCGACTTCCGAGAACCGACGCGCTTCGCTTGCTTGCCGAAAATCCTCCGCTCGCACCCCTCCTCAATTCCCTCGATGAACGAAGCGCTCGACTTGCGGCCGCGCGAAAGAGGATTGAGGCGGCCAAGGCGAAGGTGCGCACAGCCGTGATCGAGGGACTTCCGGATATCGACCTCAGCATCGGTTACCGCCTGCGGAAGAATGTCTCGGGAGACCCCGTCGATGGGGACGATTTCGTCTCGGCCGGTTTCACGATCCGGCTGCCGGTCGACCGGTCCAAATGGCGGGCTCGTGTCGCGGAACAGAACGCGAATGTTCGGCGTACCGAGGCTGAGTTGAGGGCTGTGCGTGCAGAACTCATCTCGCGCACGCGGCGTGCTCATGCCGAACTCACGAGGGCTTCCTCGGAGGAGGCGCTTCTCGAGACGGGGCTGATTCCTCAAGCCAGGCAGTCTCTCGAGTCGAGTCGTTCGGCCTACGAGGTTGGACAGATCGAGTTCCTGAGCCTTCTCGACAGCCAGGTTCGACTTCTGGACGCCGAGCTTCGCCTCGTCAGAGCGCGAGCGGATAAACGACGCGCCTTTGCTGCTCTGGAGGCAGCCGCTGGGGAGAAACTCCGATGAACAAACAACAACTCCTCTTGATGACCTGTGCAGTGCTGCTCGCACTGGGTGCCGGATGGTGGGCGCGCGACCTTGTTCCACGAGATCCGTCAATGGGGTCCGGTGGCTCGGGCTCGGTCGCCGAGGGGCCGTGTCCGGGCGGTGTGGCACCGCTCTACTGGAAGGCTCCGATGGATCCGGCCTATGTGCGGCAGGTGCCGGGAAAGTCGCCGATGGGGATGGAGCTGGTGCCCGAGTGCCCGAGCGGTCGTGGAGACGCGCCCGATGGCATGGTCGTGATCGATTCAGCCACGATTCAGAACATCGGGGTTCGAACGGTTCCGGTCCTAAGGAAGGATCTCGCGCGCTCTGTTCGAGCGGTCGGACGCGTCGCATATGATGAGCGTCGGGTGACCCACGTACACACCAAGGTACAGGGTTGGGTCGAAGATCTCCGGGTCCATTTCGTCGGGCAGGAAGTCAAGCGGGGTCAGCCTCTGCTTGAAATCTACTCGCCGGAGCTCGTCGCAACCCAGGAAGAACTTCTTCTCGCAGCACGCTACCGCGATGCGACCGCACAAAGTCCCTTTGATGATGTTCGAGGCGGGGGGCAGTCGCTCCTGGCTGCAACCAAGCGCCGGCTCGCGCTCTGGGATATTCCGGAGCGCGACATCGAACGGCTGCTGCGCACGGGTGAGGTGAAGAGAACGCTCACACTCTATGCGCCCGAGTCGGGTGTCGTCACTCGGCTCGGTGTGCGTTCGGGCATGGAGGTCCAGCCGAATGCGAGTCTCTACACGATTGCCGACCTCTCGAAGGTCTGGGTGCTCGCAGACGTCTACGAATACGAATTGCCGTGGCTCGAGATCGGCCAGGAAGCCACGGTCGAGATCAATTACATACCGGGCGAGCCGATGCGGGGAAAACTCACCTACATCGCCCCCTTTCTCGACCCCAAGACGCGGACCACCGAGGTGCGCATCGAACTCGACAACGCTTCTGGAAAGCTCAAGCCAGGGATGTTCGGAAACGCGGTCATCGCCGGCGCGCCCCGTCGCGCCGTGCTCGCCATTCCAAGCAATGCGGTGATTCGCTCGGGCACGAGGACGATTGCCGTCGTATCACTCGGCGAAGGCCGCTTCGATCCGCGCGAGATCGAACTGGGACTCGATACGGCAGACGGATGGCTCGAGGTTCGCTCGGGTCTCGAAGAGGGCGAGCTCATCGTCGTCTCGAGCCAGTTTCTCATTGACAGTGAGAGCAATCTTCAGGAGGCAAGGGAAAAGTTCCTTTCTGCCGAGCGCGCGCCCGAGTCGAGCATAGAGAAGCCGATGAACCACTCCGTTTCGCACAAGGCCGATCAGGCCTCCGAGAGGCCAGAACCGCAATCGAACCCGTCCCACGAACATCACAATATGCCGATGGAAGAGGAGTAGACGCGATGCTCCGACACATCATAGAAGGATCCGCGAGAAATCCCTTTCTCGTTGCAATCGGCATTGCGGGCCTGCTCGCCTGGGGCGTCTACGCAATCGTGAACATACCGCTCGATGCGATCCCGGACCTGTCGGATGTTCAGGTCATCGTGTTCACGGAATATTCGGGGCAGGCGCCGCAGGTCGTTGAAGACCAGGTCACGTATCCGCTTTCGACCGCCATGCTCGCTGTTCCCTTTGCCAAGACTGTTCGCGGGTACTCGTTCTTCGGGCTTTCCTTCGTCTACATCATCTTCGAAGATGGTACGGATTTGTACTGGGCGAGGAGTCGAGTCCTCGAATCCTTGAATTTCGTATCGGGGAGGCTGCCTGACGGTGTGACGCCCACGCTTGGCCCGGACGCGACCGGCGTGGGTTGGATCTATGAATACGCGCTGGTGGATCGCACCGGAAATCTCGATCTCGCTGAACTTCGCTCGATTCAGGATTGGCACTTCCGGTACGAGCTGCAGACGGTTCCCGGCGTCGCGGAGGTCGCCAGCATCGGCGGTCACGTTCGGCAATACCAGGTGGAGGTGGATCCGAATCAGCTATCCGCCTATGGGCTTTCGCTCGCCCAGGTCCGTCACGCGATCATGCGAAGCAACAGCGATATCGGTGGAAAGCTTCTCGAGCAAGCGGAAACCGAATTCATGGTCCGTGGACGTGGCTATGTGAGCTCCATCCAGGATCTCGAACAGGTTGCGCTCGGCGCGAGTGAATCGGGCACTCCGATTCTACTTCGCAACGTTGCCAGCGTTTCGCTCGGTCCGGAGCTTCGGCGAGGTCTGACCGATCTGGATGGGGAGGGCGAGGTGGCTGCGGGTATCGTCATCATGCGATTCGGCGAGAACGCGCTCGAAACCATCCGAAACGTCAAAGAGAAGCTCGCCGAGCTGGCTGACAACCTTCCCCCCGGAGTCGAGGTGGTCACGGTGTACGACCGTGCTCCGCTGATCGAGCGCGCCGTCGAGAATCTGCGAGACACGCTCCTCCAGCAGGGGCTGATCGTCGCGCTCATCTGTTTCGTCTTCCTGGTTCATATTCGAAGCGCGCTCGTGGTAATCCTGATTTTGCCGCTCGGGATCCTCTTCTCCTTCATCGTGATGTACCACCAGGGCATCAACGCGAACATCATGTCGCTCGGCGGTATCGCGATCGCGATCGGAACCATGATCGATGCCGGCATCGTCATGGTCGAGAATGCCCACAAGCATCTGGAGCGAGATGGCGGCACGAAAAGCCGACGGGAGATACTCATCGACGCCGCGGTGGAAGTGGGGCCCTCCCTCTTCTTTTCGTTGCTCATCGTGACGGTATCCTTCCTCCCCATCTTTGCGCTCGAAGCACAAGAGGGGCGGCTCTTCAAGCCGCTCGCCTTCACGAAGACCTATGCGATGGCCGGGGCGGCACTGCTCTCCATCACGGTCGTTCCGGTGCTGATGATCTGGCTGGTCAGAGGGAAGATCCTTCCCGAGAGTCGGAATCCGCTCAACCGGATCGTTCTCTGGGCCTATCGCCCACTCCTCGCAGCCTCTCTTCGGCACCGGTTTCTCGTGCTCGCCGTTGCATTGTTGCTGCTTCTCTCGAGCGTCTATCCCCTGACGCGAATCGGCTCCGAGTTCATGCCGCCGCTATACGAAGGGGACCTTCTCTACATGCCGACCACGCTTCCCGGAATTTCGATTACGAAAGCCCGGGAGCTCCTGCAACAGACCGACCGCATCATCGCCACGCTTCCCGAAGTCGAGCGTGTCTTCGGCAAGATCGGGCGGGCCGACACGGCGACGGACCCCGCGCCGCTCTCGATGATCGAAACCACCATCACGCTGAAGCCGCGAAGCGAGTGGCGACCGGGAATGACGCCGCAGAAGCTCATCGCAGAGCTCGACAGCATGATTCGTTTCCCGGGGCTCACGAACGCCTGGACGATGCCCATCAAGACCCGTATCGACATGCTCTCGACCGGGATCAAGACACCCGTCGGCATCAAGATCTCCGGGCCAGATCTCGCCGTACTCGAGGACATCGGAGAGCAGATCGAGGCGGCTCTGCGCGATATGCCCGGTACATTGAGCGTCTATGCGGAGCGGGTCGTTGGAGGGAACTACCTCGACTTAGACATCGACCGCGCCAAGATTGCCCGCTACGCGCTGACGGTGGGCGACGTTCAGGACATCATTCAAACTGCGATCGGCGGAATGAATATCAGTCAAACCGTCGAGGGCCTCGAACGCTATCCCATCAATTTACGATATAGCCGCGAGCTTCGGGATGACATCTCTTCGCTGCGTCGCGTGCTCGTTCCGACGCCGACCGGCGCGCAAGTGCCCCTCGAGCAACTGGTCACATTTCGCTTCGCGAAAGGTCCGCCCGCGATCAAAACCGAGAATGCGAGACCGAATGCGTGGATCTATATCGACCTCGAGGGCATCGACGTAGGAACCTACGTCAAGAACGCACGGGAGGTGCTCGACGAGCGCGTCCAGTTGCCGCCTGGATATGGCCTGCAGTGGAGTGGCCAGTACGAATATCTCGAACGCGCCCAGAATCGCCTCGCGCTGATCGCCCCGCTTACTCTCGGCCTGATCTTCCTGCTTCTCTATCTCAATTTCAGAAAGCTGTCCGACACGCTCCTCGTCATCGGCGCGCTGCCCTTCGCGCTCGTCGGCGGAGTCTTCCTGCTCTGGGCGCTCGACTACGATTTTAGTGTCGCCGTGGGTGCGGGCTTCCTGGCCCTCTCGGGACTCACCGCTGAAACCGGTGTCATCATGCTGCTCTTCCTGAATCAAGCGCGAGACCGTGCCCTCGAGAGCGGTACCCTCCGGTCTGTCGAAGACCTCTGGCGAGTCACGGTGGACGGAGCGACCCAGCGGGCCCGGCCACTTCTCATGACGGTCGCTTCCGATGTCATCGGACTCCTCCCCATCATGTGGGGCGTCGGCACAGGATCCGAAACCATGCGTCGCATCGCTGCGCCGATGGTGGGGGGCGTCGTCACCGCGATGCTCGTCACGCTCTTCGTGATCCCCGTACTCTTCGTTTTCGTTCACGGCCGGGGTCTTCCCAGAGCCATGGCCGAAAACGACTCGATATGATGTGGGCTAGCGGTGTGCGGCCGCCTGATCTTCGCGGGGCCCCGCGAGTTCCGTCTTGCCATCGACGGTGTAGACCTTGCGTCCGAGTTCCTCGATGAGCGGAGTGCAGAAGGTGATTCGTCCCGTCAGCTCCGGATCCCGGGTGACGCATAACGCGAGCGCAGCCTCGGCCATCGCCTCGCGGCTCTCGGCTTCGGCGAGCGCCTCGTCGGGGACGACGCCGAGGGCTTCGGTGCCCTCGGTCGGAACCGCACCAACTGGCGCCATCGAATTCACCCAGACCCCGTCCTTCGACACCGCTGCAGCGAGTCCGGCCGTGAAGCGCTCGAGCGCTGCTTTCGTCGATCCGTAGAGGATCGACTGGGCATCGAAATCCCTGAAAGGGTATTTTGGCCGGAAGGAGGTCGCCGAGGAGATGTTCAGGATCCAACCTTCGCCGCGTTCGCGCATGCCGGGAACGACGAGCTGTGAGAGCCGCCAAGGGGCGAAGAAGTTGATGTCGTTGGCCACGCGGAAACGCTTCTCGCTCGTCTCCGTGAAGGGGAGATAGAACGCGGCCGCGGCATTGTTCACGAGGACGTCGATCGGGCCGAGTTCGGACTCCGCCTGGCGGACGAGACCCTCGAGGCAGGTCGAGTCCGCGAGGTCGCCCGCGATTGGAACGGCCCGGCCGCCGCGGGTTTCGATGAATTCCGCGGTTTCGAGGAGACTGCCGGCGAGATGGTCGTGTTGCTCGAGGGTTCGCGCCGTGATTGCGACCCGGGCACCCTCGGCCCCGAAGCGCTTGGCAATGGCGGCGCCGATGCCGCGGCTCGCGCCCGTCACGAGGGCGACACGTCCGTCGAGTTCTCCCATGAATCTGCTCCGATCTGAGCCGCTTGCGTGGGTCACACGTGCGGCAGGGGCTGAGGCGTTAGCGGCCGAGGGCCTCGTTCGCGACCGCTGTCGCCCAGCGGTAATCCGACTTGCCATTCGCGTGGCGCTGCAGACGTTCGACGCGAACGATGTGCTTGGGTGCCTTGTAGCTGGCCAGGTGTTCTTTGACCGATTGGATGAGCGCCGCGTCGTCGACACCGGGGTCGGAAAGCTGGACGACGGCGGTAATCGCCTGACCCCATCGCTCGTCGGCCACGCCGATGACGTAGCAATCTTCGATGGCTTCATGGAGTTTGAGGGCTTCCTCGACTTCTTCGGGGTAGATCTTTTCGCCGCCGGAGTTGATGCAGGCCGACCCGCGTCCGAGCAGGGTGATCGTCCCGTCCGCTTCGATCGTCGCGAAATCGCCGGGAATCGAATAGCGCCGGCCGTCGAGGGTCGGCCAGGTCTCCTCGCTCTTCACCGGATCCTTGTAGTAGCCGATCGGGAGTGGCCCGCCGAGGGCGAGACGACCCCGCTTCCCGGACCCCGGAGCAACATCGTTGCCGTCTTCGTCGATCACCTTCGTGAATTCGCCGAGGCTGAATCGCGCGGTGGTCGCCTTGCGCGGGTCGCTCTCGAGCTTGGCTGCGAAGCCAACGCCCTCAGAGGAACCCAGGGAGTCCATCAACCGCATGCGCGGGTTGAACGAGAGAAGGGCCTGTTTGATCGGAGCGCTCCACATGACGCCCGATGACAACACGAGAAAGATCGACGAGAGGTCGTAGTCTTCGCCACGCGCCCGCGCGGACTCGAGCGCTTCGAGCATGGGGCGGCTGAATGCATCACCGACGATCGTGAGATGGGTCGCGCGATGTCGTTCGACGGCGCGAAAGAGCGCATCGCCCGAGAACGAGCGCTCTTCGAGCGTGATGATCACGCCGCCGGTCAAGTGTGTCGTGAGTGCTGCGATGCCCGAGGTGCCGTGCATGAGTGGGGCGGCGGCGAGTTGGCGGGTCACACGGCCGGTTGCCTCGATCTCTCGCACCGAGTCGAGCAGCTCTTCGCAAGTCCGTGGCACGCTCTGCTTGAGTCCGGCGTAGGTCGTCTTCATCGTCTGGATCATGTTTGCGTGGGGCCACATGACGCCCTTGGGGTTGCCGGTGGTGCCGCCCGTAAAGAGCATCCATAGGTCGTCGGGGGAGCGTTCGATCCGCTGTGTCGGGTCGTGGTGGGCGATCAGCGCTTCGTAGCTCTCGGCCCAGTCGGGCGTGGTTTCACCGCCTCGCTGAATGAAGAGCCTAAGGTCGGGCAGGTCGCCCCGGATCTCGTCGATGGCGTCGGCCAGGGTCGAGTCGAAGAAGAGCGCTCCTGCATCCGCTCCCTCGAGCAGCGAGTGCAGCTCCTTGGCGGTGTAGCGAAAGTTGACGTTGAAGGGCGTCACGCGCTGCTTGAAGCAGGCGAATTGCGCTTCGGAGTATTCCGGACCGTTGTAGAGGGCGAGGCCGACGTTCGTCGCGACCGGCAGATCGGCATCCGCGAGAGCGGCGGCGATGCGCGCCGCGCGGTCCTCGAATTCTTGCCAACTGCGACGCGTGTCGCCGCAAAGCAGCGCGTCGGATTCGGGGATCTCATCGGAGATCGCTTCCCAGGCAGTCGCGAAATTCAGGTCCATCGACCGATCATGGCGCGCCCGCCGGCACACGTCGAGGCCGTACGCATGACTCCCGCGCCTGGCCTTGACGCGTCGTTCGGAAATGGGGAAGGGCCGCGAAGATCCTGAGGCTCATGCCGCTCCGACGCCATCGTGGCTTCCCGCAGCGAGTCCCTCGAGCAATCGTGGAGGGGCGGCTTCTTTCGCAGCGGTCGCCGCAGTAGGAACCGTTGTCTCGTGCGATAGGCATGAGCCGAGAGACTTCATGAGAATCACCAGACCGATACGCAGTCCCGTACGGTCCGAATCGTGAATCGTCGATATCCGAATCCCCTCCCGTCGTACCGTGATGAGTGCGTTCATAGCTGGCGATCGCGATGCTGAATCCGTTGGATCTCGCACCGATAGGATCCTGTTATAGGGGTTATAGGGTTACAGGGGTTAAGGAGGGAGGTCGGAGGATCGGTTCGCAGCCAGCCGGCGCATCGGTCTATAATCGCGAATCCTTCGCTTGATACCACTCGATCCTCGCCAGGAGATGATTCATGAAATTTGCGATGTTCTACGAGCTCCCGGTCCCGAAGCCCTGGACGCCTGGCAAGGAACAGGCCGTCATCAAGAACATGGTCGATCAGGCCGTCTTTGGTGAGCAGATGGGTTTTCACAGCGTCTGGTCCGTCGAACATCATTTCCTCGACGAATTCTCCCATTGCTCCAACCCTGAAGTCCTCTATGGGGCGATTGCCGCGCGCACCTCGACCCTGCGAATCGGCTATGGCGTGCGCCTTACGCCCAGTCCCTACAACCATCCGGTGCGAACGGCTGAGAGCGTCGCGATGCTGGATAATCTCTCGGACGGGCGCGTCGAGATGGGAACCGGCCGGTCGGCGACGCGGATCGAACTCGAGGGCTTCGGAATCAATCCACACGAGACGCGCGAGATGCTCGGTGAGGCGATTGATCACATCGTGGGGTGCTGGACGAACGACGAGTACGAGTTCGAAGGCAAATATTGGCAGATGCCGAAGCGGCGTGTGCATCCAAAGCCCATCCAGGATCCCCATCCGCCGATCTGGACGGCAACGACGAGCATCGATGGCCACTACGAGGTGGGGAAAATGGGGGTCGGCCTACTGTCCTTCGCGGTGGGTGTTCCGCCGGAGGATCTCATCCCGCGTGTCGCGGCGTACAGAAGAGGACAGGCCGATTGCGTGAAACCGAAGGGGAAGACGCGAAACGATCAGGTCGTGGCCTTTACGATGTCGCATTGTGCCGCGACCAACGATCAGGCCTACGCGGAAGCTGAGGAGTCGATGCTCTGGTACCCCCGCCATGGCGGGAAGATCATCGGTGACGCCGCTGCCTATGCCGCCATGTGGGGCAAGGATGGGGACCTCGGAACCTATCATTACACCGCGGATGCCAAGGCGGCCGTGGATTCTGGGGCGATCGATGCGATGACGTTCGATTATATCAAGGACTCGGGTGCCGCGATGGTCGGGGATCCGGACAAGTGCATCGAGATCGCGAAACGCTACGAAGCGGCGGGCTGCGACCTGCTTTTCTGTTTGCTCAATCCCTACAACATGACGCACGATCAGAGCATGAACGCAATCGAACACATCGGGAAGTACGTGATCCCCGAATTGGACAAGTAGGCGCATTTCGTGGCAATGGGCGGAACGACTCCGGGGAAGACCGCGGGTCGCGGGCCCCTGGACGGGCAGGGTGGGTTGAGACTCCCGGCTAGTGCGAGCCGATCGTGAGGACCGGGCAAGCAACAGTCCGCACGATCTTGTCCGCCACGCTGCCGAGTGCCATGTACTCGAGGCCCGTGAGTCCGCGCGCTGCTCCATCGCGCCCCGATCGGGTCGCCCGGCCTCGTTTGCGCCGTTTTCGGAGACTCGGCGGCACGTTGAAGTAGTTTTTGAAACATGCGGCCCCGTTTGATTGGACGCCACGGAGCAAGGGCGGCATCCTCGTTGGCACGCAACCTGCTGTATGGATAGGCTGAACGCCAATCGAAGAGGCTCGTCGCGCAGGTCGGCAGAAGCCTCTGGGCGCTTTGAAGAGGTGCTGCGAGTCGGAGTCGGTCTCACTCCTGAAATGATTTCTCGAGCCGGGAGGGCAGCATGCCCAAGGTTGAATCTCAGAACGAATCGGAAACCCTTCGCGAACGGGTGGGGGAGCTGATCGAGCTTCTACATGCGCGGGAGGCCGATGACGCGACGGGAGAAGCGCTGCCCGACCTTCGCCGTCTGCACGACGAAATCGAAGGCTGGATCCAAGCGGGCGATTCGTCCGACCGCTCGTGGATCGATCGGCTCGGCGAGATCATCGAACAGATCGAAATCGATCATCCCCAGACGACTGCCGTGATCGGGCGAATCAGTGACTCGCTGAGCCGGCTCGGAATCTGAATCGCGGCTGGGAGTCTGTCCGAATTCTGCCTCGCAGGCTCCCGGGCGTCGTGAAGCTCGGCGAGGTCCGGTGCGCCGATCAGGACATCGAGGAGATGGCCCGATCCAGGACGGAGTCGTTGGGGTCCGGATCGCCATCGATTCTGAAGGCCTGCTCGATCTGTTCGAGAACCGCTTGCTCCGCACGGGTGGGTGCAGCGCCGCGCAGGAATGTTTTCTCGAGGGCCTGGGCGATTCGCCAGGACCAGTTGACGACGTCGTCTCGCAAGCGAGCCCGCTCCCTCGGCGCGAGGACCCGGCACAACTCGGCAACATAGGCCGACCAGGCATCGATCAAGTTCTCGTGAGGGCGATAGGCCAGCCAGACCAGCAGCAGCTTGCCCGCTTCGCTCTTCGGGTCGATCCCGAAATCGTTCTCTGCCTCGAGCAGATAGTGACGCTCTTCGTTGTCGAGGGTCTTGTCGGCCCACGCCACCGCGACGAGCGGCGCCATGACGAGGGCCGTCACGCTCTCCTCTTTGAGTCCGAGGTCCAGGAGGGGGTCGATGATTTTCGGGTCGCGAAGCCCGAGCACCTTCGAGAGCGCCTCGAATTGAGATTGGCGGGTGTCGCGTGCGCGCATGGCCTCCAGCAGACGCTCGCTCTCCTTTCGGAAGAAGACTTCCTCGAGGGCCCTTTCTCGATCGGCGAAGGGACGTGAGTAGGACATGGTTGGCCTCCTTTCGTCTCGTAGAGTCTATCGCGGCGGAGCGTCACCCGTGGTGATTTGTCTCGTCCTTCGAGAGTCGGTACAGAACGCATGCCGCAAGCTTTCGATCTGGCACGAATCGCAACGGGTTGGAATGGACGGAGTCGGCGGAGTCGGCGGACGAATATGTCAGACGACCGCGGATTGAGACTCGATGTCACGCGCATGGGTGAGGCAGGTGCCGGACGGTCTAGTTGCGCCGCGCTCGGTTTACGATCTGGTCGAGTACATTCGAGAAGCGGGAGCGATCGCGCGGGGTCATCGGCGCGGGGCCTCCGGTCATGACACCCGCTTCGCGGATCGAAGCCTTGATCTCGCGGGTGGCCAGGGCGCCGCCGATCGATTCCTGGGTGAACTCACGTCCGTTCGTGCCGAGCGCGAAGGCGCCGACTTCGAGACAACGCGCCGCCAGCAGAATATCCGCCGTGATCACAACATCGTTCGCCCGAATCTCCTCGGCGATCCAATCGTCGGCCGCATCCGGCCCGTCCTCGACGACGATCATTTCGACACCCAGGTCGCGGGGACCATTGATCCGTTGGTTGGCGACGACGACGACAGCGAGGCCGATGCGTGCCGCGACCGCGTAGACCTCGTCCTTGACGGGGCAGGCATCGCCGTCGATGAAAATTTCGGTCACGGCTGACCTGCGCGGATGAAGAGGAAGTCGCCGCCCTCGTGGCCGGCCTTGCGGATATCCGCGAGCTCGGGTGCCTGATCGGCGGCCAGCATGACGGGACGACGAATTCGGGAGTAGAGCGTCGTCGAGTCGAGCACGCCCTGGTTGGCATTCAGTTCGTCGAGGAAATATCGGGCGAAGGCCGAGTGTTCGCCGCCGCCGCCGCCGCCGCCGCCGCCGTCTGCGACAGGTTCGAGACCGCCTGACGAGAGTACGATGCGCGCTCGCTGGCGCGAGATTCGCTGCAGATAATCCGGGGCCTTCACCTCGAGTTTGATTCCGCGGGTGAGTGTTCCCGAATAACAACTATTGGCGACGATCATGACGTGCTTGGCATGGATCGAGCGCAAATAGCCTGTGATGGTGGCATTCGAAATCCAGCGGACATCGCTGTTCTCCTCCGCATCGACGGGCAGCTAGTGGTGTGATTCACGCTGTTGCCGACTTATTGAGTTGAGCGCGTGCTCGGCCGACTTTTTCGAGGATGCTGTCTGCCGCGGCCGTCCACACGATGGGCCTGGGGTCGCGGTTGTGACCCTCGATGTAGTCCATGATGGCCTTGATCAGGACGGGGACGCTTTGAAAGATGCCGCGCTTAAGACGCCTCTGATCAAGGTTGCGGAAGAACCCCTCGACGATGTTCAGCCATGAGCTGCTCGTCGGGATGAAGTGCACGTGGAACCGAGGGTGCCGCTTAAGCCATCGCTTGACCTTCTCGTGTTTGTGCGTGGCGTAGTTGTCAACAATGAGATGGAGGTCGAGTTCCTTCGGCGTCTGCTCGTCGATCATTCGAAGAAACTTGATCCACTCCTGATGCCGATGTCGCTTCATACAGGTGGCGATGACCTCGCCGTGACCGAGTTCAATCGCAGCAAACAACGTCGTCGTCCCATTCCTCTTGTAGTCATGCGTCCTCGTACCGCTCCGACCCCGCTTCAGCGGGAGACCCGGCTGAGTGCGATCGAGTGCTTGAATCGACGTCTTCTCGTCTGCGCTGAGAACGAGTGCGTTCTCGGGAGGGTTGAGATAGAGCCCTACGACATCCCGCAACTTCTCTTCAAAGTGAGGATCGTTGCTGACCTTGAACGTCTTCACGAGGTGCGGCTTCAATCCGTTCGCTTTCCAGACTCGATGCACCATCGACTGCGTCACGCCTAGCTTTTCCGCAAGCAAACGCGTACTCCAGTGCGTCGCATTCGTGGGCTGCTCTTGGGTGGTCATCTGAAGGATACGCCCTTCCACCTTTGATCGATTCGTAGGCTTACGCCCCGCTCGGGGTCGGTCTTTGAGGATCCCCTCGACGCTCTGCTCTACAAAGCGGGATCGCCATCGTCCGACGGTTTCTCGGGTGATCCCGAGTTCCTTCGCGATCTCTCGATTCTCCAGGCCCCGGGCCGCCGCGATCACGATCTTCGCTCGCATCGCAACGCGCACTTCCGTGCGGCGGCCCTTCGCGAGGCGGGTCAGCGTCTTCCGTTGCGCTGTGGTGAGTTCGATGATCGGTGCGACTCGCATCCCTTACCCTCCATTCAGGAGTGACAAGGATAACACAATAAGTATGGTTATTTAAGCATCACACCACTAGTTGGCACTCCTTGTGCCAGTCCCCCTGCTGAGGGTCCTTGAAATCCAGTCGATAGTGGTAGTAGGTCATCCCGCTCGACTCGTGGAATTCTTCCGATACCTGCTGAACTGCGGCCGTTCGTCCTGCGTGCTCCAAGATCGACATGTTCGGGTCGATCGTAACTACGTCTCCAAGTTCGATTTTTCTCATCGTTTCTGTTCCTCTATTACGCCGAAGTCACGGCGTTGTAGTAAGTCGAGATCCGCAGCGGCCGATCCGAGGCTGAACCGACTTCTAGACTTCCTTTAGTGAAGTGCGAACGTCCGAGCCGGTCGGCGCCTCTCTCCCTTCCTTTAGTCAACTGGAAGATCAGGCATTCGATTCTGTGGTGCTGCTCGGCAGGTTCGAGCGCACTAAACGATTGTCAGTCGGAGCGGTTGCGGCGTGAGATGCTCGCCACTTGCGCACGGGCAGGTTGGCGCTGCTGAGGCGATGTAATTGGGAATGCGTCAGCAGGAACCCAGCCGTCGATATGCCGACAGTTAGTCCTGAAGTGCCAGAGCTGAGGATGCGCGGGTAACTCTGCTCTGGAGACAACCGGCGAGGCAACGCCAGGGCAAGCTGGCGGTGGCGATTCCGGCGGGCGATTC
>SMVB01404770.1_pt1 | contig 21614 bp, 18 predicted proteins | sample 2456461 | NCBI WGS metagenome assembly SMVB01 (sample SAMN11095934, study PRJNA526329) | marine sediment metagenome | biome: Marine sediment; feature: Surficial sediment; material: Deep marine sediment; isolation source: Hadal surficial sediment | place: Pacific Ocean | collected 2014-05 | depth...
ATAAGAACGTCCGTCGGCGGTGGCACGCAGGTAGCCGGTGTCGAACACGACCAGCAGCGCGAGGAAGAAGGCGATCAGAAGGAGCTCCGGACCCTCGAGGGAGGCCCAGGCGCGGTGGATCGCGGTGCGCGCGGCCGGCGCGACGCCGCCGGCGATCTCCCGATTCACCAGAACCAGGATGAACACCATCGTCAACAGCCCCGCCAGCGCCAGCGGAGCTCCGCGGAACTGTTTGACGAGGAGGGCGTGAAAGAGAAACAGCCCGAGCGCGCCCAAGAGCGCGTGGCTCAGCGCCCACACCCAGCGTACATTTCGGCTCACGGCGGGCAGGCTACCTCATCATGGCGTCCCAAACCGAGGCCGTGTCGGCGAGCGAGTCGAACAGGTAGTCGGGATCGCACTCCTCGAGCTGGCGGCGCGAATACACGCCGGTCGCCACCGCGATGGTCCGCGCTCCGATGGCTTCGCCGCAGGTGATGTCCGCTGGAGTATCACCCACGACCACCACCGCCTCGCGCTCGTATCGAATGCCGGTGATCGTTTCCGCTCGCTCGGCGCCGATTGCCGGCAGCTCGTTACGGTTCTCATGGTCGGATCCGAAGACGCCGACTTGAAAACGGGAGAACCCGAGGCCCGAAGCATCCAACTTGCGCCGCGCTCCCTGCTCGATATTCCCGGTCAGCAGCCCCAGCACCGCCCGATCGGACTGCGTTTCGATGTGGTTCAGGCATTCGGCGACCCCCGGAAACACGCGGACGACGCTCGAAACCAGCTCGTCATCCAAGTGCTTCAGGTAGCAGTCCCAAAGATCCGCCAGCTTCGCCTTCACCGTGGGTCGCCCAATTCCGGCGCCTTCCAGCAGCTCGTACGCGATTTGCGGATCGGTCTTACCGGCAAACGACACGTCGCCGATCGGCCCCGCGGTGCCGTACACGTCGATCAGAGCGGACTCGAAAGCCCGGCCGGCGGCGCCGTCGGTGGTCAGGAGGGTGCCGTCGATGTCGAACAGGAGGAGCTTCTTCATGGCTGATCCGGAGGCAGAGCTTCGTGTGGGCCCATGGGTCGATGCGGCGCCGGCTCTAGCCGCTGCCTTCGAGGACCTCGCGGGAAGGATCCAGGTTGTCCCAGATACGCCCGCCGGTGCGTACGATCAGGACGGCAGCGGCAAACACCGGCGTTGCCGCCACGATGCCGAGCACCGGGAACTCCCAGGCCACGATCGGCACGCGGAAGGCGAACCATTGGATGGCAACAATGATGGCGATTAACAGCGCCGCCGGCAGGATGCAGAGCAAACTCGCCAGGCCGAGCCCGAAGAACATGATCATGTTCTGGCCGAAGGCCGCGGCCCCTTGCTGCTTCGCGCTGCCGAGCTGCACCCAGCCCGGGAACAGCAAGATGAGCAGGTTTTGGAGGGTGGTCGACAGGCAGGTCAGCGCCAGCACCAGCGGAAGCGCCCCGATGACGATCAGAGGCAGGATCAGCACCGCCGGCGCGCCGAGGGCGGCCGAGGCGCGCTCCGTGAGCCGGACACCCTGTGACTCGATGTCCGGCGCAGTCCGGCTGACCGCCATGTACAGGTTCATCGCCAGGACGAGGCCGGCACCGAACGTCGCCGACATGGCGGCGAAAATGGTCGGTCCGGCGGCCTCGGCGGCGAACAACTTCCAGCCTTCGAGCGGCCAGGGGCGCACCATCTCGACCCGCAGCAGGTCGGCGCGCAGGTCGTTGCGATAGTTTTGCGCACCCGTGAGCGGGCTGAGCACCATGGTCATGAGGCCGACAAAGATGATGATGTAGGGCGCCCCCTCGAACCACGAAGACACCAGGGCGGGAACCATGAGCGCGAAGCCGATGACCGCGAGTCCGAAGCCGATCAAACTGCGATAGCTGACACGGGTGACCATCATCGAGTTCTTCCACAGAATCGCCATCTCGGGAATTCCCAGTGGCGGCAGCGGGAACGGCATGCGCCGCCGGCTGCGTACCGAGGTCTTCCAGTAGCGCGAACCGGAGGCCTTCTTGTTCGCTTCGTGACGGGCGTGGGCCAGCGCCGCCTCCTCGAACTTGGCCTGCGAGCGCACCACCCACTCGTTGTGGGCGAAGAGGAGAACGACCGGCATGATGGCGCCGGTGAGCTGCATCGCCGGTGTGACGCCGGGTGCGGTGATGAACAGCGGCGCGGTGACCAGCACGAAGGGGAATAATATCCAGCCCAGAGCGGTCGATTGAATTTGCGGCGCCAGGCGCGCCATCGTCTCCTTGAGAAACTCGAGCCACTCCTGCCCGGGCGCCGGGCGCAACAATATGAGCTCGGCGATCAGTCCGCTGAGCGCCACGCCGAGCACGATCCAATAGATCAGGATGGCGCCGACCAGCAACAGACGGTTTCGCCAACGACGTGCGGGCGCCAGCTCTTTTTGTCTCTCGAGCCACAGGCTGCGGCCCTTCGAGTGCAAGTCCCACAGGGTGAGTATGAGCCAGAAGGTCGCGTACCAGCGAATACGGTCGAGTGGCCCACCGGCACCGAGAAACAGCGTCATCATCAGGCAGCCGAAGAGGATTCCCGGCTGGCTCTTCAAGGTGGCGTATTGGATCAAATGCCGCCGTTTGATCGGCAGCGGCGCCAGCACGTGAATCTCGGTCTCGGTGAAGCTCAACGCGATGCGGCTCCAGGGCAGGAACCACCACAGGCTAACCAGCAGGCCCACGACCAGGGCCAGCGCCAGCTGGATCGTCGGCAACGCGTCTTCGAAGGTGTCGAAAAAGCGCTCTACGTTGAAAAACTCGACGGTGACCCCGCCGCCGTCGTCGTCAAAAAAGAGCGGACCGCCAACCCAGAAGGTCATCCAGGCGATGAAAAACAGGATGCCGACGAGATATTTCGGTTGCTTCAGCAGCCGGATGCTGCGGATGATCTTGCCCCGTACGGAGCGGATCAGCAGGTACACGAGTGCCGAGTTCACAGCTCGTCCTCGTCTTGGCCGGTGGCGCGCAGGAAGATCTCCTCGAGATCGGCGTCCCCGGACATATCGGGGACGCTGGCGCGGATCTCGTCGAGGGTCCCCTCGAGGATCTTCTTGCCGTGCTGAACCACCAGCACGCGGTCGCAGATCTCCTCGACGAGGTGGAGCATGTGCGACGAGACGATCACCGAGGCGCCCGCCTTCGCGGTATTGATGATCGTGCGTTTCGTGCGGCGCATCGATCCGGGGTCGAGCCCGGTGAGCGGTTCGTCGAAGACCAGGGCTTCGGGCTCGTGCAGCAGGGCGCACGAGATGATCAGCTTTTGCTTCATGCCGCGCGACAGCTCAGCGGGGAAGGCGTGGTGTTGCTCGGCGAGGTCGTTTTGTTCCAGCAGCTCGGCGGCGCGTTGCTCGCCGTTGGCGACACCGAAGATGCGGGCGAACAGCGTCATGTGGTCCCAGGTGGTGAGGTGGTCGAAGAGGTGCGGCTCGTCGGGTACGAAGGCGAGGTGGCGACGTGCCTCGATCCCGTCGTCCTCGATGTCGTGGCCGCAGATCCGAATTCGCCCGGAGGTCATCGGGATGATGCCGGCCAGGCACCGCAGCGTCGAGGTCTTGCCGGCGCCGTTGGGACCCACCAGGCCGAGGATCTCTCCCTTCGCGACGCTCAGCGACAGCTCGTCGACGGCGGTGAAGCCCTCGTAGTTCTTGACCAGCTTGTCGATTTCGATCATGGCGCCGGATTGTAACCGGTCTCGGTATGTACTACCTGCTTGACTCGCCTAGTGGCTCGTTTACGTGCTCAGTGGGTCGGGTGGGCGGCTCGATCGGTCACCGGCGCGCCCGGTTCTTCTTTCCACCGGCAGCGGCCAGATGGCCGGGTCCTCGCTGCCGAGGACCCGGACGGAGATGCCGTGCACACCTCGATACTCGTCGAGCAGCTCGAAGGCAGTCCGGCCACCGGGCCAGGCGGCCGGGATTCGAGAGATCACACAGCCTCCTTCGTTGTGGGATCGTGCCGACAAGATATACGGTTCGTTGTTGTAGCAGGATGCTGACGAGCTCCCGTGGGCCCCAGGAGTCCTTCAGCAGCCTATTTGAACCTGTACGCGCGCCCGGCCTTGCCGGCGCGACGAACTCGAGAGGATCGACCGATGAGAGAATTCGGACGATGGAGTAAGCGTGGTTCAGCAGTCGTGGTGGCCGGCGTGGTCGTCGCGCTGGCGTCGTTGGTCCAGGGCGTCCCGGTACAGCAGACGCACCGCCTCGAGGCGGGCCCGTCGACGGTGGCATTCGGCTACTACTGGTCGGAGGCCGAGCCGGTGCTGCGCATCGCGTCCGGGGACATCATCGATGTCGATACGATGCTGACCTCGAACCCGAATCGTCTCGAGGCCATGGGGTTGCCGCCGGATCAGGTGCAGCAGTCGCTGCGTGACATCTACGAGCAGGTTCCGCGGGAAGACCGTGGGCCGGGCGGGCACATCCTCACCGGCCCGGTGTACGTCGAGGGTGCCGAGCCCGGCGACGTGTTGCAGGTGGACATCCTGGAAATTGATCTGCCGATCGCCTACGGCTACAACGGCTGCAGTGGGTTCACGCGCGAAAACTGCCCCGAAGAGCGCGCCGATCGGTCGCGCCTGTTCTGGCTCGATAGCGACAGCATGACGACCGATTTCGCCCCCGGCATCGTCATTCCGCTCAAACCCTTCTTCGGCAGCATGGGGGTTGCCCCACCCCCGGACGCCGGCCGCTGGAGCAGCGTGCCTCCGTGGATCCATGCCGGCAATATCGACAACAAAGAGATGGTCGCTGGCACGACGCTGTACATCCCTATTTGGGTAGCGGGTGCGCTTTTCGAGGTCGGTGACGGTCACGCGGCACAGGGCGACGGGGAAGTCGACCAGACCGGCATCGAGACGTCGCTACGCGGGCGCCTGCGCCTGACCGTGCGCAAAGACATGAGCCTGGAGTGGCCGGTGGGCGAGACCGATACCCACTGGATCACGATGGGGTCCGACGAGGACCTCACCGAGGCCACCCGGATCGTCATCAACCAGACGATCGCCTTCCTCGGAGATCGCTTCGGGCTTCCGCGCGGCGAGGCCTACCGGCTAATCAGCCTGGCGATCGACCTGCGCATCACCCAACTCGTCGACCAGAAGGTCGGTGTTCACGCCATGATCCCGAAGGGGATCTTCGGGCACGAGCGATAAGGCAGCCGAGCGGGAGCGATAAGGCAGCGTCTGCGGCGGGGATCTTCGGGCGGGAGCGATAAGGCAGCGTCTGCGGCGTTGCGCTTGGTCGGGCTGCCTACGACGTACTGGCGTACGCCTCCGGCATCCCTTCCGGCGCGCGCCTTGCATCCACTACCTTCTCGCTCCCGCTCTAACCGGCGGTGTGTCTGAATGCGCTCCTGCTGCGCGTGCGGAATGAGATGTGCGCGCCGGGAGATGGCGAGGGCGGGGTTATTCGATGACGGCTCTTATGATTTGGTCGAGGAGGGGGAAGTCGGCGTCGAGGTGGGCGTTGCCCTGGCGCACGATGCGGCCCTGGTTCCCCCCTCGCATGCCGCCCCCCGCTTCCTCGCCGTAGCCCGAGTAGAGGTTGTCGACAACGTCCATTCCTTCGATGACTTCGCCGAACGGCACGAACCCCTGGTCGTAGTGGTCGGGATTGTCGCCCAGGTTGATGACCGCTTGGGTGGTGCGGTCGTCGGGCCCCCGCATGGCGAAAAAAACGCGGCCGCGGATGTGCTCCGGGCCCGGCGGGTCGTCGCGGATGGCGCGCTCGTACCAAACGGCGTTGATCGCCGGGTCGCCCGAGAGGCCGAACTGGGCGAAGACGCCGGCCCGTATGCGGTAGACGCGGGTGTCGTCGTAGAACCCGAGGCGCACCAGGTTGAAGAACCGGTCGGCACCGATCGGCGCCCAGTCGCGGTGCACTTCGACGACGAAATCACCTTCGCTAGTGGCGAATCGCGCACGAAATATGGCTGGGGCCTCGGCGCTCCACTCCGGGTGCTCGGGATCGCGGAGAATGTCCCGATTGCCGTACTGGGAGGCCGCGATCCGGCCTCCCAGTACGATGGGGTCGGGTAGCGCATCAACGGGATACAAGACCGAGAAGGCGGGCTCGACCAAGGCCGCCAGGGATACCAACGTTACGGCTACGGCTTTCGCTGAAACCACTTCGCCCTCTCCGGAAGGATGAGCGGCAACTTTGCCGCAGCCAGCCTGCCCCGACAACCCCATCGAGCGCAGCCGTGACCCGTTGAGATATTCGGGTTAGGCGCCCACAGGCACCAGCGCCAATCTGCCACCTGTGCGCAAAGCGGGCAGGGAGGCGCCGAAGGCGCCGCCAGGCCGGGGGCGGGTGGTGGGAATTCAAAAGAACGGGTGGCGGGAAATCAAGAAAACAGGAGACGCCAGATTCTCAGGGGTTCGCAGGGGCGCGCGTATCCAAGGCGCGCGCCGAGAGGTGGGCCGTAGGCGTACCAACGGTACGTTGGAGGGACACCGAACAAGCGCAACGCCGGAGACGCGCGCCTCTGCGAACCCCCTACGAAAGATCGAACAGGCGGCTCAGCAGCAGTTGGAGGGGAAAGCGCTCGAGATCTCCGGTGGCCACAGATTGCTCGTCGTACATCTGAACATCGTCCGGCTCGATGCCGGCACCCCAGATCACCACGGGAAGTGGATCGGCGGCGTGCTGGCCGCTCTCCGACAGGGTGGCGTGGTCCGACCCGACGGCGACGCGTAGCTCGCCCTGGTGAGCTTCGATCAAGCGCCCGAGTTCCGTATCGACCTTCTCGATGAACTCCACTTTGAGGTCCGGTCGCCGGTCGTGTGCCGCGATGTCGGCTCCCTTGACGTGAATGACTACCAGATCGTTACGACCCAGTGCTTCCAGGGCGGCATCGAACTTGGCGGTGAGGTTAGTGTCGAGATTGGCGGTCATGTCGTCGCCCGAGATCGTCTTCGCCCCGAGCCACGAGGCGAGCCCGAGTATGGTGCGATCCCCACTGATGCATACGAGGCGGAGCGGGAGGCCGGCTTCCTCGAGAGGTATGAGCTGGTGGATGCGCCCCGCCCCGCGGGTGAGGATCGCATTCGCGGGGTGCAGGCCCTGCTTCGCACGTGACTTGTTGACGGGGTGCCGCAACAAGATGTCGCGGGCCGCCTTCTCGAACATAGCGAGGACCTGGGCGGTGTAGGCGGCGCGCTCGTTGTTGGGGTCGGTTGGTCGAGGCGTAAGAGCTTCCGAGGGGAGCGTTCCCTCCCCGGGGTCACTGCCGTGGATGTCGGCGGATAGCCCGTCGCCTCTCAGTACGACGGCCAACCTGTGTTCCGTGCCGACCTTGACACGGACCTCGACCTGGCTCGAGACATCTTGGGGCAGCGATACGCGGTCGATCGCGTTGGCCAGCTCCTCGGCATGGTCTCGGATCCGCCCGGCGCGGCGATCGACGACGTGGCCGCTGCCGTCGATCGTAGCGAAGTTGCCGCGCAGGGCGACGTCGCCCGCCAACAGATTAAGACCGGCGCCGAGCGCCTCGACCGGCCCGCGCTTGAGCGCCAGCGGTGATTGGCCGAACAGCGCCAGACTACCGGCGGCGGTATCGGGGACGACGCCCGGCGAGATGGGATCGGCCAGGCCGCACCGACCCTCGGCGGCGAGACGATCGAACACGGGCGTCTTCGCTGCTTGCAGCGGGGTGCGGTTGCCGAGCTCGCGAACCGGACGGTCGGCGAGGCCGTCGATGATCAACAGCACCGTGGGGGGAGACTCCGGCCCCGCCCCGGTGCCGGTCGAGAGCGAAGGTAGCCGGCGCTTCAGCATCCCGGTGACGAGCTCGAGCGTCCGCACGACCGGCGGGTCGCCGTGCGACGTTTCGAGCGCCTGAACCTCGTAGGCGTCGGCCTGCTGGAGCACATAGTCGTGGATCGTACGAATGCCTTCGAAGTTCTCCAGGTAGCGTTCGGCGCGGCGACCGCCGACCCGCGAGCGGGCCAGGAACCTTGTTCGATGGGCCTCCTCGTCGAGTGTCGCGAGCACCAGCGGAACCTGATACGCAGCACCTTCGAGATCGGGAAAGGGAACCAGGCCGGGGATCAGATGCACCCCCTCGACGACGATGCTCATGTTCTCGGCAATGGCGCGCTCGACGACGGCGCGCACCCCGACGCACACTCGACGCGCCTGTTCCTCGAACGAGGCGATGACGCGGTCGGTTTGGTCGGTGTCAAGTAGCGCTGCGGTGTGTTCCTCGCGCGCCGGCGCCTCGAGGTGATCGACGATCTCGAAGCTCGAGCTGTGTAGAGCCGGCATGATCTTCTGGGTGAAGATCATCCGCATGACCTGCCGGATCGTGTCGGTAGCGTTGATCCGATAGATGCGCAGCAACGGGGCGAGCTCCAAGGAGAGCGTCGATTTACCGGTCCCGCTCGCCCCGCCGACGTAGATGATCAGCGGCCGCGGCAGGTTGCGAATGCGTCGCAACAGCCGATAGCGGATTGCCGCTCGCCTCCCGACTTCTGACTCGAGCAACTCGTCGGCGCGGCGCGCGATCTCCGAGCTCGAAACCACTTCGAGCTCGTCGGCGATCAGGCTGAGCTCGAGCATGGTCACCAGATCGTAGGCGCGGTCGAGGTCGATGCCGGCGCCGTGCATGCTGCGCGCCAGAAGGCCGCGCGAAAACGGTTGCCGTTGGCCGTGATAGATGACGTGCAGAAGCGGTTTCATCACCTGCGGAGCGCGCAGCGTCACCGGTAGCTCGGCGCCGTACATCTTGTGTAGCTGGTCGGTGATTGCCGCGCGGATCTCGGCCGTCGTCACCTCGCTGCGATCGCCGATCTGATCACGAATGGCGCGTGCTGCTGCGTAGGCCTCTTCGAACGCGATCCCACGCTGGACGAGGTCGTGGGTGATCATGCCGCGCAGAAATCGATGGCGCTGGCCGGTGGAATCGGTAACCAGCATCAGGCGCCGCTCAGACCCGCCCCGGCCAGAAGCTTCGGGGTGACGAACCACACGAGCATGCCGCGACCGAATTCGACCGCGTCCCATCGAGCCACCGGCACATCGACGCAAGCCAGCGCCGCGGTCGGGAAACGAAACTGCGCCGATCCCACCAGGCTGCCGGTCACGTCGGAGAACGTCGGTTGGTGCCCGGCGATCAGGACGCTGTCGAGGTCGGCATCAAGCCCCCGAATCAGGTCCAGAACAGTGCTTCGGGTGGCCCCGTAGATCGCCGGCTCGACCCTTGGATCGCAGCCCCAGTCTCCAGCCTCGGCGGCGAGCCGCGCGGTGGTCAACGCTCGGACGGCCGAAGAGGAAACGATGGCGTCGGGAACTTGATCGGTGTCGCGGAGGAATCGTCCCATCAGCCGAGCGGCTCGGACGCCGCGATTCTTCAAGGGGCGGTCGTGATCCGTGCCGTAGCTGGCGTCCCAGTCGGACTTGCCGTGACGTAGCAAATAGATTCGTTTCACGTGAGCGATCCTTGTCGTGTGCAGACTTGTCGGTGGCAGCGGGTCATAGTGAACGTCTGACGGGTCTGGTTGCGACCACGGCCCGCTAGATCCCCGTTTGATGCCTTGCTAACGTACACCTTGGGAGGCATCACCCAGGAGTCCACAAATGGCGTCGTCCAAGAGCAGCCCGGCGCGCGCCGGCACCAGCACGCGCGGTGTGCCCAATCTGAACCACCGCACGTACTACATCAACCGCGAGTTGAGCTGGTTGCAATTCAACAAGCGGGTGCTGGATGAAGCGCTTGACCAGAGCACTCCGCTGCTGGAACGGGCCAAGTTCGTCTCGATTTTCGCCAGCAACCTGGACGAGTTTTACATGATTCGAGTCTCGGGTCTGCGGCGGCAGCACGCCGGCGGCGTGCTCGAGGCCCCGGCGGACGGTATGACTCCCGCGGAGCAACTGGCGGCGATCCGCAAGCTCGTCACCCCGATGCTCGACACCCTGGCTAGGTGCTGGTCGGACGACATTCGGCCCAAGCTCGCCGAGGTCGGCATCCGCGTCATGGAGTACGCGGACCTCAAGAAGAAGCAGAAGAAGGCGCTGCGCCGCCTGTTCAAGACCGAGATTTTCCCGGCGCTGACGCCGTTGGCGTTCGATCCGGGCCATCCGTTCCCGCACATCTCCAACCTCAGCGTCAACCTCGCGGTTGTCGTGCAGGATCGGGAAAGCGGCGAGCTGTTCGCTCGCTTGAAGGTCCCGCCGACGTTCGACCGGTTGATGCGCGTACCGCGGCAGGACGATGACGACGCGCTGACGGCGGGGCTCGAGCAATCCGATACGGCAAAGTTCGTCTGGCTCGAGCAGGTTGTCGCCGCCAACCTCGATCTCTTGTTCCCGGGGATGGAGATCATTGCCTCGTATCCGTTCCGAATCACCCGCGACGCCGACGTGGAGATCGAAGAAGACGAGGCTTCGGATCTGCTCGCCACCATGGTCGAGGTTGTGGGACAAAGGCACTTCGGCTCCGCCGTGCGGCTGGAAGTCGACACCCGGATGCCCGATGAGATCCGCGACATCTTGATCAGTAACCTGGAGATGAAGCCCTATCAGGTGTTCGCCAGCGACGGACCGCTCGGCCTCGCCGACCTGTTGGAGCTGCCCCGGATCGACCGTCCGGACCTCAAAGACCTACCGTTTCTGCCGGTCGTGCCGGCGGCGTTGGCGACCACCGACGAGAGCATCTTCTCGGTCCTCAGGAAGCACAATATCCTGCTGCATCACCCGTATGACAGCTTCAATCCGGTCGTCGATTTCATCCGCGCCGCGGCGCGCGACCCGGACGTGCTGGCGATCAAACAGACGCTGTATCGCGTCGGGCGCAATTCACCGATCGTCGAGGCGTTGATGGAGGCGCGAGAGAACGGCAAGCAGGTCTCGGCGATGGTCGAGCTGAAGGCGCGCTTCGACGAGGAAAACAACATCGCCTGGGCACGCTCGCTGGAGCGCGCCGGAGTGCACGTCGTCTACGGGCTCCCCGGTCTGAAAATCCACGCCAAGCTGGCACTCGTTGTGCGCCGCGAATCGCAGGGGATCGTACGCTACGTGCACCTGGGAACGGGTAACTACAACCCGGTGACGGCGCGGGTGTACGAGGACTTCGGCTACTTCACCACCGATCCGGAGATTGCTGCCGACGTAACCGACCTCTTCAATTCATTGACCGGATACTCGCGCAAGGAGGCCTACAACAAGCTCCTGGTGGCGCCGGTGAACCTGAAGAAAGCGATCCTTTGGCGCATAAAACGGGAGGTCAAAGCTCACCAGCGCGACGGTGGGGGCGGCCACATCGCGGCAAAGCTCAACGCCCTCGTCGACAAAGCAGTCATCCGGGCGTTGTACCGAGCTTCGATAGCGGGCGTGAAGGTCGATCTTCTGGTGCGCGGAATTTGTTGTTTGCGCCCCGGCGTTCCGCGGGTCAGTGAGAACATCCGCGTCACTTCGGTCGTCGGGAGGTTTCTCGAGCACGCGCGGATCTACTATTTCCGCAACGGCGGCGACGACGAGGTTTTTCTCGGCAGCGCCGATTGGATGCCACGAAACCTCGAGGGGCGCGTCGAGGTGGTCTTTCCGATCGAAGACGAGATCCACAAGAGGGGCATCCGCGACGAAGTTCTCTTTCGTCAATTGGCGGACAATGCGCAGGCGCGAGTGCTGCTCCCCGACGGGACCTACGAGCGCCTGGTTCCCGCCGGACAACAGACGGTCCACTCCCAGCTCGAGTTCCTCAGCAGCCCGGCGTCGTGGCACAGCACCGCCTAACCCCTCACCGCTTGGTTGCACCCGAGAAGGTCGCGCCTGGCCACTGGCCTAGCTAGCGCCGTTCGGGAAGCTCGGTCTCGAGCCCCGCGGTGACCGTGCCGACGATGGTCCGCAGCGCCTTTACCCGTGCGAATCGCTTGCAGTTGGCTTCGAGGACCGTCCAGGGTGCGTTGGGACTGTCGGTCTTCAGAAGCATGTCGTCGACCGCCTGGGTGTACTCGGGCCACTTGTCGCGGTTCCGCCAGTCTTCGTCGGTGAGCTTGAACCTCTTGTACGGCGTCTGTTTGCGGGCCTCGAACCGGCTCAGTTGTTCCTCCTGGCTGAGGTGCAGCCAGAACTTGACCAGCATGATCCCGGCGTCGGTGAGCTGGCGTTCGAAATCGTTGATCTCGCGATAGGCGCGCTTCCATTCGCCCGGCGCGGCGAAGCCCTCGACGCGCTCCACCAGCACGCGGCCGTACCAGCTACGGTCGAACACGGTGATTTGCTTCTCGTCCGGCGGGATCAAGCAGCGCCAGAAACGCCACAGATAATGGTGCGTCTTGTCGTCCCCCTGCGGCGCGGCGATCGAATAGATGTGGTAGCCGCGTGGATCGATGTGCGACGTGAGGCGGCGGATGCTGCCCCCTTTGCCGGCCGCGTCCCATCCCTCGTAGGTGACGATCAGGGAGCGTTTGTCCGTGTACAGCCGCAGCGCCAGCTGGCGCATCTCGAGCTGGAGGTCGAGGAGTTGCTCCTCGTACTCTGCCTCCGAGAGCGTCTTGTTCAGGTCGACCGATGAGAGCATGGGTTACGCCTCCCCGTCGATCGTCGTCGCCGCTTCGAAGCGCGGCAACTCCTCGTCAAGACGCTCGACGACGGTTTCGATGACGTTGGCGCGCGCCCAGCGTAGGTTGTGCGCGGCCACCAGGTTCCACGGAGCCCACTCGGTCTCGGTACGCGCCAGCAGCTCCTCGATCAGGGCAAGATGCTCGTCGTAGCGATCGTTCTGCTCCCAGTCGCTATCCCGTACCCGCCAACTCGCCGCCTCGTCGTCGGCGAGCGCTTGCAGCCGCCGGCGTTGCTCATCGCGGTCGATGTGAAGGAAGAACTTGACGACGACGTAGCGATCCGTGGCCAGCGCTCCTTCGAAGGACTTGATGTCGTCGAACGCCCGTTGAAACTCGGCGTCGGTGAGCGAGCCGTCGAGGCCGTGCACGAGAACCCTGCGGTTCCAGCTCCGGGCGAAAATCGCGAACCTGCCGTAGTTCGGCAGTGCCACCCAGAAACGATACAGCCACGGCAGCGGTTGTTCGTGGGTGCGCCGTCCGCGGATGGCATTGATCTCGAAGGCACGCGGTTCGAGCTTCGAGGTCAACTTGCGGATGACGCTGCCCCTGCCGGCTGCCTCCCACCCCTCGAAGACGATGACGACGCCGACATCGGCCTCCCAGCAACGCCGCTGGAGATCGAAGAGCCTGGCCTGCAGATCCGGCATGCAGCCCCGGTATTCGTCCTTGGAGAGCGCCAGGCTCAGGTCGATTTTCTCGAGCATCAGTGCGTCGGGCTGGAGCTCAGCAGACGGCGAAGCCCGTCGCGGGTCTCGTCACCGCTGAATACGGCGAAGCTCTCAACGAACTTCGAGCGCTCCTCTCTCTGGCGCTCGTGAAGGAACGCCGAAAGCACGCCGCCGGCCTCGGTCGGCGGCCCGGGGGCACGCTCGATCCACGCGGCGTGCACCCGCAGGTCGTTGATCGATCCCAGAGAGTCCTGCGTTCGTCGCAGCGAGGCAATGATGATCCCGCTCCCGTTGTGCTCGAAGAGGCCGCAAAAAAACTCGAGCAGGTATCGCAGCTTCTTGCAATCCAGACGCAGCCGGTGAAACAGGTCTACCGGCGACGCCGGCTCGATGTCGCTTCCCCGGCGAGCGAGTCGTGCGTACGCGTTACTGATTCGGTCCACGGCGACCTCGCGGATCGGTCGTGCGGCGTTCGCCGGGAGGCCGTCGTCCGCCGCCGGCCGGTCGAGAAACTCGCTCCAGTCGCTGATCAACGAGCGGTAGCGTTCCGATTCGAGCGCTGCGGTGCAGCGGTCACGTTCGGCGCGCTCGCTTTCCCGCAGAAACGCCCACAGCGATGTCAACGCGTCGATGGTCGGCTTGCCGACCGCGAGCCGGTAGGGGTCGAGAGAGGCGAGAAACCCCTCGAGATCGCGCGCCGGGCTGGTGGTTTTCGACAGCCAGCGGAACCCATCCGCGATGCGGTGCGCCTCGGCGCCGGGATAGACCCGCTTGAGTTGCCTCAGACCGGTACGGGTGCGCCGGACGGCGACCCGGAAATCATGCAGGGCCTTGCCCGAAGAGACCTCGCAGACCCCGTCGTGATGGGATGTGATGCTGCGCAGCAGCGCCCGATGAATCTTCTTGAGGGCCTCGTCGGCGCGCTCGTCCGGGTGCAGCTCGACGATCGGGGTGACGGGAGCGTGGCTGGCCGGTGCCTCGACGCCGGGGTGGCTCGGGAGCTCAGCCATCCTCGTCATCGTGGCGAATCTTGTCGAACGGCCGCACGACCGTTGAAGCGATGTTGCTCAAGTGGGCGCTGACGCGCTGTAGAATCCGGGCCGTCGAGGCATAGACGATCGCCATGTCCGCGTCGAGGTCGCTGTCGGCAAGGCGGCGGATATAGTCGCTGAGGTCGGCCTTGATCTGGGGGTGCTGATCGACGACGCGACGGGCGAGGTCGGCATCGTCGTCGCGAAACGCCTTCTCGCAGGTCTGGAACAACGGTCGCACCCGGTCGCTGATCTGCCCCAGCTCCTCGGCGAACGGGCCGCCGCGTGGTGACTTGGCCAGCGCCGGCAGGTCACCGAGGCCGCGGGCGAAGTCACCGATGCGCTCGGCGTCCTGAACCATGCTGATCAGCACCAAGCTCGCGACCAGGTCCTTGCTGGGCGCGAGGCTCAAGTGCTGCAGGACCATGCGCCGGATCTTGCTCTCTCCGTCGTCGATGCGGTCGTCCATCTGGTCGAGATCGACCTCGAGGTCGGCGTTGTCGAGTAGGGCGGCGAGCGCCAGATCGAGCATCTCCGCGGCGTGGCGCAGCATGGCGGAGAATTCCTCGAAGGCGGACTCCACCAGGCCGGATTGACCGGACGATCCGAACAGGCGTTGGAGCATGGGTTATTCCCCCGAAAAGGCGCCACTGATGAAAAGCAACAGCAGCGGGATGCCGAAGAAGACGACAACGATATATACGCCCGCCAACACGCGGTTGCGACTACCGAGTCTACCGAGCGCCGCGGCGACGGCCAACGGAATGCGGCGCATCATCGGCGGCACGTAGATGATCAGGGTGGCGGTGAGGTTGAAGATGAGATGGGAGAAAGCGACTGCGACGGCGGCGGGGCTGCCGGTCGAAAGCGCGGCGAGCATCGCGGTGATCGTGGTGCCGATGTTGGCGCCGACGGTGAACGGAAAGAGCTGTTCCAGCGTCACGATGCCCGCTCCCACCAGGGGCACGATCGCCGAGGTCGTAATCGAGCTGCTCTGCACCATCACGGTCATGAGCGCCCCGGCGAGGATCGCCGCGACCGGCGAACGGAACAGCGTCCGATTCAGGACCTGCTCGGCGCGCTCGGACATGACTACCTTGAGGAAGTCGACCAGCAGCTTGAGGCTCAGCATCAGCAGGGTGAGGCTGACAACCAGCGTCCAGATGGCGGATTCGCCCGTCAGCCCCGAAACCAGCTCCGCCGTTGGTCGAACGGCGGCCTTCAGCGGGTTGAAAAGCTCGATGCCGCCCACCCCTTCGAGCCCCGACGTCACCAATCGAGAGATCCGTGCCAGGTAGTGGGTGAAATACTCCACCGGAAACAGAATCAACACCGCTATCCAGTTGAAGATGTCGTGCACGGTAGCGCCGGCGAAGGCGCGCTGGAATTCTTCGCGCCGGGTCACGTGGGCCAGCGAGACCACGGTGTTGGTAACCGAGGTTCCGATGTTCGCTCCCATGATGATCGGAATCGCGCCCTCGATGGTGAGCGAGCCCGAGGCGACCAAGGTGACGGCGATCGAGGTCGTGGTCGATGAGCTCTGCACCAGCGAAGTGGCGAGGATGCCGACGAACAGGCCGACGAACGGATTCGCCGTCTGCGAGATCAGTCTCTCGGCGAAGTCGCCGCCGAAGAGCTTGAAGGCGATGCCCATCAAGTCGAGCCCGACGAGGAAGCCGTACAGAAGGAGCGCCAGCGTCACCACCCTGGCGACGGTTTTTTTTGTCTGCGCCAGGCTAGGCGGTGTGAAGCGCATCGGCATCGTCGACATGGGTTCGAACACCGCCAGGCTCGTCGTGTATGCCTGTGAGCCCGAGAAATCCTACCGTCTCGTCGATCAGATACGCGAGCCGACCAGGTTGGCGGAGGGCCTGGCGGCAACGGGCTCCTTGTCGGAAGCGGCGATGGATCGGGCGATCACCGTGCTTCGCCTGTTCCGTGACTACGCTCGCGATACTCATCTGTCGGACTTGACCGTCTTTGCCACCAGCGCCGCTCGAGAGGCCGCGAATGGCGCCGAGCTCATCGATAGGGTTCGAGCCCTCGGGCTCGACGTCGCGGTAATCGATGCGGAGCAGGAAGCGGCCCACGGGACCCTGGCGGTGGCCAACGGCGTAGAGTTCGAGAACGCTTGGATTATTGACCTCGGCGGTGGTTCGGCGCAAATCTCCCGGATGAAGCGACGAGAGTTCGCCGCGGGTAGGTCGCAACATGCTGCCGGAGCCGCACCTCGTTCCGGTGGTGCGCAACGCCGAAGCCCGCCGCCTTCCGAAGGCTGCTCGATAGCGGCGACCGGAAGCTCCTCGAGTGCCTGGCTTGTTGCCTGCAGCTCGCCGAGCACATCGAGCGCGCCCGCGCCAGCCGCATCAAGGACGTCGAGGTGAAGATCGGCAAGCGTCGGATCCGGGTGAACTTGATCGCCGACCAGTACCCGGGTGTCGAGATCTACGAGGCGGGGAGACAGGCATCTCTCTGTAGGCGGGCCTTTGGTCGAGAGCTCACGATCGACTACGGCAATCCGGGCTAGGCGCAGATGATGACCCCGGAGCGCTGCAGTTCGGCGACGCTCGCCTCGGTGTAGCCGTTTGCCAGCAGCACCTCTCGGGTGTGCTCGCCGAGTAGCGGCGCGCCGCGCTCGATGGCGGCCGGGCTGGCGCTGAGCTTGACCGGAAAGCCGAGCGTCTTCACCGGGCCGAGGGTCGAGTGTTGCACCTCGGTGACCATATCCCGCTCCACGGTTTGCGGGTGCACGAGCATCTCCTGGATGCTCGCCACCGGACCGGCGGGAACCCCGGCGGTCTCGAAGCGCTCCAGCCAGTGCTGGGTAGGGCGCTGCTTGAAGAGTGGCGCCAGCGTCGCGACCAGCTCGTCGAGGTTTGCCATCCGAGCGGCGTTGTCGTGAAAACGCTCGTCGTCGACTAGCTCCGGGAGGCCGACGATCTCGGGCACCTTCTCCCAGGTCGCCTGGCTCGAAGCGCCGACGTTGATCCAGCCGTCGGCGGTCTCGAAGGCCTGATACGGCGCGCTGAGCGGGTGCGCCGTACCCAGCGGCCCGGGCGACTCGCCGGTCGCCAGGGCGATAGCGGATTGCCAGTAGGTGTGGGTGATGCCGGCCTCGTACAACGATGTGTCGACGCGCTGCCCCTCGCCGGTGAGCACGCGATGGAGGATCGCCGCCAGCACCCCCATGGCGCCGAGGATTCCAGCGGTGACGTCGGTCACCGGAACGCCGCACTTCACCGGTGGGCGACCGTCCCCCTCTCCCGTCAGGCTCATCAGGCCGCTGTACCCCTGGGCGATCAGATCGAAGCCGCCGATGCCGGCGTACGGTCCACTGCGCCCGAAGCCCGAGATCTCGCACCACACCAGGCCCGGGTTGTTCTCCTTGACGCTGTCGTAGCCGAGGCCGAGCCGATCGAGCGTTCCGGTGCGGTAGTTCTCGATCACCACGTCGGCGCCGCGAATCAGCCGCCGTACCAGGGTCAGCCCTTCCGGTCGTTTGATGTCGACGGCGATGCCGCGCTTGTTGCGGTTCAGCATCATGAAGGCGGCCGACTCGCCATCGATCTCGGGGGGCACGAACGAGCGCGACGGATCGCCGTCAGGAACGCGCTCCACCTTGATCACGTCGGCGCCCATGTCGGCGAGCATGCGGCCGCAGACCGGGCCGGCCATGATGTGGCCGAGCTCGATGACCTTGATGCCTTCGAGGGGGGCGAATACGGAGTCGCTCATTTAGGTGCCGATCGAGCGGCGGATTTCGCCGCGATCCGGTCACTGGCTGTTCGGTCGCGGTCGTTCCGCAGGTTCATTGCCTCAGTCCGTCTTGAGTACCAACATGGGATCCACCGAGGATGCCCTGGTCGCCGGAACGATACTGGCTATCGCCGTTACCACGAACAACATAAAGCCCACGGCGAGCAACGTGAGCGGATCGAGCGGCGCCAATGCGAAGCTTTCCTGGACCCTTCCGATGAGCGTCGTGACCGGAAGCAGCAGGGCCGCGCCGATCACCAGACCGAGGGCCGATAGTTTGATCCCCTCCAACGCGATCATTCTCACCACCTGGCGGGCCTCCGCCCCCATCGCCATGCGCACTCCGATTTCATGTGTTCTTTGGCCCACGGTGTACGCCACCACGCCGTAGGTGCCCAGCGACGCCAGCAACAAGGCCAGGATTCCGAAGCCGCCCAAGATGCGGGTGAAGACGTCCACAACCACGGTATAGCGGCCGGTGTAATCGTTCATCGTCTCGATTGCGGCAATGGTCACGTCCGGGTCGATGTTTCCGATCTCGGTGCGAATCAGCTCGGCCAGTGTGGTGTCCTCGCCGCTCGTTCGCACCACCAGCCTCGCATCGACCCGCGGGCTCTGGGCCAATGGGATGTACACGGCTTCGGCCGCCCCCCCTCCCGGCAGCGGGGTCAGCGATTGCTGTACGTTGGCGGCGACGCCGATGATCCGCCGCGATTTGCCGCGAAACACGATGCGCTCACCGACCGGGTTCCGGGTTCCGAAGCGCCGTTCGGCCAGCTCCCGATTGACAACAGCGACCGGGGGGGCGCCGGCCTCGTCGGTGGCTTCGAAAAAACGTCCTCGAAGAAGCGGTGTGCGTAACGTCTCCAAATAATCGGGCGACGCCGTCAGCGATACAGCCTGCGGGGCGGCGCCCTCGGGCGGGGGCTGGCCCTCGATCCGAAAGGCGCTGCGCGATACGAACAGCGTCTTGGGCAGCGGATGCACGAACGCCGCTGAAACGACGCCGGGAAGCGCTGCGACGCGCCGTTGAACTTCCTCGAACAGAGCGTACAGTGGCGGCTCGTCCGCGGCGCCGGTGTATTTCCAATATGGGGCCTTGACCGCGACGGTGAGAAGATCGTCGCTTTCGAACCCGGGGTCGCGGTTCAGCAACTCCAAAAAGCTCTGCGCCAGGACGCTGCCACCGCCCAGCGCGACGAGCGAGAGGGCGATTTCGGCGACTACGAGTGCAGCGGCGGCTCGTCCGCGGCGCTGGCTGGTTGCCGACCCCGCCGCTCCGTGCTTGAGGGCTTCGAACTGGCTCGCCCGGAAGCTCTGGAGGGCCGGGAACAGCCCGAACATCAGGCCGCAAACGACGGTCACTCCGGTCGTGAAGACGACGACGTTCACATCGAGGGAGGGTTGCCACATGCGCGGCGTCCACGGACCGAGCCGGCGGGCGATCGTGGCGATGCCGATTGCCGCCAGGCCGAGGCCGGCGACGCCTCCAAGCGCCGCCATGATCATGCTTTCGCGCACCAACTGCAGGACGATGCTCAGCCTTTGTGCGCCCAACGCGGTGCGAATGGCGATTTCCGCGGCGCGGTCGCGGCCCCGGGCGACCAGGAGGTTGGTGATGTTCACGCAGGCGATAAGCAAGACAAACAGCACCGCACCCTGAATGATCGCCATATACAGGCGGCTGCTCGGATCCGGAATCTCGGTGCGGAAGTTCATCGGGTCCATCGTCCAGCCGCGGAACGCTTCGGGATATTCGGCCTCGATGCGCTCCGCGATCGCCGCTACCTCGGCGTCGACCTGCTCCATCGTCGTGCCCGCTGCCATGCGCGCGATGGAGACGACAGTGCGGCTTCCTCGCGATAGAGAGCGCGGATCCTGCTGGAGCGGCATCCACAGATCGACGGGCATCATGAACTCGAAGTTCTCGGCAAGTACCCCGACGACCTCGTGCGGCTCGCCGTCGAGCGTGATCACCCGCCCGGTTGGATCGTTGTCCGCGGCGAACGCCGTTTGCCAGTAGCTCCAGCTCAATAGCGTGAGCTTCGGGCCGCCCTCTACGCCCTCCTCATCGGCGAAGATGCGGCCCCGGACCGTGCCGGCGCCGAGGAGCCGGAAGAAGCTCGGCGTGACCCTGGCGGCGCGAACCGAAACCGAGTGCGTTTCCAGCGATCGGCTCAGAGTGGTGGGAGAAAAGGCGGCCCAATCGATCAGGGTCCGGCTCTGTGTCCGGTAGTCCTCCCAGATCGAAAACGATGATGTGATCGAGAAGATGGCGAGCGCCGGAAATCCTCGTTCGCGTTGGCCGAGCAGAACGATGCGGTCGGGCTCAGGGTAGGGCAACGGCTTGAAAATGAGTGTGTTCACGAGGCTGAACACGACCACGTTGCCGGCGATTCCCAGCGCCAGTGAGATGATCGCGAAGAGCGCTACCAAACGCCCTTTCCGGTGCGTCTGGAGCGCGAACCGGAGATCCTGGGCGAGCGAGGCCATCGGTCAGAGATCTCCTGTCATCGGGGCAACGTCGCCGATCGATGGGCACTCGGGTTGGAAGCAATCACGTCAGTCGCCCTCGAACTCCGGATCTGCTTTCTCGAGAAAAGCGCGATAGCCGCGCTGAAAATCTTTCGTGCCGAAGGCTTCGTAGCCCTCGTGAACCTCCTCATCGGTCAGCGGCGCCGGGTCGGTGAGGCGGCGGATGAACTTCTTGTGCCAGCGATTCACCAGGGGGGCGCCTTCCCCGATGCGGGTGGCGAGATCGTAGGCTTCCTGCTCGACGCGGTCGTCGGCAACGACACGGTTCACCAGCCCTAGTTCGGCGGCGCGTCCGGCCCCGAACAGCTCGCCCGAAAAGAGAATCTCCTTCGCCACCGGCGCCGCAACGACCGACAGGAGGGCGCGGAGCTCGGCGTAGGCCATCGTCAAGCCCAGCCGGTTGACCGGAATGCCGAAGCGGCTCGACTCGCTGCAGATCCTGATGTCGCAGGCGCAGGCGATCTCCAGCCCGCCGCCGACGCACGCTCCCTCGATCAGCGCGATCGTCGGGTGAATTCCCCCCGTGATCGTGCCCATCGCCACCTCGACGATGCTGCCATACACGGCCGCCTGCTCGACGTTGCTGCGTTCGGCGGCGAACTCTGAGATATCGGCGCCGGCCGAGAACGCTTTGCCCCCAGCGCCCCGCACGACGATGCAGCGCACCGAATCGACGGTGTTGAGCGCCGCAAAGGCGTCCGCCAGGTCCTGCCAGGCGGCACGGTTCAGGGCATTGTGCTTGCCGGGTCGGTTGAGCGTGACCGTGCAGATATCGCGGTCGTGGGCGACGAGGATCGGATCGGACTCGGCCATCTACTCGTTCCTTGCCTCTGTCCCACAAGACTTGTGCACGGAATCATATTCAACAGGCCGGCGCACTCCTACCGATAGAACAGATTCACCAGGCTCATCGGGATGGCCGGAGCGTACGTCACCAACAGAAGCACCGCCAGCAACACGGCGATGAACCTGACGTTGACCTTGCTGACCTCCCAGATGTCGGCCTTGGCGACCGAGCAGGCGGTGACCAGG
>SMVB01283784.1_pt1 | contig 21611 bp, 16 predicted proteins | sample 2456461 | NCBI WGS metagenome assembly SMVB01 (sample SAMN11095934, study PRJNA526329) | marine sediment metagenome | biome: Marine sediment; feature: Surficial sediment; material: Deep marine sediment; isolation source: Hadal surficial sediment | place: Pacific Ocean | collected 2014-05 | depth...
CTGGTGACAAACAACACGATCAACACGCACATGCGTAACATTCGCAAAAAATTCGAGAAGATCGATGCCAGCTTCTCCTGCATCAAAAGCGAATACGGCTATGGGTACCGCTGGATCAAACCATGAAACTGTTCGCCGGTTTCAGAGGGCCTCGACTGCCCACCAAACTGGCCATGCTGGGTCTGGCGTTGCTGATCGTGCCTTGGTTCAGCTATCGCCAGCTGGTGGAGATGGAGCGCCTGCTGATTCAAGGCCAGTCTCAGACCCAGTTGCTCACTGCTAAAGGCATCTCAACGCTGTTCAACGGTCGCGAAGATCTGTTTGACGATCTGCCCATAGATATCGAAGGTTTCGAGTCGCTGTTTGCTCATCCCTTGTCCGGCACCATACGCATGGATGGCCTGGTAGACGATTGGGATAAAGACCTGCTGGATGATTACTTAAGTTTCGGCTCACTCGGCGGCAACGAAGATGGTGACTTCAAACTGCTGTTGGGAGAGCGCGCCGGCCAGTTATACGCTCACATGCGGATCATAGACGACAAGCTGGTGTTGCGAGACCCGGAATATCTGCGGCTGGATAACGCCGACCATATTCGTCTCAGTTTTATCCAGGCAGATGGTGAAGACGGACGGATCGCGTTTGTGTTGCAGGAATCCTCAACGGTGACCGGCTTTAAGATGGATGAAGCATGGCGCTATGCAGCGGCTGGTGCCGGTGACAATCGCATGCAGGGCTTTGTTATCCAACAAGCAGACGAAGTGTGGGTGGAGTTTCGTTTTCCGTTGGAGTTACTCGGTTCGCGCAGATTTTTCGGCATTACCTGGATCGATGTTGACGACCCTGTCAGCCGGGAAATCGTCAACACAACCCAGACCCTGCCCACTGCAGACAAACAGAGTTTCAATCTGGTGGTGCTACGCACACCTGAGGTGCGCAACATCATTCAGGGGCTTGGTTACTCCGGTGCGCGCATCCTGGTCATCGACAGCGAACGACGGGTGCGAGCCGAAACCGGCGCCATCCAGACAGATGTTGGCGTGACCGAATACGCCACCTGGTTTGAAGAGTTTGCTGCAAACTTCGAGTTGGTCAGACCCTGGATCAACTCAATTGTGATGGGCGATGATTACAACAACGCCATGGGCTCTGAGACCGAACAAGAGCAAGCTGCCGACCGGGCAATTGGTTCAAGCCTGGCCGGCGAACCCATCGCCCTGCGCAGCCGCTACGACGACAACAGCGAGATCATTCTGGCCGCTCACCCCATTGTCTCTGCCGGTAAGGTAATCGGCACCGTAGTGGTCGAGCAGAACATCAATGACATCCTGTCTTTTCAACGTACCGCCCTGGAGCAGGTCATTCTGGTGTCGGTGTTGAGTCTGTTCGCCGTGTTCATCGCTCTGCTGGCTTTCGCCGGGCGTCTGGCCTGGCGTATACGCGGGTTGCGACGAGAGACCAGCGCTGCCATCGACAGCTACGGGCGGTTACGCATCAACGAGCTAAAGTCAGAAATGAACGCCGGCGACGAGATCGGCGATCTCGCCCGCAGTGTTTCCAACATGCTCTCCAAGCTGCACCGCCACAACACCTTCCTGGAAAGCATGCCGCGCACCCTTCGCCATGAGATTAACAATCCTCTCAACACACTAAGTACATCACTGCAGAATCTCGCCGAAGAGTACCCTGGACTGGAGCACAGCAAGTATCTGGCGAGCGCACAACGCGGCGTACATCGCATCGGCTCCATTGTGCAGAACCTGGCTGACGCAGCTAACCTGGAAGAATCTCTGGAGGCAGAGGAGTTCGAACTCATCGATCTGAACGAACTGCTGCAAAACTATGTGGCGAACTGCAAACTGGTGCATGAGTCCTGTGACTTCGTCTACCGGGGCCCCGGTGTCGCAGCGTACGCGCTGGTGTCTGATTTCCGCATTGAGCAGTTGCTCGACAAAATCATCGACAACGCCATCGATTTTCATCGCGCAGATAGCTCGATACGGGTACAGCTCGATTGTTTTCGCGGACAACTGCAGATTACCGTGGCCAACCGCGGACCGGTGCTGCCCGCTGCCGTCGAGAAATCCGTGTTCGATTCCATGGTCAGTCACCGCGGGCAACAAAATCGCCTGCACTTCGGGCTAGGTCTATACGTGGTTCGGGTGATCGCCGAACATCATGGTGGATTCGTCCGCGCGTTGAACCTGGCCGATGGCTCCGGCGTCGCTGTGATGGTGCAGTTACCGTTGGTCAGCGTGGAAGATAAAGCCTCTCACACCGAGTCAGCCCATGCGCCCATCGTGGCTGATCGTTCGTCGGTCGGTTAAACCTCTTCACAGAAATAGGTTCATACCAAAATACCCGGATTGTTGTTTTTGATTGTTACGTTTGAAAACGGTCGCTAGCGCAGAAATCAAAACACGATGCTGCTGGCACCCGTCCCGGGGTCCCGCTCTCCCGCCACAAGCCCCACTCCCCTCAAAGCAGGCGAGCGGGTCTTTGTCGGTCAACCGGTGCTGCGCTTTTACGCTACGTGTTTTGATTTCTGCGCTAGCAACCTTTTCCAGGTATCAGGTTCAATCGACAATCCGGGTCTGTTAGCTAGTGTTTATTCAGTCGCATAGACCATTATGCGGGGCGATAAAGTCCTTCAAGGTTCACCTCACCCTCGGCCTTCAGCTCACCTCGGTTGACCAGGTACTCTACCGCCGCAAAGACACTGCGCGCCGCCGCCGGGTACATGAACTCCGGTGTCCCTTTGTACATCACCGGCACCATTTCGGTGATCAGTTCAACGCCGTCCGCCACGCAGCGCAAGATCTGCACTTCACGCTCTTTGCGATGTTCGATGAACGCCTGCACAATGGCTTTTGGATCATTTATGACAGCGCCGTGAGTCGGCCAGTACACCTCATCATCACGTTCCAGCAGCAGTTGCAGGCTGGCCAGATAGTCTGCCATGTCACCGTCTGGTGGTGAAATGATGCTGGTCGACCAACCCATGACATGGTCGCCGGTGAACAGTGCCTTCTGCTCCCGCAATTGGAAACACATGTGGTTGGAGGTGTGACCTGGCGTGTACACGCATTCCACCGACCAATCACCACCTTCTATGACGTCGCCATGGCGCACCAGCTCATCGGGCTGAAACTCCATATCGCCACCCTCTTCCACCGGCACGCCTTGCTCCAGCTTACCGGCACCATGGGGGCCGTAGGCGTAGGTTGGGGCGTCACAGTGTTGCCTGAGAATACGGCAACCTGGAGAGTGGTCCATGTGGGTATGCGTCACCAGCACGTGGGAGATGGTCTCACCTTCAACCGCCTGCAGTATCGCCTCTATATGCGCTTCGTCCGCAGGACCAGGGTCAATGACCGCCACCGAGCCACTACCCAGAATGTAGGTGCCGGTGCCGTAGAGTGTGAATGGGCTCGGGTTTTCCGCGATAACTCGACGGATACCCGGAGCGATGGTCTCAGCCGCACCGTACGAAAATTCGAGCTGACGGTGAAAGGGAATATCTACAGCCATAATTTATGCTTCCAAAGGCGTTCACGCGGTGGGCAATATAGGGTTCCAATGGCACAAAAGCAACGGTGTTCAGAATAGAAAAGTCAGCACCAGCATGACACCGGCCAGAGCGGTGCCCGCCAACAGCCAGAATGACAATCGCTGATATGCCGGATAGGCCTCGACAGACGTTGCGGGGATGTCTTTGAAAACCAATGACACTTTACCGAGGCGCACCACATCACCATCGCCGAGCTTGGCGCTGGTTACATCAACGCCATTCACCTTGGTGCCATTGGTCGACATCAGATTGGTGATGGTCACCCCTTCCGGGCGTACTTTGAACTGAGCGTGTTCATGGGAGACCGTGGAGTCATCAATGACAATATTACAATGTTCGCCGCGACCAACCAGACTCTCACCCACACACACCCGGAAAACCACACCATCGACGGATTCTGAGATACCCAGCAGGAACGCCCCCGTTTCCGACAAAGAGGGCATTTCCGCAGCTTCTCTCAGGGGTTCTTCGACAGCGGTAAACTCTGTGGTATCCAATTGATTTGGTGGTGGTCGACTGGTGGTGACGCGCAGCGGATCAACAAAAATCTGCACCGGCGTGAGATCGCCGCCGGAACCCAGGAGCTGAAAGCGGACCTTATCGAAAGAAACATAATCGCCATGAAAAAGACGGGCGCCGCCTTGCAGTGGCGTGTCGTTGATGCGCGTTCCGTTTGCCGAATTCAAATCCTGTATCCAGATGTGTTGGTCCCGCTCGACCAACCTGGCGTGAAAACGAGAGACGTGTTCGTTGCGAAGGCTGATATCCGCACTGTCTGAACGCCCCACAGTGACTTCACCAACGATGGGGTACGCACCCTGCCCCTGTTCGGCCTGCAACACCCAGCTTTCTGCTTCGCCGCCGCTACGCGCCTCAATCTCTATGCCAATCTGCATGGTGGCCTGGCCGATGCCGATCACATCACCAATCATCACATGGGCCGGTGTCATCCGTTCATGACCGTTGATGCTCATGGTTGAATGGCCCAGCGGTATCAAAACCGGTCCGCGATCAGACAGCTCGATGCGCATATGAAAGTCGCTGACATCTTCACCGGGGATGATCACATCGTTGTCCAGATGGTTACCCAGGGTCATGTTGCCATCGATGGGGATGGCGTCATCGTCCCAATACAATAGAAATGAAATATCAGTGTTCACGAATCCCCGCCACCTTCCCAACTGTTGCGTAGCGCAACCCATTCTGCGACCTCAGGTGTAATGGTTAACGCCAGATCCAGATATTGCTCCGCCGATTCGAGCAAGCCGAATTGATAGGCCTCTTGCGCAACACTCGCCAGGCGTTGAGCACATTGTTGTAACAAGACTTGAGCAGGCTCATTACCCGGGTCCAACTGTTGTATCTCGCGAAGAAAAGCCACGGCATTATTGTCCGACGGCGCAGTGAGATAGCCGGTCTCCATGAGCGACGCTGCTTGCGCCAGATTGGCCGCTATGGTCTCCAGCTTGCTTTGCTGCGCATCCATGCGGCGGCGAATCTCATTCACAACCTCAACGCTCATGCCAGCGGCGGCAGCTTGATTGACCAACAACGCCACCTCGCCAAGCCGAGCCGCGGCCAGCATCTGGTCCGCGCTGGCGGTTATCTGTGCGGTCACTTCATCCAGGCCTTGCGCCGCGAAAACGTTGTCTGGGTCGGTGGCGAGGACCCGATGGTAAAGCTCCGCCGCATTTTCTCCAGCAGGCTTGATCAACTGATTAGCGGCGCGATAGGTACGTGCTTTTTGCAACAAATCATCGATCGCAGATTGTGCGGTAGCCGCCTGGGAAATGAGCTTACGCACATCGTCCAACGCCGTCAGGGTAGCGTCCGCCGCACTGGCCCGCTCCAGCAGATTGATCGCATTGGTAACCTCACCGTGCTCCGCTGCGGTAGTCGCCAGCCCTGCATAATGTACGGCCAGTTCCTTGAGGGCCTGAGCGGCAACAGGATGATCGGGCGCGAGGCGCAGCACTTCATCAAAAGACTGGATGGCAGCAGTCGCGCTGGGCAGATCAGACATGCCGTTGCTGGTCAACAGCGCCTGGGCACTGATCATAATGCGTTCTGCACGTTGGCGGTTTTCCAACTGAACGTTGAGTTCCACCCATTGAATATCGTTGGGAAAGACTGCATTGGCCTCGGTCAAGCGGCTTTCAGCACCTTGCAGATTACCCTGCAACAAAGCATCGTTGATGCTCTGCACCCAATCTGCGGCCAGGCCCGCAACTTCCAGAGTCGCCGCTTGATGGTCCGGTTCCATAGCCAGAACCCGGCGATACCCCGCCACAATGGCTGCCAGACCCTGGTTGGGATCCTGACGAAGCGATTGCACTTCGCTCCACGCCAGCGCCAGCGCCGGATCTTCGCCAATGCCCAACTGGCTCAGTAAACGCTCAGGGTTTATCCAACCCTGCTCAAAACTATAGTAGCCACCACCGCCAAACAGAACGATCAAAGCAACCACGCCCGTGGCATTACGAAACTGGCGACGGCGCTTCAATCGCTGGTGTTGTTTCTGCTGGCGCGCCGAGTCCCGTGGCGTCGACAGCAAATCACCTGAGACCGCCATTATTTCCCGGGTCGTTATCGGTTGAGTCTTGATGGTCGAAACAGGTAGAGAATCGCTGGCCTGCACGCCATCGAGCATCTGCACCAGTTCTTCGCCGCTTTGAAAACGTTGATCGGGCCGTTTTGCCAAGGCGCGATCAATCAGGGGTTGAAACCCTTGCAGATAGTCAGGCAGCCTGGGAATCGGTTCCTGCAGATGTTTGATGCCAAGGCTGACCGCAGTATCTGCTTTGTAGGGTATATCCCCGGTCAACATGCGGTGGATGACAACACCCAGGCTGTAGAGGTCTGAGCGACCGTCAATGGTTCTGCCGGAGGCCTGTTCCGGACTCATGTACGCTGGCGTACCCAGCACCGTACCGTGCTCTGTTTTGCTGGGTTGGTCGCTGATTTCCTGGGCGATATCAAAATCTGTCAACACCGCAACGCCGTTGCCGCGAAACAAGATGTTCTCGGGCTTGATATCCCGGTGCACCACACCTGCAGCATGCGCATAGTCTAACGCGCGGCCAATCTCTTTGACGATTTTGATCAGTGCCTGCATATGAATGCCGCGCTGCAACCGCGCATTCAGGTCTCCGCCGGGCAGATATTCGGATACCAGGTAACACAACGAATCTGTGCAGCCATAGTCCAGCACGGCAGATATATTCGGATGTTGCAGGGATTTATGCAGCTTGGCCGATTTCAGAAAAAGTTCCTGAAATTTCGGTTCATGAGCCTGTTTGCCGCTACTGACTTTAATCGCAACCCGCGCACCGCTATTGCGCGCGATACCGGCGTACACAATCGCCATACCACCATGACCAATGGCCTCGCGCAGTACGTAGCCAGGTATTTCCGGTGCTACGGCAGTCTGGCTCAACGCCCATCCACCTGATTGAGGGCAGCCGCCGCGTTATCTTCTGCCGGCAGCGTCAACACAGCCCCTGCCACCCATTGACCTAATACAAAGCGGCCGTCCGGGATGATCAGCGAGCCATCCAGACTGGCGGCAACACCGCTGCCATGCGCCAGACCATTGATGCATTGACCACTGTCAAACATCCACGCGCGTTCCATATACATCAACACACAGCGTTCCCGGGCCACCACCGGCTGACTTTCCGACAACTCCCCGGTCAACCAATGCTGCACCTCCAAGGGTCCATCCGGCTGTCGTTTGATACCCCAACCGTGCATTTTATTAGCATCGAACTGGCCGCGATAGACGGTGCCGTCACGCCAATAAAAGACACCGGCGCCAGCGCGTACGTCATCGGCAAAATCGCCATAGTATCGATTGCCATTGGGCCACAGAAAAATACCCTGGCCGGTCTTTTTGCCTGCGGAGAAAGAACCGATAAACTGGCGCCCATCCGACCATCGATAACTGCCTTGACCTTCAGGCAGGTTGTTGACGAAATCACCGGCATATTCCTCTCCGCTGTGCCAGACAAAGTTGCCTTTGCCGGTACGATCACCGACCACAAAGGTGCCGACGTAAACATCTTCATTGGCCCAGGTGAATTCACCCTGACCATGCATCTGATTTCTCAGAAATTCACCCTCGTATCGGTCACCGTTCAACCACATCAAGGTGCCGTTGCCCTCACGCCGGTCACGCACAAACTGGCCGGTGTAGGTGCGGCCGTCGCTCCACACATAGGTGCCCTCGCCATGCAGACGGTCACCTCGAAATTCACCCTCATAACGATTGCCATCTGCCCAGATATAAATGCCCAGGCCACTCTTACGGCCATCTTCAAGATCACCGTCATAAACGTCGCCATTGGCCAACTCTACGTGTTCGGCTGAGACGATATGCGGGCTCAGCAGAATGGCTGTTAACAAAGCCATCTTGAGCGAAAGGTTCTGCATCGTTACTAACTTCGCTAGACTCGATTCAACTTGGGCAAACATTACTGCAATTGGAAGAATTTTACTTTATCTCGCTTTGCGTTTCGCTAGGCCTCGCCAGCGGATTTATCGGTGGTCTTTTAGGCATAGGCGGCGGTGTGATCATCGTTCCCGCACTGGTTCTGTACTATGACTTCAGCGGTCGTTTTCCGCCGGATAGCGGCTTGTTGATCGCGGTAGCTACTTCCTTAGCCTGCATTATCTTCACTTCCGCCTCGGCTGCCTACACACAATACACCGCCGGAAAAATCCGCTGGGACTTGTTCCGCAAACTGGTGGCCTTTTTACTGGTTGGCAGCTTTGCTGCCGGTTTCGTCGCGCCCGCGCTACCGGCAGAGGTTTTTCGCGGCTTCATTGGCGTGTTTCTTGGCATTGTCGCCATCGTCATGCTATCGCGTTGGCAACCCAATGCGAGTCGGCAATTCCCGCCGCCACTCGGAGCAGCAGGGATCGGGCTTGGTGGCGGCATGGCAGCAGGCCTGGCAGGCATCGCCGGCGGCAATGTGATCGTGCCAACATTGGTCTATTTCAATACGCCAATCCACAATGCCACGGCGACCTCAAGCGCGCTCGGTGTGCCCATCGCTCTGACCGCCACATTGGGCTATATCCTGTCCTCCCCACTGACTGTCGAAGCGGGATTGTTTGGCTTTATTCATCTGTCTGCTTTTGTGCCGATCGTGGTGGGCGCGTTGATTGCGGCTCCGTTTGGGGTGCGGTTTGCACACCGCGTGCCAGCACCGAGGTTGAAACGGGTTTTTGGTGGGCTGTTGGTGATTGTATCCATACGGATGTTGTATGGGGTTTTTGTTGGGTGATTCCGATAAGGCCGAGCGTGGCGCAGGAGAACTAATTGGGTGCCCGCCGCAGGTTTTTGGATCTGTGCAGCGGCTGCGCAACTGTGAAATTTGGGACTGCGGTCAGTGCGCATCCATTGAATCTGCCCAGCCCGGCTTCCTCAAATCTTCAAACTCAACTCAAACGACGAATCTGAATCGCGTCACTCACCTTGTCTGCAAGCACATCGGATATAACCACCAACTTAGAATTTATTGCCAACCCCTCACGATCACGCAACACATCAAATGCCCGTTGCAGGGTCTTTTCGGGATCAGAGCTGAACGCGGTTCGGTAGGCATAGACCGCGCGATTCAATGCCAGACGCCGGCGCGTCTGGCTGTTATTGGTAAAAGCGTATATCGGCACGCGCATGGGTCGCGCATTGGTGACAACATCTGCGACGTAACCGCGCCGGGTGATCACCACGATACCGTCTGCGTGCAGCGCTTCAGCCAACGCCACGGCATGCACAGCGACGTGTTGTTTATCTTCGGTGACAATCAGGTCCTGCTCATAGCCCAAACCGGGGAACCGCTCAGCCTTTTCAGCTATCGCTCGAAGTTGTTCAACGCAGCGCACCGGATGATTCCCGACACTGGTTTCACCGGATAACATCACCGCATCCACACCTTCGTATATGGCGTTGGCGACATCGGTTACTTCGGCCCGTGTGGGAATGGGATTTTCGATCATGGATTCCAACAGATGGGTTGCCACAATGCAGCGACGCCCCCACTGGGCGCTGGAGTGCACGATACGACGCTGTACGTTCGGCAGGTCGGCGATGTCTGTTTCTATACCCAGATCGCCTCGCGCGACCATTACGCCATCTGCCAAACGAGTGATGTCGTGGATATGGGTCACGCCTTCCTGGTCTTCGATCTTGGCGATGATTTTGATCGTATTCCGTTTAGCACCCAGCAGTTCACGCAACTCAGTAATGTCGTCTGGGCTGCGCACAAACGATAAGGCGATGAAATCTACATCGTTTTCCATACCGAAATCGATATCGTCTCTATCCTTGCTGGTGATGGCTGGCAGGTTTACCCGCACACCTGGCAGATTGACATGCTTATGGCTGCCCAAGGTGCCGCCGTCGACGACTTCGCAGATAAGTTGATGCGCCGCTTTTTCCAGAACGAGAAAATTGAGCAGCCCGTTGTCGACTGTGACAATCTTACCCACGTCGACCACATCGACGATTTCTGCATAGTTCACATGAATGGATTTGGTCTCGACCAGGTCTGCATCGCGTACCGTCAGGGTGACAATTTCACCTTTTTTAAGCTCCATGGATTGTTTCAACACCCCGGTGCGAATTTCCGGCCCCTGGGTATCGAGCATCACCGGAATCGGGTGCTCGATTTTGCGGTTCAGGGTTTTTATCCAATTGATGATCTTCAGCGCATTGGCATGATCAGAATGAGACATGTTGATGCGCACGACATTCATGCCGGCTTCATAAAGCTTTTTCAGCATCTCAAAGCTGGCCGTCGACGGCCCGATGGTACAGACAATCTTAGTTCGCTGAATACTCATCGCGAGCTGCTTTCCTCTTGGGGTAGGTGGCGTTGCCAGAACTGCGTAACTTTTTGTCGCACATCAGCCGAGGCCGTGACCTGGGGTTGCCAGTGGCCGGGGAAAAATTGTTGCACTTCTCTGGACGTGAATCTGGGATCAACGAGGCAGATTACGCCGAAATCATCCGGACTGCGAATTAATCGGCCCGCCGCCTGAATATTTTTAACCAGCGCAGGTTGAGTGTACGCAGCCATGCGTCCCCAGCCTTCACCTTGCTGGGCATCGAAGTACGCCTGCATGAGATCACGTTCCAGACTGGGTGGCGGCAAACCCAAACCAACCATGATGACACCACTCAAATTGGCCGCGCTAAAATCCACAGATTCGCCATAGATTCCTCCCATGACGATAAACAGCACCGCTGTGTCGGCATCGCCAAAAGCTTCGAGCAAAGCGGCGGCTGCTTCATTGCTTTGGCCTTTGCGCTGGACAAATAGTAATTGTTCGTTGTCTGTGCACGCTGAAGAATACGCTCCCGCAACACTATCCAGGTAAGCATAAGATGGCAGTGCGATCAGGTAGCGCCCACTTTTTGCAGCCGTTAGTTGCTGAAGCATAGTCACCAGACGTTGCAGGCTGGCTTGTCGCTGCTGGTAGTAGGTGCCGATATCCCGCACCACGAGCACCAACACCTGGTCGCTGTGAAAAGGGCTGCGGGCCCGTTCACTGACACTATCGCTCTGCCCATGCAGGCGTTGATATAAAGCAAAAGGCGTCACTGTGCCGGAAAAGCGTATGACCGCCCCATGCTCGGCGAACACACTTTGCATGTACGGTCCTGAGTCCAGACAAGCTCGAGTGACGACAACATCCCGCCCATTCACCGCAATGTGATGCGCGAACTGCGCGGCCTGAAACCATGCCTCCGAGCGACGCCACCGCAGTGCAGAAAAAAAGAGATCCTTCAATTGTGGATACGCTTCCAGCTCCACCTCCTGTTCGGCCACAGTTTCCAACAAGCGTGCGCACGCCCTCGTGACAGAATCGACAGAGTCCAGTTGATGCTCCCCCTGGCCGTGACTTCTGCGCATCGACATCAAAGCACGGTCGATGGAAGCGACACGTTTCTTCAGTTCGGCATGGCTGATTTTTTTTGCCCGGCGAACTGCCGTGCGATCGATCTTAACGGTCAACATGTTGCGCACTCGCGGGCTCAACTGATGGGCTTCGTCAATCAACAGATGTAGACGGTCATGGCCCGCAAAGCGTTTCAACCGGACCACAGGGTCCAACACATAGTTGTAGTCGCCGATGATTAAGTCCGCCCACAAAGCAGTGTCCAGGGACAATTCAAACGGGCACACCTGATGCGCCTGCGCGACCGCCTCAATGTTTGTGCGATCCGCCAGCTTGCTCGCCATCAGTTCGCTGACAGCTGTTCCTGCCCGGTCAAAATAGCCTGCGGCATAGGGGCAGACTTGAGCATCACACGGCATGCCCGGGACAAAGCAGGTTTTCTCTTTGGCGGTAATCTCTACCACACTCAGATGCATACGATCCGGGTCAAGTTGTGTTGCCGCCGCCAATGCTGCCTGTGCACCCCCATTGCGGCTGGTGAGAAAGAACAGCTGATCGTCACGCTGTTGCGCTTTCAACGCGGGGTACAGCACCGCCAGTGTTTTACCGCTGCCGGTGGGCGCTTCCAGCAACAGGTTTTCGGTAGCCTCGATCGCTCTATATACCCGTCGGGCAATGGCCTGTTGAGAGGGTCGATAGGCGGCCAGTGGAAAGTCCAGTGCTTCAGCCCACCGAGCCCGGGTGTTACTTCTTGCCAGGTGCCGTTCTATGCGCGTCGTGTAACAAAGGAGCATAAACGCCAGCGTGGCCAGCACTTTTGCGCGCGTCGCGGTTTCACTGAAAACTGCCTGCTCGGCAGTGTCAGCATGTATATAGGTCACACGCACATCAAACTGCGCCGCCGCAGGGTCGGTCAGCGCCTGCATGCCGGCATACAGCCAGGCTTGTCCGCGATCAACAAGTTGCACCTTTTCCGGCAATTCACCGCAACATTTAAACTCTTCTATGAGCACCAACGCCTGGTTGCTGCACAGACCATCCATTCTGCCTCTTAACAAGCGCTGCTCACCGGCACAAACAAAGGGTGTTGCCACGGTCACTTCGGCCTGATAGTGCGGATCAGCATCCCGGCGTAGTCGTTGCGCGCGCTGCTGATGTTGCACGCCCTCTTCAGCATCTACCTGGCGGCCGGCTCTGCTTGCATACAAGTCACCCTGACGACATACAAACTCCGCCAGCTCACGCACAGAAAGATCGCCACGAATCAACCGACCAGCCTCAGTCTAAGTACGCGCGCAGGAATACCCAATCTGGCGAGATGTTTGAACCACACCCGTTGACCGGGCTGCAACTGATCTCCCGGTCCCTTAACCTCGATTAATTCGTAGTGTTTGGGTCCATGCACCACAAACAGGTCAGGCAGCCCGGCGCGGCGGCTGTGTAAATTGCGGATGAGAAAGTGGCTCAGCTTGCGAATATCATCTACAGGCATCGCATCGATGATGTCTGCCAGAGCGATATCTTTGAACATCTGCCAGTCTACCAGGCTATTGGCGATGCCTTGCTTGCGCTCGAACATGTCCAGCAAGTGGTGTTGCATATCTGCATCCGCCTGCACGGCAGCTTCGAGCGTTGCCAGTTGCTGTTCACGTGGCTGCAAAAACTCTTCGCGATACAAATCGTGCGGTCCAGACTGAAAAGGATTGGTAAAGGCGCCGGCTACATCGGCGAATATCACTTCCCAGTAGACCAGACCGGTGAGGGTCCGCACCAGGCTGTTTTCAACATGGGCACCCCACTCGCCCGGCTGTAACAACAGATTCAACGCCTGCTGTTCAATGTCTCCTTGTAGTTCGGTAATGTCAATTTGCGTAGCCGGGGGTTGGTAACCTGCCTGACGCTTGCCGAACCGTTCCGCAAACTGCGCTTCTTCTTCGCACAGCGGTGCGTTGCGGATTGTCTGCAGCCACTGACTGGCGGTTGACTCATCGCCGCAACGATGCAGCAGGCGCACGATGCGTTCCCGCGCCGGATGTCTATTAACCTGGCGGTAGGCGTCTACTGCCGCCTGCGGTTCATCAGCCCGTTCATGCCATCGTCCGATCCGCAACAGCGTGCGCTCGCGCCGGGCTTGCATGAAGCGGTCATCCGGCACCTGGGCCTGCAGGCATTTGCTTAACTCGACTGCAAGCTTCGGGTGTTCTTCCAATCGACGCGACAACTCACTCAATCGGCGATAGTACATATCTGCTTTTAGCGTCTGCAGCGACTCATAGCGCCGGCTGTGCATGTGCCAGGGTTCATAGCGCACCATGCCGAGATCACGAATGACGAAGGCCGACCAATCCTGTTGGTTATCGCCGAAGTACAATAACCGCACCATCTGCCAGGTTTGCGGCTTGTTGATATGCAGCCAGCTGAACTGCGCGACCACCCGTTCATGCACCTGCCGGTCGGTGTAGAGCGACAATAGCTGCAACACCCATGCGTCTTTACGCGCGCTGTTGGGTAACAAGGTTGGATTGAGGGCGGTGACTTCCGCTTTCCTGGCTACCGCCAGCAACTGATCGCCAGGCGCCGGCGCCGCCAAACAGATGAATTGTTTTTCACAAAGCAGATCAAGGGCCTGAGCCACATTCGAAATTTCCGCATAATTCAGACTGTCGGTGCGAATCAATGGCCCTTTGCGGGTCAGCAGGCGCGCAAACAGTCGCTGTGCATCATCCGTGAGGCTCAGATAGCTTTGCAAGCTTGCTGCATCCTGCTCAGCTAAAAGATCGGCATAGTGCGCGAGCACGAAGCTGAACAGCGTACGGCAGTTATTTTGGTAATAGTCTTCCGGTGGCGGCCTGTCGGGCGTTAACATGGCGGCGGGCATCAGTTTCGTAACATGAGAGCACTCCTTGGGCACATCTGCAAGTTATCCGTTTTGCATCGCCACCATTGTGACGCATAAAGCGATACGGGCAATGCTGGAGGGCAGCGGCACCGGCAGTTACCATGATGATCACCCCTGGTTAATCGCCCGGGAAATCCACGCGCTGGCTGTCCAGGCGGGCTTGGCACTACCGATATTGTTCGCCTGCACCGCTGATGATGGCCCCGCTGCATTCAGCCATTGGAGCACCGTGAACGAAATAGAAGTGGTGGAGTTGCATCGCGGCCAGTGGGACAGCCGTTGTCACTTCGTCAGCATGACGCCTTTCAATCCCATCTGGGAGTCGATTGACAGTGTGTTTGTTAAGGCAAGCCAGGAGCAGATGGACCGAGAGGCGAAAGAAAATATTCGCGTGTTCCGGCAAGCATTAGACGAATATCACATTCACCCTTACGCAATATGCGAAACCCCAGCGTTTATCACCGAGGCTCTGATCGATTGAACTTTATTGGCGGCGGTCCTGTTCAGGACCCGCTTGCAGAATCGTCCTGAGGGTTAACCTCAGCAGCACCAGCAGGTTTGGGCTCGCCATGAATGCGCAACCACACTTCCTTTCTGTGTACGATGGACTTCTTCGGCGCATCTATCCCCAAATGCACCTGGCTGCCACGAATCTTGAGCACTTTCAGCTCCACATCGTCGTTGATCATGATTGATTCGCCAGCTCGTCTGGTTAGCACCAGCATAAACGTTCCTCTCGCAGTCCTTTTCCTAGAAGGCTCAATCTACCTGGTCTGTCAGGCGGGTTCTGTGATCTTTAAGACAGTTCCTGATCAATAGATGATACAAAAGTGAGACACCTGCCTCATTCTTCATCTGCCGACTTGTCGACTAGCTTGCGTGGCATGGGTTTTTTGACCTGAGCGCCTAGTTCGCGAAACTTCTCAACCTGGCGAACCAGGTTAGATTTGCCGGTAGCCAGCTTGGCATAAACAGAATGGTAGGTGCGCTCTGCGGTGCTCAGTTGCTTGCCGAGGGTGTCCATCTCATCGACCAGGCCGCGCAGCTTGTCATACAAGGCACCCGCGCGCCGTGCTATCTCCTGGGCATTGCGGTTTTGTTTTTCGTAACGCCAGACGTTGTTAATGATGCGCAATGTCATCATCAGCGTGGTCGGGCTGACAATCACGATGCGCTTGGTAAACGCCTCGGTGAACAAACGGTGATCCAGCTCCATGGCCAGCGTGAAGGCAGACTCAATCGGAATGAACAGCAGCACGAAATCCAGGGAGCGAACCTCGGGCAACTGATCGTAGTCCTGTTCCGACAATCGAGTGACGTGATTGCGCAAATTGATCAGATATTGACGCAGCAGAATCTCACGCTGTTCTTCATCTTCCGCAGCCAGTCCTTCCTCATAAGCATTGAGGGTAACTTTTGAATCCACTATGACATCTTTGTTATCCGGCAGTTGGATGAGCACATCCGGACGTTTCAGATCGCCCTCTTCATTGCGTTGGCTGGATTGCAGGAAATATTCGTGGTCTTTACGCAATCCGGATTCTTCCAACACACGTTCGAGCACCAACTCACCCCAATTGCCCTGGATTTTTTTATCTCCCTTCAAGGCTCTGGTGAGGTTTCCGGCCTCTTTATTGATACGCTCACTGGCACTCTGCAGGTTTTTGATTTCGCTCAGCAGTGTGGCGCGTTCCTTGGTATCCGAGTGGTAGACCTCCTCCACACGTTTTTTGAAGTCGACCAGTTGATCTCTAAATGGCGTCAACACGTTTTGTAACGAGGTATGCTGTTTGGCGCCTTGAGCTTCGAACACACGATTAGCCAGGAACTCAAATTCCTTTTTCAACGTTGCACTGGTTTCCTTAAACAACACCTCTTTTTCGGCATAACTTTTTTGCGCTTCATCTAAACGCGCAGAAGTGGCAGCGACTTCTGTGAGGGCACTGCTGAGTTGGTCACGACGCGACTCCAGATCGTGTCGGGTTTCGGATAGCTGTTTTTCCAACGCAGCGAGGCTCGCGCGATCTGCCGCATGCTGTTGCTGAGCTTGGCTCAGTTTGTCTTCTACCGCCGTAATGCGTTCCTGGCCTAGCTCCAAAGCCTTTTTGTGATGCCGTCTGATAGCGCTCACGCCATACCAGCAAGCCAGAATGCCGATACAAACAGCGGCGATGGCGAGCGTAATCGTGAAGGCCTGGGTATCCAAAAAATCTCCTGTCAATAGTGCTGATCAGAAACAAAAAAGCCGGGCAAACCCGGCTTTAAATCAAGCATGCAGCAGCACAACTACCGTTCTTTAGAATCGCGTCCGTCTTTGGGTGCACCGGTGCCGGAAGATCCTAAGAAGATCTTGCTGCCGTCTTCGAATGTCACGTCTCGACCATTTGCTCGCATGGAGCGATCCTTCGACTGATATCCGTCGACGACGATGATCGTGCCGGGTAACAGAGACTTACGGGTCAAACCACGACGCAGGAGCGTATTTGGCGTGCCGCCTTCGACCATCCATTGTTCTTTCTCGCCTGCTTCGTTGGTGTGCTCCATATGGATCCATGCATGGGGGTTAACCCACTCGACTTTTGTCACCGGACCACGCAGAATCAGGGGTCGGTTCGGGTCGAATTCAGCACCAAAGGCGTGATGAGACCATGACTGTGTAGAGCCCAACATCAGACTGGCGAAGCCAACGACCGCTGCGACCCGTTTTAAGGTAACCACCTTTGCTGTAACCACTTCCATTATCTTTTCCTCAAGAAACTGTATTCTATAATCATACCATTTGTGCAGCTAAGAGTTGGAGGTTAAGGATTATTCCTCGCCGCCACTAGCCGCAGAACCTTCAATATCCTGCTCCAGAATTCTAGCGCCACGCATGATGTTGCCAAGCGCATAGTTGCCTTCATGGCAGGCATATTCAAAAACTTTATCGTCTGTTTGCGGCCATGGATATTCACCGCTCCAGGAATCCTGCCAGACGTTCGGATCACTGACCGTAAAACTGTAATGGACAGTTTTGGCATCGACACGTGTAAAGCGTTCGATCACATGCAGATCCCGACTGGCGCCGCGTAATGCAGGTGAGTCGTTAAAGTTGGTCGTGTCGACGATCAACGTGTCACCTTGCCAATGGCCGATGGAGTCTCCCAACCAGGTCCGAATATTCTCAGGGCGATGGGCTTTGTTCATTCTTACAATGCGTGCATCGTGAACCATTTCAGCGAGAATCATCACATGATCGGCGGTCTGCACAATACGCTTCACGTTGTTGTACAACGTCGGCACGATCGGTGGGCCTGCAACCGGGCCAAAACCAAGAATGCAACGCTCCGGCAGTGGTCGTTGCTCCATGTTGTCATAGGGGCCTGGACCGGTTTGATCCAACCACCAGGCAGTGCCTGAGTTTGGCCGCCGAAAACTCGCCGAGCGTGCGGCTGACTTCTGCTGAGCCGCAGGGACCAGACCAGGACGACGGCCATTGGCGGGTTCGGTGATGATAGAGGTACGGAACTTACCGTTTACTGCAAAAGTGTCATCGCCTCGATCTATCCAGAAGGTGTTGTAGCCACCCACATTACCTGCCGCGCCGGCGGAGCCATCGCCACCTTCCGGTGGTGCTTCACGATCAGGATCGCTGGTCGCACTACGTGCGGCAATGGTTTGCGCCTCGGCTTCGGTAATCTGCTCTGCCTCTTCACGCGACAGATACAAATTATCTCCAAACTCAACCGGACGTTGCAAAGGCGTGAGCGTTGCAACATTAAAAGTACCACTCAAGTCCGGCACTGCTGCGTTCGCGAGCACAGCGATCAACAAAGGCCCGGATGACCATAGTAGCTTGGTCAGCATCTTCATCGATTCTTACCTGGGAAGAGGCTCGCGGCGCCATTCGCCGTACATCAGTTCCTCGACGAACTCTACGCAGCGAAATTCCATCAACTGGGCATTGGGCTCCATGCGACGGTATAGCGGCATGCGCATCGTCCAGGCTGAGGTAAACGTATCCGGGTCTTCAATCGTCGCTTCATACATCATGTGATTCGGGCCCATCGGTGTATAACGCTCGGTGACCTTCATCATCAAACCATGATGGTTACCGGAACGGTCGAACCAGGTGCTGTCTAACTGGCCAGTGACATCAACAACCAAAGTATCACCTTCCCACTGGCCATAGGACCAACCCATCCAACTGTCGATCGGTGCTTCACCGGGATCGTCCATGTAAATTTCCCGGGTGGCACCGGCATATTGGTAAGCCATAAACACTGAGTCTGCACTCTGGAATATCTGAAACGGCTGGCCCATGTAGGTGGCCCGCGGCACCCCGGGTAAGAAGCACTTCACCTCAGGATCCCGGTCGATCCAGTTCGCTTTATTTTCATCCCGCTTGGCAAGCGCTTCCGGGGTATAGGGAATTTTCCCGCCGACCACCACGCCCAAGCCCGGCGGTACCGCACCGACGGCGCCCAGATACAAAGTTTTCACCGCAGGTAATGGACCCATCGGGCCTTCACGCAGTTGCATGGAATGGCTCGCAGTATGCATTTCGATGTTGTAATTGGCGCTGTTCAACGCCTGCCAGATGCCATTCAAATCAGGGTGCTTGCCGTCAGGCCCGCGTGGTGCTTTATATGTCTCGGCTTGCACACCCATGGTAAAGATCAAACTCAAGACAATTATGTACTTATGCAGACGCATGTGATTTCCCTCAACTCCCAAAATTCAATTCTGTCGAACGCTTAATATTTGACGAATCGTCCCATTAGCACGCACAGGGGTCAAGCGTTTGTCCCGGTTCAGGGCGCTTGTGTGCGTACATCCAAGGTATAATCGGACACAGCAAAATTTTGAGCAGGGTAGCCGTGTCAGAACAAACCAGCACCGCGTCAACAGCGGATGACAGAGCAGAGCAGATCGACCATATCCGTGTCGCTGTCAGAGCACTTTGCGACAACTACGGCGAGAACTACTGGCTGGAGATGGATCGTGTCGGTGGCTACCCAACGGACTTTGTGGCCGAGCTGACGAAGGCGGGGTTCTTAGGCGTACTCATTCCGGAGCAGTACGGGGGCTCTGGCCTGGGCGTGCTGGAAGCCGCGGCAGTGATGGAAGAGGTGTCTCGATCCGGCGCCCACGCCGGCGTCTGTCACGCGCAGATGTATGTCATGGGGTCAGTGTTGCGACATGGCAGCGAGGCGCAAAAAGACAGGTACCTGCCAAAGATCGCCTCTGGCGAATTGCGTCTGCAGAGCTTCGGCGTCACCGAACCCACAACCGGTTCCGACACCACCAGCTTGAAAACCACAGCGCGCAGGGATGGCGATGAATATGTCATCAATGGCCAGAAAGTCTGGATCAGTCGCATTGAACACTCAGATCTGATGTTGCTGTTGGCGCGCACCACAGACAAGGACAAGACCAATAAAAAAACCGAGGGTTTGTCGACATTCATTATCGATCTCAAAGCAGCACAAAACAATGGCCTGACCATCCAACCCATCGAGGCCATGATCAACCATCATGCTTGCGAGCTGTTTTTCGATGATCTACATATCCCTGCCGATAGCTTGCTCGGTGAAGAAGGTCGAGGCTTCAAAGTGATACTCGACGGCATGAACGCAGAGCGGATTCTCATCGGCGCCGAGTGCGTCGGCGATGGCCGTTATTTTGTCGATAAGGCCAGTGCATATGCTTGCGAACGCGAGGTGTTCGGTCGACCGATCGGTCAAAATCAGGGCGTGCAATTTCCTATCGCGCGAGCCTATACACAGATAGAAGCCGCTAGCCTCATGGTGGAGAAAGCAGCACGTATGTTCGATGCAGGCCTAGCCTGTGGCGCGGAAGCTAACATGGCCAAAATGCTCGCCTCGGAGGCGTCCTGGCAGGCAGGTGATGTGTGCATGCAGACCCACGGCGGTTTTGCTTTCGCCAAGGAATACCATATTGAACGTAAATTCAGAGAAACGCGTTTGTATCAGATCGCGCCGATTTCAACCAATCTGATTTTAAGTTACCTGGCCGAGCACGTGCTCGATATGCCCCGCTCTTACTGAAATATCTTCTTAAAGCGTCATAAATCTGTAACAAAGCAGGCCCAATATCGCGTCCAAATTAATCCATATTGGAGAACTGGATGCGAATTGGGCTTATTTTTGCCTTAGTTTTGATCATTTTATTACCCCGTGTTGCGCAAGCTGCAATCGATGACAAAGTTATCGAAGACCTCAAAGCGCAGCTCATTGCCTTAACCGCACGTCTGGAAGCGTTGGAAGAAACAAAATCCGAATCTGCTTCGATACCCGTGCGGACATACGCCCCTGCTCAGACTCCTGTTCAGGCTGGGACCCGCACACCAAGCGCCGCCTCCTGGACCGAAGGTATCAAATTGAAAGGCGACTTTCGTTATCGCCATGAGTCATTTGATATTGAAGGGCGCGACGACCGGCACCGTCAGCGTATCCGTGCACGCACCGAAATGAGCGCCCATATCAGCGATACGATCAAGGTCGGTTTCGGCTTGGCCACCGGTGGTGACGATCCCGTTTCCACAAACCAGACCCTGGGCGACGGCGCGTCATCAAAAGATGTTGTGCTTGATCTGGCTTATGTTAACTGGCTGACCCCTGTCGAGGGCTTGTCGGTACGGGGCGGCAAGTTCAAGAACCCCTTTCACCGTGCAGGCGGTAACGGCCTGCTGTGGGATAGCGACCTTCGCCCTGAGGGCGCAGGCGTGAGCTACCAGCGCGGAGACATGTTCGCCAACGCAATGTGGTTGTTCATCGACGAAGACGCCAGCGGCGACGACGCTTTTCTCATTGCCACCCAGTTCGGTATCAATACAGAGATTGCTGACGGCAAACTACTGACCGGCATCGGCTACTACAATTTCACTGACACCAAAGGGCGAGATGTATTTTTCGACGGCGACCCCAGGGGTAATCGGGTAAACCCGGATGGCACTTACCTCAATGGCTTTGAGTTGCTCGAAGGCTTTGCGGAGTATTCCTTTGTGCTGGAAGATACCAAGGTCACGCTGTTCGCCGATTACGTGAAAAACCTGGATGCCGACGATTTCGATACCGGCTATGCGTTTGGCGTGAACCTCAAGCAGAACAATTGGAAGCTCGGTTGGACCTACCAGGATCTTGAAGCAGACGCCGTGCTGGCCACATTCACAGACTCAGACTTTATCGGTGGCGGTACCGACGGCAAGGGACACATCCTGCAAGTCGGTTA